>ERZ1022756.188-NODE-188-length-20773-cov-8.669321_pt1 | contig 20773 bp, 17 predicted proteins | sample MGYA00520902_ERZ1022756 | MGnify/ENA primary metagenome ERZ1022756 (study PRJEB33162, sample SAMN09537601) | freshwater metagenome | isolation source: freshwater | place: Canada:Alberta | collected 2017-07 | study: EMG produced TPA metagenomics assembly of the...
CAAGCGATAGATCCGGATTGGGAATAACTAACTCAGGATCTACTTCCATCTTGTTTCCAAGACCGGTGCATTCTGGGCAGGCACCGAATGGTGAGTTAAATGAAAATGACCTTGGCTCTAATTCCTCGAATTGGTTTCCGTCATACAAGCAAACAAGATGCTCGCTGAACATCCGCTCCCGCTCTGGATCGCCTTCTGGTAGATCAACGAACTCCAGAGTTACTAGTCCACTTGAAAGTCGCAGCGCCGTTTCAACGCTGTCAGTTAGCCGTCGAACCGCATCAGGCTTAACTGCCAGTCGATCCACCACAACTTCAATTGTGTGCTTCTCTTGTTTCTTTAACTTTGGTGGTTCCTCTAGCGAGTAGACAACACCATCGATTCGAGCTCTGGCGAAACCTTGGGTCTGAAGACTGCGAAACAGTTCTGCATATTCACCCTTGCGCTCTCGAATCACTGGAGCTAAAAGTTGAAATCTGGTGCCCTCTTTAATTTCTAAGATGCGATCGACAATCTGCTGTGGTGATTGGCGCGCGATTGGCCGGCTGCAATCGGGGCAATGTGGTCGTCCAGCCCGAGCAAATAGAAGTCGAAGGTAATCGTAAACCTCAGTGATTGTGCCAACGGTTGATCGAGGATTGCGATTAGTTGATTTTTGATCAATTGAAACCGCAGGCGAAAGTCCCTCTATAAAGTCCACATCAGGCTTATCCATTTGCCCAAGGAACTGGCGAGCGTAAGCAGATAGAGACTCAACGTATCTACGCTGGCCCTCGGCAAAAATTGTGTCGAATGCCAGCGAAGATTTACCAGACCCGGATAGACCCGTGAAAACAATCAGAGAGTCGCGAGGTAGATCAATGTTTACGTCTTTGAGGTTGTGCTCTCGAGCGCCTCTAACGATTAATTGATCAACCACACCCCTATGTTAGTGTTCAGGCTCCTTAGGTGCATCAGTGATGCGACCTGCATGAGCATGTGCTGTTGGATCCTTACGAGTCTTGATAAAGCTCGCCACGGTAGCAATGGTCAAGATCGATGCAATCACAACGAGGGACACTGAAGTAGGTACCTTAGGAATGGATTCATTCACTTCGTGGCCATAAAGCAGAATTAACTTTGCTCCAATGAAAATCAGGATGAATGACAAACCAAGTGACAAGTAGACCAACTTGTCCAATAGACCCTTAAGCAAGAAGTAAAGCGCACGCAAGCCGAGTAAAGCAAAGGCATTAGCAGCGAAGACTAGGAATGGTTCTTGTGTCACGCCGAAGGTCGCTGGAATTGAATCAAGTGCGAACAACAAGTCAGTTGCACCAATTGCAATCATCACGAGAAGCATTGGCGTGCCATAGCGCTTACCAGCCTGCTTGATGGTCAGCTTTGTGCCGTGGTACTCGTCGGTAAATGGTATGACCTTACGAACGGTACGAACCAAAACATTTTCGCCTGGATCTGGATCTTCATCCCAGTGCTTGAACAGTCCGTAACCGGTGTAAATCAGAATCGCACCGAAGATCACGAAAGTAAACGCAAATGCTTCGAGGGCGGCTGCGCCAAGGGCAATAAAAATTGCTCGCAGTATCAAAGCCAAAACCACGCCAAAAAGTAAAACTCTTTGGTGGTAAATGCTTGGAACTGCAAATTGCGTGAGGATAATAATGAAAACAAAAAGGTTATCTACCGAGAGAGACTTTTCAACTAGGTACGCTGCGAAGTACTCAGTGCCAAAGGTCGAGCCATAACTTGTCCACACCCAGACACCGAATCCAATTGCAATTCCAATGTAGAAGATGGACCAGATTGCTGCCTCTTTGAACATAACGTCATGCGGCTTATGACTTACTGTTACAAAGTCCAAAACAATAAGACCCAAAATTGCCAAGACTAAAGCAATCCATAACCCTTGACTTACATCCATTTAAATTCCTTAAGCCTGTGAGTCTTCGGAACCGAGGTGCTCGATCGCATCCCCATGATGTTCTGTTGACTCTTCTATTGCATGTGAAATCTCAGACTGAAGTGCCAACTCCGGAGAACGGCGGACTGCAATGAGACTTGTAACTACTGTTACCCCTAAAACTAATGCAATAAACATTAAAGATTGGGCAATTGTCACGTGCGGCGGATGGAGGTCGGTAGTGCCATCTACTGCTTCTAAAAACAGCTTAATTGCAATAAACCCAAGGATAATTGCTAAGCCTCGAGCCAGATAAATGATTTTGGCAAGTAGCCCATCTAGAAGAAAATACAGTTGACGTAAGCCCATCAGCGCGAAAGCATTAGCCGCAAACACCAGATAAGGCTCCTGAGTTAGCCCAAATACCGCAGGAATTGAATCTAGGGCGAACAATAAGTCAGTAGTCCCTACCGCGAGGATTACGAGGAATAGCGGAGTGATGAAGCGTTTGCCATCAATTCTTGTGGTGACCTTAGTGCCGACGTACTCCCTAGATGTCGGGACATACTTCTCAACCAGGCGAACCAGCCCGTTTCCATCTGGGTCTGGCTCTTCATCGTGAGACCGCCACACCGTGAATGCCGTATACATGAGGAAAGCAGCGAAAACATAGAACGTAGCGGTGAATCTGGCAATTGCAGCTGCACCTACAACTATGAGAATTCCCCGAAGCACAATCGCAATTGCAACACCGATCAAGAGAACTCGGTGCTTGAGCATCTCTGGCACTGCAAATGAAGACATCAAGACAATAAAAACAAACAAGTTGTCGACTGAAAGGCTGTACTCGGTAATCCAACCAGCCAAGAATTGTTGTCCGTATTCCGCGCCGAAGTAGTTCCAAACGAAAACTGCGAAAAGTAACGCACCGATTATGTAAGCGACAACCCAGCGGGAGGCCTGCTTTGGTCCAAAAACATGAGGTCTGGCATCAACTACGACGAAATCCAAAACGAAAGCGGCAATCAAGAGAACGATCGTGGCAATCCAAATCGTGCTTGAGACGTTCATTGCTCAACCATAGCGATCTCACGTGCAGTTATGCGTGACCAGCCTGTGACATCTGTCGTAGTTCTTTCTTTAGTTCATGGATTTCATCACGTAATCTAGCCGCAAGCTCAAACTGAAGTTCACTGGCTGCAGTATGCATTTGCTCGGAAAGCTGATCGATTAGATCCCCTAAATCGCGTGCTGGAATACTCTTCAGGCTCTCCCTGACAGAAGTAGGCACTCTGACGCCAGACTTTTGATCAGCCATGAACAACTCGGTGTCATCATCCTCTCTGGTTATCAGATCAGTGATGTCTGCGATCTTCTTCCGGAGCGGTTGCGGATCTAGTCCATGTTCCAAGTTGTAAGCAACTTGCTTGGCCCGCCTTCGATTAGTTTCATCAATGGCAACCCGCATCGAGTCGGTAATCCGGTCTGCGTACATGTGAACTTCGCCAGAGACGTTACGTGCAGCACGACCAATTGTCTGGATCAAGCTGCGATGGCTGCGTAGAAAACCTTCTTTATCTGCATCCAAGATTGCCACTAGGGATACTTCTGGTAAATCCAACCCTTCGCGCAACAAGTTGATTCCGATTAGTACGTCGTACTCTCCTAGTCGCAGTTCCCGAAGCAATTCCACGCGACGCAAGGTGTCTACTTCGGAGTGCAAGTAACGAACTCTAATTCCCTGTTCCAGAAGATAGTCAGTCAAATCCTCTGACATCTTCTTAGTGAGTGTTGTTACAAGAACGCGAGTTCCATTCGCAGCACGAAGACGAATCTCGTGAATCAGATCGTCAACTTGTCCCTTTGTCGGCTTAACAATGATTTCAGGATCAACCAAACCGGTGGGTCGAATCACCTGTTCAACTACATCGTTGTTTACTACGCCCAACTCATACGGTCCAGGTGTCGCAGATAGATAGACCGTTTGCCCTACTCGTTCTAGAAACTCCGGCCACTTCAGCGGGCGATTATCCATGGCACTTGGTAACCGGAAGCCGTGCTCAACCAGAGTTCGTTTTCGTGATGCATCACCCTCGTACATCGCACCGATCTGAGGAACTGTCACGTGACTTTCATCAATGACCAGCAGGAAGTCTTCAGGGAAGTAATCAAGTAGACAGTTTGGAGCCGATCCGGCATCTCGCCCATCGATATGTCTTGAGTAGTTTTCAATTCCAGAACAGAATCCGAGGTTTTGCATCATTTCGATGTCGTAAGAAGTTCGCATTTTGATTCGTTGCGCCTCGAGCAGTTTTCCTTGACTCTCTAGTTCGGGAATTCGGATTGCAACTTCCGCCTCAATTGCCGAGATTGCCTTATTCATGCGCTCTGGTCCAGCCGTGTAATGGGATGCAGGGAAAATGTAGATTTCATTATCGTCAGTGAGTATTTCACCAGTTACTGGATGCAGTGACATTAAGCGTTCAATCTCGTCACCAAACATTTCGATTCGGACTGGATGCTCTTCGTAAACCGGATAAACCTCGATTGTGTCGCCACGAACTCTAAATGTGCCGCGAGTAAACGCAATGTCATTTCGGTTGTACTGAATGTCCACTAATCGCCGTAGCAATGAGTCGCGGTCTATGCTCTCTCCGACTTTGAGACGAACCATGCGATCTACGTATTCCTGCGGCGTACCTAAACCATAGATACACGAGACACTTGCAACCACAATCACATCTCTTCGAGTCAGCAGGCTGTTGGTTGCACTGTGACGAAGTCTCTCAACTTCTTCATTGACCGAAGAGTCCTTCTCGATAAATGTGTCGCTCTGTGGGATGTATGCCTCAGGTTGGTAGTAGTCGTAATACGAGACGAAGTACTCAACTGCGTTATTGGGTAAAAGTTCCCTAAATTCGTTCGCCAGCTGGGCTGCCAAAGTTTTGTTGGGAGCCAAAACCAAAGTTGGGCGCTGCAAGCGTTCAATCAGCCAAGCCGTAGTTGCGCTCTTTCCGGTACCGGTAGCACCGAGCAAAACTACATTTTTATCCCCATTGAGAATTCTCTTCTCGATTTCCTTGATTGCAGCTGGCTGATCTCCGGCAGGAACGAACTCGCTGATTACCTCAAACGGTGCAACTGTGCGCTGCAAATCGGTAATCGGGCGAGTCATGAGTTAAGACTACGCGGTAATTTGTTGCCAGACCTTGGCAACTTGTTCTTGTAGTTGCGCAGGTGATCCGTTGTTTTGAATAACAAAGTCGGCTATTGATTCTCGTTGCTCATCAGTTGCCTGGTTAGCCATTCTGGCGTTGATGTCGTTGAGCTCTAAACCGCGTTCTAGCAAGCGTGATCGGCGCAACTCAATGTCTGCAGAAACGATGAGTACTTTATCGAATTGACCTTGCAATTGCTTTTCAAACATCAATGGAGTGTCATAAACAACTATGGATGTGTCGGGCAATGATTCTCGGATTTGAGCCACTCGGTCAATTACAGCTGGATGAATGATGGCCTCGAGTTTGGCGAGTTGATCTGGGTTATGAAACACCAGTTCAGCGAGCTTCTTTCGATCAATACTCCCCGACTCGGAAAGAACCGATTCACCAAAGGCAAGGATTGTGTTCTCGTAACCGATCTGACCAGGCTCTAAGACCTCTCTGGCAATAACATCCGCATCAATAACTACTGCACCCAAGTCGGTGAGGATCTTGGCTACCGTGGATTTACCGCTACCAATTCCACCTGAAAGTCCTAAGTACACGTTCCCTACCCTAATCCTTGGAATCCACCAGCTAGCTCTGCGAATAGAAAAAGCGGCTGTCAATCTAATGACAACCGCTTTTTCTAGTTTTGCTTATTCGGCTTTGTCGGCCAATTCTGTTCTTAGTGCCTGTAGACCTGCATCATCTGAAAGTGTTCCTTCAGAGGTTGTTTCGCCTGAGTATGAAGTTGGAACTTCAGCATCAGCGTTAGCTGCGGCATCAGCCTTCTTGGACTCGCCAACAGCAAGCTTGTGAGCTTCCCACTTAGCATGCGCTGCAGCGTACTGAGCTTCCCATTCAGCCTTCTTTTCTTCATGACCTGGCAACCATTCGTTGGTGTCAGGATCGAAGCCTTCTGGATAAATGTAGTTTCCATTTTCGTCGTACTGATTCATGCCGTATAGACCAGCATCGAATGAATCTGTTTCATCGGAATCTACATCTTCGTTTGCTTGACGCAAGGAAAGTGAGATACGACGACGCTCTAGATCGATGTCGATGACCTTAACGAATGTTGAATCGCCAACCTGTACAACCTGCTCTGGAATTTCAACGTGACGACCAGCAAGTTCGGAAATGTGAACAAGGCCTTCAATGCCATCGCTTACGCGAACAAATGCACCGAATGGAACCAACTTTGTTACTTCACCTGGTACAACCTGACCCATTGTGTGGGTACGAGCAAAGTGCTGCCATGGATCTTCCTGAGTGGACTTCAAAGAAAGCGATACGCGTTCGCGATCGAAATCAACTTCAAGAACTTCAACTGTTACTTCCTGGCCTACTTCGACAACCTTTGAAGGATGATCGACGTGTTCCCATGAAAGTTCAGAAACGTGAACTAGGCCGTCTACGCCACCAAGATCAACGAAGGCACCGAAGTTAACGATGCTGGATACAACACCCTTGCGGATCTGACCCTTTTCAAGTTGATTCAAGAAGCCGTGACGAACAGCGCTCTGTGACTGCTCTAGGTAAGCGCGACGAGAAAGCACAACGTTGTTGCGGTTCTTATCTAGCTCAATAATCTTGGCTTCGATTTGCTTGCCAATGTATGGCGCAAGGTCGCGAACGCGACGCATTTCAACAAGTGATGCTGGCAAGAAGCCACGAAGTCCGATATCCATGATCAAGCCGCCCTTGACGACCTCGATGACAGTGCCGGTAACGACGCCATCTTCTTCCTTGATCTTTTCGATTGAACCCCAAGCGCGTTCGTACTGTGCACGCTTCTTGGAAAGAATGAGTTGACCTTCTTTATCTTCCTTCTGAAGAACTAGCGCTTCGATTACGTCGCCAACTGTTACAACTTCGTTGGGATCAATATCGTGCTTGATGCTTAGTTCACGAGAAGGGATAATTCCTTCGGTCTTGTAGCCGATGTCAACGAGAACTTCGTCTCGACTAACTTTTACTACGATGCCTTCTACGATGTCTCCATCATTGAATGGCTTAATTGTGGCGTCGACTGCGGCCATAAATTCTTCGGCTGATGCGAAATCGTCGACGGTGGAGAAGTTGCTCTTGTCAGTAGTGACAGTCATTAAGTTATTGCCTCGATGCGGATAGAAATAGTTCCAATGTTGCATTCTTTCCTTGCGGATCCCGTGGAACTAGGTCTGTCCTTGGGCAAATGGCAACCTTCTAAGGATAGGCACCCACTAATGCTGGGTCAAAACCGATATGCCCTATTTCAATGGGTTTAGTGACCCGCGCTAGCCCACGAGGTGCCAATTCCAGTGGAAACTTCCATCGGGACGGATAAATCCCCTACGGCGCCCATGTTTTCAACAACTATCTGAGTAACTTGTTCAAGTTCACCCTTTGCCACTTCTACGACCAATTCATCGTGCACCTGCAGAAGCAGCCTGGACTTAACACCAGCTGCCTTTAGAGCAACATCAACCTTCAGCATTGCGACCTTTACCAAATCTGCTGCCGAACCTTGAATTGGAGCATTCAGCGCCATGCGTTCGGCCATGTCTCGGAGTTGTCGATTGTCACTATTCAAATCTGGAAGGTAGCGACGACGCCCCATGATTGATTCGGTGTAACCAAGCTTTCGAGCTTCAATAACAACGTTGGCCAGGTAATCACGCACGCCGCCAAATCTTTCGAAGTAAGTATTCATTAGAGACTTAGCTTGGTCATTGCCAATACTTAGCTGCTGCGCCAAACCGTAAGCCGAAAGTCCATAGGCCAAGCCGTATGACATAGCTTTAATTTGTCGTCGCATGTCCGAATCAACTTTTTCTGGTGGGACACCAAACACTTGAGAACCAACCGTGGTGTGTAAATCTTCACCAGTCTTCAATGCCGCAATTAATCCCGGATCATTTGAAAGATGTGCCATTACACGTAGTTCAATTTGGCTGTAGTCAGCCGTCAACAGGGTTTCGAATCCCTTGCCAACAACAAACGTGCCGCGAATTGCAAAGCCTTCATTGGTACGAATCGGAATGTTTTGCAGATTTGGTTCAGTACTCGAAAGCCGTCCAGTCGCAGCAACCATTTGATTGAAGCTGGTATGAATCCGATCATCATCTTGCACAGCAGCAAGCAGCCCCGTAACAGTTTGCTTTAGCTTGATAACTTCGCGATACCTAAGCAGTGCAGTGAGCAATTCATCGTCTGGGAACTTAGCTAGCAGACCAAGCAGAGACTCCGCATCGGTGGTGTAACCCGTTTTGATTTTCTTGGTCTTCGGCAGCCCGCGTTCTTCGAAGAGAACTTCTTGCAATTGTTTAGGTGAACCCAAGTTGAATTCATGACCGACCGAATCGTGCGCCTGCTTTACAGCTTGCGCAGCATCAGCATCAAAACTACTTTCCAGTTTTTTAAGTGCCTTAATGTCAACTGCAATGCCATGAGCTTCCATTTCGGCGAGCAGTGGAACTAGCGGCATCTCAACATCATTAAACAAGCCGTCGCCACCACGACTCTTTAATTCGACCTTCAGAAATTCACTTAAGTCCAAGGTTGCTCGCGCGGCTTTCGCTAATGAATCTCCGGAAACTTCAAGCGAAGCATCAAGAGATAGTTGCGCGCTTTGGGCGGTTGAGTCAGTCTCGAGAGATTTACCTAAGTAACGCATCACCAAATCGGATAGCTCGAAGTTTCTTCCGCCCGGCGATACAAGATATGAGGCAATCGCGGTATCGAATACAACGGTATTAAGCGGAGTTCCCATCTCCTTGAAGGCCAACATTGGCCCTTTAGCATCATGCAGAATCTTCTCAGCTGGACCAGTCAGCCACTTGGATAGTGTTTCGCCACCATCCGTTGGGGTACACCAAACTGATTCTCCCGCGCTGTTAACAAAAGCTATTGCTTCAACTAGTCCAGTGCCACTTCCCCAATGCCCAGATGTTGACAATGCGACAGGTCCAGCAGCTGACTTAAGCCATTTTCCAAGTTCAGTCTCAGAAACTTTTTTAGTGACGACTTCGAAACCTTCGCTTGCAACATCATTTGCGCTAGGAGTGGACTTGGCATCAGCGCCATCGTTACCTGAGTCAGAAATCGACTTGGATTTGCCCGAACCACTGGACTTAGCTGCTGGTGTTTCGGTAGATGTCTGGCTACTGCTTGGCCAAGCAGCAAACAACCTAGGTCGAAGCGCTGAAAATTCAAGAGCATCTAGTGTGGCATGCACAACGCTGGCGTCATACTCTCGCTTTGCGTAACTTTCAATCGCCTTATCTACGGGAGCATCTTCAACCAGGCGATTGAGTTCGTAATTAAGTTTTACTTGATCCAGATTGGCGCGAAGTGCTTCGCCTACTTTGCCACCTATTGAATCGGCAACTGCCAAAATCTTTTCCAGCTCGCCGTATTCTGCAATCCACTTCGCTGCAGTCTTTGGACCAACTCCAGGAACGCCAGGTAAGTTGTCGCTGCTTTCACCTACCAGTGCAGCTAGCGAGCGGTACTGCTTTGGCGTAACGCCATACTTTTCAAACACTGCATCCGGAGTCATTTGCACTAAGTCGGACATGCCTTTTCGTGGATAAAGAATTGTCACACGATCATCAATTAGCTGGAACGAGTCACGATCTCCGCTGACGATTCTTACTGGGAAGTCGCAACTCTTTGCCAAGGTAGCCAAGATGTCATCGGCTTCAAACCCATCTGCGGTGACCACAGAAATGTTCAGGGATTCCAAAACTTGCTTGATGAGTTCAACTTGTCCCTTGAACTCTGGCGGAGACTTGGCTCTGGTGGCCTTGTAATCGGGATATCTTTCGCTACGAAAGGTTTGTCTCGAGATGTCAAAGGCAACTACCAGGTGAGAGGGCTTTTGATCTTTAAGAACATTAACCAGCATCGACACGAATCCGTAGACCGCATTGGTATGTTGTCCTGAGCTGGTGGCAAAGTTTTCAACTGGCAGCCCATGAAATGCTCGATAGGCAAGCGAGTGGCCGTCCAAAATGAGAAACTTAGAAGTATCAGCCACGTATTGATCCTAGAGGGGTGCCCATGAGCTCGAACCAAGAGAACCAAGCAAGCGAAGTAGCGATTGGTGCTATGGCAGAAAGAATGGGAATTACCGTGAGTTTTGCTACCGCTAGCAAGGTTGTCGGACACATGCCCGTTGAGGGCAATACCCAGCCCTTTGGCTTACTTAACGGTGGCGCCTCAATGGCATTAGCCGAAACTCTAGGCTCCGTTGGCGCCCATTTGCATGCTGGGCCCACTCGAAGTGTGGTGGGAATCGACATCAATGGCACCCACCATCGCAGTGCAACAAGCGGCCAGGTTACTGGAACTGCTACCCCAATAAGTCTTGGCCGAACTATCGCGGTCTACGAGATTGTGATTACAGATGAGCGAGACAAGAGACTTTGCACCGCTCGCTTGACTTGCCTACTTCGTGACCTGCCATAGTTCTTTGACTTAACTGGTTTTGTGAGAGGGTAAGTTCATGTTTATTGGATCAGGCACGGTCATCAACATAGTTGCGGTTCTAATTGGCTCAACTCTTGGCGTATTCATTGCACATCGCTTGAATGAGAAGATCCGCGACGTAGTAACCGATGGTCTAGGACTTGTCACTGGAATGATCGCAGTCCTAACTTGTGCTTCGATTACAAATCCCCTGCTTAGCGAGACTCTGGGTGCCGGCTGGCCCGTCCTAATCGTCTTAGCGAGCGTTGTTGTTGGCGGCATGCTCGGCACGGCAATGCAAATCGAGGAGCGTCTGGAGCGCGCCGGTGATCGCTTGAAGTCGAGATTCTCGAGTGAAGGCTCATCGCGCTTCACTGAAGGTTTCGTGGCAGCTTCGCTGTTGTTTTGTGTTGGCGCGATGTCAGTCTTAGGGCCAATCACAGATGGCCTTGGTGGTGGAAATGAAATTCTGGTTCTTAAGTCAACCCTTGACTTCTTTGCTGCAATTGCATTCGCATCTGTGTTTGGTTGGGGCGTTGCAGCCTCAGCTTTAACTATTTTGGTGTTTCAGGGAAGTTTGACGGCCCTTGGATACGCGCTTGGCAACTTTATGACCGAGGTCCAAGTGCTAATGCTTAGTGCAACTGGTGGCTTATTGATCTTAGGAATATCTCTTCGCTTGTTAAATATCCGCCAGATTCCAGTGGGTAACATGTTGCCCGCGCTGGTTATTGCTCCGCTGTTAGTCGCAATCGTTGCCTAGTTGGCGGCAAACAAAAAAGAACCCCGCAAATCTGCGGGGTTCTTTTTCATTAGAGCTCTTTAGCCACCCAAGTAAGCCTGGGCTATTGCTGGATCGTCGGCTAGCTTAGATCCGTCGCCTTCAAGCTTTAGGTTGCCTGATTCTAGAACGTAGGCATAGTCCGCAATACGCAAAGCAGCCAAAGCGTTCTGTTCAACCAGAAGGATAGTTACGCCAGACTTACGGATCTCTTCAATGGTTTCAAAGATTAGATCCACTAGGACTGGAGCAAGACCCATTGATGGTTCATCCAAAATAAGTAGCTTTGGATTGCCCATAAGCGCGCGACCTACTGCAAGCATCTGTTGCTCGCCACCGGACATAGTGCCCGCCTTTTGGTTAATGCGCTCTTGTAGACGTGGGAAAAGCTGGAGAACGTGTTCACGAGTCTCTTTAATGCCAGCTGAATCCTTACGCAGGAAGGCACCTAGATCAAGGTTCTCGTCAACAGTCATCTTTGGAAAGATGCGTCGTCCTTCTGGTGAGTGACAAATTCCCTTTGCCACGATCTCGTGTCCAGCAACACCGTCAATCTTTTCACCTAGGAATTCAATGCTTCCAGTCTTTGGCTTAAGCAGGCCACTAACGGTACGCAGCGTTGTTGATTTGCCCGCACCGTTAGAACCGATCAGAGAAACGATTTCGCCTTCACGAACTTCAAGAGTTAGACCCTTAACTGCAGTAATTGCGCCATAGCCAACTGTTAAGTCGTTGATTTTGAGCATTGCAGGAGTGTTTAAACGTGCCATTACTTGCTCGCCTCCGATCCGCTCTTGCCTAAGTAGGCTTCAATAACTCGTGGGTTTGACTTAATTTCTGCAGGAGTTCCTTCAGCAATTTTTTGCCCTTGATCCAAAACCGTAATGCGTTCTGAAACCTGCATAACAACGCTCATATCGTGTTCGATAAGAAGAATGCTAATTCCCTTGTCAGCCTTTAACTTGCGGACGAAGTCCACAAAAGCTGCAGACTCATTTGGATTCATTCCAGCTGTTGGCTCATCAAGAAGCAAAACACTTGGACGTAGAGCCAAAGCACGAGCTACCTCAAGGCGACGCTGGTCACCGTAAGACAAGTTACGTGCATACTCATTTGTTACGTCCCCAATTCCTACGTAATCCAAAAGCTCTTGGGCAAAGCGACGGGCTTCCGCTTCCTCTGCTTTTTGAGACTTGGTACGGAAGATAGTTGCGAATACGCCAGCGTGCATCTTTGAGTGCATAGCAACCATGACGTTTTCTTGCGCTGTCATGAGTCCAAACAATCTAATGTTCTGGAAAGTTCTCGCCATGCCACCAGATGCGATCTCGTGAACTGGATCGCCAGTAATTTCGACGTTATCGAAGATAACGGCTCCACTTGTTGGCTTGTATAGACCGGTTAGCACATTGAAGAATGTGGTCTTTCCTGCACCGTTGGGGCCAATCAAGGAAACGATTGATCCTTCCGGGATATTGAAAGAAACATTATCAACAGCTACCAAGCCGCCGAATTCAACGCGGATATCTTGAGCATCTAGTACTGCTCTGCCATCAAGACTCATACTTACTTGCTCGCAATCTTTGTCTCGTCGGATACTTTTTCTTCTTCAGTCTTCTCTTCGTCCATAACCATGCGAATTCGCGCTTCTGGAATGAATCCTTCGCGACGGAAAAGCATCATTAGAACTAGAAGCAATCCGAATAGCAAGAACTGGTATGACGGGAAGTTAATGTCGGTTCCAAATGTGTTGTTAACCAAGTTACCAACTTGAATCAGGCCGACAGAGTTAATCCAAGCCAGCACGACTGCGCCAACTACGACACCCCAAACGTTACCCATACCTCCGAGCACAACCATGGCAAGAATGATGATTGAGATTACGAAGTTGAATCGGTCAGCGTAAACGCCACCAACCAAGATTGCGAAACCTACGCCACCAATTCCGCCACCGACAGCGCCAATTGCGTATGAAGCGAACTTAGTGCGCCATAGCGGTACACCCATCATGCTGGCAGCAAGTTCATCTTCACGGATTGCCAACCAGGCGCGCCCTAGGCGACCATCGCGCAAGCGAATTGAGAAGAAGATCATGGCGCCGGCCATCAAAGAAACCATAAGGAACTTCTCTGGGATTGCAAATGTGCCAATGACGTAACCGAAGAGATTTACGTCATCAAGGCCGCCAATACCTTGCGAACCGTTGGTTACGTTAACGCCACCAATATCTGCACCGTTAATCATGAACTGCGGGATGATTTCTCCGAAGCCAAGGGTAACCAAAGCTAGGTAGTCGCTCTTCAATCGAAGCGTTGGGCCACCGATAATGATGCCCCAGATTGCCGTAAACACGCCTCCGAGTATCAAAACCAAGAACACGTGGAAGTGGATACCAAATTCGAAGCCCTCACGAGGATTACCGAAGAAGTTCAGAGAAATGCCACTGAAGAACGGTGACATCAACCAGCCGGCTACATAACCGCCCAGCGCCCAGAACGCGACATAACCAAGGTCAAGCAATCCTGCATAACCGACGATGATATTTAATCCCAAGGCCATCAAGATCCAGATCATGATTTCGGCCATTGAAGTTAGTGAGAACCAGTTATTAAAGAAAGTCTGAATACCGCGAGGTGCTTCAGGCAAAATGAACTTGTTCATAATGAAGAAGAATGCGACGACGCCGGTGAACCCTAAGGCCCACTTTTTGTTGCTGGAAGCAGCGGTATGCGCTGGAGCTGTGTTTGACATGTCAGACCTTCTCTTGTGCTGTCTCGCCTAACAGTCCACCAGGGCGGTAGACCATTAAGAGAATAAGAATTGTGAACACCATAGTTTGCGACCACCGTTGTCCAGGGCCGATAGCTAGACCATCGTTGTAACTCTGAATCAATCCGATGATAATTCCACCCAGAACCGCGCCATAAAGATTTCCAACACCACCGAGAACTGCAGATGTGAATGCAATTAGGCCCAGCTGGAAGCCTAGGTTGTAAGCCACGGTTCCAGTTGTTTGTGCCCACATGATTCCGGCAGCACCTGCTGCGGCACCTGCAATTGCGAAAGTGAAAGTAATTGTCTTATTAACGTCGATACCCATCAAACGAGAGGCATCTTTGTCTTGCGCTGTTGCGCGCATAGCGCGACCGCGCTTCGTCTTATTGACGATGTATGCCAGAACAATCAAAAGCGGGATCGTAATTGCAAAGATTATGACTGTCTTGAATCCGATTACAACGCCAGCAAGTTCGAAACTAGTTGAAGGCAAAACTGTGTTTACGTTAACTGGATTGGAACCAATCCACTTCAGGCCTACCCACTGGAGTACGAATGACATACCAACAGCGGTAATAAGCGGCGCCAGCTTTGGTGCGTTTCGCAACTTTCGATATGCCAAGCGCTCAATTGAAACGTTAACAAATGCACCGAAGAGCATTGTTAACAAGAGGACCAGCAAGAGCAATGCGTAGTTAGTTGCGCTTGGGCTCTGGGCACCAAGGAACTCAGTAAGTACTGCGAAGCTAAACACCGCTCCGAGCATGAACAAGTCACCATGAGCGAAGTTGATCAGCTCGATGATGCCGTAAACCAATGTGTAGCCAAGTGCGATCAACGCATACAACAAGCCGTTGTTTAGGCCGTTCACAGTTACTTGTGCGAACTGTCTTGGATCGTTAGTTAGGTTCAGGCCTAACCAATACACGGCTACTGCAATGATGAAAATCATTGAGGCTCTGATAAGTATTGCGCTAGGCGTTACTTTCTTTTTACGAGCTACGCCGGATGCAACCGTAGTCATCTGCGGTTTCTCCTTCAATTAAGACACCAAAATAGGTGCTCGGAAATTTCTATTAACTTAACACGATATTTTAAAAAATTTGGAAATTGGTAGGAATTGGGCGGGATTGGTAAACCAATCCCGCCCAAACCTGTTGTGCCCTAAATGAGCACTTTGGCTAACTAGCTGATGTCAAGAGTTCTGATATCAGTTTCAATGCCACCAGTCATCTGCTGAAGAGTCATTGTGACGGTATCAACGTCACCAGTCTCTGTGCTTAGGCAGAAGCCCATGCCGGAGATTGATTCTTCTGCTGTTAGACATAGTGGTTCACCAGCGAATACTGCATCGATGATTCCCTGACGGGTACCGTCTGATGCTGCAATTGCCTTAAGGATTACCTGCATGGCTACGCCACCGTATACCGCGTATGAGCTGTTTGGCTGCGCGCCGTACTTGGCTTCGTAATCTTCGATGAACTTAGCTGGAGCGCCGCCACCCTTGATGATGCCATCAAGTGACTTACCAGCGAATGTCATCCATAGACCTTCTGCTTCTGGCATTTCACGAAGTGTTGGGTATCCGGAGAAACCATCTGGTGCCATTGCTAGGAATGCAGTGTTGTCGCCAAGAACAGTTGTCTTGTCCTTAACAAGCTGTACACCGTTGTTATCGAAAATTCCACCATAGTAAACGGCTGTTGCGCCAGATGCCTTGATCTTTTCGAATGTTGCTGTGTAACCCTGGGTCTGCTTTACATCCCATGATTCACGAACTACGGTGCCACCTAGGCGTTCGAACTCTTGCTGTACTGCATCAGCAATGCCGATACCGTAAGCCTGAGTGTCATCCATAACTGCAAGAGTTGTTACACCCTGCTCGTTGAATAGGAACTGAGCAGCTGCTGTTCCCTGGAAACCGTCGTGTGCAATTACGCGAGCGTAGTTACGTGCGCCGGATGGGTAGTAAAGACCTGGTTCGCCCTTATCCCATTCAACAGTTAGACCTGGGTAGGTGTTTGCATGGGAAACCATCAACATGCCAGCCTGGTTTAGAACTGGGATGATGATCTTTGCACAACCGGAGTTGTAAGTACCCATAACAGCAACCTGAGCTGTGTTAGCTACGTGATCCTGTGCGTTCTTTGCACAAGCTGCATCGTCCCAAGCACCCTTAGCGGCTGTTGAGTCATCATATTCTTTGATTTCGACAGTGAAGTCTCCAGCTTTGCCGCCAGCTTGTTCAAGAACAAGTGCTACGACTTCGTTGGTTGACTTGCTCGCATCAGCTGATGCGCCCTGCAATGGAAGGTCGGTACCTACTACAAGTACGTCGCCACCAGCAGAATCACTGCCACCGCTGCAAGCAGCAAGGGCAAGTGCACCAGCAACAGCTAGCGCACCGATTTTGATCGGCTTGATCATTTGTATTTCCTCTCGTTGGCCCGACGAATTCTTTTCGGGCAACCCTAAAGTAACTGTAAAAGCCGTGCTAATTCAAGGTAAACGCCTCGTGAATTGCAGGAGTTACGGGTTCGTTACCTGAAAATCGCCCAAGTTTCGCAAAATCGGACTTTTGCCACACGATTAACGGCGGCGTTTTTCCCGAATTCTTAGGTTAATCACGATCGGAGACCCAACAAAGCCAAATTCCTCTCGGAATCTGCGCTCCACAAATCGGCGATATCCAGCCTCCAGGAACCCGGATGTAAAGAGCACGAAAACTGGCGGAGCCACACTGGCTTGGGTTCCAAACAAAATCTTTGGCTGTTTGCCACCGCGGACTGGATGTGGATGACTCGCCACAATCTCGGCCAAGAACGCATTCATGCGGCCAGTTGGTACTCGCGTTTCCCAACCTGCAATCGCTGAGCGTAATGCTGGAACCAGTCGATCTTTATGCCAACCAGTTTTTGCGCTGAAGTTAATTCGTGGCGCCCAAGCAACTTGTACAAGGTCGCGTTCGATTTCTCGCTCTAAGTAGTACCTGCGCTCTTCGTCTACCAAGTCCCATTTATTGAAAGCAATAACTAAAGCGCGACCTGACTCAACCACCATTGAAATGATGCGCAAATCCTGTTCAGTAAGTGGTGCACTGGCATCGAGTAATACAACAGCAACATCAGCTTTATCAAGTGCGGACTTTGTTCGCAAGGTTGCAAAGTATTCGTGACCTGAAGCGTTCTTAGACTTGCGGCGGATGCCTGCGGTATCAACCAAGATCCACTCTTCGTCATCCATGACTACTAACTCATCTACGGGATCAACAGTTGTGCCAGCAACACTGTCTACTACTGCGCGCTTCTCTCCAGTTAGCGCATTAAGCAAACTGGATTTACCCACGTTTGGTTTGCCGAGCAGCGCAACGCGATGCGGCCCACGTGGTCGTGCCTGGCCTGAACCATCTTCAGGAAAAGCAGCCAGCACGACATCAAGTAAGTCGCCACTACCGCGACCATGTAAAGCCGAAACCGTGTAAGGCTCCCCTAGTCCAAGTGACCAAAGTCTGGTTGCTTCTAGTTCGGCTCGTTCATCATCAACCTTGTTGGCAACCAAAATGACTGGAACTTTTGCCTGTCGCAAGACTCTTACGATTTGTTCATCAGCATCTGTTGCGCCCACCGTGGCATCGACAGCAAAAATAACCACGTCGCTGGAATTAATGGCAGCTTCGGCTTGCGCAGAAACCTGAGCGCTCATACCAATAGCGTCCTGTTCCCAACCACCAGTATCGACAACAATGAAAGGAACGCCATTCCACTCAGATTCGTATCGAACTCGATCTCGAGTAACACCAGGAGTGTCTTCGACAACTGCTTCTCGCCTGCCGATAATGCGGTTAACAAGCGTTGACTTGCCAACATTTGGGCGGCCAACCACTGCCACGATCGGCAGATTAGACAGGTCATCACGTTCATCAGTTGGTTCATCTGACGGGATACCCAGCTGATCGAGTAGTGCGGTGTATTCAGATTCAGTTAAGTCTTCCCAGCGCTCTGGAATTTCAATAGTGTCATCAAGTTCAACTGCATCTCCGGCAACGTCATAAATGATGGTCTCTGCGTTTGGATCTAAATCGTTATCCACGGGCTGCCCTCGCAATGTCTACTACTTGGGCGATGACTTCGCTAAGTTCCATATAAGTTGTATCGATTACTCGCGCGCCAGGTGCTATTTCAAGTGGCGAAACGGTTCGTGTGGAATCTGCCAAATCGCGCCTTGCTAAGTCTTGTTTGGTGTCAGTAACTTCGGCGCCATTTTCCTTGGCCCGACGATTTGCCCGAGCTTCAGGATCAGCCGTAATAAATAGTCTTACGGGTGCCTCTGGTAGCACCACTGCGCAGATGTCTCTTCCTTCAACAACGATTCCAGATTTGGAATTTGCCGCGATATCGCGTTGCAGGGCGACCATCAGTTCTCGGACTGCTGGGACTGCGCTAACGGCGCTAACTCCTTGAGTTACTTCTGGGCCCCTGATTTCAACCGAAACATCTCGCCCTGCGACGCGGATCCCTGGTTCACTTGGATCAATACTTGGTTGAATCACTTCAGCCTTTGCTGCCGTGGCGACCGCTTGAGGGTCATTGATGTCCACGCCAAGATCCTGAATAAACCAAGTCATTGCGCGATACATGCTGCCGGTATCCAGGTAATCCAGGCCTAATTCGGTAGCAACAGCGCGTGAAACGCTCGATTTACCGGAACCGCTCGGGCCATCAATGGCGATTACGAGCGAATTAGGCATATAGATAAGTCTACCCAGTCATTTAGTTGAGAATTAACTACAAAAACACTGCGTTAAGAAATAACTACGAAACCTTCAAGTTCCAATGCTGGCTTTAGGACTGAAACCGAAGTGGGTGCCAAAGTCAGTTCGACCAATCCAGTTGGGTGGCCAAGCGAGTGATCAATGCGCACATCCTCGAGGTTTACATTCGCCTGCGCAGCGACTGCAAACAGTCGAGCGAGCTCGCCAGGTTTGTCATCAAGTCGAACGGCCAAAATTGCAGTCGACTGTTTCGACGAACCATGCTTTCCAGGCAAGCGATCTCTACCCTTGTTTCCCTTAACAAGCTTGGCTGCAACAGAGTCGCGATTGCCTTCTTCTAAGGCTGAGGCGAAATCCAATAAATGATTTGCAACTTGAGTCACTTGTTGTGAGATGAATTGTGAGTTTTCGCTCAGGATTTCTGTCCACAGATCCGAGTCCGAGCCGGCAATACGAATTGTGTCTCGAATACCTTGTCCGGCAAGTTCAATGTAAGAGCCTTCAGCATCCATTAACTCACCAGCCAGAACAGATGCAACAACTTGCGGTGTGTGTGAAATTAATGCGACCGCACGATCATGTTCTTCAATACTTCGAATTACCGGGAACGCACCAAGGGATTCCACTAATGACTTAACGGTTTCAATTGCATCAGCAGATGTTCGATCACTAGTTGCAATTACCCACGGACGATCCAGAAACAGGTTTCCTTGTGCGCCAATTGCACCAGATACTTCTCTACCTGCCATTGGGTGCCCACCGACAATTCGCTCCCAACCAGAAGTACCAAGTTGTTCAAGCTCTCGGAAAATGGATCCTTTAACGCTGGCAACATCGGTGATCACCGCATTTGGGTGTTCCACTACTGCAGTTGCAATTACCTTGGCTACGTTCGCTGGTGGGGTTGCCACAAAAACCACTGATACTTCTTGATCTGAGTACCTTGTTGCACCGCTTACTTTTAGTGCGTTATCGAGAGCAACAGAATCAATGTCAGCGAGAAAAACTTTCATGCCTTGAGCGGTTAGTCCAAGTGCGATCGAAGTACCAATCAAACCCGTGCCAACAACAAGTATGTTCCTATCGTCATTCATGATCGCAAGTTCACATTCAACTTATTGCGCAATGTCTTGCCGCAAGGCTTCTGCGCCGCGCAAGTAAACATGCTTAATTTCAGCTCTAGCTTTTGAGGCTTGAACGTGCATCATTACTCGCACAACTTTCTCCATTGCACCAGTGACATCTATCTCTTGTGCGCAAATCAAAGGCACATCAGCAAGTCCGACCCCGCGTGCAGCAGCTGCCGGAAACGCACTGTGCAAATCAGGTGTTGAGGTAAAAAGAACGCTGATTAAGTCATCAGTTGAAATGGAATTACGGGACATTAGTTCCAATAGCAACTCAGTTACAGCGTCAGCCATTTCTGCTGCATCGTCGTGCTGCAGGCAGGTTGCTCCCCTAATGGCTCTGACATTCATAGTTAGATTCTAGAGCCCAACGGAACTATAGAGTTTTCCCAATTCTCGGTTTTCCAGCACACGCAAGTGTCCTGATTTCAAGCTTCCAAGTGATATCGGGCCAATCTTGGTGCGCACCAGGTCTTGAATCGGATATCCAAGTTCATCAAAAAGTTTGCGCAAAATCCGATTACGTCCCTCGTGAATGGAAATCTGCACCACAGTCTGGTTCTTGCCGCTTTCGTAGATTTTGCAATCCGTTACAGCAACTGGCGTACCTTCGATTGGAAACCCAGCAATGATTTTCGCAATGTCTTCTTTTGAAACTCGGCCAGCAACCCGCGCTAAGTAGGTTTTCACGATGCCGTGAGATGGATGGCCAAGTCTTTGACTCAATTCGCCATCGTTAGTTAGCAACAGCAGGCCTTCAGT
>ERZ1022756.189-NODE-189-length-20654-cov-11.159085_pt1 | contig 20654 bp, 16 predicted proteins | sample MGYA00520902_ERZ1022756 | MGnify/ENA primary metagenome ERZ1022756 (study PRJEB33162, sample SAMN09537601) | freshwater metagenome | isolation source: freshwater | place: Canada:Alberta | collected 2017-07 | study: EMG produced TPA metagenomics assembly of the...
TGGCGCGCCCGGCAGGAGTCGAACCTGCGGCCTCGAGATTAGAAGTCACGTGCTCTATCCAGCTGAGCTACGGGCGCGCGGCGCATAGCCCCTAGCGCGGATTGCAGCGCGCGGAAACATCGATAAAGCTGGTGGCCATGGTTCAATCCCCGCACGCACAGCCCGTCGCCGTCTCCGCATCCGCCATCGAAGGGCGGCCGCTGCGCTATTATGATCTGGTGATGGCGGCGTTTGTCGCCGTCCTCCTCCTGTCCAATGTCATTGGCGCGTCCAAGCTTGCCGATGTGAACGGCTTCGTGTTCGGCGCAGGCATCCTCTTCTTTCCGGTCAGCTATGTGATCGGGGACGTGCTGACCGAAGTCTATGGCTATGCCCGCGCCCGCCGCGTGATCTGGACGGGCTTTGCAGCCCTCATCTTCCTCGCGGTGATGAGCCTTGCGGTGGTCGCCATGCCGTTCAGCGCCGGTTGGGAATGCGCGGCATCCGGGGCGATGCTGCTCAGCAGCAACACCGCCGCGCCGCCGGGCGCCATCTGTCAGGCGACCTATGAATCGGTTTTCGGCAACACCTGGCGGCTGGTGCTCGCCTCGATCATCGCCTTTTGGGCCGGGGAATTCGTCAACTCCTATGTGCTCGCACGGATGAAGCTGATGACGCAGGGGCGCTTCTTGTGGATGCGCACCATCGGCTCAACCTTTGTCGGCCAGGGCGTGGACAGCATGATCTTCTACCCGCTCGCTTTTTACGGCATCTGGTCGAACGAACTGCTCATCACGGTGATGCTGACCAACTGGGCGCTCAAGGTCATATGGGAAGCCGCGCTGACGCCCGCGACCTATGTGGTGGTCGGCACCTTGAAACGCCGCGAGGGCATCGATCTCTACGACAGCGACACCAATTTCACGCCGTTCCGCGCCAAGATATGATCAACGTCGCAATCCAGCCGCTGAAACGGCGGCTGGCCGGTGTCAGGCCCCGCCGCCTCAGGCGATAACGCCGAGCACGCTTTCGAACAGCGCCAGGCCCTGACGGTTGCTGTGTGCATCCTCTACCGCCCGCTCGGGGTGAGGCATCATGCCCAGCACATTGCCACCGGCGCTGACCAGTCCGGCGATCCCGCGGGCTGACCCGTTGACCGCCTCGGCATAGCGAAAGGCTACGCGCCCTTCGCCTTCGATCCGGTCAAGCGTATCGGCATCGGCAAAATAATTGCCGTCATGATGGGCGACCGGGATGGTGATGCGCTGGCCTGCGGCATAGCCCGCGGTAAAGATGGTCTGGCTGTTTTCGACATCGAGCGCGACATCACGGCACACGAAGTTCAGGCCAGCATTGCGCATCAGAGCGCCGGGCAGCAGGCCCGCCTCCGTCAGCACCTGAAATCCGTTGCACACGCCGAGCACCGGAACCCCGCGTTGCGCGGCGGCCTTGACCGCTCCCATCACCGGGCTGCGCGCGGCCATCGCGCCGGACCGCAAATAATCGCCGTAGGAAAAGCCGCCGGGTAGCGCGACAAAATCGGTCCCGTCGGGCAGGCTGGTGTCACCATGCCAGACCATCGCCGGCGCACGGCCGGTCACCAGCTCGATCGCGCGGGCCATGTCACGGTCGCAATTGGAACCGGGAAAGACGATGACAGCTGCGGGCATGGCGATGCCTCCTGAAAAGGATTGGGCGATCAGACGCCGGTGATGCGGAAATTCTCGATGACCGTGTTGGCGAGCAGCTGTTCGCACATCGCGCGCACATCGGCCTCGCTCGTGCCATCGGCAAGATCGAGCTGGATATAGCGCCCGGCGCGCACATCATTGACGCCGGCGAAACCGAGCCCGCCGAGGGCATGCTGGATAGCGCGGCCTTGCGGATCGAGCACGCCGGGCTTCAACGTCACGAATACCTCGACCTTCATCCTGCCTCATCCTTGCGCGCGCGGGTTGGAATGGCCGCGCCTATGCCGCCTTGCGCCGTGCGGGGCAAGCGATGCTGTCAGGAATATCTTCACCATAATCTGTCACAGATGATCCGCGCTCGAACAACCAGCGGGTCGCGCCGCACCGATTGAGGACGAATGTGATGGGAATGCTATCCCTCGCCATGTTCATCGGCCTCTGGGGCTGGGGCCATGATACCTTCGGCTGGTATGATCCCGATGGCCAAGTGCAGCTGGCGATTTTTGCCAGCTTCATCTTCGGAATCATCTGCGGCTATCGGGTCAAGGACTGATCCGGCAGGTCGGATCGGGCAGCACCGCCGCCACGGCGCGCGGCGCATCAGTGGCGATGATCACCGCGCCTTGACGGGCAAGCTCCACAAATTCGGAGGCATCGCCATCGGCCAGCCAGCGGTCGTCGATACGGTTACCCGGACGACCCAGCGTGCCGACAATCGGCTCGATACCCTCTTCTTCCAGCGCGCTGATCCAGCGCAGGCGGGGCTCGCGCGTGCCGGTAAAGGCGAGCATCTGTTCCACCGCTATGCCAGCCGCCCGATGGCGGTCGAGCGCCTCGCGCGAAGGGGCGTCGATGGATATCATGAGCTCTGGTGCCAGCCGGGCGACCTCTGCGGCATCCTCCACATTATAAGTGATGATGGTCGCATGTCGCTCTGCCCGCGCCGCGCGCACGGCGGCGACCACCTCGGCAAACGGCACCCCCCGCTTCACGTCGAGCGTGGCGATAGCGCCGCGTTCCCGCGCCAGCTCCAGCGCGTCGGACAGGCTCGGGATGCGCGCCCGCGTTACCGCGCCGCCATCATCCTTCAGCCGCAATCGTGAAAGCGCACGCCAGCGCAGCTCGCCCGCAGTCCCGCGGCCCGTCGTCGTGCGTTCCAGCCGCTCATCATGGAGCAGGAACAGCACACCATCCGCGCTGCGCCGGATATCGAGCTCGACAATGGCATGCGGGTCTGCATCCAGCGTGGCGCGCATCGTTTCCAACGCATTTTCCGGCAGGCCCGCCGCCGGACCGGCCCGATGGGCAGAGACCACAGCCTCGCCACGCTCGCGCAGACAATCGAAATAGGCGGCCAGCTGCGGTGCCGGGCGCGCGGGCTCGGCCACGGCCGAGCAGGCCGGCAAGCTCGCAAGGATCAGGGCAGTCGCGACACGCCTCATGGCGCCCATCCTTCGGGCACCGCGCGGATACGCAGCATACCTTCTGCTGTCAGGTAACGGCGGGCCAGTTCGGTCAATTCGCCTGCTGTCACCGCCTGCAATTCGGCAATGGCGCGACGGCTGCGATCGAGCCGCGCCTCATCGCTCTGCGCAATCGCGGTATAGCCCAGCCAGTAACTGTTTTCCCGCCGTGACTGGCGCAACCGTTCGGCAAAGGGTGTGCGCGCCCGTGCGATGAGGTCTTCATCCAGCGCCCCTTCGCGCAGCCGCGCGGCGATCCCATCAATCGCCGCCTCCACCGCCGGGATGTCAGCCGGGGCGACGCTGGTCGATGTCCACAGATAGCCATAGCCGGGGAAGTCGGCTGACAGGCTCGATCCGGCCGAGGGGCTATAAGTCTGCCCCAGCCGTTCGCGCAGCTCGTCCGTCAGCATGATGCCCATCACTTCGGCCAACAGGTCGAGGCGGATTGTCTCGCCCAGATCGCTGTCATCACGCGCCGGCCAATAGGCCTGCACCACCGCCTGATCGGCAGCGCCGCGATGGGTGAGGATGCGTGGGGCACGGTCATTGGCAAAGCGACGGTCACGCGCCGCTTCGCGCGGATCGAACGCCGCATGGCGCTCCGGCAGCGCGCCAAAGGTCGCGGCAAAGGCGGCGATGGCGGCATCTTCGTCCACCGCACCGACCACGCCGATCTCGATCGCTCCGCGTGAAAGGCTGTTGCCCGCCGCCTGCCGGAAGCCATCCCATTCGAGCGCCAGCATCCGCTCCAGCGGCGGCTGCGCAACGCGCGAATCGTTGTCGGCAAGGATGAATGCCGCATCGCGACCGATCACAGCTCCTGGCGTCGCATCGCTCTGCGCATATTGCTGGGGCAGCACCCGACGCAGCAGGTCGATCGCTTCGGGACGGAAACCGGGACGCGTCAGATAGGCCGCGAGCAATTGCGTCTGGAGCACAAGGTCCGTGGGCGTCGTCACCGCCGAGAGGTTAAAACTGTCCGTGGCAATGCCAAATCCGCCCCCGACCGATCGACCGGCGAGGATCGAACGCAGCTCGTCCGCACTATGCGCTTCCAGCCCGCCGAGCGGCAGGATCGAACCCAGCGCGACCCGGGTCGGATCCTCACGTGTCGCAAGCAAGGCCCCGCCATCAACACGCACCAGGATGCGGATACGGTCATCCTCAAACTCGGTACGCTTGATGTTCAACATCACATTATTGGCAAAACGGATGCGGCGGATGCCGAGATCCTCGATCCGGTCATCGCTGACGACAGCGCCCGGAGCCCCGAAATCTGTATAGGCAAAGGCGGCCGCAGCGCGGGCTTCGGGCGGGAGGACGGCAACAGCGCGGGCATTGGCGAACGCGGCAAGCACCGCTGCCTCTCCGCCTTCCACCGGGGTCTTCGCTGTCACCCGGACCAGCGGCTGGCCGAGCCCGTCCCGCATCGCACGAAAGGCATCCGTCACGGCCTCAGGTGTAATCGAGGGGGCGAACGCCTCAAACAGCGCGGCGCGTGTGGCCGGCGATGTCACCACATTGCGACCATCCGCTGCGCCAAGCAGGCGCGCTGCCAGCCCGCCGCTGCGCCGCGTGGCGACGCCTGCCACCTCGTTGCGGATCGCGGTGCGGGCATTGGCGACCTGCTCGGCAATCTCGGTTTCGGTAAAGCCATGCTCGATCGCGCGGCGATATTCATTCTCGATGGCGGTCAGCGAACGCGCCCATTCACCCTCGCGTGCCGAGGCGGAGAGGATGAGACCAGTTGCCAGATCGAAATTATTGCCCTCGCTGAGGCCCGCCGCGGTGAAGGGCGCATCGGCCGCCAGCGCCAGCCGCGACAGTCGGCGTTCGAACGCTCCCTCGGCAATGGACTCGAGCATGCGGCGATGGCGCAGCGCGCGCGTATCGCGCTCCAGCTGCCATGGCTTGAACCAGCTGATCGTCACCTGCTCGGGGATGGCCGGATGGACGAAAACGTCGGCAGCTGCCGGCCGGTCGAGCGTCATCGTCCCCGCCGTCGGTACCGGAACACCCTCGCCTACCCCCCGCCAGTCACCGAAGCGGCGGGCGATTTCAGCTTCCATCATGTCGAGGTTCATGTCCCCGACGATCACCAGCGTCGCCCGCTCGGGCCGGTACCAGCGCTCGTAAAAGGCGCGCAGCCGTTCCGCCGGCGCGGTGCGGATCACCTCGCTGGTGCCGATCGGCATGCGCGACGGGAGGCGACTTTCACCAAACAGAAAGTCGATCTGGTCCTCGAAATTGCGCAGCGCGAAACTTTCGCGCGCACGCCGCTCGGCCTCGATCACCCCACGCTCGCGCTCGACCGCCTCGGGCGCAATGGTGAGATTACCCGCCGTCTCGCGCATCAGCATCAGGCCGGTGTCGATCAGCTCCGGCGTATTGTTGGGCAGGTCGAGCATGTAGGTGGTGGCATCGAAACCGGTCGAAGCATTGGTATCCGCCCCAAAGGCCAGACCCAGCCGTTCGAGCAGCGGGATCATCGCCCCTTCCGGCACATTGGTGGACCCGTTGAACGCCATATGCTCGACGAAGTGGGCGAGGCCGCGCTCATCCTCATTCTCGGCGAGGCTCCCCACATCGAAGCGCAGCCGCATCACAATTCCGCCGCGCGGGGTGGTGTTGAGATGCAGGGCATATTTCATGCCATTGGGCAGCACGCCGAAACGCACGTCGGCGTCGACGGGAAGATCGCTGTCGGCAAAACCCCATGCGCGCGCGGCGTCTGTCTGCGGGTTGCACGCGCTCTCCTGCGCGCTGTGCCCTGCCGCGGGGATACAGACACTCTGCGCCTCGGCGGGCGCTGAGAAAGCAAGCAGAGGAGCGGCGAGAAGCGCGAGCAAAAAGGCCTTCATCCCCGCCTTGTCGCCACCGGGCCTCAAGGGGTCAAGCCTGCTCCGCGACCGGGCGCGCTGGCGTGTCGATCACCAGCAACAGGCGGCTTTCCCCCGTGCCCGCGATTGGCGGGGAACGGTGGATGCAGGGCAAATGGCCTTCTGCAAACAAATGGCCCTTGAACAGGCCAACCCAGCCCGTCGGAATACGCTCAAATTCGCTCTCGTTCGCGCCGGGGGGCAGCCAGTCGGTCCCCGGACCTGCCCAGCTCGTGATCAGCCTGAGGTCGGTATAGTCAGCGTGGAACTTGCGGCAGGCATCGCCCGTTATCACCTCCACCCGCACGCGAACGTTGTCGACGCCCATCAGCGTGGCAAAGCGCTCCGCCAGCATCGCGGCATCATCGCGCAGGACGGCGGGCAGATCAGCCAGCGCATCGCCGATGGTCGCGGCTTTCCCCTCCACCCGCAGCATAAGGGGCGCGGCATCCAGCAGTTTTTCTGCGGCGCGCTCAAACGGACTCGCGTCACGCGGCTCGATCACCAGGGGCACATCGGCCCGGGCCACTGCCGTCCAATTCGATGGCATCACGGTAGGTGGCGGGATGACGATCTCTTCGGGGGAAACCATCGCGACAGTCATCAGCCTCTTGAACCTCTCGATCCCAATAATGATATGTTGTATCATAATGGAGTCATTGCTGCTCCGTCAACTGCAACGCCTGTCGCATCTTCCGGAGGAAAAAGGCCATGCCACCCACGCGCGCCGCGCTGCCTGACGCTGTTGCCGGCTCGCTGTCGCTGGCATGCCTGATCCACTGCCTTGCCCTGCCAGTCGCGGTCGCCGCCGTACCGGCATTGGCGCAATGGTTTGTCATGCCCGAAAGCCTGCACATGATCCTGTTCGCCCTCGCCATGCCGGTCAGCAGCCTTGCGCTATGGCGCGGTCAGAGCCGGCACGAGCGTGCCTATCCCGCCTCGGTCGGGGCAGCGGGCCTCGCGCTCATGGCAGCCGGCCTGATCATCCATGAATGGGAAACCCCGCTCACAGTGGCGGGGGCGCTGCTTCTTGCCTGGGCGCATCTTGCCAACTGGTTGGCGCGAAAGGCAGACTGTCCGGGCTGAATGGCCCGGACGCGTCAGCTACCCTTTTTCTTGCGGTGGCTTTCAAGGTCGAGGACGGCATTGTTGCCATCTTCGGGGAGCAGGCCGAGGCGGCGGGCAACCTCCTGATAGGCCTCTACCTCGCCGCCAAGGTCACGGCGGAACCGGTCCTTGTCCAGCTTTTCGTTGGTCGCCATGTCCCACAGGCGGCAACCGTCCGGGCTGATCTCGTCCGCCAGGATGATGCGGCTCCAGTCACCGTCCCACAGCCGGCCGAACTCCATCTTGAAGTCGACCAGACGGATGCCGACGCCTGCAAACATGCCGCACAGGAAATCATTCACGCGGATCGCCAGATCCTGCATGTCATTGAGCTCGTCCTGCGAACACCAGTTAAAGCAGGCGATATGCTCCTCGCTGATCAGCGGATCACCGAGCGCATCATCCTTGTAATAATATTCGATCAGCGTGCGCGGCAGCGGCGTGCCTTCCTCGATGCCGAGGCGCTGAGAGATGCTACCCGCGGCAACATTGCGCACCACCACTTCGATCGGCACGATTTCCACCTGCCGCACCAATTGCTCGCGCATGTTGAGGCGGCGGATGAAGTGGGTCGGCACACCGATGTGGCCGAGCAGCGTGAAGACATGCTCGGAAATGCGGTTGTTGAGCACGCCCTTGCCGTTAATCGTGCCGCGCTTCTGCGCGTTGAACGCGGTCGCATCATCCTTGAAATACTGGATGAGCGTGCCGGGCTCCGGGCCCTCGTAAAGGATCTTGGCTTTGCCTTCGTAGATCTGGCGGCGACGTGCCATCGCAACACTAACCCCTGCTGGCCGCGCGGAATCGCCGCGGCGCGAAAATGATGTGCCCCGGCAACGGCAGCGACTGGAGTCGCAAAACCGGTCCGGGGCTGCCATCGCAATTAGCGGAAACGGTGCCGAGGCGCAATTGCGGGGACAATGGGGCACTAGATTCGACTGGCCTCATGACAATCGTCATGCTGAACTTGTTTCCGCATCCCACGTCCGACATTAAGGCAGGAGGCGTCGTGACCGACTAGGACCGGTCGATGGACCCTGAAACATGTTCAGGGTGACGACCCAAAAATGATGGGGAGAGGAATAATGGCCGAACCGCAAACCCGCACCGCCCGCGAAGGCGCAGCGATGATCGTGACGATTGATCGCCCGACAGCGATGAACGCCTTCACCGCGCAGATGAAGGACGAGCTGATCGCCGCGCTTGACGAAGCGGATGCCGACGATGCGGTGCGCGCGGTCATTTTCACCGGCGCAGGCGAACGCGCTTATTGTGCCGGCGCTGACCTTTCTGCCGGTGCAGCCACCTTCGACTATGACAAGCGCGGGCGCGGCGACGCACGCGATGCCCTGTCCTCCCCGGTTGCAGAGGATGGCAGCATCGACTGGACGCACCCGCTGGTGCGGGATTCGGGTGGCGAGCTCACCATGCGCATCTTCGCCGCGAAAAAACCGGTGATCGGCGCGATCAACGGCGCGGCGGTCGGCATCGGCGCGACCATGACGCTACCGATGGACATGCGCCTTGCCAGCACCAACGCCCGCTTCGGCTTTGTGTTTGCGCGCCGCGGCATCGTCCCCGAAGCCGCGTCGAGCTGGTTCCTGCCACGCCTTGTTGGCCTGCCGACAGCGCTCGATTGGTGCATGTCGGGCCGAGTGTTCGATGCAGGCGAAGCGCACGCCGCCGGCCTTGTCCAGGCCGTTCACGAGCCGGGCGCGCTTCTCGATGCGGCGCTCGCTCTCGCCGCCAAGCTGACCGCTGAAAGCTCGCCCGTCTCGGTCGCGGTCACGCGCCATATGATGTGGCGCATGGCCGGCGCCGCCCATCCCGTTGAGGCGCACCGCTGGGACAGCCGCATGATCTTCACCCGCGGCCGCATGGCCGATGCGCGCGAAGGTGTGGTGAGCTTCCTTGAAAAACGCCCCGCCGCATTCACGGACAGCGTGGCAAAGGAATATCCGGCCTTCGCACCCTGGGATGTCGATCCGGGCTACGAATAATCCTCAAAACGCCTTACTCTGCCCCGTCGCACACCCGGATGTCGCCCGGTGCGGGACGGGTGCGGGCGCGGACGAAACGGGCGAAATAGCCGCCGGCATTGGGCTTCTCGACAAATTCGAGCGGGCGGAATCCGACCGCCTGGAATTCGCAGATCAGAAGGGGCAGCGGCGTGCCATGCTGTTCGATCGGGCGGTTACCATCGACCACGATCACCTGCCCTTCGCCGCGCAGCGCCGGCCACAGCCGCCACAGAAAGGCGTAAGGCTCCTCAATCTCGTGGTACATGTGGACCAGGAAGACCCGGTCGAAACTGTTGGCGGGGAGACCTGGATCGTCCGGCGCGCCGAGCTTCACGGCAACATTGTCCAGCCTTTCGCGCGCCACGCGCACACCCAGCCGTTCAATCACCTGCGGCATCACATCCTGCGCCAGAACCCGCCCGCTTTCGCCGACCCGTTCGCTCAGGCGGACCGTATAATAGCCGTCACCTGCCCCGATATCCGCCACGGTCATGCCGGGTGCGATGCCGGCGCGGTCCATAACCTCTTCGGCTTCGCCCAGCCGGTCACGCGTATCCTCGTCTGACCAGCGGGTGGAAACGGTTGGCGCCACCGGGCGGTTGGCGCGCGGAAACTCGACAGATGTCTGCGGCCGGTCGCTGCCCGGCGCCAGCATGTCGCACCCGGCGAGGCCGAGGGCGGCAAGCAGCGCCAGTGCGACGGGCGGGCGCATCAATCCACGTCCTCCACCTCGACCTTTTCGCCGGTGACGCGCTGGGCCAGCGCGGCGGCCATGAACGGGTCGAGCGCGCCATCCAGCACATCCGAAGGCGTCGGGCTGGTCACGCCGGTGCGCAGGTCCTTCACCATCTGATAGGGCTGCAGCACATAGGATCGGATCTGGTGGCCCCAGCCGATCTCGGTCTTGGCGGCATATTCGCCGAGCGCGGCTTCCTCGCGCTTGCGCAATTCCGCTTCGTAAAGCCGCGCTTTCAACATGCTCATCGCTTCGGCGCGGTTCTTGTGCTGGCTGCGTTGCGTCTGGCAGGCAACGATAACCCCGCTCGGCACGTGGGTGATGCGCACCGCGCTGTCTGTCGTGTTGACGTGCTGGCCGCCCGCACCTGATGCGCGATAGGTATCGATCTTGAGGTCGCTCTCGTTGATCTCGATGTCGATATTGTCGTCGACCACCGGATAGACCCAGACGCTGGAGAAACTGGTGTGCCGCCGTGCCGAGCTGTCGTACGGACTGATGCGCACCAGGCGGTGCACGCCGCTCTCGGTCTTGGCATAGCCATAGGCGTTCTCGCCTTTCATCAGCAGCGTCGCGGATTTGATGCCCGCCTGCTCGCCCGCGCTATGCTCGACCAGTTCGACCTTGAAACCACGACGTTCGGCCCAGCGCTGATACATGCGCAACAGCATTTCGGCCCAATCCTGGCTCTCGGTGCCGCCGGCCCCTGCGTGAATTTCGAGATAGGTGTCGTTGCTGTCGGCCTCTCCGGCGAGCAGCGCCTTGACCTTGTCGGCATCGGCACGCTCGGCCAGTGCAGCGAGGCTCGCGACGCCTTCATCGGCGAGCCCCTCATCGCCTTCCATGTCGGCAAGCTCGATCAGCTCGACCGTGCCTTCCATCTCGCTTTCGATCGCGCGCGTCGCCGAAATCGCCTCATCGAGGCGGCGGCGCTCGCGCATCACATCCTGCGCGGCCTTGGGGTCATTCCACAGGGCGGGGTCTTCGACGCGGGCATTGAGTTCGTCGAGCCGCACCAGCGCCCGGTCCCAGTCGAGGAAGCGGCGGAGCAGCGCGGTGGCCGCCTTGATACGATCGACATGGGATTGCGCTTCGGCGCGCATGGGACAACTCCGGATATTATGTCTGTCTGCGATTCAATGTTGGGCGAGATAGGCGGCACTGCCGCGCCTGTCGAGCGGGGCCGCCAAGGCAACACCCGCCCCGTCAGTAGATGCCGCCGCCACCCTGCCGTTCAACGAAATCGCCTTGCGCTTGGCTCTGCGAGCGGCGGGCGGCAGCATTGCCATTGGTCGCCTGCGTCGTTGCTGTGGACCGCTCCTCCGGCACTTCGTCGCTGCGGACACTGCGGCGCGGCTCAGTCTCGGCCTTGAAGGCTTCCCAAATCACCGGCGACATAGGATCATTGCCCGGCCATGCGCCATAAACGCGGCGGCCCGATCGGCGCTCGATGCGGACCATGCGAATGCCTTCGGGCGCAATGAACGGCAGCGGCGCCGTGCCGCGCATGGCGACGCGCGCGAAATCCTTGAACACAGGAGCCGCCAGCGTGCCGCCGAAGGCCGCGCCGCCCAGCGGACGTGGCTGGTCATAGCCCAGATAGACCCCCGCCACCCATTGCGGCGTGCCGCCGATGAACCAGACGTCGGTCGGGCCTGTTGTGGTGCCGGTCTTGCCGAAAATCGGGCGATTGAGATCACGCAACATGGTTGCCGTGCCGCGCTGGATCACGCCTTCGAGCATGTGCACCACCTGATAGGCGGTCAGCGGGTCCATCAGCTGCCGTCCACCTTGGCGGAAACGCGGCATCGGCCGACCGTCCCAATCATCCATGTTGCAGCCATCGCACGGCCGCCAGCGTTCCGGGAAAATCACCCGGCCGTTGCGATCCTGCACATAATCGATCAGGCGCGGGGTCAGCTCGCGCCCATGATTGACCAGCATGGCATAAGCATTCGTCAGCTTTGCCACTGTCGTTTCGCCGGCGCCGAGCGCGTTGGCGAGATAGGCGGGATATTCCCCGATCCCCATCTGGCGATATGTGGCGACGACATTCTGCATGCCCGCCTGGCTCGCGGCGCGCACTGTCATCAGGTTACGCGACTGTTCGAGGCCCCAGCGCAGCGTCTGCGGCCCTGCCGCTCCGCCGGTTGAATTGCGGAAGCATTTCTGCCCTCCGTCGGCGGTCTGGTCATCGACGCAAAAGGCGCCGTCGACCAGCACCGTGGCCGGCGTCATCCCGCTGTCGAGCGCGGCGGCATAAACAAATGGCTTGATCGTCGATCCCGGCTGGCGCTGCGCCTGCATCGCACGATTGAATGGCGAAAGATTGGAATCAAACCCGCCTTGCATCGCATAGACACGGCCCGACGTCGGGCTCTGCGCAATGAAGCCGCCGGAAATGCCGGGCGTGGTCCGCAGCGCATATCCGTTGCCGCCTGTCGATTTGACGAGGATGATGTCACCCGGCTTCATCGCGGCAAAAGCGGTGCCACCGCCCCGCGCCGCCATGGATGCTGCGCCCGAAGGAAGCACGCCTTCGTCCCCGTTGGGGAATCCGATGCGCGCGCGCCCGTCCGCCTTGGCCAGCACCACCGCCACGCGCCAATCGTCATAATCGATGGTGATGAACGTCGATCGCAGCCGGCTCGCCCACTGGTCGTCCACCGGAATGGTACCAAGCGGCCCGGTCCAGCCACGACCGCCATGAAAGCGCAGCATCGCCCGGCGCATCGCCGCTTGCGCCGCTTCCTGCATGTCACCGTCAAAGGCGGTCCGCACCCACAGGCCTCCGCCATAGACGCTGTGCGGACCATCCTCCGCCTCGTCACCGAAACGGTCAATCAGCTGGCGGCGCACTTCTTCCATATAATAGCCGCCGACGTCGCGGAATTGGGCGCCCCGACGCGGTGCAAGGCCGAGCGGCATGGCATTGGCCGCGGCACGCTGCGCCGGCGTGATCCAGCCAGCCCGCTCCATCTCGCGCAGCACATAGCCGCGCCGGTTGATCGCAGCGCGTTCCTGCCCGCGCCGGCCATAGCGTTCGGGCGCCTTCGGCAATGTCGCGAGAAACGCCATCTCATGCAGCGCGAGATCGCCCACATCCTTGTCAAAATAGGCACGCGCCGCTGCCTGCACGCCGAAAGACTGGCGGCCGAGCGGGATCTCGTTGAGATAGAGTTCGAGGATCTGCTCCTTGGTCAGCACATCCTCGATGCGCGTCGCCAACAGCATCTCGCGCAGCTTGCGCGTGATCGAATATTCGTCGCCGAGCAGGATGTTCTTCGCCACCTGCTGCGTGATGGTGGAACCGCCACGCGCGCGCTCACCGGAACCAAGTTTGGAGACATAATCGGCCACCGCCCCGAAAAAGCCGGGAACATCCACCCCGCCATGTTCGAAGAAGGTCCGGTCCTCCGCCGCCAGGAAAGCCCGGATCAGCAGCGGGGGAAATTCATCATAGGCCAGTTGCACCCGCCGTTCGCGGGCGAAACTGTGCGTCGGCATGCCGGAAACATCACGCACGATGCTGGGCAGCGGCGGCTCATATTCGAGCAGACTGTCAGCGTCGGGTAGCCCGCGGGCGAGGAACAGCCACAGCGCGAACAGGGTGAGCAGACCCGCTCCGACAACATAGGTCAAGCGGCGGAACCAGCGCTTCGGCCATTGGCTTTCAAACCAGGCGCTTACCTTCGCCCATATCAGCGACAAGCGCTCACGGCCGGGAAAGGCTACCGCGCCGCGCTCATCACGACGCAGCCTCAAACGCTGGATGCCACCACGCGGGTTAGAGGCGGAAGGAGTATCGGGATCGGCCATCGCGGCCGTCCTCTAGCACGAATTCGGCGCGCTGCCAGCGGGGCTATCGTTCCCCGCCCTGCTTATCGCGCCGTGCGCGAAGCGGCCCCGGATTCGCCGTCGGCAGTCTCGCGAGCGGCATCGCGCCGATTCTCGCGCCGCGCAAAGTGGGTCAGCACGGCATTGCGCATGCCCCGTGCGATGGCCTGCTGGCCAGCGCGGCTGGCGATGCGCTCGGCATCACGCGCATTGCTGATGAAACCCGTTTCCAGAAGGATCGAAGGCATGTCGGGTGCCTTGAGCACAGCGAAACCTGCAAAGCGGTGGGATGTTGTACGGAACGGGATGTCGTCTGCCGCTGTACGCTGCAATGTCCGCGCAAAATCGGCGGAAAGGTTCATCGTTTCACGCTGGGTCAGATCAATCAGGATGGAGCGCACTTCATTCGGCTGCCCCCCAAGGTCGACGCCGTTGAGGATATTGGCCCGATTTTCCCGTGCAGCGAGCCTCTGGGCCTCACGGTCCGACGCCACTTCGGAGAGGGTGAAGATCGACGCACCCGTTGCCTCGGGGTTTTCCGCTGCATCGGCGTGGATCGAAACGAACAGGTCGGCGCCGAGCCGGCGGGCAATCCCATAGCGTTCTTCCAGCACCAGAAATTCATCGCGGTCGCGCGTCAGAGCCACCCGGACCCGGCCTGTCGCGACCAGATCGTCGCGGATCGCGCGGGCGATGGCGAGCGTGATATCTTCTTCATGATGCCGCCCGTCAGGGGAAATCGCACCAGGATCATGCCCGCCATGGCCGGCATCAATCACCACCAGCGGCAGCCGCGGATCGGCGGCGCCATGGATAACCGGCAGGGGAAGGCCGCGCCGCGCCGGGCCGATCGGCACCGAAACCTGATAACGGCGGCCTTCGCGCAGCGCCATGGCGAGCGTCGGCGCGCCGGCGACCATCGCGGCGAAGCTCCGCCGACCGGATTGTACAAAGCGCTGCCACTGTTGCGCAGAGGCGCTGGCAAAAGTTACCGTCACACCCCGCCCATCGGCAGAATGGCGCACGCCAGTCACTGTCATGGGCTGGGCAAGGTCTAGCACAAAGCGCGCGGCATCACCGGCCAGTCGGCCCTGACGCATGCGCTGAACATTGGCGTCGCTGATCGGCGCGGCCGAACCCGGTTCGGCACCGGCGACATCGATGGCGATCCGCTGAGGGCCATCGAGCGCTGAAACCTGCGCTTCACCAACGGTTTCGCGGAACCGCAGCTGCAGTTCACCATCCTGAAGTCGGGCGCTCTCGAGCGGCCCGGCCTGAGCAGGCGCGACCCAAAAGCATGCGAAAAGGGCGATCAAAAGATCGAACATTCGCCCCTTATGCCGTGGCTTATTGCGACTGGTCCAGCCGTTCATGCACCCGCTCCACCCGCGGCGCACAATGCTCCGCGACGGTGGAACAGTTAACCTGTTGGTATAAAGTCCGTTTCAAGGAAGGCGGTTAACGGCCTGTCAGCCTTGTTTGGATACCGTGACTGAGCACCATCTCTTCGTAGGTGCGTTAACAAATGGCGTGTTGCTCCCATCCTTGGCGGGTGCTAGCACCTTTGCATCGAAGCAAGAGCTTGCCCGTCAGGCAGAGCCGCTGCCTTTCGATAACAGACAGCTGGGAGGGGGCGATGGCGGCAATGCCGCGGTTCACCGGACCGGCTATGACCAGGTTGAATGCCGCATGACGATGACGCTTACCTTCTGCGAACGCCCGATGACGGCGCACGCGGCGGGCGTTTTCGCGCGTCGCCCCGGCATTGACGATTTTCCATCCACCGGATCGCGCGGCGCGCCATGCATTTCATGGCAGCGCGCGGCCCTTCAATATCGCGCGGCGACAGGGGTGACGCCCCGCCGCCGCGCCCGGAGTAAAATAAATGACAACGCGCATGTTGATCGACGCGCGGCACCGGGAGGAAACCCGGGTCGCGGTCATCACGGGAAACCGTATCGAGGAGTTTGATTTCGAGTCCGCCGAGCACAAGCAGCTCAAAGGCAATATCTATCTGGCGAAAGTAACCCGCGTCGAACCGTCTCTCCAGGCGGCGTTCGTGGAATATGGCGGCAACCGCCACGGCTTCCTCGCCTTTTCCGAAATCCACCCCGATTATTACCAGATCCCCAAGGAAGATCGCGAAGCCCTGCTGCGTGAGGAGGCTGAAGCCGCCGCCGCAGAGGCCGCCATGCGCGCCGAAGAGGATATGGACACCCTCGAAGGTGACATTGACGATATGGAACCCCCCGCCGCGCTCGGCGAGGATGGCGATGACGGTTACGCCGATAACGACGACGACCATGGCGGCGAAGATGCCGATGAGGGCGGTGACGCCTCGGGCGACGCTGAATCGGGCAATGGCAATCGCGGCCGCCGCGACCGCGGCCGCAAGCGTGGCCGTGGCCGTTCGCGTGATCGCTCGGACCGCGACGAAGCCGCTGATTTCCGGCGCTCGCTGCACCGCCGCTACAAGATTCAGGACGTTATCCGGCGGCGCCAGGTGCTGCTGGTCCAGGTCGTCAAGGAAGAGCGTGGCACCAAGGGCGCAGCGCTGACCACCTATCTCAGCCTGGCCGGCCGCTATTGCGTGCTGATGCCCAATTCGAGCCATGGTGGCGGCATCAGCCGCAAGATTTCCAATGGTGCCGACCGCAAGCGGCTGAAGAGCGTTATCGATGAACTGGGCCTGCCGCCTAGCATGGGCTGCATTGTCCGCACGGCAGGGCTGGAACGCACCAAGACCGAGATCAAGCGCGACTTCGACTATCTCGCCCGCCTGTGGGACGAGATCCGCGAAAAGACGCTGGGCAGCGAAGCGCCCGCCCTGATCCATTCGGACAGTGACCTCATCAAGCGCGCGATCCGCGACATCTACAACAGCGGTATCGACGAAGTCGCGGTCGAGGGCGACGAAGGCTATCGAGCGGCCAAGGATTTCATGAAGCTGCTGATGCCGAGCCATGCGCGGCGCGTGAAGCAATATGCTGATCCGGTGTCGCTGTTCCAACGCTACGGGGTCGAAGATCAGCTCGCGGCAATGTACCAGCCGCTGGTTCCGCTGAAGTCCGGCGGCTATCTGGTGATCAACCCGACCGAGGCGCTGGTCTCGATCGACATCAACTCCGGCCGCTCGACGCGCGAACATAATATCGAGCAGACGGCGGTGAGCACGAACCTCGAAGCCGCCTATGAGATCGCCCGCCAGCTGCGCCTGCGCGATATGGCTGGTCTGGTCGTCATCGACTTCATCGACATGGAATCGGGCAGCAATGTCCGCAAGGTCGAACGGGCGATGAAGGACGCGCTCAAGAATGACCGGGCACGGATCCAGGTCGGCCGCATCTCGGGCTTCGGCCTCATGGAGATGAGCCGCCAGCGTCTGCGCACCGGGGTATTGGAAGCGTCGACCAAGGTCTGCCCGCATTGCGAGGGCACGGGCCTTGTCCGCACCGCATCCTCGGCCGGCCTTAGCGCCCTGCGCTTGCTCGAAGAAGAAGCCGCCCGTGGCAAGGGTTCGCGCCTTGTGCTGCGCGCCAGCCAGGAAGCGGCCTTCTATGTGCTCAACAACAAGCGCGCCGAACTGTCGCAGATCGAGCAACGCTATGGCGTCACCATCGAAGTGTTGTCCGACGGCGAAACCGAAGGCGCGCGCATGGCCGTCGAAGCCAGCGGGCCGCCGCCAGCCAACCTGCCGCGCTTCCTTCCCATCATTGACGAAGATGAGGACGAAGACGCCGCCATCATCGAGGATGGTGACGAGGAAGAAGAGCGGGAAGCCGACGCACGCGAAGATCGTGGCGAGCGTGGCGAACGCGGTCGGCGTCGCCGGGGTCGCCGTCGGCGCGGTCGCCGCGACGGCGAGCGACGCGACGGTGAAGCCGGCGAAACGGACAACGAACGCGCCGAATCCGACGCAGACACAGCCGGTCAGGACGATGACGGTGACGGCGAAGATCGCTCGACTGCCGACACTGCAGGCGACAGCGAGGGTGGCGAAGGCCAGCGTCGCCGTCGGCGCGGCCGCCGTGGTGGTCGCAACCGCTCACGCGGCGATGCTCCGCGCCATGCCGATGACGCAGCAGCCGAGAGTGATGCCGCACCGGAAGCCATAGTGGCCGTCGCCGAAGGGTCTGCTGCTGAGCCGGTCGCTGAGGATGCTCCTGCCAAGCCGAAGCGGGCATCGCGCCGCAAGGCCGCTGCCGATCCCGAGCCGGTCGCAGAACAAGAGCCCGCCGCAGAACCGGAAGCTGAAGCCGAAAAGCCGAAGCGGCGCCGGGCGACAAAGGCGAAGGCCGATGATAGCCCTGCTGTCGAGGCCCCTGTCGAAGAGGCCGCCGTTGAAACGGCGCAGTCCGAGACAGCAGCCAAACCGAAGCGCGCTCCGCGCCGCAAGGCCGCTGCCGCTGCAACGGACGCCGAACCGACCAAAAGCTCCGCCAAGGCCTCGGCCGAGGATTTGGCCACCGCCGGTGATGGTGATGATGCCGGAACCGGCGAGCGCCGGCGCGGCTGGTGGCAGCGCACCTTCGGCGCGTGAGATGACATGGGCCGCGCGCCGCAAACCCTTCGCGGGTGGCGCGCGGCTTCATCTTCCGTTCAAGTCCGGACGGAGATAGGCTGGCACCAATGACCGCATCAGCCATCCGCATTCCATCCCTGCTGCACCGGCTGATCGGCGGGCTGGTGATCCTTGCGGTTTTATCGTCGCTGCTCGCAACGCCGGCCCGCGCCCAATCGATCCTGCGCGATGCGGAAACAGAAGCATTGCTTCAGGAAATGTCCGCACCGCTCGTGCGCGCATCGGGTCTGCGCCCTGCCGACGTGCGCTTTGTGCTGGTCGGCAGCCGCAGCATCAACGCCTTCGTCGCTGGCGGCCAGATTGTTTATATCCACGCTGGCCTCATCGAAAATGCCGACAATGCCAATCAGGTCCAGGGGGTGATCGCGCATGAGCTCGGCCATGTCGCCGGCGGGCATGTGGTCAACACCACGGGTCAGGAACGCGCGACCAACATCGCGCTTCTCTCGCTGCTGCTCGGTGCGGCGGCAATGGCTGCCGGCGCGGGAGAGGCTGGAATGGGCATATTGTCCGCCGGCCAGCAGGCCGCGCTCGGCAGCTATCTGGCCTACAGCCGCGTCCAGGAATCGACCGCCGATGCCGCCGCTGCCCGTTATCTGTCGGCAGCCGGCATCTCTGGCAGGGGTTTTGTCGACTTCTTCCTGAAGCTTCAGAACCTCGAATTCCGCTATGCCATCCCGCAGGATGACGAACAGCAGTATGGCCGCACCCATCCGCTCTCGGGCGACCGGGTCCGTTTCTTGCGAGACGCGCTGTCCGCAGACCCTGCCTGGGATCGCCCGAATGACCCCGCGCTTGAGGCGCGCTTCGAGCGGGTGAAGGCCAAGCTCGTCGGCTTTCTGCAGGAGCCGGCACAAACGCTCCGCCAGTTCCCGGCGAGCGATACATCGGTCGGCGCGCGCTATGCCCGCGCCTACGCCTGGCACAAGGATGCGCACCCGGAACGCGCGCTTGCGGAGGTGGAAGCGCTGCTCGCAACCGCACCGGACGACCCCTATTTCCTTGAGTTAAAGGGCCAGATCCTGCTCGAATCCGGGCGCCCGCGCGAAGCGCTGCCCCCGCTCCGTCAGGCGGTACAGGCCACCGGTGCCGAACCGCTGATCGCCGCCTTGTTCGGCCATGCACTCATCGCGACCGAGGATCCGGCCAATTATGCCGAGGCCGAAAGCGTGCTGCGCGCTGCCGTCAATCGCGACAATGTGAACCCCTTCGCCTGGTATCAGCTCGGCGTCGTCTATGCCCACAATGGGGATGAAGCGCGCGCATCGCTGGCGACTGCGGAGCGTTATGTGCTGACAGGCCAAGCGGGACTGGCGCTCGCCAGCGCAGAAAATGCCATGGGCGGCCTATCTCAGGGCACGCCGGACTGGCTGCGCGCTCAGGATATCGCGTTGGTCGCGCGTGCACGCTTGGAGGAGGAGCGCAGGCGCGGTAGAGGGAACAGCCGAGGCTGACCATCGCTTGCCAAGCGCGGCAAAAAGACGGCGCACAGCTGCACCAACGGGGAACGCATGACTGACAAGCGTGGCACCGGCGATCCCGCCGGAGGATCTGATCTTCCCGATCGTGGGGACCATTATCAGCCATGGCTTCGCAACCAGGCTGCCCCTGGTGAGCCCGCGCGCCCGGAGCCTTTGGCGACCCGTCCAGTGGCGGGTGCCCAAGCCCCGGAGCCGCCGGCTGACACCGCCCACGCGCGGGACATGTCGGCAGATGATCTGCTGGCCCGGCCCATTGCCCGACCCGCCGAAAGCGAGCGCACCGCGCCCGCCGTCACGGCTCAACTTGCAGAGGGCGCGAGAGCGACCCTCGACTGGATCGGACGGGTCAACCGGCAGATCGACCTTCCCCGACGGATAGAGGCGCTGGAATTGCCGCGCCGCAGCCGCGCCCTTGGCGCATGGCTAGGCCGGATGAGCCGGAAGACCGCTGATAAAGTGGCGCACACCACACGGTCCGGCATTGATGCCGCCGCACCGCGCCTCGAACAGGCGTCGCGCGCGGCACAGGATGCATTGGCCAAAGGCGCCAGCCGCACAAAAGCAGGCATCGACAGCGGGGCGAGCAAGATCGGCAAGGCCACGCGCACCTTGATCGCATCCGCCCCCCTGCCGTCTCGCGACACCAAGGCCGAAGCACCCGAATCCCAGCTCGACCGGTTGCTGGCCGAAAGTGAACCGGCCACGCAGCCGCAAAGCCCGACACGGACGGAGGGGCTACCTCTGTTTGCTCCGGCACCGGCAGCCGAAGCGCCGCCCGCTGCCGCCACAGACAGCGATGCGCCACCAATTCCGGCCCCGGCCGCCGCCGCAGCGCAACCCGTCGACACTCCAGCCCCTGCGCAACCGGCCCCGAC
>ERZ1022756.190-NODE-190-length-20648-cov-6.761472_pt1 | contig 20648 bp, 21 predicted proteins | sample MGYA00520902_ERZ1022756 | MGnify/ENA primary metagenome ERZ1022756 (study PRJEB33162, sample SAMN09537601) | freshwater metagenome | isolation source: freshwater | place: Canada:Alberta | collected 2017-07 | study: EMG produced TPA metagenomics assembly of the...
CATTCTCAACACGCCAACAACAAATAGACGCATTGGGTCGGATCGGTATTGATGCTGAAGGTGATGTCGTTACATCAGCAATGTCGGCAGCAACTGCTATTCAGTCCGGTTGGCGCGTCATGGTGTGTGGCGGAGAAGGCTTGATTGAAGAAGTGGAATTGGCCGGAGGAAAAGTCGTGGTGCCCTACGTCGAACGCGAGGCAGGCGGTCAATATGACGCTGTTGTCGTGGGGTTTCATCGAGAGTTCGACTTCCAGGTGTTGTCTGATGCGTTAACCGCAGTGCGTGGTGGAGCAACGTTGATTGGTTCCAACAACGACCCGAACTATCCGACGCCGACGGGGCCAATCCCGGGTGGTGGTGCGATTTTGGCTGCGGTTGAAAAGACGACAGGAAAGCAAGCATTGGTGACAGGGAAGCCACATAAACCAATGGCAGAACTTGTGTATGCGATGTGCCCAGGTATCACTGCAGACCAGATGGTGATGGTGGGCGATATGCCTGAAACGGATGGAGCCTTTGCTCGAACCATTGGATGCGCCTATGCATTGGTGCTCAGCGGTATGACTCCGTCTGGGTCTGGCGTCGATGCTGAGTTCGTTGAAGATTCCCTCGCGGGGGTCGCTGACCGACTTCTTAACAACTGAGCACAGTGAAGTCGCCCTAGTACGATGAGGTCGTGCGAATGCGACTTGACGCTGCTCTTGTGAAAAGAGGTCTCGCAGAAAGCCGTTCTGAAGCGTCGCGTTTGATTGACGCAGGTCATGTGACAGTCTCTGGGGCATTCGCCGACAAGTCTTCCCGCATGGTGGCAGCCAATGAACCAATAGCCGTTGTCGTAGAGAAGAAATATGTCAGTCGGGGCGGAGAGAAGTTGTCTCACGCACTTGACTTCTTCGGAATTGATGTTGTGGGTCGTTCTGTGATGGACGCTGGTGTCTCAACAGGTGGCTTCACTGATTGTGTTCTTCAACGCGGATCCGCGCGAGTGTTCGCGGTTGATGTTGGACGCAATCAATTGCATGAGCGCATCAAGGCGAATAAAAGAGTGGACTGGCGTGATGGTGTCAATGTTCGAGAGATTGGCCCCGCAGATATGCCGTTTCCATGTTCTCTTCTGGTTGCCGATTTGTCGTTTATCTCGCTGACCAAAGTGCTACCCGCGTTGATGAAGGTGTTGTCGCCTGAAGAGTCCTTTTCCGTGCCTCAGATGTTGTTACTAGTGAAGCCTCAATTCGAAGCGGGGCGCGTTGAGGTGTCGCGTGGCAAAGGCGTCATCACTGACCCAGAGATTCATGCTGAGACCATCCAGACGGTCCAAGAATGCGTGGAAAGCCTTGGTGGGACTGTGGTGGGGCTTGTGGAATCGCCGATTAAGGGAGCCGAGGGCAACACGGAATTCTTGATGTTCGTTGAATGCCGCACCTCTTCCGTAGGTTGTGAGTCATGACTCGCCTCGGCATCGCTGTTCATCGGTTTCGTCCAGATGCCTTAGAGGTTGCTCGTCAGGTGGCCGACTGGGCACTGCAGCACGGCATCGGCACCGTGGTTGATGAAGCAGACCTTGCTGCGGTGAACTCACCGCATGCATTGGCAGGGGATTCAGGTGATGTTGATGTTCTTGTCTCCATCGGCGGCGACGGCACCATGTTGCGTGCTGTGCGCACATTGGCTGGACGACAAGCGCCGATTATCGGGGTCAATCTTGGGCAATTGGGGTATCTCGCGGCTGTTGAAGCTGAAGTCTTGATTGATTCTCTCGATGCATGGCGCACCGGATCTGAAGGTGTCGACTTTCATTTTGATGATCGCATGCTGTTGGAAGCCGCGATCTGGTCAAACGGTTCACGTCTCGCCAATCTTCTTGCACTCAATGAGGTCGTGATCGAGAAGCGTGAGACCGGCCACACTGTCCGTCTTGGCGTTGATATTGATAAGGCCGCTTTCACGACCTATGCAGCCGATGGACTCATCATCGCTACACCCACAGGTTCCACTGCGTATTCAATGTCTGCTCGTGGCCCCATCTTGTCCCCACGTCTTCGAGCAATGCTGGTGACGCCAGTTTCTCCTCACATGTTGTTTGACCGCTCGATGGTGCTGGACGGTTCTGAAGTCGCACGTGTTGAGGTTCTTGGACATCGTCAGGTCAATGTCGCCATTGACGGGGAACTCGTGCACACATTGCATCCGAATGATGTTGTTGAAGTCCGTGCAGCGAAGGAAGTGGCTCGATTCATGAGATTCGAAGAACGCCGTTTCCACCAGATATTGAAGACCAAGTTTGGATTGAGCGACCGTTAATGCTTGTTGAACTTTCGATTGAAAATTTAGGAATCATCGAGTCATCGAGAATTTCTTTTCAGAATGGCTTCACCGCGTTCACTGGAGAGACCGGAGCCGGCAAAACAATGCTGGTGGAAGCAATCAATCTGGTGTGTGGACGTAGGGCTGAATCCTCCGTGATTCGCGACGGCGCAGAAGAAGCTCATGTTGAAGCGCGTTTTGTGCGAATCGCCTCCGACGGTGAAGAAGAAGAAATTATTCTTGGTCGTACGATTCATCGAGAAGGTCGCAGTCGTGCCTATATCAATGGTCGAATGGCCACTGTCGCGTCGTTAGCTGAGTACGGCGAAGAACTTGTTGACATTCACGGACAGCATGCTCATCAAAGGCTGATGACTGCATCGGTACAGCGAGACTCGTTGGATTCGTACGCATCAATTGATCTTGCAGATTTACGCGAAGCTCGTGAAGCCGTGACTCAACTTGATGCCATGTTGGCGGCACTGGGCGGAGACGAGAAGTCTCGAGCGAGAGAACTGGATCTCCTTGCTTTTCAGTGCGAAGAAATTGAGTCTGTTTCGATTGCGGGGCCTACTGAAGACAGCGAGCTTTCTCAGGAAGAAGATGTACTCGCAGATGTTGTTCGCCACCAGGAATCGCTCTGGAAGTCAACAGCGTTGTTGTCCGATGACGGTGGAGCCCTAGAAAAGCTGGGTGAGACTCTCCGTGTACTTGGCAATGTCTCTTCGATGGCATCTGTTTCGCAACGCATTAATGCGCTCTTGGCTGAGGCTGAAGATGTTGCTCATGTGCTGAGGTCAGCGGCTGAATCAACAGAAGAGAACCCAGAACGATTGGAATTCATTCGGGTGCGGCGACAAGCACTGCGCGACCTGATGCGCAAGTATGGCGACTCGCTCTCCGATGTCATGTCGTTTGGTGTCGAGGCTCGTACTCGACTCGATGAACTCACCGGGTACGCCGAACGCGTCCAGGAACTAGAAGCCGCCAAGAAGAAGGCATTGGCAGAACTAAAGGTGGCCCAGCTGCGGGTCGGAGACCAGCGCCGAAAAGCTGCTCCAGCTCTGGGGGTCGCTGTTCAGGAGCGTTTACGTCAACTCGCAATGCCAAATGCCACGGTTCAGGTATCCGTAGGGGCAGCTGATTCGGATCCGGCAGGTGAATCGGTGGTTTTCATGTTGGCTGCCAACCCAGGAAGCGCTCCGCAGCCATTGACCAAAGTTGCTAGCGGCGGAGAACTCGCTCGCGTGATGCTGTCGCTTCGTCTCGTTCTGACAGGTGACCCAGCAACAATGGTGTTTGACGAGGTGGATGCTGGCATCGGTGGAGCAGCAGCTGTTGCTGTTGCATCAGCTTTGCGAGAATTAGGTTCTGCACACCAAGTGTTTGCGGTAACTCACCTGGCGCAGGTTGCAGCATCTGCTCATCATCAAATCTCTGTTTCAAAAACTGTCAAGGCGAACAAGACGTATGGTTCGGCATCACCAGTCGTCGCTGATGAACGCCCTGCAGAGATTGCTCGCATGCTGTCGGGCGGAGTGGCCGATGAATCTGCGATTGCCCACGCTCGAGACCTTTTGACATCGTTGGGAACTGATGTTCCTCCCTCAAAAAAGGCTAAAGGCAAGTCCCGTTAGGGGATTCTCAGCGACTGCTTCACATCGGTTATGCTGATATCCCGTTAGCGGTTACGACCTGGCGGGAGAAGCAATGCCAAAGCACATTTTCGTGACGGGTGGCGTTGCAAGTTCCCTTGGAAAAGGTTTGACCGCATCGTCGCTTGGTCGCCTTCTCAAAATGCGTGGCCTGCGTGTCACGATGCAAAAGCTTGACCCCTACATCAATATTGACCCGGGCACGATGAATCCGTTTGAGCATGGTGAAGTCTTTGTGACCGATGATGGGGGAGAAACTGACCTCGACCTTGGTCACTACGAACGCTTCATCGATGAGAACCTCACGCGTTCCTCGAATGCGACGACTGGAAGTATCTACCAGGCTGTCTTGGCCGCTGAGCGTCGTGGTGATTACCTCGGCAAGACGGTTCAGGTCATCCCTCACATCACCGACGAGATCAAACGCCGCATCAAGCGCATCGCTACAGAAGACACTGATGTTGTGATTACGGAGGTGGGCGGAACCGTTGGTGACATCGAGATCCTGCCGTTCCTCGAGGCCATTCGTCAGTTCCGTAACGAAGCGGGCCGTGACAATGTCTGTTATCTGCACGTGACGTTGGTGCCATTCATCGGCCCCAGTGGAGAGCAAAAGACAAAGCCAACACAGCACAGCGTGACTGAACTGCGTTCGCGCGGTATCCAGCCAGACATCATTGTGTGTCGAAGTGAGGAGCCATTGAGCACAGGGCTCAAGCGCAAGATTTCTCATATGTGTGACGTTGCGCCTAATGCGGTCATCAACGCAGCGGATGCTCGCAACATTTATGAACTGCCACTGATCTTGCATGAAGAGTGACTCGACACAGTGGCGTGTGATGTTCTTCGACTTGATGCGAATGTGGACTTGTCCTCATGGGAGTCATTGGTCGCATTGGTGGACGCTGCAGTACGCCCAGTGCGTATTGGTCTCATCGGAAAATACATCGAACTTCACGATGCTTATCTGTCTGTTGTTGAGAGTCTCAAGCACGCTGGCTTCCATCACGGAGCACATGTTGAGATTGATTGGATTCAAGCTGAAGACGTTGAAGGGCTTCTGGCTTCCGGTCGTCTTGATGGTCTTGATGGAATGATCATTCCGGGCGGCTTTGGTCAGCGCGGTGTTGAAGGAAAAATCGCAGCAGCTGCGTACTCACGCGAGAACCTCGTGCCATGCCTCGGCATTTGTTTGGGCATGCAGGTCATGACCATTGAATATGCCCGCCATGTCTTGGGGATGACTGATGCCAACAGCACAGAGTTTGATCCTGCGACAACAAATCCTGTCATCGACCTCATGAACGATCAGCGAGATGTCACTGACATGGGCGGAACAATGCGACTCGGTGCTTATCTTGCCGTTCTTGAGCCTGGAACGAAAGTTGCTGATGCCTACGGAGAGTCGGTCGTCAGTGAGCGTCATCGTCACCGTTGGGAATTCAACAACAACTATCGCGCACGTTTTGAGGAATCTGGATTTGTCTTCAGTGGCAATTCTCCCGACAAGCGTTTAGTGGAGTTCATTGAGATTGCTGAGCACCCGTTCTGGGTGGCAACGCAGGCGCATCCTGAATTCAAGAGCCGTCCTGATCGTCCGCATCCGTTGTTCCGTGAGTTGATTGCAGCTGCATTGGTGAACCGTGAAAAGCGCCTCGCAAAGGCAGGCGCTTCCTCTGTTCCTACAGCCTGACGATGATGGGGAAAGAGCCGATGTCTAGTCGGTTTGTGACAACAGATACCCAAGTTGTTCATTCTTGGGCGATGTTTCGTCTCTTGCGGCGCTTCGTGAAAGACCCGCAAGGTGAAGTGTTCGAGAGAACATATGTGAGCACTCCGGGGGCTGTTGCCACCGTTGCCATCACACAGGAAGGCGATGTTGTTTTGGTGTCGCAGTACCGAGCCAGTTTTGATTCTTTTGTGTTGGAGATCCCTGCAGGGATGCGGGATATTGAAGGCGAGGATCCCGCTGTTACTGCGGTGCGCGAACTGCATGAAGAAACTGGATTCAACGCGCAATCAATCGAAATGTTGGGCGAGTGTTTGTCTTCTCCCGGTGTGACTGATTCCAGTGTGATTGTGTACCTTGCTCAAGGTCTAACACCTGGTGAGTTTCAGCCTCACGGCCCAGAGGAGGAGGCGATGCAGACGATTCTTGTTCCCTTTTCTGAAGCATTGAACATGATTAATGACGGACGCTTAACTGATGCGAAGTCTGCATACGGAATTCTCCTCGCTGCACATCGCCATCCTCATTTAGTGAGATAGTGGGGCGTGGCAGTTCCAGACACTCTCTCGAGAGATGCGGAATCATTTCTCCTCTGGATGACTGTCGAGCGTGGTCGGGCGACAAATACTGTGTCGTCCTATCGGCGCGATCTTCGCAAGTACGAAGATTTTCTTGATAGCCGAAAGTCGTCAGTTCTGGTTGCAACCGAGAGTGACGTCGAATCTTTTGTTCGCTCATTGCAGGCGACGGGAGAAGCAGTCGCAAGTACGGCACGTCGACTCGCCGCAGTGCGAATGTTGCATTCCTATTTGGTGGCAGAAGACATTCGCCCCGATAATCCTTCGTCGCGCATTGAAGGAGTTCGAGTACCGACTGGAGTACCAAAGCCCTTATCCCTTTCTGAAGTTGAATCACTTCTCTCGTCGGTCATCGGAGAAGACTCTCTTGCACTCAGGGATCGGTCTTTATTGGAGTTCTTGTATGCGACAGGCGCGCGAATTTCTGAAGCGTGTGACTTGAATCTTGATGATCTTGACTTGCAGTCCCGGGTTGTTCGTCTTTTTGGTAAAGGATCCAAGGAGAGAGTTGTGCCTTTTGGGCGTACAGCTGAGACTCATCTACGTGCGTATCTTGCTGAGGGTGGTCGCAATGTCTTGGCTCCTGACTACTGGGCACGTCAAGGTGATCGTGAAGCTGTTTTCTTAACGAACAAAGGTCGGCGGTTGAATCGGCAGAAGGCATGGAATATTGTTCGTGATGCAGGAGTCGCAGCAGGTATTTCGCAAGAGATGTCCCCCCATGTTCTTCGTCATTCATGTGCGACGCACATGCTGGAACATGGAGCAGATTTGCGTATTGTTCAGGAGATGTTGGGCCACGCCACTATTTCAACAACGCAGATTTATACGAAGGTTTCTCAGGAACGCCTCCTGAACGTGTATCGCGATGCACATCCGAGAGCGAGAGGATGATGAAGAGATTGTGGCATCTAGCCAAAAGGGCAGTGACGTCGTTCTCGAACGATCCGCTCTCTGGGGCCGATGTACAGCGCGTCGAACGCTTATTGCTGTTGCCCGAGTTTGAACTCTGGTGGTCGATGCAACCGCGGGATCAGCGACATTCATTGCAGGTGTATGAACGTTTTATGCGCTTCTATCCTCCTGCCAAACGCACGGAACAAGCCGCTGCGCTATTGCACGACGTTGGCAAAACCATTTCGGGTCTCGGGTGGTTTATGCGAATCATCGCAACACTGGTGGGCTCACGAGGTGCCAGATTCTCTCTGTATCACGATCACGAAAATTTGGGCGCTCAGATGTTGCAAGGCGTCAGTGAACAACGCACGATAGATCTTGTTGCAGGCACTGCTGATGATGTGGTGATGGTTGCGCTGCGAAACGCAGACAGCATTTAGACGCGAGGCATGAAGCCGATTGCGCGGTGAGCCCGATCGAGTGTTTGTGCGGCAACTTCTCGTGCGCGCTGATTGCCAATCTTCAAGAGACGTGTTAGCTCGCCCTTGTCGTTCATGAGTTCGTGGTACCGAGTGCGGATTGGATCGACGAGAGCAATTACTGCGTCGCCTGTGTCTTTCTTGAGCGGACCGTACTGGCTGTAGCTTTCGACCAACTTTTCAGGTGGTGTGCCAGTTGCGGCAGAAAGAATGTCAAGAAGGTTTGACACTCCCGGCTTATTTGCACGGTCGTAGGCAACAACGCCGTCAGAGTCGGTAACGGCTCGCTTGAACTTCTTTTCGATGACTGAGTTGTCATCAAGCAAGTAGACAATGCCGTTTTCTGTTTCAGCAGACTTAGACATCTTTGAGGTGGGATCTTGAAGGTCCATCACGCGTGCACCAGCTTTTGGATGCACCGCCTTTGGAAGGACGAATGTGTCTCCAAAACGATGATTGAAGCGGATCGCAATGTCGCGGGTGATCTCAATGTGTTGACGCTGATCTTCACCCACCGGAACTTCGTCAGCGTCGTACAACAGAATGTCCGCTGCTTGTAGGGCTGGATAAGTGAAGAGGCCTGCGGAGATGAAGTCGCCTTCACGTTTCGCTGATTTGTCCTTGAACTGGGTCATGCGACTGAGTTCGCCAAAGGAAACGGTGCACTCCATGATCCACGCCAATTCTGTGTGTTCATGGATGTGGCTTTGAACAAACACAGTCGCAACTTCGGGGTCAAGACCCACGGCGAAGAGCATGGCGGCCAGCTCAACGGTGGATTGACCCAGGATTCCGGGCTGCTCGGTAATGGTGAGGGCATGGAGGTCGACAATGCCGTGGAAAACATCGCCGTCGTGCTGGCCCGTGACCCAATTGACCAAAGCGCCCAAATGGTTGCCAAGGTGGACCGAACCAGTGGGTTGGATGCAAGAAAGGACGCGGGGCACGCTGAAACGCTAGTGCCTACAGCCCTGAGCGGCATGGTTGGTTTAACGGTCTCGGAGGCCCGACAAGTACGATTGACTCGTGGCAATTGAAGTGGCAACCCCGGTCTATGAAGGCCCCTTTGATCTTCTTTTGCATCTGATCATGCGTGAAGAGGTGGATATCCACGAGATCAGTCTTTCCACCATTGTTGATGCCTATTTGGCCGAGTTGGTCAAGATGACAGAGCTCGACCTTGAGATTGCGACTGAGTTTCTTCTCATCGCAGCCACATTGATCGAACTCAAGACACGTCGCCTTTTGCCTGGCAAAGAAACCGTGGACCTTGATGAGGAACTTGCCCTGTGGGAAGAGCGCGACTTGTTGCTGGCGCGTCTTCTTGAAGCTAAGACATTCAAAGATGTTGCCAAAGTGCTGGCCGTCTTTGTTGACGACGCCGACCGCGTCTATGCGCGCGTGGTTGGGGTGGACGAGCGTTTCTCTGATGTCATGCCAGACCTGCTTGAGGGTATGACCATCGAAAAATTGCAGATGGGATTCATTCGAGCAATTACTCCACGTCCACGCGACGAGGTCAACCTCTTCCACGTTTCACCAATTCGTTTCACGGTGGCAGAAGCTGTTGAAGAACTCATGGATGAGTTGCCCCGCATGGTGCGTACTTCTTTCCGTTCTTTAACAACTGGACTTGTTGAGAGGCTTGAAGTTGTTGTTCGTTTCCTTGCATTGTTGGAGATGTACAAGCAGGGCTATATCGAGATTGATCAGATTGATCGATTTGGAGACATCGTTGTTGAATGGACGGGTATCGGGCCAGGAGACACTGGTCCTCTCGAGATTGATCTGTACGAGGGATAAGGCACATGGAAGTAGAAGTAACGACAGAGGCAGTTCGTGCAGTGGAAGCAATCTTGATGGTTGCACACGAGCCAGTGCCAACAGATCTCATTGCGCAGTTGGTAGAACTGCCAAGTGCAACAGTTGAAGAACTGTGTATTCGCCTTGGTGAGTCATACGAATCAGCTGGACATGGTTTCCAGGTGTCAAAGGTCGCTGGCGGATGGCGTTTTCAGACACATCCAGATCTAGCTCCGTATGTTGAGCGTTTCATTCTTGATGGTCAACGTGCGCGTTTGTCGGGTGCTGCACTTGAAACACTTGCAATCATTGCCTACAAGCAGCCAATCTCTCGTTTGCAGATTGCTTCAATTCGAGGCGTTGACCCTGACGCAGTGATGCGTACATTGCACGGTCGCGGGTACATCGCGCCCGTCGCGAGAGACAATGGTCCTGGACAGGCTGTGATGTGGGGGACAACACAGTTGTTCCTGGAGAAGCTTGGCTTGGCCTCTTTGGCGGACATGCCTCCGATCGCCACCTTTGTTCCCGATGCATCTTTGGTTGAAGCACTGGAAAAGACTTTGCGAATTGAAGCAGAGCCGTTGTCGGTGTCTGATGCGTCCGATGAAGCAGAAGGCACTGTTGAAACTGCTTCAGAAGCAAACGAAAGCACTGAGGCGGAATAGATGCCTCGCAACACCCCGCCGGGAGGCGCGGTTCCCGAACCTCCTTTGTGGGAGACGTTGATTCAGAACGCTAAGGATGCTGAAGCCGAAGGCGAGCGTCTTCAGAAGGTTCTCGCACGTGTGGGTTTTGGCTCCCGCAGAATTTGCGAAGACTTGATTGCAGATAGGCGAGTCACTGTGAATGGCGAGATTGCTGTTCTTGGTCGCCGTGTTGATGTGTCAAAAGACGAAGTGTGCGTCGATGGGCATCCTGTTGGTGTTGTGCCTGGTCTTGTGTATTACCTCATGAACAAGCCTGAAGGCGTAGTGACGACATCTGCTGACACACATGGAAGACCTACTGTCATTGAAATGGTTCCTGAGGAACCGCGTGTGTTTTCAGTAGGTCGACTCGACATTGAGACAACAGGCCTCCTCATTCTGACGAATGATGGTCAACTCACGCAGCATCTCACACATCCAAGTCGTGGAGTCGAAAAGGAATACATCGCCGAAGTTGAATGCGGCCCACGTGGCGTTTCTAATGGCGCCCTGCGTGAACTGCGTGAAGGTGTCGAGTTGGAAGACGGCTGGACTGCGCCAGCTCAAGTTGGGCAGCCAGAAGTTGGTGTGTTGCGCATTGTGATCCACGAAGGCCGTAATCGCCAGGTGCGACGAATGTGTGAGGCGGTTGGTTATCCAGTAATTCGTCTTGTGCGAACCCGCATTGGCCCATTGCGTGATACCCGTTTGGCTCCAGGAGACTGGCGAGAGCTAACTCTTGATGAGGTGCGTGCATTATCTGGGGCAGTCGAAGACATTGATGTGGATACCATTGAGTCGTGAGTTCTGGCGCTTCATCTTTCATCGGTAGAGCCAACGTTCTCGGTCTCGGACTTATCGGCGGATCACTTGCTCTTGCCTTGCAACGCGCAGGATACGAAGTGGGCGGCTCTGACTCTGATGCTTCACATGTCGAAGTTGCTCTTGAGCGGAACATTATTCAGCACAACGGATTGTTTGTTGATGCGGAGGTCACATTTGTCGCCACTCCGGTCAATACGGTTGCTGCACAGGTAGCACTTGCTCTTGAGCAAACCTCAGGTGTGGTGACTGATGTGGGTTCTGTGAAGTCCCACGTTGCGAACATGGTGTCTGATTCTCGTTTTGTTGCGGGTCACCCAATGGCTGGTTCCGAACTTGACGGTCTTGATGGAGCTGATGCCACAATGTTTGAAGGTGCAGTGTGGGTATTGACACCAACTGCGTCGTCATCAGACAACTCATTCTCAGTTCTCGCTGGACTCATCACAAAAATGGGTGCAGAAGTTGTAGCACTAGAGCCTCAACACCATGACGATCTAGTGGCAATCGTGAGTCATGTTCCGCATCTCACAGCAGCAACTCTGATGCGTCTCGCCGATAATCGCTCAGAAGAACATCTCGCTTTATTGCGTCTTGCCGCAGGTGGTTTCAGGGATATGACACGTATTGCGTCAGGCCGTCCGGGCATCTGGCTTGATATCTGCGAGCAGAATCAGGATGCAATTGTGCGTGGTCTCGATTCGCTCATCAGCGGTTTGTCTGAGATGCGCGAGATTGTGGCATCAGGAGATCGAGGCGCATTGTCCTCATCGCTAGAGCAAGCCCGTCGCGCTCGAATGAATCTTCCCATTGGTGCAGGTTCTGTTGAAGATCTCGTTGAAGTTCGTATTCCTATCCCGGATCGTCCCGGTGCCGCCGCAGATGTTTTCACTTTGTCAGGTGAGTTGGCCGTCAACATCTATGACTTTGAGGTTGTGCACAGCGCCGAAGGAGATCGTGGTGTGATGGTCACGGTCATTCGTTCGGAGCACGCCGACATATTTAGGGGCGGCCTGTTGGCGCGTGGATTCCGACCTGCCGTACAGCCACTCACATGAGTGTGATCTCGTTTCAACCTCCAGTGGGTGTGTTGGATGTTTCAATCTCGGTGCCCGGCTCTAAGAGCATCGCAAATCGTGCGTTGATCTGCGCTCTTCTTGCTGAAGGTGAATCGCGCATAACAGGTCTTCCCGATGGTGATGACACTGCGGTGATTCTGGACGTATTGGATCAAATGAAGCGTGTGACCAAAGTGGACGCTTCAGTGATTGTGTCTGGCTCACGCATTGTGAAGTTGCCAGGAATTATTGATGCGCAATTGGCGGGAACCTCGTCGCGGTTTCTCACGGCAGTTGCTGCTCTTGGTGTGAGTACCTGCGTGATTGATGGTGGTGCGCCACTGCGTTCACGTCCGATGGCAGATCTCCATGAAGCACTGTCGTTCATGGGTGCGAACGTTGTTCCTCTCGGCCAACTCGGTCATTTGCCAGTGTCGGTGGAGGTGGGGGATGTGCGTGGTGGTCGCATCTCTATTCGCGGTGATGTGTCGAGTCAATTCATTTCCGCCCTGATGCTCATCGGACCCATGCTTGACGATGGTGTCAACATTGAAATCGCTGGGGATCTTGTCTCGCGCTCGTATGTTGAGATGACGGCTGCGGTCATGACGGACTTTGGAGCAATGGTGACCGTCGGTGCGTCTGAGATTGTTGTCTTGCCTGGCGGATATGCCCCTTGTGACTACGTCGTTGAGCCAGATTTTTCATCGGCTGCTTTTCCATTAGTAGCTGTTGCTTTGCGGCAAGGCTCCATCAGTGTTCCGGGTTTGATGGAAGCCTCTATGCAAGGCGATGCAGAGATTGGGCACATTCTTTCGTCGATGGGCTGTTCTCTGTCTGCTGCAGAGGGAACCTACGTCGTTACGCGAGGTGATTCGGCGTTGTCGGGTGTCAATGTGAACATGGCGGACTGTTCAGACCTTGTTCCTGCTGTTGTAGTTGCGATGTTGTTTTGTAGTTCGCCGAGCCGAATCAGTGGTGTTGGTTTCATTCGGAACAAAGAAAGCGATCGTTTGGGCGATCTTGCACATGAACTGCGAAAGATTGGTGCGGAGATTGAGGTTGAAGAGGACGGTCTTATGATTCGTCCTCTTTTGAATCCTCGTCCAGCCGTTCTTGAGACTCATCATGATCACCGCTTGGCAATGGCCTTCAGTCTTCTCGCATTGGCTGTACCTGGGGTAGAAATCTCTGATCCAGGCGTCGTTTCAAAGAGTTGGCCTTCGTACTTCACCGATATGGCGCCAATCCTCGGCGCTACAAGCGCTCAGCACTAGCCTCGGTGCCTGTGGAAGTGACAGTTGCTGCATTTGACGTGGATCACACGCTGACCGTCCGAGATTGTGTTGTGCCGTTCATGCGCAAGGTAGCCGGTACCGGTTCTCTTGTTTCATCAATGCTGCGTCGTCCGATTGTCGTTGCGCGGTTGTTGTTGGCCAAAGATCGAGATGGTCTGAAGACATTGTTCGTGTCAGCTGCATTTGCTGGACGCTCTGTTGAAGAGGTCTCTGATGTTGCTGTGCGTTTTGCATCCGAAATTGCAGAAAATTGGATGCGCGAGGATGTAGCAGAACGTATGCGTTGGCATCAGGAACAGGGACATGTGGTGGTTCTTGTGTCGGCATCGTTGCAGCCATATCTTGAGGTTCTCGGAGATCTCCTCGAGGTCGATGCAGTTCTTTGTACTCAATTGCAATCTCAAGATGGTGTGTACACAGGGGAGTTGCTCGGGAACAACTGTCGTGGTGAGGAAAAGGTTGTTCGCCTTCATGAGTGGTGCACAACGGCAAACATTTCTCTTGATTCGGTGAAGTTTGCATACGGTGATTCTTCTGGCGATCGCCAGATGTTGGCTTCTGTCGACAATGGGATTCTCGTGAAGTCAATTGAAGTAAGCAGGGCCCCAGCATGATGAAAGCAATCATTAAAGAAGCGCGCCCGAATCAGTGGACAAAGAATGTTCTTGTATTCGCCGCCCCTGGTGCTTTGGGCGTTTTGAATGAATGGGAGCCTCTGTGGAAGACGCTCGTGATGTTTGCTGCTTTCTGTCTGGTTGCAAGCGGCACCTATTACTGGAATGACATTCAAGACGTCGAACAAGATCGTTTGCACCCGAAGAAGAAGTTCCGACCCATCGCCAGTGGAGCTATTCCACTTCCGCTCGCTCGTGTGATTGGAAGCCTGCTGCTGGTCGGTGGTCCGGCGCTGGCTGCATCGGTTCGACTTGAGGCTGGCGGTGTCGTCGCTCTCTATGCAGCGCTCACGATTGCGTACAGTTCCCGCTTAAAGCATGTCGCGCTGTTGGATTTAGCAATTGTTGCAGCCGGATTCGTTTTGAGAGCCATGGCAGGTGCGGCAGGTACTCAAACCCCTATGTCGAATTGGTTTGTCTTGTGCACCACTTTTGGCTCTTTCTTTATTGTTGCTGGAAAGCGTTTCGCCGAGTTGGTAGAGATGGGCGACCAAGCTGCATCGACGCGTGCGTCTCTGAAGTCGTACACGGTGCCGTACCTGCGTCAAGTCTTGGTGGTTTCGTGTACTGCAACTGTCGTGACCTATTGCATGTGGGCCTTCGAAAACTCAACGAATTCCGGAGAGGCTTTTCCATTCCACAGCCTCTCAATCATTCCGATGGTGCTTGCATTGCTTCGTTATCTCATGGTCCTTGAGAATGGCGGTGGCGGAGCACCAGAAGAAGTATTCATTCGAGATCGTTCGTTGCAGATCTATGGTCTTGTGTGGGTTGTTGTGTACGGACTGGCTGTTTACGTCGCATAAGCACAAGGTTCACCTGTTTCACGATGGTGTAACGGTCTAGAATCTGACAATGACGATGCAGCGCCTTTCTGGTTGGGGTCGCACAGCTTGGACTGTTGCCGATGTGATCTCCACAACTGATGAGACTCAGATTCGTTCGACGTTGGGTGCTGCTAGTGACCGAGGAGTCATTGCTCGCGGTTTAGGCCGCTCGTACGGTGCTGCTGCGCAGAACGCCGGTGGAACCGTTTTGGAGATGACGAGTGAGCATGATCCGCTCGGAATTGATGCCATTCTTGATCCGGTCTCGGGAATTCTTGATGTTGCCGCAAGTGTGAGTCTTGACTCCATTCTGCGAATGTGTGTTCCTCGTGGATGGTTTGTTCCGGTGACGCCAGGGACTCGTTTTGTCACTGTCGGCGGAGCCGTTGCATCCGATATTCACGGAAAGAATCATCACATTGACGGCAGTTTTGGTCAGCATGTTCTGTCGATGACGGTGATGCTGTCATCTGGCGAGGTCATTGAGATTTCTCCCCAGTCACACCCCGCATGGTTTTGGGCCACGATCGGTGGAATGGGACTGACAGGAATTGTGCTTCGTGTGTCTCTTCAAATGTTGAGTATCGAGAGTTCGAAAGTGCGTGTCGAGACTGAACGCCTTGGCAATTTTGATGCAGTGTGTGCAGCGATGTCGGGCGAGGGGGAAGACGACTCCTACCGCTATTCGGTTTGTTGGGTCGACCTTCTCGCGACTGGTTCATCGATGGGTCGAGGAGTGTTGACAAGAGGTGATCATGCAACAGTTGCTGAAGCAGACAATGATGACCCTCTCGCGTATGACCCACGTTTGAAGGTTTCTGCTCCAGGTTGGGTTCCGAACGGGCTATTGAACAAGTTCTCGATTAAGGCTTTCAATGAAGCTTGGTATCGAAAAGCCCCGTCTGAGCGGCATGTCGGAATTGAGTCAATTCCTGCTTTCTTCCATCCGCTTGACGGAGTGAACAAATGGAATCGCTTGTATGGCGCACAAGGATTCATTCAGTATCAATTCATTGTTCCTCTCGACCGCACTGATGTATTGCGCACAGTGATTGAAACTTTCTCAGCTGCTGGCGTCGCTTCGTTTTTGGCTGTGTTGAAGAGGATGGGGCCCCAGAACCTCGCGCCTCTGTCTTTTCCGACAGAGGGTTGGACGTTGACGCTGGACATGGCTGCTGGCATTAAAGGTCTTGCGGAACTTTTGGCATCTGTCGATGCAATGGTTCTTGACGCTGGTGGGCGTCATTATCTGGCGAAGGATTCCCATGTCTCGCCAAGTGCTGTCCGCCGCGGATATCCACGGTTAGACGAGTGGATGTCAACACGTGAGGAAATGGACCCTCAAGGAATGTGGCGCAGCGATCTAGCGCGTCGTTTAGGTCTCGTAGATCCAAGGAGAAACCCATGAAGAATGGTGTCGGAGTAGCACAAAACATTGTCTTGTTTGGTGGCACTAGTGAGATAGGACAAGCAGTTCTGCGACGCATCGTGAAGCCTGGTGTGTCCCGACTCGTTTTGGTGAGTCGTGATATCGATGCTGCCAATCGTGTGAGCCAGGATTTGGTAGGTCTCCATCCTGATCTTGATGTTCATCACATTCGTTATGAAGCAAGTGATGCTGCATCCATGGAGCATGTTGTGGCCGAAGTGGCCGACTCGATTGGTGACATTGATATCGCCGTTATCGCACAGGGGTCATTGAATGAGAACGTGGATTACTACGCCACACCATCAGCACTGATTGATGTTGTGAATGTGAACATGACCGGTGAGATGGTGATGTTGTATGCATTGGCATCTCGGATGCGTAATCAGGGATACGGAAAGATTGTTGTTCTGTCATCTGTGGCCGGAGAACGAGTTCGCCGTGGCAACCCTGTCTATGGAGCAACAAAAGCAGGCATCGACGGATTTGCACTTGCTCTGGATCATGAACTGGTTGGTTCGGGCGCATCAGTGCTTGTTGTGCGTCCTGGTTTTGTGACGACCAAGATGACGACTGGAATGAAGAAAGCTCCGTTCTCGACGAATCCAGAAGTCGTTGCTCAGATTGTTGAAAAGGGCATCTCTTCAGACAAGAAAGTCGTGTGGGCGCCAGCTCCGTTGCATTGGATGTTCCTTATCTTGAAGAATCTTCCTATTGCGATCTGGCGTCGTCTGCCAATCTGATCCTTACGGAATTGCGGCGCGAACGCCGTACATGCCCATCACTGTGACAAGTCCGGTGGCGAAAAAGATCAAAGTGAGGGGCCACCATCTGTCTTCGTCATCTCGTAACTGTCGTGCCACGGGGAAGATGAGTGGAAATGCCGTATAGAGGAATCGTGGTCGGGCAGTCACGGTTGCAGGCAACAGCATCAAGACGAGGATGCCAACAATAAATGCGATGTACATCGGAGGGATGCGGTATCTCTTGAGACACCACAGCGCAAGAATCATGGCTGTCATTGACGCAGCTGTCAGAACAGTGGTGGGTGAACTGGTGGGATTCAAAAAGAAGTCAAACGTGCGCGAAACTGCAGTGGCGCCAAAGCTGGTGCCCTCTTTCCACGCCTCTGTCTGAACGCGGAACCATGCGAAGTTCTCATCCGTGTGATGAGCAAGAAACAGCATGAAACCGATGAATCCAAAAGGGGCAAGAATGGGCGCCACTAGAGACTTCCAGTCTCGGTCATCTTTGATTGCTAGAAGTGCTGCCACGCCACAGGCAAGTACTAATGCGAGTCCGTTGGGACGACAAGCTGTGCCTATTGCTGCAAACACGCCAGCCCACACCCATGCCTTCTTGCTCAACGCCATAAAGCAAAGACAAGAGATGACGAGCATTAACGCTTCTGAGTAGGCCATGCTGAGAACAAAACTGCCGGGGAAGAGAGCAGCAATAATCATTGCCTTCTCAGCGGTCTTGGTGTCAAAGAGATCCCGTGCGATTCTTCCGACGAGATAGATGAAGATTCCACCAAGAATGAGATTCACAAGGAGGGCAACGCTGACGGGGCCGCCAGGAACGATGTTGTCCAGGTAGTGAACGAGACGTGGGTACATCGGGAAGAAAGCAGCACGTGCGTCGGAGACGAAGTAGGTCACATTAGGCATGATGTGATGTGGATAGCCATCGCGAACCACATCGAGGTACCAGTGGCCATCCCAGCTGTCAAACACCTGGACGAGTGCCGATAGGCCGCCCTTTGGCTCTTCCTCATTGACGCGAGCCGTGACAGCCTCAGCGGCGACAGCAATTGAGGCACCCATCACGACAACAATGCGGGACACGATGTAGGCGATTGCGCCTCTGCGCAGAGCCCGACCCCACGGATCGTCAGACGGGGGTATGGATGGGATGCGGATGGTTTTCAAAAGAGTCTTCATAGGTACCAGATGGCACCTAACAGATTACGCCCCCTGATGTGACCGTTCGGGCTCTGTGGCACGATGAGCTATGGCTGATATCGAAATTTCTTCTCCGCGGGACGGTGTTTCCCAGATCACAATGAATCGGCCCGACAAATTGAATGCCATGACCGCTGAGATGGTGGAGATGCTTCATGAGGCCCTCAGTACGGTCGGTCGAGACCGAGATGCGCGGGTAGTAATCCTCACTGGGGCGGGTCGTGGCTTCTGCGCTGGCCTTGACCTGGGAGGCTACGGAGAGGCGCCTGGATACCAGTGGAATGGTTCAGTCGAGCGCGGCTTCGCAGTGCAAAAGCACATTGCATCACTCATCCCTCGACTTCGATCTCTCCCTCAGCCCATCATCGCCGCAGTGAATGGCCCAGCCAGTGGAGGAGGTTTTGCCCTTGTCTTGGGGTCGGACATCAGGATTGCTGCCACCGCTGCACGCTTCAATGCCGCTTTCATCCGAATCGGACTTTCGGCATGCGATATCGGGACCAGTTGGCTACTTCCTCGCCTGATTGGGGCTGCGAGAGCACAAGAGTTGATGTTGACAGGTCGACTCTTTGACGCCGAAGAAGCTGCCCGAATAGGGCTCGTTACTGAGGTAGTGCCTCAAGAGGCCCTTCTTGAAGCTGCCCTGGCGAAAGCGGAGGAGATCAAACTAAATACCCCTCTTGGTGTTGCGCTGACAAAAGAGGGAATGTGGTCTGCCTTGGAAATACCCGGGATGCAGGCGGCCATTGATATGGAGAACCGACAGCAGATCATGGCGAGTTTTTCTGACGATGCGAGAGAGACACGTCGAGCACGAAGTGAAGGTCGACCTGCAAAATATCAAGGGTGACGAAGGCCTTGACATTTCGTTCAATTCCACGCGGAATCGGAACTGGGACGTGCCGCCGACTAGTTTGAACTCGTGAGCGAACGCGAAATCATGACATGGGACATTTTCGGTGGGGCGAGTCGTGAACTCGCTACGAAAGTTGCAGATTCTGGATATGAGCCAGACATCATTCTGGCCATCGCGCGCGGTGGCCTTTTGGCTGCCGGAGCACTCGGCTATGCGCTTGCAGTGAAGAACCTGTACACAATGAATGTTGAGTTCTATACGGGTGTTGACGAGCGACTTCCCGTCCCCATGATTCTTCCACCAGTTCCTGACCTTGTTGAACTTCGCTTTGCTCGAGTTCTGATTGTTGACGACGTCGCTGACACTGGTCATACCTTGAAGATTGTTGAAGACTTTTTCCGTGGTCGCGTGAAGGAAGTTCGTTCTGCTGTGCTCTACGAAAAGTCGCAGTCAGTTGTTCAGTGTGACTATGTGTGGAAGAAGACAGATCAGTGGATCAACTTCCCATGGAGCGACAAGGATCCGGTTGTCAAGCGCGACGGTCTTGTAAAAGACGCGTAATCACGTCATCTCTTTGATGATGGTGAGTGCGGCGTTACGCCCACTTGCACCCCATACTCCCGCACCAGGGAATGTCGCTGCCCCTGTGAGATACAGCCCTTTAATTGGAGTGTGATATCTCGTGAGCTCGGGCGTTGAGCCGATAAATGCAGATAATGGACCGCCCGCAAAACTGGTGGCGTGACCTTTCGGCAGATGAAAACTGGTTTCGTAATCAGCCGGTGTAAGAACTCGCCAATCAATGATTGATTCCAGGAATCCTGGCTGCGCTAGTGACGCGAACTGTTTCAACCATCGTTCTGGCTCATCCTTTGATTGCCATCCGTCGATAAATGAATATGGCGTGTACAGCGCTTCGAGGCTCAGCACATGTTGTCCGGCGGGGGAGACCGTTGGGTCAGCCACTGATGGAACGTTTGCGAAAAACGCCATGCGAGGCATTGTGCGTCCTTCTTGCATTAATTGTGCACCTCTGTGAAGCTCGGCAAGAGAGGGACTAACGATCATTGTTGATGCAATCGGGTTGCTAAATCGCTGAGAGACTCCAGCCAATGTTGGCGGAGTGCTTGTTATTGCATCAATCTTTGACTCATACCCTTCGCCTACAGACGAAGCCCGCCACCTGTCGACGAGCGACGAAGCCCGTGATGGTGGGTTCTTGAGCCATGAGACAAAAGTTCGATGTGGGTCGCAAGCGGAAACAACAATTCGTGCTGTAACCGTGGCGCCATCATTTGTCTGTACCGCACTGACGTTGTTTCCTTCGCACAAAATTCCCGTGACTCGAGTATTCGTACGCAGAAGGCCCCCTGCTTGGAGAAACGATTGCTTAATTGATTCTGGGAGGGCGCCACTGCCTCCCTCTGGTCGACCAACATGAGCAACGTGGCGTAAGGCGAGAGAAATTGCACCGAGTCCGGTTCCGGGAGTTTCTGGAGAAAGACCCCATACGACAGGCCCTTCAACCATGGCTGGACCGATGATCGCTTCATTATCGAAGAACTCGCGCATGACATCAGCAGCCG
>ERZ1022756.191-NODE-191-length-20585-cov-21.144423_pt1 | contig 20585 bp, 21 predicted proteins | sample MGYA00520902_ERZ1022756 | MGnify/ENA primary metagenome ERZ1022756 (study PRJEB33162, sample SAMN09537601) | freshwater metagenome | isolation source: freshwater | place: Canada:Alberta | collected 2017-07 | study: EMG produced TPA metagenomics assembly of the...
CCCCTCTCCCCCGCCCTGCCCTCGTGAACACACGCGCTATCCCTCGGCAGGCGACCTCGGCGGTGGCTTTCACCCAGCCCGACTTTCCCGACGATGATCCGTTGCTGGACTTCTTCCCCTTCATCCACCCCGCGCCGCGCCGCAATTCGATCACGCCGCCCGTCCAGCGCGCCTTCATCCTCGAACTGGCGGCGACCGGCACGGTGAAGGCCGCCGCGACGCGGGTCGGCAAGAGCATCGAGGCGCTCTACAAGCTGCGCGCCCGTCCGGGGGCCGAGGACTTTGCGCGGGCGTGGGACGAGGCGTTGGAATGGGGCGTGATGCGGCTCGAGGACTGCGCGATCGAACGCGCGCTGGCCGAGGGGCCGTCGAACCCGCGCGCCAATTCGATGCTGTGCTTCGTGATCCGCCGCCGCACCCCCCACATGGTCGACGCGCGGCTGGTGAAGCCCGGACACTGGCTCTACGACCGCATCCGCTATGAATTGACCGGGGATTGGGGGGACGAGGAGGAGGAGGCGGAGGGCTAGGCGGTAAGGTAGGTGACCAGCGCCCGAACCTTCTTTGACCGCCATTGCGGTGCAGGGGCGAGCAGCCAGTAGGACCGGATCGCCGGCTCCGGCTCGGCAAGCTGGGTCAGGCGGCCCTGCGCCAGCGCGCTCTGCGCCAGGGCAAGCGGCAGGACGGTGCGCCCCATCCCCGCCAGCGCCGAGGCGAGCGCCTGTCCGGGGCTGCCCGCCTTGATACACGGGCTGGTGCCATCGGGCAGCGGCATCCCCGGCCAGTCGATCCACGCATCCCGGTGATCCGGCGCGGCGACGGTGACGCGCATCGCCGGGGCAAGCTGCACCCCCTGCAACTCGCCCGGCCCATCGACCAGCCGGATCGCGAGATCGAGGTTCGCCTCGGTGAAATCGGCGTGCTCATCGGGGGCAAGGATATATTGCACGCCCGGCGTTCCCGCCTGAAACCGCGCGAGGCGGGGGGCGAGCCATTCGGCGTAGAATTCGCGGGGGACGGCGATGGTATAGCGGTCCGACGCCTGCCCGGCCTGCATCGCGGCGACGCTTTCCTCGAACCGCAGGAAGCCTTCGCGCAAGGGGTCAAGCCCGGCCTCACCCTCGGGGGTGAGTTCGAGGCCCTTGGAGGTGCGGCGGAACAGGACGACGCCCAGCACATCCTCCAGCGCGCGGATCTGCTGGCCGACGGCGGCCGGCGTCACGGCAAGTTCGTCCGCGGCGCGGGTAAAGGAAAGATGCCGCGCGGCGGCATCGAACACGCGCAAGGCGTTGAGGGGCAGATGAGTGCGCTTCACCCGATGCGATTAGGCGCGCTTGCCGTCCATCGCAAGACTCAGCGGGGCGAGCGCCCCTCAGCCGTTTCAGGCGCGGCGAGCGGGAAGAACGGAATTCGCACTTCCGTGGGCGTGCCGTCGGCGCATTCGAAGGTGTAGAACCCCTCCATCGAACCAAACGGCGTCGTCAGCGGGCAGCCCGAAACGTAATCGTGGCTCTGCCCCGGCTGGAGCAGCGGCTGTTCGCCCACCACGCCTTCGCCATCGACGTGATTCACCATCCCACGCCCGTCCGTGATGCGCCAGTGGCGGGTGAGCAGGCGCATCGCCTGGTGCGAGGCGTTCTCGATGCGGATGTGATAGACCCAGAACCACTTGCCAGCCTCCGGATGCGACTGCTCCGGCAGGTAATTGACGGCGACCCGGACGGTCACTCCATCGGTGACGGCGGCGTGCTGGAAGAATTCTTTCATGTCGGCTCTCAAGTTAGCGATTCTACGCCCGGTCACAAGGGCACAATGCGCTTATTCCCAAGTGTATCCCGTCACGGCGCGGGAATATCGGTAACCTCTCCCGCGAACTTCGCCAGCCGGTTGCCCGCTTGCGGCGGATCGCATAATGTTCTCCCGGCAATCTCGCGCCCGGCCGACTTGGAGACCAGCGATGGATGCTCTCTCTCTCACCCTCTCGCGCCGCGCCGTGCTGGCGGGAATCGGCGCCGGGGTGGTGGCAGGCTGCACCCGCAGCGCCAAAGCGCCCGCCCCCCTCGGCTTGCCCATTGATCCCGCCGCCACCGCCGCGCCCGATCTGGTCGACCTTGCCCGCTTCGATCCGCGCCTGCGGCTGGACATCCGCTATGCGACGCCGGCCAACTTCATGGGCCGCGTACTCTATCCCGCAGCCCGCGCGGTGGCCCAGCGACCGGTCGCAGAAGCGCTCGCCAAAGTGCAGACCCGGGCCGAGGCCGCAGGTTATGGCCTCCTGATCTTCGACGCCTACCGCCCGTGGCGCATCACGCGGGCGATGTGGGAGCAGACCCTGCCCGCGCAACGCGAATTCGTCGCCGACCCGCGCAGGGGATCGCGCCACAATCGGGGGTGTTCGATAGATCTGTCGCTGCACAGGAGCGGCGTGGAGGTGGCCATGCCTAGTCCCTATGACGATTTCACCCCCGCCGCCTATCGCAGCAACACGGCCGCGCCCGCCGAGGCGCTCGCGCTCAGCCGGTTGCTGGAAGGCTGGATGATCGACGCTGGCTTCGTCCCGCTCGCCAATGAATGGTGGCATTACGACTGGGCCGATTGGCGGCGCTATCCGATCATGGACGTGCCACTGGAGGCGGTCACCGCCAGCTGATTATCAGCCTTTCGCCAGCAATTCCTCGATCTGGCCAAGGCGTTCCTTGCCGAAGAACATCTCGCCCGACCCTTTCGCGCCAACGAACATCGTCGGGATGCCAAAGCCGCCGCGCGCGACCACCGCATCGGTGTTGGCCACAAGCCCCTGCTTGACCTCATCAGTCTGCGCGCGGGCGAACAGATCGGCCGCGTCAAACCCGGCCGCGCTCACCACCGCACCGACCGCATCGGGCGCGGTAATGTCGAGCCCGTCTTCCCAGATCGGGCGCAGCAGGCTTTCGGCAAACTGCACCCCGCGCCCATCCTGATCGGCGGCAAACAGCATCCGCTGGAGCAGGATCGAATTGAACGGGAACTGCGGGTGAAGGCGATATTTGCCAAGGCCGTGCCTGGCGATGAAGCGATCCATTTCCAGCATCGCGTAGTCGTTCTTGCCCTTCACGTCCGCGTCGCGGATCATCGGCGGGGCATTGCCGGTCAGCTTATGCATCCCGCCAAGGAACACCGGCACCACGTCCAGTTCCGCCTCGTAGCGGTTGATGAGCTCGCGCAGCGGCCACCAGATCAGGTAGGCATTGGGGCTGACGAAATCGAAAACGAGTTCAACGCGGTTGGCCATTGCTGCGCTTCCTTACATGCCCGCCGCAGCGAGCGCCTGATCCATATCTTCGGTGAGATCGGCGATATCTTCCAGCCCCACATTGATGCGCAGCAGGCCTTCGGTCACGCCCATCGCCGCGCGGGCTTCATCGCCCATATTGGCGTGGGTGCTGGAAGCCGGGTGGCACATCAGGCTGCGGGCATCGCCGATATTGTTGGAGATATCGACCAGCTTCAACGCATCAAGCAGCGCAAAGGCACGCGCGCGGGTGCCGACATCCAGCGCGAAGATCGGGCCGGTCGCGTCCATCTGGGCCATCGCCAGCGCGTGGCGCGGGTGGCTCGGCAGGCCGGGGTGGAGCAGATGCCCGCCCGCCTTCGTGACCCGCGGTTCGAGAAACTGGCCCAGCGCCACCGCCTGTTCGGACTGTTTGAAAGCACGCAAAGGCAGCGTCTCCAGCCCCTTCAGCACGACCCAAGCGTTAAAGGCGCTCAAAGTTGGCCCGGTGTTGCGCTGGAACGGCATCAGCACCTCGTCGATCCACTGCTTGCTGGCGCAGATCGCGCCCGCCAGCACGCGGCCCTGCCCGTCCATCAGCTTGGTCGCCGAATAGGCCACCACATCCGCGCCGAACTGCATCGGGCGCTGCAACACCGGCGAGGCGAAGGCGTTGTCGACCACGCTGGTGATGCCGTGCGCCTTCGCCAGTCCGCAGACATGGGCGAGGTCGACAATGTCGAGCGTCGGGTTGGCGGGCGTTTCGAAGAAGAACACCTTGGTGTTGGGCCGGATCGCGGCCTCCCACGCGGCGTTGTCGGCGCTGTCGATGATGGTGACATCGATGCCGAATTTGGGCAGGAGGGTATCGCACAGCCAGCGGCAGCTGCCGAAGGCCGCCCGCGCAGCAACGACGTGATCGCCTGCGGATAGCTGGCACAGTAGCGCTGCTGTCATCGCCGCCATCCCGGTCGCTTGCGTGCGGCAGGCCTCGGCCCCTTCCATCAAGGCGATGCGTTCTTCCAGCATGGCGACGGTGGGGTTCTGGAGGCGCGAATAGGTCATGCCCTGCGCGGTGCCTGCAAACCTGTCAGCGACGGTCTGCGCATCGTCATAGGTGTAGCCCGAGGTGAGGAACAGCGCCTCGCTCGTCTCCCCATGTTCGCTGCGCCAGGTGCCACCGCGCAGCGCGCGGGTTGCGGGGCGCCAGTTTGCCGTGGCGGAGCGGTCCATGCCGGTGGTCTTCTTCATGGGGCGCTGCTTAGGACGGCAAAAGCCCGCCCGCAAGCAGGCCCGCGCGCAATTCAGCGCAGGATTTGCGCGGGCCGCGACCGGCAAGCGCTGCGCACAGATCAAACAGACGCTTGCCCAAGGCACGGGGCATCCCTAATCGCAAGCCCCAACATGGCCGAGGCGCAGACGTCCCCCACCCACGCACCCCACACGCCGCTGCATCCGCGCGATCCGCTGGCGTGGTGTCTGGCGCTGACGGGATTGTTCGCCCTACTGACCGGCTGGCGGCTCGGCATCCCTTCGCAGCCCTACTTCGACGAAGTGCATTACCTGCCGGCCGCGCGCGAGATCCTGGCGCTGTTTACTGAAGGGCAAGGCGCCTATCGCAACCGCGAACACCCGCTGCTGGCGAAAGAGTTGATCGCGCTGGGCATCGGGCTGTTTGGCGATAATCCGCTGGGCTGGCGGATCGCGCCGTGGCTGTGCGCGGTGCTGGCCTATTTCGCCGCGTTGCGCGCGCTGTGGCACGTCAGCCAAGATCGCTTTGCCGCGCTTGTCTTTGCGGTGCTGCTGGCGACCGGTTTTCACCTGTTTATCCATGCGCGCATTGCGATGCTGGATATCGTCATGGTTGCCGCCCTGAGCGTTGCGGCATGGCAGTTCGCCGCTGCCTGCGCCCAGCCCGAACAGGGCCGCTGGCGGCTGGCGCTGACCGGGTTTGCGATCGGCGCGGCATTGGGGGCGAAATGGAACGCGATCCCGCTGGCGATGGTGCCGGGGATCACCTTCTTCATCGCCCGCGCTTTTGCCGGGCGCCGCAGCCTGTTGTTCAGCCGTCGCGGCGCGCCGGTGCCGGGTGTGACGCTGGTGGAGGCTTTCGTGTGGCTCGGGATCGTGCCGCTGGTGGTTTACGCGGCGACCTTCATCCCCGGTTACTGGCTGGCCGAGCCGTTCCATCCCTCGCCGCTGGCAGAGCAGGGCTTTATCGGGCTGCATCAGGAGATTTTTTCGCTGCAAAGTCAGCTGAAGACCTCGCATCGTTATATGAGCAACTGGCCGGACTGGGTGCTGAACACGCGCGGGATCTGGTATCTTTATGAACCTGTCGACGGGGCGCAGCGGGGCGTGCTGCTGATCGGCAATCCGCTGACCATGCTGATCGGCCTGCCCGCGCTGGCGTGGTGCCTGATCGCGGGTGCGTGCCGGCGCGATACCGCGCGGCTGGCGGCGGCGCTGGGATATGCCGCCAGCCTCGGCCTGTGGCTGATCGCACCCAAGCCGGTGCAATTCTATTATCACTATTTCGTGCCGAGCTTCTTCCTGCTCGCCGCGCTGGCACTGACGTGCAGCGATTTGCGGCGCGTGCCTTACGGCAAGTGGCTGGCGTGGGGCATTCCGGCCGGATCGGCGGCGGTGTTCGCGTGGTTCTTCCCGATCCTTGCCGCCCTGCCGCTCGAAGGACAGCGCAGCTTCCTTGCATGGATGTGGGTTCCGGGCTGGATGTGAGGTTAGACCTTAGAACCTTCCCCACACGAAGCGGCTCGACAAAGCGTAGTTCCACACCGATCCCACCACGATCCCGGCCAGCGCGGCGATCACCCAGTGGATGCCGCTGCCTTCCATGAAGGTCGCAATCGCCACATTGGCAAAGGCGCCGATGGCACAGGTCGCGATAAAGCCCAGCCAGCCGCGCAGCAGCGCCGCTGCGCCCACCAGCCGCTTGTCGCGGTAGGTCAGCCAGTTGTTGAGCCAGAAGTTGAAGCTCATCGCCACCAGCACAGCCCCCGTCTGCGCCATCGCAAAGCCCTCGCCAAAGGCGAACAGCAGCACGCTCAGCACGGCAAAATGCACCACCACGCCCAGCGCGCCGACAGTGCCGAACAGGGCGAACCGCGTCGGGATCACCTTGCCCAGCGTCTTGTCGTAAAGCCCGGCGAGGAAATCGAACAGAATGGCGCGGTCCAGCTTGCTTTCTCCTTCGCGCCTTGCCGCGAAATTGAGGGGGAACTCCTTGACCCGCATCGGTGCGTCAGCGGTTGCCAACAGATCAAGCAGGATCTTGAAACCGATCCCCGAAAGGCGCGGCACCAGCCGCCGCGCGGTGGCGGCGGACAGCATGAAGTAACCGCTCATCGGGTCGGAAAGTGCAACGCCGGTGATCTTGCGGGCCAAGGCATTGGCGTAAGTGGAGAGCTTCTCACGCTCCGGCGCGGCCCAATCGGCGGTGCTCGCCCCTTCGGCAAAACGGCTGGCGACGCAAATCTCCGCCTCGCCTGATTGCAGCGCGGCGAGCATCCCCGGCAGCAGCGCCGGATCGTGTTGGTGGTCGGCGTCCATCACCGCCACGAACGGCGCAGCGGTGGCGCAGAAGCCCTCAATCGCGGCGCTTGCCAACCCGCGCCGCCCGATGCGCTGGATCACCCGGACGCGCGGGTCGGTCAGCGCCAGCGCGCGGGCTTCGTCCGCTGTGCCGTCCTTGCTGTCATCATCGACGATGATGACTTCCCACGCCGCCGCGGCCCCGATGGCGCGGTCGATCCGTTCAACCAAGGGGCCGAGATTGCCGCGCTCGTTCAGCGTGGGCAGGATGATCGCTAGGTCGAGGCTCATGGCGTTAAAGGCGCGCCCGCACCGCTTCGCCGATCGCTGCCGTGCCGTGACTGCCGCCCAGATCGCCGCCGAGGAAACCGTCCGCCAGCGCCGCTGAAACCGCCGCCTCGATCCGCGCAGCCTCAGCCTCACGCCCGAAGGAATGGCGCAGCATCATCGCGGCTGAAAGGATGGTCGCCATCGGATTGGCCTTGCCCTGTCCGGCAATGTCCGGCGCGCTGCCGTGGATCGGTTCGTAGAGCCCAAAGGTGCCGTGCGCGGTCTGCCGTTCGCCCAGCGACGCGCTCGGCAAAAGACCGATGGAGCCGACCGCGGCGCTTGCCAGATCGGACAGGATGTCGCCGAACAGGTTGCCGGTCAGCACCACACCGAAGCGTTCGGGATGGCTCACCACCTGCATCGCGGCATTATCGACATACATGTGATCGAGTGCGACGTCCGGGTACTCGGCCGCCACATCCACCACCACATCGCGCCACAATTGGCTGGTTTCGAGCACGTTCGCCTTGTCCACGCTGGTCAGCGGCAGGCCCGCCGCCTGCGCCGCGCGGAAGGCGACATGGGCGATGCGGCGCACTTCGCTGTCGGCATAGGACATGGCGTCCCAACCTTCGCGTTCGCCCGCATCATTCACGCGCTGGCCCTTGGCGCCGAAATAGACGTCGCCGGTCAGTTCGCGCACGATCAGCATATCCAGCCCCGCCGCAATATCCCCGCGCAGCGGCGACAGGCGCTCCAACCCCGCAAACACCCGCGCCGGACGCAGGTTGGCAAACAGGCCGAGGTGCTTGCGAAGACCCAGGATCGCCTGCTCCGGACGAAGATGGCGTTCGAGCGCGTCACACGAAGGATCGCCCACCGCGCCGAACAGGATGGCATCCGCCTCCCGCGCCATGTGCAGCGTTTCATCCGGCAACGGGTGCCCGTGACGGAAATAGGCCGCGCCGCCGACATCGCCTTCGAACAGCGTCAGCCCCGGCAGTGCAAGGCTTTCCAGCACGCGCACAGCCTCCGCCGTAACCTCTGGACCGATCCCGTCGCCGGGCAGGACTGCGATCTTCATGCGTTCATCTTTCATCCCATGCGCGCCAACCGCCCGGTCAGCAGCGTTCGCGCGCCCATAACATCGCCCTTGTGGCCTGCAAGCAGGTAGTGCGAGAGGCGGCGTTCAAGTATCCCCAGCATCGCCATCTGCGCGTCCCAATCCGCGGCAGGCGGCGGGGCGATCCCGCCGTAGCCCAATTCGCACAACAGCAGGGTTTCATAGGCGATCAGCCCGCTCACCCAGCCCCGCGCCGAAGGGGCAACCGCAATCGCTTCCAGCAAGGCTTCCAACCCTTCGTGCAACGAAGGATAGGGCTGGCGTTCGGGCAAGGCGGCGGCAGTCAGTCCGCAAACCCACTGGATTGCGGCGGCCGGCAACGGCTCTGTCATCAAGGCGCCGCGCGAATGTTCAAGTTCCAGCCGCGCGAAAGGCAATTGGTTGGCCGCGCGGACGGTGAATTCGGCGGCGACCCGATTACCCGGCACCATCACCGCGCGCATCTGCCGCCCGCGTCCGCCCGCAACATAGGCGGCGACCAGCCCGGCATCCGCCGTCAGCAGGCGCGCAATCGCGCCCGTCTCGCCCTGTTGGCGCGACGCGAGCAATATCGCCGAGGCGCGCGAGATCATGCCCGCGCTGCGCCGATTACGTGTTCGATTTTGCTTCCAGCGCCGCAAGCCGCGCTTCGAGAGCATCGGCCTGTTCGCGCGCCTTCTGCGCCATCGCCTTGACCGTTTCGAATTCTTCACGGCTGACGAAATCGATCCCGCCAAAGGCTTCGCGCATCCGTTCACGCGCGCTTTCGCGGGCTTCGCGGCTCATGCCAGCCATGGTTCCGGCGGCGCTGTTCGCGAGTTTGACAAGGTCGGCGATGATCGGGTTCTGGCTTTGCATTTTTGCTATTTGGAGATGCTTGCGTGGAAGGGCAAGTATCTTCCTTGCTCAGGGGCTCCACGGGCCCGTCGCTGCGGGCGGAGCCTTTGCTGACCTACTTTCGCCGGGCCGGCCTTGCGGACGTTCTTCGCCGTCAGGATTACGACCCACGCGCGACAGACGACTAAAGCTGCACCTGCGTCGCTGCGCCGCTGCCACCGCGTTCGCCGCCGTCGGGGTTGCTGACGGTGAACTGGTAATTGAGCGCTGCGGCAAAACACAGCCAAGCCAGATAAGGGGCCAGCAACAGCGCCGCGGTGCGCCGGACGCGTAGCGCCAGCACCAGCGCAATCAGAAGGCTTGCGATGCCGAAGCCGAGCACCATCAGCGCGGCCATCATGTCCTGCATACCGAAAAACACCGCAGACCAGCTTTGCGTGACAAGGAAATGCACCGCGAAGGCAATCAGCGCGATGCCCCTGCCCGCCGCCCCCCACGCGCTCGCCACCAGCGCCATCGCCAGCCCGATCAGCACGAACAAAATGGTCCACACAATCCCGAACACCACCGGCGGCGGATAGATCGCGGGCTTTTCCAGCCCCGCAAACCACGCCGTGTCCGGTCCGCCCAACTGCCCGGCAGCAAACCCGATAAGCAGCACCAACGGCACCATGAACAGTGCCCAGCGCAGAAAACTGGCGCGCAATTGGGCGGGGGAAGCAAGGACGTTCATGGGCTCTCCACAATCTCCGGCAATCGGATGCACGCCGATACCAGAGCCGCAGTCCCGCGCCAACTTATAGGCCTTTAACCGCTCCAAGTTGAACCATTCGACGATCATTTGCCGAGGGCGCAGACGAAAATGTGGTGAAATTTGGGCAAAAAGTCACGAAAGTTTTTGGGGTCTGCAAAACTGTCTGCTAGAGGCTGCCACATTCCTGCCGTGATTCGAAAGCGCGTTGGCGGCGGGAAGATCAAATAACGCGCTTACGCTCATTACCGGCTTGCCGGACCCATAGGGGAATTTATCATGAAGAAGATCGCTCTCGTCGCCGTCGCCGGTCTCGCTCTCGCCACCGCCGCTTGCTCGAAGCCGGCTGAAGAAGCTGCGACCGAAGCCGACACCACCGCCGTCACCGAAGAGCCGGCTGCGACCGAAACCCCGGCCGCTGACGCCATGACCGCCGAAACCCCGGCTGCGACCGAAACCCCGGCCGCGACCGAAACCCCGGCTGCCTAAGCCTTACGGCTTAGCCCTTCCGGCGTAACGCCGGGAGACGGTTAGAAAGACCGGTAGCAACCTTCGGGTTGCTGCCGGTTTTTTCTTTTGTACGACAGTGAATGACGCGGGACAGAATAAGGCGGGGTGTAATCAGCCGCGCTGCGCGCTGATCAGGAACTCGACATTGCCTTGCGGGCCGGTGATCGGGCTTTCGACAATGCCCTGAACCTGCCAGCCCAAACCTTCGATCCAGCCGCGCACATCATCGCACACCCGCTGGTGCAGCGCGGGATCGCGCACCACGCCGCCCTTGCCCACTTCCTCGCGGCCCACTTCGAACTGCGGTTTGATGAGCGCGACCAGCTGGCATTGCGGCGCCGCCAGTTGCAGCGGCACGTCGAGCACTTTGGCAAGGCTGATGAAGCTCGCGTCGCACACCACCCAGTGGCAAGGCCGATCAATCAGTTCGGGGGTCAGGATGCGCGCGGATGTCTGTTCGAGCACCGTGACGCGCGGGTCTTCGCGCAGCCGCCACGCCAACTGGTTGGTGCCACTGTCCACGGCGAACACGTGGCCTGCGCCGTGGGTCAGCAGCACATCGGTAAAGCCGCCCGTCGATGATCCGATATCCATCGCGGTCGCGCCTGCGGGATCGAGGCCGAAATGGTCGATGGCGTGCGCCAGCTTGATCCCTCCGCGGCTGACCCAGGGATGATCGCGCCCGCGCACGTCCAGCGCCGCATCTTCCGCGACCTGATGGCCGGGCTTGTCGATCTTGGTCTCGCCAATGAACACCAGCCCCGCCATCACCAGCGCCTGCGCCCGCGCCCGGCTTTCCGCCAGCCCGCGATCTACAAGCAATTGATCAACGCGGCGCTTTGGCGCTTTGGCGGGACGGGCTGAGGAGGAAGAAGGCTGATCGGGCATGGACAACTGCGGCCTCTAGCGCGCAGAGTGCAGGGATGAAAGCTGGACTTCCCCTTCTCGCTCTGACGATGGCGCTGACAGCCTGTGCGCCGACCACCAACGCCCCGCGCCCAGCGGCGCCTTACCCGAATCAGACGGTCAAAACCGTTCCCGTCCCGTCAGCGCCGCCCCCTGTGCCGGCTCGCATTGATGACCGCTGGATCGACCTTCCTGCCACGCCAGGCGAATGGCGCCACCAGACGGCGCCGGGTTTCTCGATGGCGATCTTCACTGGTCCGGGGCAGCCGGATGCGTTCGGCTTGTCATGCAACTCCCAAACACGCGGCGTCATCATCCAGCGCGCTACGACGGCCCGCGTACCGGCGGCGATGACTATCCGTACCGAGACCGTCACGCGGACGCTGGACTCCGCGCCAACCGTGGCCAGGAACACTCTCCTGACGGCAAGCGTCGCACCGGCCGACCCGCTGCTCGATGCGATGGCGCTCTCCAAGGGGCGGTTTGCAGTCGAGGTGGAAGGCCTGCCGCCGCTGATCCTCCCGAGCTGGGCCGAGGTCAGCAGGGTGATTGAGGACTGCCGGTAGCCTTGGGCGCCATGGTTTGCGTCGGTTGCGGCGCGTAGTCACAAGGCCGGACAGCCCGAATCTCCCGGACTTATCCCCAGACTTGCCCCCAGCCTGTCCCCATTGCCAGCCCAAACAGAAAACGCCCCGGGTTTCCCCAAGGCGCGTCGGGCCGCAATGCTGTGCGGCGGGGTGAGATAATGACGCGGGAAAAGATTATTTCAAGACTTGAAGAACACCCCTGCATGATTCACATTATTCCCCGAGGCCAGCGGCGAACGCGGCTCTCGGCCCCCGGTGAAACGCGGGGTCTTGCTCACAAGCGTGAAAGGAGGTGATCCGATGTCTCATGGTTCAGTAGCGAGGTCGGTGAAGATCCCTACGGAGCATACTCGGTAATCCTCTTGCCAAGTAAGGCTTCGTGAGCGGCACTTCCGGCCGCTGACCATGAAAGGGCGTTTCCACCGACGGGCTGGAAGCGCCCTTTTCATTTGCGCTTTTTGTTTTCATCCTCAGGCGGTGGACATCCGTCCGCCTTGGCTTCGCGGCAAAAGCCGCGACGCGCGGTCGCGCTTGCGGTCGCTGTGCGACCGATTGGTTTTCGGCTTTCGCCCTAAGGCGCCGGGCGCTGGTCACTTTGCGATCGGACCCGCGCCATCAGGCGTGGTGCAGAGAAACGCCGCCGCAACACTATTCTTGCTCTCGGGCGCGCGCAGGATTAGGCGCAAATGATGCAATTCACCCGCCTGCCCCACCCCTCGCCCACACCCGATGCCACCCGCAATGCGCTGATCGCCGATCCCGGCTTCGGGACGGTGTTCACCGATCACATGGTGGTGATCGACTATGACGAGGCCTTGGGCGGCTGGCAGACCCCGACCATCGGCCCGCGCCAGCCCATCGCGCTCGATCCGGCGGCGAGCGTGCTGCATTACGCGCAGGAAATCTTCGAGGGCATGAAAGCCTATGCCCACCCTGAAGGCGGGCTGTCGCTGTTTCGGCCCGATGCCAATGCGCGCCGTTTCAACGCCAGCGCGCGGCGCATGGCGATGCCAGAAATCCCGGAGGAGCTGTTCATCGCCGCCGTGCGCGAGGCCGTGCTGGCGGATGCGGCATGGCTGCCCCCGATCGAGGGCGGATCGCTTTATATCCGGCCCTTCATGTTCGCGTCCGAGGCCTTCCTCGGGGTGCGCCCGGCGCGGCAATACAAGTTCATCGTGATCATCAGCGCGGCGGGCAATTACTTCAAGAAGGGCGTGAACCCGGTGAAGATCTGGGTCGCGCAGGGCTATACCCGCGCAGCTCTCGGCGGCACCGGCGCGGCAAAGACCGGCGGCAACTACGCCGCCAGCCTTGTCCCGCAGGCCGAAGCGATTGCCCAAGGCTGCGATCAGGTCGTGTTTCTCGACGCGGTGGAGCACAAGTGGGTGGAGGAGCTGGGCGGCATGAACCTGTTCTTCATTCGCGCCGATGGCAGCGTCATCACGCCGCCGCTGACCGGCACGATCCTGCCCGGCATCACCCGCGACACCCTGATCGCCATGCTGCGCGAAGAAGGGCTGACCGTGCGCGAGGAACCCTACTCCATCGACCAATGGCGCGCAGAAGCCGCCAACGGCACCTTGCTGGAAACCATGGCCTGCGGCACGGCGGCGGTCGTCACCCCCGTCGGCACGGTCGCATCACCCGATGGCGAGTTCCACATCGGGGCAGGCGGCATCGGGCAGATCACCGCCAAGATGCGCGAGCGGCTGGTCGGTATGCAAAACGGCCGGATCGCTGAGACGCATGGCTGGGTGATGCGAATTTGATCCACGTCGCCGCGCTCTACCAGTTCACGAAATTCCCCGATCCCGATGCCTTGCGCGCGCCCTTGCTGGCAGCTTGCGAGGCGGCGGGCGTCAAGGGCACGCTGCTGCTGGCGGGAGAGGGGGTCAACGGAACGATTGCGGGCGGGCCTGCGGAGCTGGAGGCAGTGTTGGCCGCGATCCGCGCCCTGCCCGGTTGCGCCGAACTGGACGTAAAGTTCTCCTCCGCCCCCGAAATGCCATTCCACCGCATGAAGGTGCGCGTGAAGCGCGAGATCGTGACCATGGGCGAGCCGGACATCGACCCCACGCTCGCCGTCGGCCACTATGTCGATCCGCATGACTGGAACGCGCTGATCGCTGACCCCGACACGCTGGTGATCGACACCCGCAATGATTACGAAGTGGCGGTCGGCACCTTCACTGGCGCGGTCGACCCTGCAACGCCATCGTTCCGCGATTTCCCCGCATGGTTCCGCGAACACCGCGAGGAGCTGCTCGCTGGCAAGAAGAAGGTCGCGATGTTCTGCACCGGGGGCATCCGCTGCGAAAAATCGACCAGCTTTCTGCGCACCGAAGGGGTGGAGGACGTTTATCACCTCAAAGGCGGCATTCTGAAGTATCTGGAACACGTCCCTGAAGACCAAAGCCTGTGGCAGGGCGAATGCTTCGTGTTCGACGAGCGGGTGACCGTGCGCCACGGCCTTGAACAAGGCACCTTCCATCTATGCCGCGCCTGCCGCCGACCGCTGGATGCAGCCGCGCTGGCTCACCCGGATTACGAGGACGGCGTGAGCTGCCCCGCCTGCATCGACGAACGCACCCCGCAACAACGCGCCGGTTATGCCGAGCGTCAGCGGCAGGAGGCCCTGGCCAAGGCGCGCGGTGAATTGCACGTCGGCGCGGTGCGCCTGCCCAAGCCGTGAGCCAGCCGCCAATCCTCTACTCCTTCCGCCGATGCCCCTATGCAATGCGGGCGCGCATGGCGCTGTGGGCGGCGGGGATCACGGCGGAATTGCGCGAGGTGAAGCTGGCCGCAAAGCCGCCTGCGCTGATCGCCGCCAGCCCCAAGGCAACCGTGCCGGTGCTGGTGCTGTCCGATGGAACCGTGATCGACCAGAGCCTCGACATCATGCGCTGGGCCTTGGCACAGAATGATCCCGAAGGCTGGCTGGCAGGCGATGACGCGGGCCTGATCGCGGCCAATGACGGGCCGTTCAAACACCACCTCGACCGGGCAAAATATCCGGGGCGCTATGATGAGGACGGCGTGACCGACCACCGCGCCACCGCGCTGGCACTGCTCGCGCCGCTGGAGGAACGGCTCGCCGCAGCGCCATTCCTGTGCGGGCCAAACCGCACCCTCACCGACATCGCCCTGTTCCCGTTCATCCGCCAGTTCGCTGCCATCGCCCCCGAATGGTTCGCCGCCCAGCCCTTGCCGCAATTGCAGGCGTGGCTGGAGGCGCTGGCGGCGTCTGATCTGTTTGCAAGCGTGATGCCCAAGTTTGCAGCCTGGCAGGAAGGCGATGTGCCGGTATTGTTCGGGCCGTAACCATTCGCCCCCGCTCCGGCCTTGATCCGGGGCCCTGCTCCCTTTGAAGATAAGCGGGGCCCGGGTCAGGCGCGAGACGCATCGACAACCAGCTTGCCGGCGGGCCGATGAACAGGCGTGTTTGATCGCGCGTGGGGTCACCGCGCTTCACGGCCACCCAATTTGATTATCCGAACATCTTGGCAAGTTGTATCGCACTTATCCGCATGAAGGGCATGGCCTATGTTCGCTTCACCACGACAGGAGACTCACCATGATCGAACTGCGTCCCTTCAACACCCTCGGCGCCGCGAACCACGGCTGGCTGGATGCACGCCATCATTTCTCGTTCGCCAGCTACCACGATCCGGCCCGCGTCCACTGGGGTGCGCTTCGGGTCTGGAACGATGACAGGATCGCCGCCGGGACAGGCTTTCCCACCCACGGGCATAGCGACATGGAGATCATCACCTATGTCCGCACCGGCGCGATCACGCACCGGGACAGCATGGGCAACGAAGGCCGCACCGAAGCGGGCGATGTGCAGGTGATGAGCGCGGGGCGCGGCGTGCAGCACTCGGAATACAATCTGGAAGGCGAGGAAACCACGCTGTTCCAGATCTGGATCATCCCCGACGAACGCGGCGGAGAGCCGAGCTGGGGTGCGCGGCAGTTTCCCAAGGATGGCCGCGACGGAGCCTTCGTGCCGCTCGCCAGCGGGGTGGCCAACGAGAACGACGCCCTGAAAATCCGCGCCGATGCCCGCGTGCTGGGGGCGACGATCAAGGCGGGCGATAGCGTGACCTACACACCGCGGTCGGCCAATCGCCACCTCTATCTGGTGCCCGCCACCGGCCGGATCCGGATCGCCGATATCGAAGCAAACGCCCGCGACGGCGTAGCGATCACCGCGCTGGACAGCGTCACGATCACCGCGCTGGAAGACAGCGAAGTGGTGCTGGTCGACGCGGCGTAACTGGCGGCGTGAGTTTCAGACGCGGCTTAGACCCCGCTTAGCCCCCTTTTAGACCCCCTCTAGCCTGCGGCTGGAGGGCGTTTCACGTGGAACAGTGGGTGCCTAGAGATCGGTCCTTGCCAACCGGGGTTTGAAGATCGTGCGGCTTGGGCGGATCACGATGATCGCCACGCCTGCCAGCGCAATCGTCCCGCCAACGATCAGCGGCCAGCCGATCTCGTCGCCCGTCAGCCATGTCCCGAAGGCAATCGTCAGCAGCGGAGTAAGCAGGGTCAGCGGCACGATCATGTTCGCATCATGAGCCTGAAACAGCCGGAAATAGGCCGAATGCGCGCCCACCGAAACCACCACGCCGGCAAACAGCACGCAGCCAGCCACCGCCAGCGGAGCAGCCATAACCGCCACTATTTGCCCGCTTTCCAGCAGCAGCGTCCCCGGCAGCATCACCCCCAATGACGCGAGCGCCGCCCACGCCTGAAGGCTGACCGCCCCCACCTCCAACCGCTTCACAAACACCGAGGCGAAGGCTCCGATAAACACGCCCGCAAAGGCAAAGCCAAGGCCCACCGGATCGCCTGCATCGGACGGAGCACCGATGGCGAGACCCACGCCGCCCAGCGCCAGCGCCATGCCCAGCCCACGCCGCCAGCGCACTTCCTCGCCGAGGAAAATGATGGCGAACAATACGGTAAGCGGCGCACCCGAAAGGTTGACGATCCCGACAGCCGAGGGGCTCGCCGTCTGCAAGCCGATGAATTGCAGACCGAAACTCCCCCCCGTGATCGCAAAGCCGATGGCCAGCACCAGCGGCAGGCGCGCGGGCTTTTGGCGCAGCAGCAACGGGAACAGCACCGCCAGCACTACGCACGAACGCAGCACGGTATAGAACAGCGGCGGCAGGCCCAGGGTGCTGACCGCGATCTTGCTGACCACGACATTCATCGCCCAGGCGACATTGCAGAACAGCATGATGCCGATCGCAGAGAGAGGCAGGCTTTTCGGCATCAGGTGGCAGGCGCGCCGAACACCTCGTTGGCAACGTCCTGCGGCAATCCATCGCGCAATTCATCGCGCCACACCGTAGCCACCGCATCAGACGGCGCGCGCCAGTCTCCGCGCGGGGACAACGCGCCTGCCGACGACACCTTCGGCCCGTTCGGCAGGGCCGAGCGTTTGAACTGCGAAAAGCCAAAGAACCGCGCGCAGAACTTGTCCAGCCAGCCTGCGATGGTGGCCAGATCATACGCGTTGCGGCCAGCGTCGGGGAAGCCCGCAGGCCACATCCCTGCGCCGGCATCCTTCCACGCATGCCACGCCAGAAACGCGACCTTGGAAGGCCGCTGGCCGAAGCGGATGATGTGATGGAGGAAGAAGTCATTAAGCTCGTAAGGGCCGACCAGACTCTCGGTCGATTGCATCTGCCCGTCTGCGCCCGGAGGCACCAGTTCGGGCGAAATTTCCGTGTCCAGCACATCGCCCAGCACCGCACCGCAAGCATCGCTGAACTGCCCGGTGCGGATGACCCAGCGGATCAGATACTGGATCAGCGTCTTGGGCACGCCTGAATTCACCCCGTAATGGCTCATGTGGTCGCCCACGCCATAGGTGCACCAGCCCAGCGCCAGCTCGCTGAGATCGCCTGTGCCGACGACGAAGCCCTTGTGCTGCCCGGCAAGGCGGAACAGGTAATCGGTGCGAAGCCCAGCCTGCACGTTTTCGAACGTCACGTCATGCACCGGCTCTCCGGCAGCAAACGGGTGGCCGATATCTTCAAGCATGGTCGCCGCAGCGGGGCGAATGTCGATCTCGCCCGCGGTGATTTCCATCGCCCCCATGAGCCGGTGGGCGTTCGTTTTGGTGCCTTCGGACGTGCCGAAACCGGGCATGGTATACCCACGGATCGCTGTGCGCGGCAGGCCTAGCCGGTCGCAGGCCTTGGCCGCCACGATCAGCGCATGGGTGCTGTCGAGCCCGCCGGAAATGCCGATGACAAGGCTCTTGCTGCCGGTCGATTCCATCCGCCGCATCAGCGCATCGACCTGAATGTTGAAGGCTTCGTAGCAATCCTCGTCCAGCTTTTCAGGCCGATCGGGAACGAAGGGGAAGCGTGCGACGGGGCGCATCAATCCGATATCGCCCACCGCATGGGCGTGTTCGAAGACGATGCGGCGGTAAGAATCCTCCGGCCTGCCCGCCCATTCTGCGGCATCGGCAAAGGTCTGGTTGCGCATCCGTTCAGCGGCCAGCCGTTCGGTATCGATGTCGACAAGGGTCAGCTCGCCTGCACGGTCGAACCGTGCGCTCTGGGCGAGCAGGTCGCTCATTTCGTAAATCACGCTTTGCCCGTCCCAGGCCAGGTCGGTCGTGCTTTCGCCGTGTCCGCTGGCGGAATAGACATAAGCCGCAATGGCGCGGCTGGCGCTGGAGCGGCAGTGCAGGTGGCGATCATCCGCCCGGCCGATAGTGACTGGCGAGGCGGAGAGGTTGCACAGGATCAGCGCGCCCGCCATCGCGGCCTGCATCCCCGGCGGGACCGGCGCCCAGAAATCCTCGCAGATTTCCACTCCGAAACGGAACCCCGGAAGGTTTGCGGCGGCAAACACAAGGTCGGTGCCGAACGGGACTTCCTCCCCCGCCACGCCAATCCACAGGTCGGTGCACCCGCGCCCGTGGGCGAAATGGCGCTTTTCATAAAATTCGCGGTAATTGGGCAGGAAGCTTTTGGGCACCACGCCAAGAATTTGCCCGCCGGCGATCACCACCGCGCAGTTATACAGCTTATCCGCACGGCGCAGCGGCGCGCCAATCACCAGCACAGGGTGAAGATCGGCAGAGGCGGCCACCACCTCGGCAATTGCCTGCTCCACCCGCTCCAGCAAGGCGTGCTGCAGCAGCAGATCGTCGATCGCGTAGGAAGACAGCGTCAGTTCGGGAAAGACCACCAGATCGGCATGGGCGGCGTGCGCCTTGTGCGCTTCGGCCAGCACGCCCGCGGTATTGCAAGCGACATCGGCGGTGCGGCTATGCGGTGTCGCGGTCGCCACGCGCACAAAGCCATGTTCGTGCATGTCGTAAAAGGGGTGGACTTCGCTCATGGCCTTGGCGTCTCCTGCTGGCGCGGCTGTAACGCGCTGAGCGCGCGCTGCCTAGGCCATGTCGCTCCCCAAGTAATCGCGCGCGTCGCCGCATTCCTCCAGAAAAGCGATCAGTCCGCGTTCGGCGCGGGTCAGCCAGCGGGTTTAGCGCGGCAGGCGCAAGGCGGCGCGCCCACCGCGGCAAGATCGGCGCGCCGCGTGGTTGCGCCGTAACTGGCGTTGGTGCGGGCATCATATCAGGCGCTTTCACGCTGGCTGCGGATGATGCGAGGCAGCGTGCCGTCACCATAAACCCGCTTGTCTGATGCCAAGGAAATGCGGTGCGCCGCGCCGATGTTCCGCCTTGCGCCGCGCGCCTGTCAGCGCCAGCACTTGTTTCACGACAACGCGCGCGTAGTGTGCGCCCAAAGGAGCAAGCAAATGGCAGACGCCGCCTATACCCCGCCCGCAGTGTGGAACGCCGATACCGTTTCCGGCGGGCGCTTTGCCAGCATCAACCGGCCCACCGCAGGCGCCCGCGAAGAACGCGAACTGCCGGTCGGCGCGCATCCCTTTCAGCTCTATTCTCTGGCCACGCCCAACGGGGTGAAGGCGACCATCATGCTGGAGGAATTGATCGAAGCTGGCCACGCCGGCGCGGAATATGACGCGTGGACGGTCAACATTTCCGAAGGCGAACAGTTCGGTAGCGGCTTTGTGGGCGTGAACCCCAATTCCAAGATTCCGGCTCTGCTCGACCGCAGCGGGGCAGAGCCGTTCCGCGTGTTCGAAAGCGGGGCGATCCTCGTCCACCTCGCCGAAAAATTCGGGATGTTCCTGCCCACCGAACCAAAGGCCCGCGCCGAAGTGATCAGCTGGGTGTTCTGGCAAGTCGCCAGCGGGCCGTTCATCGGCGGGGGCTTCGGCCATTTTTACGCCTATGCGCCAGAGAAATACGAATACCCGATCAACCGTTACGCCATGGAAACCAAGCGGATTTTCGACGTGGCCGACAAGCGGTTGGCGGAAAGCCGGTTCCTCGCGGGCGACGAATACACGCTTGCCGACATCGCCAATTTTCCCTGGCTGGCCCCCTTCACCACCGGCCATATCTACAACGACGCCAAGACCTTCCTGTCGATCGACGATTACAAGCATGTCGCCCGCTGGGTGAAGGAAATCGCCGCCCGTCCCGCCGTGCAGCGCGGGCGGATCGTCAACAAGGTGTGGGGCGATGAAGACACTCAGCTTCGTGAACGCCACTCCGCCGCCGATTTCGACGGCAAGCGGCTGGATTGAGGCGGCACAGAAAAAAGGGGGCAAAGCGATGCTTTCGCCCCCTTCACAACGGCATTTATGCCGTTATAGAGCGCCGCTCTTGTTGGGGCGTAGCCAAGCGGTAAGGCACCGGTTTTTGGTACCGGCATGCGAAGGTTCGAATCCTTCCGCCCCAGCCAGCATCCTGAAAGT
>ERZ1022756.193-NODE-193-length-20513-cov-6.497116_pt1 | contig 20513 bp, 18 predicted proteins | sample MGYA00520902_ERZ1022756 | MGnify/ENA primary metagenome ERZ1022756 (study PRJEB33162, sample SAMN09537601) | freshwater metagenome | isolation source: freshwater | place: Canada:Alberta | collected 2017-07 | study: EMG produced TPA metagenomics assembly of the...
GACTTGTGGAAACCAACGTGCAAGATCAGTTGCTTTTGGGGCATGGGATAAGTATTCCAGAGGAACGGTTGAAGATGATTAGGTTTTTGCTAGCTACTCAGGGCTTTTGCCATCCAAGACGCCGTTTTCTCTATGCCTGTCTCCAGCGCAACAGAGGGCACCCAACCAAGAAGTGTCTTCGCTCTGGTGATGTCTGGGTTTCGCTGTTTCGGGTCATCTTCCGGAAGCGGAAGGAAGTTCATCTTCCCAGGCCCACCGACTATTCTCGTCACCATTTCCGCTAGCTCGAGCAAAGTGTTCTCTTGTGGATTTCCTAGATTAATTGGCCCTGCTTGAGTCGAATTACCCATGGCCATGATGCCTTCGACTAGATCATCGATGTAGCAAAAGCTGCGAGTTTGTTTCCCATCTCCAAAGATTGTGAATGGTTCAGAGCGCAAGGCTTGTCGAATAAATGTAGATACAACACGTCCATCGTATGGATCCATGTTGGGGCCGTAGGTGTTAAAAATGCGGATGATGCCCGCATTCACTCTTTTTTCGCGTTGGAAGTAGGCTAAGAGAGTTTCACCGAACCGCTTCGCCTCGTCGTAGACGCTTCTTGGCCCAATTGGATTTACATTTCCCCAATACTCCTCGGTCTGGGGGCTTACCAATGGGTCTCCATATATCTCGCTGGTTGAAGCAAAAACTAGCCTTGCACCTATCCGCGAGGCGTACTCCAACAAAGACAAAGTGCCGCCGGTGTTAACCTCCATGGTGTTCATAGCATCCGCCATATATTTCTCTGGAGAAGCTGGGCTTGCGAAGTGGTAGACCAACTGAACATCAGCCGGAAGCAAAGCGATGGCTTCTGAGACCCCCGACTCAATTAACTCTAAAGAATCGAGGGCATCCAAGCTTCTATGGCTACCCGTGGAGAAGTTATCTACGCCAATAACTCGATCGCCGGCTTTCAGGTGAGCTTTGGCTAGATTTGAGCCGACGAAGCCAGCCACGCCTGTGATTAGGACTTTCATTAGGAATTAACCACCAAGAACTCTGAAGTTATCTACGGCAGATCGCCACGCATCGACTGGAAGAACTCGCCTGGCATCCATTACAGCTTTGGACTTCATGGATTCTGAAACTTTGATTGGATCAACCTGGGCAAACTCTGGCCACTCCGTTAGAACTGCCAATACGTCTACTCCCGCTGCGGCTAGCTCAGCATTTTGTACCTGAGAAAAACCGCTTGCTTTCGGAGCCAAAGCTACTGGATCAAAAGCTATAACCTCAGAACCCCTTGCCAACAACCTAGCTACGATGTTCATCGCCGGACTTTCTCTTATGTCATCGGTGTTTGCCTTGAAGGCCAATCCCCAGACCCCAATGACCTTCCCCTCCAGCGAGCCCCCTGCTAATTCCTTAATGTTTTCAACAACTCGACTGAGTGAGGCTTCATTGCTTTCAAGCGCTGCGTCAATCAGGGGAAGATCGAGACCGAAGTCCGACGCGACAGAGACAAGAGCCCGAGTGTCTTTGGGAAAGCAAGATCCCCCCCAACCGGGTCCAGGAGATAGGAAGCTGGGTCCGATTCTTGAATCGGACCCAAGCCCGTCAACAAGGTCATCAACGCTTGCTCCCACTTTTTCACAAAGAGCTGCGAGGTCGTTCACAAACGAAAGACGCATGGCCAAGTATGCATTAGTTGAGTACTTTATTAGCTCGGCTGACTCAACGCTGGTAGCAATTTTCCGCGATGAAATGTCGCCATAGAGTTCTAAAACTCTGGTTGAGACCTGCTCGGATGCTGCCCCGACAATAATTCGATCCGGCTTCATAAAGTCGTGCAGGGCGCTTCCTTCTCGCAGGAATTCTGGGTTTGAGGCCACGTGCAGGTCTGATCGGGAAAGAGCCTGCTTCACTCTTTCTCCTGAACCAACAGGAACCGTTGATTTCAAAACAACTATCGCATCAGCAGGTGCAATTTGAGACAGCTCTTTAGCTGCGGCCAGAACAAAGGTTAGGTTTGCAGCCCCGCTGGCATCTTGAGGAGTGGGGACACATATAAAGAAGTAGTCCGCCTTAAAGTCGGAGACTTCTTGGTAAGTGTGCGTGAATGAAACTTTTCCAGATTGCTTTAGAGACCCCAAAGCTTCCTCGAGACCATCTTCGTGGATTGGGGCTTTAGCTTCGGACAGAACCATAACTCGGTCGCTGCTGATGTCGTACCCGATTACATCGTGGCCTAGCCGGCCCATTCCCACGGCCGTGGTGATGCCCACATACCCAAGTCCTATGACCGCAATTTTTGCCATGTAACTAAATCTTTTCCTATTGGCGAAAGTTTCTAACTAGATTTATTCTTTTGAAGCCAGTTGTGACAAGTACCACTTATATGTACTTGCTAACCCGTCTTCAAGGCTAATGGTTGGGCTCCATCCAAGGTTATAAATCCTGCTAACGTCTAGCAGTTTCCTTGGAGTTCCATCAGGTTTTGATAAGTCCCACTCGATTTTACCCTCGAAACCAACGATGCCCTGGATGGTTTTGGCTAGCTCGGTAATTGAAATGTCCTCGCCGAATCCAACGTTAATCGCAATGTCGCCATCGTAATTCTCAAGCAAGAAAAGACAAGCGCGTCCTAGATCGTCAGAATGTAGAAACTCTCTCTTCGGTGAACCTGTGCCCCAGAGATTCACTGATGCATCTCCTCGGGCCTTGGCGTCATGAAACTTCCGTATCAAGGCTGGAAGGACGTGAGAGTTTTCTAAATCGAAGTTGTCACCCGGCCCGTACAAATTGGTAGGCATGGCAGAGATCCAGCTGTGACCGTACTGATTCCTGTAGGCCTGAACAAGCTTTAGTCCGGAGATTTTTGCGAGCGCATAGGCCTCATTGGTCTTCTCCAGCTCGCCTGTTAGGAGATACTCCTCTTTGATAGGTTGTTGCGACAACTTTGGATAGACGCAGGATGAGCCAAGAAACAAAAGTTTCTCAATTCCAGCTGCGTGAGAACCATCAATTAAGTTGGTTTCGATTTGTAGGTTTTCAGAAAGAAACTCCACCGGATACTTGTTGTTGGCGTAAATGCCGCCGACCTTGGCGGCGGCAATTATTACTGCGTCTGGCTTTTCTTGGGCGAGGTAGTAAAAAACTGCCTTGCGATCTAGTAGATCTAGCTCTGATCGAGATCTGCCAACCCAAGTATGTTTTCCTTCGGCTTCGATTGCTCTAACAACGGCCGAGCCAACAAGTCCTTTGTGACCGGCTACGTAAATCCTCACTTTTCCTGCGCCTTCTTCTTGGATAGAAATGTGACCCTGTTTCCAGCTATAAGGGTAGCGGCTCGAACAAGCCACTCCCAGAGAAACGAAAAGGGTCGAACCATTTCCGGAAGATGGGAAATTCGGACCGCGCTAGCCTCCTCGACCGACTTTTTTCTGTACTCAACCGATAAGGATTCAGGGTGCCACCGGAACTTAGCCAAGGGTTCTTTTACAAACCGAACCTTGCCCTTTTTGGAAAGTTTAAGGAACAAATCAAAATCAAAAGCCCAAGAGTATTCGTCATTTAGCCCACCAAAATCTTCGAAGGCTGTTCGACGAAACAAAGCCCCCGGCTGGGGAATTAGGTCTGGCCCTACACGCAAAAGAGGCACGGCCCAAGATCCCGACTTGTTTCTCCAGACCACTTCACCTTGTTCGTTTATGTAATCGCAAGAGCCAAACACCATGACAGTTTTTGGTTCTTTATCAAGTACAGCTGAAGAAACTGTGAGTGAGCCGGGATTCAGCAAATCATCATCACCAAGCCAATTGACGTATTCAACTTCTTTTGGAAGTTCTCTGATTCCAGCATTTATGGCTTTAGGAAGACCTTGGCGTGGATCTGGGACTATGGAGTCGAATAGTCCTTCCGCCCTGAGATCATCGCCGTTAAAGTCCGCTTTTGACACCACAAGAATGAATGCCGGTCCCGCCTCGCGGATTGATAGAAGGCATTGCCTGAGGTACTCAGGCCTTGTTCCGAGAGTTGGAACTACAATTCCAACCTTTGGAATCAACTAACTGCCTCAGCCCAGACCTTGCCCACGGGTTTATCAGGAGCAAAACCTTCAATGGTTGCGATATCGTGATCCACCATTATTGAAGCTAACTGTTCTGGACCAACGCTCGACTTCCAGTCAAGTTCCTTGGCTGCATTCGACGCGTCCGCAACCAAGGTGTCCACCTCGGTTGGGCGAAGGTACTTTTCATCAAACCGGACGTACTTTTCCCAGTCCAAGTCAACGTGCTCGAATGCTAGGCGAACGAAGTCTTTCACGCTGAAGTCCGTACCTGTTCCAATAACATAATCATCTGGCTTGTTTGCTTGCAGCATCTTCCACATTGCAACTACGTACTCTGGCGCATATCCCCAGTCGCGACGGGCTTCTAGATTTCCAAGGAAAAGCTCTTTCTGCGTGCCTTTTGCTATTCGCGCGACAGCCCTTGTAATTTTGCGCGTCACGAATGTTTCTCCGCGTCGCGGGCTTTCGTGGTTAAACAAAACACCGCTCACGGCGAATAGGCCATATGCTTCGCGGTAGTTTTTGGTTATCCAGTGAGAGTAGAGTTTCGCAACACCATAGGGTGACCTCGGGTAAAATTCCGTGTTCTCGTTTTGAGGTGGGTTGGTTGCACCAAACATCTCAGATGAAGAAGCTTGGTAAAACTTTGCCTCTGGAACAGCCTGGCGAATAGCTTCAAGGAGTCGAATTGTTCCTAGGCCAGTAGTGTCCCCAGTGTACTCCGGTTCATCGAAAGATACTCGAACATGGCTTTGGGCTGCGAGATTGTAAATTTCATCTGGCTTGATTTTTGCCAGGAGGGTCGAAAGTCGGGACCCGTCAGTTAAGTCACCATAGTGAAGAAAAAGTCGAGCCTTGGGGTCATTAGGCTCGAGGTAAATGTGGTCTATACGCTGTGTGTTGAATGTTGATGCTCGACGAATTACCCCGTGAACTTCATACCCTTTTGAGAGCAAAAGCTCTGCGAGGTACGAGCCATCTTGGCCGGTGATTCCAGTGATAAAAGCCTTTTTGTTCACTTTTTTACTCTACTAGTCGCCGAGCCGAATGGACATTAGCCCCCGCAAGCATGCAGCCTTTTCGGATCACAAGCCTAATCACGGCAATGTCGCGGTCGAGCGGCAAAAATCCGCTGACTCTTAAACTAATTTGTTCTACGTGGGAAACGCAACGTCGACAACGCTTTCAAGATGAATAACACCGCAGGAATTGAGGCGAAGGTATGCCGTAGGCTGCCGTTATTCCTTAGGCTCGGCGCAATCATAATTTTGGTGCCCTTATGCCTTAGGGATTTAGATAAAGAGACGTGCTCGCACTCGTAAAAAACTCCACTCAACAACTCAGGGACATACCGAATACCTGCTAAAGCTTTCGCTGGATAGATAGCCAGTCCGCCAAAGGCACTTTGAACTTCAAATGCCTTGGTACTGGATCGTATATGAACTTGCTTTTGAGAAACAGACTTTAAATATGCACGTAGCGGGCGAATTCCATCAGCCAGAAGGCGTTTAGTGGATAATCGATAATCTTCTTCGACCCACCCCTCGGCTCGTAGTGCCAGGATATCGTAATATCTTCCAAACTGGTTGGTGGCAAAAACAGATTCCCCTGAGAAAAGCCAGTCGCCGTTTCTAGGAAACTGGATCCTTGAGTTAACTTCGTCAAAATCCGCTACTACTAAGTGGGGGAAACGGTCTTCATCAAGATTGAGCTTTTCCAACTCTTCCAAGTACGCGTTTCGACAAAAAGCTATTCTCTGAATTCGGTCGGGGATGGTCGTTTGCAATTTTCCAAACGAAACAAATCGGAAATTCGCTTGAGTGCTTGATAAGTCCCTAAGTTGATTGACGGTATCGTCATCACTGTCTGATTCCACAAGGAAAAACTCAGGTTCGCGGCCAATTTCCACTAACTCTTTTTCGAGAACCCGAAGCGCTCTTGTTAGTGGTTTGGAACAATTCCTGACTGTTCCAACTACCAGCACCTTTTTGCTCATAAAGCTTTATTTCCTGACTTTGCCACACGGACTATTTATGAATGGCCTGAATGATGTTTGGGATTCCCTGTAGTTGAGGGTACCCAACGGAAAAGCAATACCGGGAATCTGCTTGGCCGTGCTCATTATTACTAGCCCACCAGTTCAGGTGGCTTTCATCATGCCAAATGGCCATGACGCCGAGGGCTTCATCACGAGATACCCGATTAGAAAGGGTTTCACTTAGCTTTAGTATGTCCGCCCTTAGCCCCCACCATGTGGCACCGCAAAAGTATTGTTTTCTATCCTCCCTCGGTACGAACGCAAGAGATTGCCTGTTGGTTTCCCACGCTCCTAAAGATCCCATTCTTAGCCGAGTTGCCAAGTCTCCCAAAGCGGCCGAGGGGTTTTGGAAGTAAAACAACATTTTTGCAAGTCCTCTGGGTCTGAAGTAACCAGGGTGCCTGACAAGGCAAATACCGTTTCGCAACGACGTGCTGAGTTGTTTGAAGTCAACTGGAGCCCTTACCAACATATCCGCATCGAGGTGCATCAAAAAATCCTCGGCAAATTTTTCCCTAAACTCGTCGATTAACTTAAATCGATATAGCGACGCCTCGGGCCATTGGTAGCCAGGTACTTCATGTGTCACAACGGAGATAGATATAGTTGAAGCTATTTCCTCTACGACTTTGCGTTGGTCGGTAAAGACATGAAGTGTTATCTCTAGATCTGTGCTTTGAAATGCCGCAAAGCTTTTAGCCAGCTCTTCCCAATAATCGACATACTTATTGGTTGCAACAGTTACGACACCGACGGTGGTTTTTCTAGCCATGAACTTTCCGCTCTGAGCCAAGTGCTAGGGATAAGACTATCTGGGTCCTCGGATTTCTTGAACCACTTAGACGGTGCAACTACAGTTGCCCCTTGACTCAAGGCGGCTGACCACCACGAGAACGTTGAGTTCGAAATAACTATTGAGGATGCAGCACTCATTAGAAAAAGTGACTCCGCCGGGTCAGCCTCATCCGGAGTTTCTATGTATTGAGCCGATTCAAATTCTGAAATTCCAGCAAACTCTTGCCTGACTAGAGATGGCTCATCGGAGAATATCCAAATCGGCCTATTTTTGATTTGGTGCTCGAGATCCCTATCAACCAGCCTGAGAGCGTCCAAGTAGTAATTCACACCAAGGGCACCGATGAAGTCGTTCTTCTCCAATAAATAGTCTCCCCTGCGCACGTGAATGATTATGGGATTCGTTGCTTCAAGCTTTTGCAGATGGTCTTGAAGCCACTGACTTTCTGAAGTCAAGGCAAGTTTCGGCATGCGATTGATCATTTTTAGTTCATCCATGTAGCGATGAGTTTGAAAGTAGCCAGTAATAAAGTCGCCCGGTTTGGCCGCTAGAAGTGATTTGTCGTACCCGACTACAGGGGAAACATACAGTTTTGTAATTCTGCTTATCCAGCGTGTCGGAACCCTCATTCTTCGTGCAAAATCTCTTGCCACAAAGCGAAGCGCAAGCCAAACTCGTTCTACCTTCGACAGTGACGTGACAACTGGCACGTCGGACAGTAATGATCGGACCGAGGATTTGTGCACGGATTCGGTGGGTCCAGGCTTACGCAAGTATGGGCGGAGTTTGACTTGCAATTTGTATGCGGCATATGTACCTGCCATAAGAGCGAATAATTGATTTCCTAGGCCTCCCATTAGTTCAATCGTCACTTGATGGGTTTTGGATTTATGCACGAGATTAGAATACTGTTTCAGAATTCCAAGGTCCCATGAGGAACAGATAAATCTAAAAAGGAGCGCTCCAAGTCTGGATATCGTCTCAAACAACTAGCGATATTGACCAAGAGAGTGGGGCCATACAAATGCTTTCATCCCGCTGGCGAATGGGCTAGTTTCTCACCGCGTGGGATTTTTGACCTAAACCAGTGACTCTCGAAAAATCCGAAAAGCAACGCAAACCCTATGCCACACTGACCCTAATCTGTCTACAAACCCCGTAGTCGAACGCCCTCTAGACCAAGTCAAGAAATCCTTGAGCGCAAAGATCCGTTTATTGGGAGAAATCTGTTGACTTAGTCCGTCGAGTGAAACCTCATAGAAGGTCAAGGGTTCGGGGCTACCAACTAGTTTCACTTTGGTAGCTAGCCTCAGCCAAGTGGCGTAATCCTCTACTCCGCTAACTTTGCTCGATGTGCAGTATGTATCCACATCCAGTAGTTTCATCCTGCGCACCATCACAGAGGAATTAATCAATTTATTGTCCGTGACTAATTTGCAAAAGCTAGGCGAAGGGGAAAACGTGCCCTGTGGAAAGTATGGTTCCATATCTGTATCGGTAATCTTCATTGCGTTTGAATGGACTAGGTCTGAATTACTCTGTTGCGCTAATTCAAGTTGTTTGGCGATTTTGTCATCAACCCAATAATCATCAGAGTCAAGGAAGGCAATCCATTCCGCTGAGGAATAGCCAATAGCCATGGCTCGGAGTTTGCCTGGGGCGCCGGTGTGAGGGACTGATTTGAACACAACTTGCTTATCTTCCGAAAATCTCGCTTCAATCTCATCAACGACGGATTGGTCTGACCCGTCATCAAGCACCCAAATCGTGGATACCGAAAAGGTTTGTCGTTTGGCGCTGTCAACAGCCCTGAAGAGCCTCACTGTTTCTCTATACGTTGGAATTACCACATCAACAGTCGTCATAGGCTTTTCACCTTCTGCACTGTTACAAGAAGGGCCAACCAAAAAGTTCTGAGTGGTGTCCTAATTAGGGACTTCAAAACGTTTTTAAATCTCTCATTTCTTGGGCCCACGAAGTAAAGGGAGAAGCTTCGGCTTGAGCGGAGCCGGTTTGTCGTCCAGAGACTAGTGGCCTGGGACTCAAGTCTGCGAACTAATGGTTCAAGCTCATTGACCTTGACCGACTTAAGGTATGCGCTCCAAACTCTTGCGCCACTGGGAAATTGTTGCTTCAAGGCGTCGAGCCTAGCCAGAGAATCCAACCAAGGGTAGATTGAAAAATTTGCTTGCGTTACCTGAGCCGGGTGCCGACGATACTTGGTCAAATACTCCTTGTGATTCTTGATTGAGCCAAATCGGAGGAGGCGAAGCCAAAGGTTGTAGTCCTCTACCCCATCAAGATATTCTCTGTAGCCCCCTGCAGATACAAGGGCAGATCTTCGAATCATCACACTTGGGTGCATGAGGCAGTTGAGTGTAGGCATCATGGAGCGCACTTGCCAAGCGCTTGTCGGAAGGCTGCTGTGTCCGGTACTTCTACCTTCTTCGTCTATGTACTCTACCTGGGAACCAATGCACGCCAAATTGGGATTCTTCTCTAGTTCCGACATTTGAATTTGAAGCCTCGTTGGCTGCATAAGGTCGTCAGAATCCAATCGAGCAATATATTTTGATTCGGTCGTTAAAATTCCTTGGTTTAGAGCAGCGGATATCCCAGGTTGATTCGACTCAAGTACCTTGAGTTCAAAATCCTTTTTTGCTAGAGACTCGACAAAACTTCTAGTTTCTTCTGATGGACGATCTAGAACGATGAGCAGTTCAAATTCCCTGAAGGTTTGTCTTTCGACACTGGCAATGGCGTCCGCGAGAAATGGGGCCTCTCCATTTACCGGAATGATAATTGAAACACTTTTTACCATGCTCAGTGGATGCACTTTCTATAGATTGCAAGTTTAACTTATAGCCTGAGCTAAGCAGGGATAGTTGCTCACGAGAATTCAAAAGGATTTACCAATCAAGTTCCCACTCTGACAGGTAGGGGGTTGCGTATGCACTTTAGGTTGCTCACCCAGTACCCAGTTTCCGCCCCTTAAGTTGCCAACGGTGAAGCGCTTAAATCCAAAAATGGGCACGAACAGAGCTTTACTCTCTCCTGCAGCTAGAGGATGCCAATAGGGTATGTAACCATGGGAAATGGTGAGGATTACGATCTATCAAAAGTGGGCGTCATAGTACTTGGAAGCCCAGGGTCGTTAAGAAACCCAGGTTTGGAATCCGTCCACCCAAATGTCAGATTCAGCCCGCCTGTGTACTTGCCTGTTGGCATCAAGCCTCGGATAGGCCAACTTTTTCGCGAGTTTCTTTTAAACGGTAGGTTCTTGAGTGTGGGAGAGCGAGGATGCTCTCAAGCACACATTAACCTCAGGAAGGAAATTCTGCTTTCGCCCCTGAGTTGGACGCTAGTTCTCGAGGATGATGTTGGTATCCCACTGGACTGGTTTAGAAGAGTGTGTGAGGTTCTTCCCGAGTTCCCAGACGATGCTGCACCCGGTGTCATACTCCTAAACACGAACCCACACTTCAATCTGGGCCCTGGGGTCATCAAGTTGAACCTTCTGCCTTCAGGTGCAAATGCATTCTTGATTCATAGGGACGCTCTGCACAACAGGAGATTCGATGAGCTTGAGTCCTTGGAAAGGGCCGACTGGCCCATCAGCTTCTCGAGCGTTGACTTTTGGACGATTAGTGACATTGCATTTGAAATACCAACAGAGAGCAGGGTTGGTCCTCGAAAAACGAGGAGAGTGAGTTTCCTATTTTCAACTTTTGTTAGGGCGCTTTTCTCTCCAGTGTTGTCAAAAGTTCTCGGACTACCCTTGGGCGCTTACCTTTCTTGGTCTGTTGTTGGACCTCTAAAGCGAGACTTAGCGCTTAGATTAAAGCGCTTGGATAGGCGTTTGTCAGGTAGTCGACCAGTAAGCAATTGATTCTCGGATCAACCAAACAGATTTTGGAACTTGGGGCTGTATTTTAGTATGGGAACTAAATGGACCTGACACAAATCGTTTAGGGGGATGATGTGCAGCGGATATCTATTGCTTTCCAGGGGTCGTGCGCAACCCAAAATCCTGTCTATCGCGATTGGCTGCTTGAGGAAAGGGCGCGGAGATCTGGTTTTGTCATAAGCCCCATCGGTGACAAAAGTGTGTGGCTCCATATAGAAATAAACTACTCCTCCATCGACTCTCCAAAGAACCTGCATGAGATTCCGCTCGAGAATCGTGTTTTGTTTGCTCTTGAACCCAGAGCAGTGCTCCCGATGCAACACAAAAAACACTTGAAAGGGGAATTCGGGCTGGTTCTAGTTACTTCGCCTAATCAGATCAACCACCCAGCGGATGTTTACTTCGATTACGGGTTTCTGTTTCCTGGCGACAAAAAGCTGTCCAAGATACCTCGAAAGATTGGGAGTTTAGCGATGCTTAATGCCAACAAATCAAGCTTTGTTTCTGGTAGCCAATACAAGACCCGAAAGCAACTCGTCAAAAGATTAGCGAGTCTGGGCTTCTTTGTGACTATAGGGGGTGCCGGGTGGAGTAAAAATTTTCTCGAACAGACCATAGACTACGTTGGATCTTTTCTTTTTTGCCTCTCACAAAGGCAGTGGCCGGACATTAGCCGATTGTCGATGCCAATTAAGCCCAAGCCGCCGAACATCAGATTCTCCGGGGTGGTTGCGAATGGAAATCCTTTCTTACAAGAGCATGAGTTTGCGCTGATCGTGGAGAATGATCCAAAATATCTCTCCGAAAAACTTTTTTACGCTCTTGAAGCAGGTTGTGTTCCTTTGTACCTAGGCCCCAAACTCGGGGACTTTGGGATACCTGAGTCCCTTATCGTAGATTTGACTGCGGAAACAGATTCCTCATTAATTCAACTTGTATCAGACACCACACGGAAGGACCAAATACGTAAGGCAGGGCAGGCTTGGATATTCAGGCCGGACGTGCAGAAGTACTGGTCACACGAGGCTGGTGTTTTGCGATTCTTTGAAGAGTTGAGGGCCCACTTGAACCAGAAGGTTGCCACTTAGGAAAGCACGACTAGGAGGAATCAAGCAAAGCTACACACTTGAAGTCCGGCATAATCTTGATAACCGAATAAATCCTGGGGTGCTTTTGGCAGTTCGTTCTCAGATCATCGATTGGGCTTGCGCACAAAAGCCGCCAAGTTTGGGCTCACTAGAGGAATGCCCTCAGAAAATGATTTGGGAGTTATAGCCAGCATAAATGTGAAAACCTTTACGTTAGCAACTTACAGGGAATGGGCAGCCTTCCAAGGCGACTGCAAAGTTCACCGATTTCAAAGGTACTAAGGTCGCTATCCAAAATGGTGAGGGTAAGATTCTTGCAATTGGGAAAGCGATGACTGGAATGGCAAACCCTGTATCGATTTGGAGCCTGCTGCCTATGCTTCAATTGAGGGAGCGCTGTGCTCCCACGATATAACTTTTTCTGGCGTTAAGACGTCCTCGGACTTTTGTATCTTGGTGTTCAGTGCAAACTTTGCGGATGTGACTCCTAAAAACAAAGTTATCTCGGGTCCTTTAGCTTTTACCGATTAACTTAGAAGATTTCACTGAATCCGTTCACAGACCTTCAAAACTTATGAATGCAGGCAAAAAGGTCAATTGATTACCTCTCGGTAGGTTTACTGCTTGTCTTTAGTTTGTACACCCCGAAAAATCAGGGATTCGATCTAAAGATGCGCTTTGGGGGACTTTTGCCACTCTTATGTAGAATTTTAGGAGCTTGAAGTACATCCAAACTAGGTTGTTTATGCTGTCAATAACTGAGCTGATGAAGCAAAGGAAAATAGGGTATCGATGAATAGAATCCATTATTTCATCTCTCGTATTGCTTCAGTTCTATATCCAAGATTGGTCCGGGGCACCAAAGGGCAACGCTTAAATGACGTGTTGTTCCAGCTTGCACTCAGAGGTCGGGGGTTTAACAATTGTTGCGACATGGATTCGACGGGTGAGGCAAAGTTTTTGGAATTGCTTACAACTACAAAGCCTCTTTTGTGCGTGGATATTGGCGCAAACGTCGGTAATTACTCGAAAGCACTGATTGGGTCGACCCATGCGAAAATTTTTGCCTTCGAGCCCCTTCCAGATGCATTTTTTGAATTAGAGATGTTGCGGCAGCAGTTCCCAGAGAGAATTCGAAACTTTCAGCTGGCACTGGGCAACACTAGGGAGATTTCCACGTTGTATTTTGGAGATTCAAAGAGTGAGTTGGCCTCACTTAGCAAGGAGGTCAATCAGATCGATTATGTTGGAGCCTTAAATACTTCCGAGATAGAAGTCCAGGTAGACAAACTTGACTCCTATCTCGAGGTGTTTAAAAGTGTCGCGGATGAAATTGATTTCCTTAAGATAGACGTTGAGGGTTTCGAAATGGAGGTCTTGCAAGGAGCCCAAAATGTACTTTTGGACATGAGGCCTAAGTTCATTCAGCTAGAGTTCAACATCCATCAGCTTTTCAGGGGCCAATCTTTATTCTCTTTATCGCAACTCCTACCAAACTATAGGGTTTTTCAACTTCTACCAAACAGGGATGGGATGGCCGAAAGGGATGTTAAAGACCCTTTGTCCAATATATATACCTATTCCAACTTTGTATTTGTGCGTTCAGATGTTGAGCTACCATGACGAATCAATCGAAACATCTAAAGGAATGACCCAAAATTCATGCTCCTAATGCTCAAAAGAACGAAGGGTGCGCTTGGAGGGACTCGAACCCCCAACCTTCTGATCCGTAGTCAGATGCTCTATCCGTTGAGCTACAAGCGCTGGTGCTCCTAGTAGGGGAGCTTATTGTTCAATTGCGACTCTAGTCTACTAAATCTCACTGATTTTCAACCGATAACTTCGAAGCACACCTAGTTTATTCCAGCTACTTATACTTGTGCAGCCTAATTCAAATAGCTCTCCCCTACATCACCATCGGTCCCTTGACCAAGGAGGTCTAACGTAAACAATTAGATTCCTTTATTCACAGAGTTCTTGTATCAGCAACCAATTCCAATTACCTAGGCGAAGTAGAGGCTTTAGTGTTTCATTCAACCTTCCCCTCATTAGTCGCATCTGTGGCACACTCAGGGCCTCAAACTGTTCAAGGAATTCGGAAACTGTTCTGGAGTAGAGCGAAAATTCATTCCATTCGATTTGGTGTTTGAACGGCCTGGAATCTATGTCCCCAATTAGCCACGGCACCGAACCGGCTTGAATTGCTTCAAAAAAACGAAAGGATGACCCTCCATAGCCTCGAGGGGCAAGAGTGATTTCTGATTGGCGAAGAATTTTTGAATAGTGTCTGGCTGAAACTCCGCCAATTGAAACAAATCCGCTCTTCAGTGTTTCTACTGAGGCTACGAGCTCCTTCCGGATTGGATGGGTGTCTACACGGCCAATGAAGTTGAACAGAAACTTTGAATCGTTTGATACAAACCTGCCAGGTAATCGACTCGCAAGCAAAGGTGCATCCAGATTTTCTTGAGTCTTCCGGCTACCTAGAAAGATTCTGCAATTGTCAAGGCGGACAAGTGGCCCATCGTCATACTGACATACAGTGAATGTCGGAATCCCAAGCGCAGTGATTTCATCTACAGCCGCCTGCAACTCCTGAAGTCCACCACTCCCAAAGTTGTTTTTGAGGTGGTACCGAGTCCAAAACAATGGAATGTAAACAAAGTCTGCCTCGTTCGGACTATTAACTGTTTGCGGATAGGACTTTCTTAGGAACAACAGAAAATCCTGCTCGATACCAAAATCCCTTGCGTATTTGGGATATCGAAAAGGAGATTTCCGAGGCTGGAACATCTCCGGAACATCGGCTACCCAGATATTTGGCCATCTAAGTCCATTAGATAACTTAGGAATTGACATTGATGCCCCCGCCTAACGCCGATTTAATCGACGCTCGAGCTCCGAGAGCATCCCTTCTAGTCCCTCAAGCTCAGCGGGTGGCATTTCCTCTCGAGGGGTCGCGTAGCCTTCGTCAAATTCCAACTTGGGATCATTAAACAAAGTGGGTTCCTTGATTTTACTCAGCCAGCTTCTTGCCTTCCGAGCATTAAGCAATTTCCTAACAAGCTTGCTGGGAAGTCTAGAGGCATCTTCCAGTACTTGGGCCGTTGCTATGAGGGATAATCGCTCCATGTCCCTTGACTCTCGAGTATATAAAGAGTCAATCCCAATCCTGTGAAAGTAAAACGTGCCGGGTACCACTTGAGTTTGGTACCCAGCCAAATGAAGTCTGAGCCCGAATCCCCAATTCTCTAAAGCGCCAGCGGCGGTTGGATAGCCACCGGCTTTGTACCAACTGTCTTTACTGAACAAGTAGTTCCCGCTGGAGCGGGGTAGGACAGTGCGATTTATAAACTCCTCGGAAGTTAGAATGCTATTTTTGAAGGTCCAGGTGTGGCTCACAGTTTCGGACCTGTCGTCAAAAAAAATCAATCTCTCGGGTGAGACAATCTCCACATTATTTCCTACGTTCTCGTCGATGAACCGAGCAATGGACTTGAGAAGGTTTTTCGGCGCAAGGTTGTCTGCGTCCAGGCAAAAAATCCAGTCGTTCTTGGCATGCAAGACTGCCGTATTGCGGGCGAAACCACTTCCAAGATTGTGTTGATGGTCGACTACTAATAATGCTGGGAACTCAGGTTTCAGAGCGAAAACTATGCCTTCGAGCTGATCTCTCGATTCCTGGCTAGAACCGTCATTCACCAAAACAATCTCGTCAGGAGGAAGGTCCCCTTCGATAAGCGACCTCAAAGCGTTTTCGATTGTTTTGTGTGCCTCAAAGTAAGGCACAATAGCGGAGATTCTCAGTTGGCTCATATAGACATGTTACCCTCACTGGCTGTGGATAGACTTTTGTCATGCGACTTTCTTCAAGTGCACTACACCCTAAGCAATTAGACACTATCTACGATGAAAAAGGGTGCCTTCTGGAACATAGAAACGGTGATTGGTGCTTCTGATGGAAAAGCCAATAATCAGGCTGTTGACATGTGGTTCGGTCGACGACGGCAAATCAACCTTAATTGGTCGGCTGCTTGTCGAAACATTCAGCGTCCCTGATGACACCGTAGATGCTGCCAAATCAGTTCGCCGTTCAGGGTCAACAATTAAGGCCGGCGAAATTGACTTCAGTCTTCTAACCGACGGTCTTGAAGCAGAGCGAGAACAGGGCATCACAATTGATGTCGCTTACCGCTCTATGAATCTTCTAAACGGCAGAAGGCTTATCATTGCTGATGCCCCGGGGCACGAGCAGTACACCAGGAACATGGCGGTTGCAGCTTCGAGAGCTGACATTGCCCTAGTTTTGGTTGATGCCACTCGTGGCATCAGAACTCAGACTCTTCGTCACCTGACTATTTGTTCGTTGATGGGCGTTACAAAAATGGCCGTTGTGATCAACAAACTAGACGGAGTTGATTACAGCGAACAAGTCTTCAAAGACATACAAGATGGCCTAAAGGAGACCATCGAGCGCCTTGAGATTACCAACATTCAGTTTGTTCCAGTCAGCGCTCTTGCCGGAGACAATGTGGTTTATGGCGCAGAGAAAATGCCTTGGTACAAGGGTCCTACCCTTTTGCAATACATACAGGAGTGGGATGTCGAGGATGCCGGCGAAAACTTACCTCGGCTCGGCGTCCAGATGATTTCCCGTGCGGATAACTTCAGAGGTTTAGCGGGAACCATCGTAGGTGGAAGTTTTTCTGTTGGCGATGAAGTAGCCGTCCTACCTTCCAAAAAGACGGCCAAGATTTCCCAGATCTCCACCTTCGGTGGGGATCTGCAATCAGCCGAGGACGGCAAAGCCGTCACCTTGGTTCTAGAGCCCGACGTCGACGCAACGCGTGGCGATGTGATTGAGCTCTCTGCAAAGGCTTCTACCCCAGCTGATCGGTTTGCTGCAACTATGGTGTGGCTTGGAGAAACTGACCTTATCCACTCGAAGAGCTACCTCCTGATCTCAGGTTCTAAGCAAGTGCCGGCAATTGTCACAAACATCAGGCATGTATTAAACATCAATAATGGCGAGAACGACGCAGCTAGGACCCTAAAAACGAACGAAATTGGCGTCGTTGAGCTAGCCACAGACGCACCCGTCGCTTTGACCCCATACAAGCAAAACCGTTTCAAGGGAAATTTCATTTTGGTTGACCGCGCCACAATGAGCACCGTTGGTGCTGGAATGGTTGTTCACTCGCTTCGAAGAAGTGCCAACATCTCGGAGCATCACTACGAGATTGACAGAGAAGCGAGGGCTGCCCAGAAGAACCAGAAACCCAAGGTGATTTGGCTAACTGGCCTTTCGGGCTCAGGAAAATCAACAATCGCCAACGCTCTTGAGAAAAAGCTTTTCTCCCTTGGTGCGCATGCCTACGTCTTAGACGGAGACAACATGAGACTTGGTCTAAACAAAGACCTTGGTTTCACCAGAGAAGATCGTGCCGAAAACGTCCGGAGGGTTTCAGAAGTTGCACATTCTCTTTATGACGCTGGGCTGATTGTTATTGTGGCGTTGGTTAGCCCCTACGCTGCGGATCGAGCTCAAGCCAAGTCGCTTTTTCCTGTTGGGGATTTTACTGAAGTTTGGGTCAAGACTCCGGCTGAGGTCTGCGCGGAACGCGATCCGAAGGGTCTGTATAAGAAGGCTGCTGCTGGAGAGCTCCCGAATTTGACAGGGGTGGGGCAGGAGTATGAGGCTCCCGTGAGTGCTGAATTGATACTTGACGGTACTCTGAATATCGAGTCGAATGTTGAAACAGTAGTAGAAGCTGTTCGTTTTTAGTCGGTCCTGACTCTCATTAGCTCCACGACGCGCTCTACTGATGGATTGCGTTTCACCAGTTCTTGGAACGTGCCTTGATCGACTAGCTTGCCTCCATCCATTAGGAAGACAACATCGGCGTTTTGTATAGTGTTTACGCGGTGAGCAATAAGAACAACAGTCACTTTACCTTTAAGCCCATCTAATACCTTTTGTATTTCAGCTTCCGATTCGGCATCTAATGCGGATGTAGCCTCATCCATTACTAGTAGCCCAGGATTGTTGTAAAGAGCCCTGGCTAATCCAAGTCTCTGAACTTGCCCGCCCGATAACCCGTCAAGCAATTTGCCAAGAGGAGCGTTAATTCCCTCGGGTAGATTTTCGATTACATCAAGAAGGTGTGCGGAGGCAAGGGCTGACCTAACTTGATCGATATCTACATCTTCCCGGGAAACACCTAATGCCACATTGTCAGAGATTGTTCCGGAAACCAAACCAGGTTTTTGGGGGACGTAACTAATTGGAGAAAGCTTGGCATTTCTGGAAAATGGATTGGCTCCATTGATTAGAACTTGACCACTACTCGGCTCCAACACAGCGCAAATGATGTCAGCCAAAGTTGATTTTCCGGCACCTGATGGCCCCATGAGTGCCGCTTGGGTGCCAGGCGGAATTCTTAGGTTGATTCCGTGCACTACTGGTTCAGTGGAATCTTCATATGAAAAGAAAACATTACTTAGCTCTACCTCAACACCGCCTTCAGGGGTGTTCAGCGTGTGTTCCCCGCTAAAACCCGCCCCTCTCTCAAAGTCAGCGTGTGGCGAGTCGCTTGAATCACTTGCAAGTATGGCTAGGGCGCTGTTAGCTACTGGAATTAGGGAGCTGACTGTCAGTATCGATGACTGTAAGGGCAAAATGGCCGCAGTTAGTCGAAACCCGCCAAAAACAAAAACGCTTATGGTTCCCGCCGCCGCTATCAAATCGGTGGTTAGGTACTGAGCAACAACGAAGAGAGCTATTCCGATAAGTAGCGCCGATTCGACGATATAACGCGGAACTCCAGAAAGATAGTACTGGGCGGCTCCACTGTCTGCGGCTTGAAGCCTGGCTTGATAAATTCTGTCTATGTACTGTTGTCGTTTTCCGAGCACCGAAAGCTCACGAAAAACGGTCGTGAGATCACTAAGGGCGGCGTTCGCCTCAACTGAGCTCCCTGCTAACTTTTGACCTGCTCGCTGCATTAACGTACCTAGAAAAAATTGAATTGTTAGGGCAATGAGAACAAAATAGGCAACTGTCGCGATTGTGGAAACTGGGTCAACTAGCAGGAACCCAAGACTGATTACTGCAAATAAGCTCAATTCAGTCACAATTGTGCTAGCGGCGTTCAATAAATTGTTGAAAGTTGCAGGTGACCCATTTTGTATAGCGTAAATCATTTCTTCCCGGGAGCGTCTCCTGGTATTAGTCAGAGTGCCCCCAAATACAATCTCTGCAATTCTCTTTGCTGATCTGGCTTCCACTTTGGCTAGAAAAAGAGCCGTTCCCCGGGTTAGCAATAGGGAGAGCAGGGCTTTGCCTAGAAAGAGTAGCAAAACGAGGAGGCCAAAAAGAGGCAAGGTTTGGGCATTGACGCTAGGTAGGGAAACTCCGGCAAAATCAACAATCCGGTCAGGGTCACTTCCTTGAGTGAGGAAAAGTGCAGTAGAAGTGAAAACAAATCCTATTGCCAATACGCCGGCGAGATCGATAAGAGAAAGTAGTGACCTCAAAACGGTCAGAATGTACCAAGTTGAACGTTCTTTAGGCGTCATGAACGCCAAACTTTCCTTGACAACTTTTAACATTTCTCAAGTCTAAAGCTCTTGTGCAAGCGTGGCGGAGACGAGAGGATTTGAACCTCCGAGGGGCTTTTAAAACCCCTACCTCATTAGCAGTGAGGCGCACTCGACCGGGCTATGCGACGTCTCCAGGCTTCCAATTCTACTGTAATCTCAGGATTACTTTGATTGCAGATGGGACCCAAGGTCTCTCCTTAGGAAGTAGGAACTGATGTTAATTTCCGTAAAGGACCTTCATGAGTTCTGGCGCGTGCGGCCCACTGGCGTGGTGCATGTCGGAGCGCACGCTGCCGAAGAGCAGGATGATTATGAGAAATACGGGTTTGGTCCTGTTTTTTGGGTTGAGGCTCAACCACTTTTAGTGGAACAGCTTCGGACTCGAATCAAGCCTCCTTCAAAAGTTGTTCAGGCTCTGATTTGGGACAAGTCTGGAGAGAACATGTCTCTCAAACTCACAAACAACAGCCAGTCTTCAAGTGTTTTTGAGCTAGGTACTCACGAAATCAACTATCCAGACGTGACAGTGGTGAGTGAGGTAATTCTAAAGACTGTTCGATTAGACGAAATTCTTCCTGAAGACAGCAGTTTAAACTTTCTCAACTTAGACATTCAAGGAGCTGAGTATCAAGCCCTGAAGAGTCTTGGCAATCGCTTAGATGAATTCGATTACATATACCTGGAAGTTAACGGGGGTCAGGTGTACAAGGGAATTAAGCAAGTTGAAGACATAGACAGATTGCTAGGACAAGAAGGGTTCTCCAGGGTCGCTACATTCTGGACTGAAGCATTTTGGGGAGATGCGCTCTACATTAGGAAAAAATTGGCAAATACTCTGTTTGGGGGGAATTCTGGACTTGTGGCAATGACGCTCATTTACAAGCTCTTGCTGGGTTGGAGAAAAAACACTTTAATTCGCAGAATCTGGGATGTTTTAGTTATTAGAAAAACAAACTAATCCGAACAAAGCTCAGTGGCTGCATTCGTGCCTCTCGCCCACTCAGGAAGAACTTCGTCCCCCGATTCGG
>ERZ1022756.194-NODE-194-length-20464-cov-22.548484_pt1 | contig 20464 bp, 17 predicted proteins | sample MGYA00520902_ERZ1022756 | MGnify/ENA primary metagenome ERZ1022756 (study PRJEB33162, sample SAMN09537601) | freshwater metagenome | isolation source: freshwater | place: Canada:Alberta | collected 2017-07 | study: EMG produced TPA metagenomics assembly of the...
GATTTCTGCCTGTCTCGTGGGCTCGGAGATGTGTATAAGAGACAGGCCCACGCCGCCCGCGCGCCCCATCCCGCCGCCCCCGCCATCATTGCTGGAACGGACATTGATCCGCGAAGTGTCGAACGGCCCCAGACGCATGAAAAAATCCTCATCTTTCACTTCGTTTAGCAAAGCAATTTGCTGGACAGCCGCGATACGCACGGCAAAAGCGATCACCAATAGGCGATGCGTGCAGGAGATGCGGCGAATGCTCAAGGATCGGCGTGCCCTTGTGACCGGCTCGACCTCGGGCATAGGCCTTGCCATCGCGCGCGCGATGGCGGCTGAAGGGGCCGAGGTGATCCTCAACGGGCTGGGTGATGCGGCCGTGATCGCTGCCCTGTGCGATGAATTGGGCGCAAGCTATAATGGCGCCAACCTGATGCAGCCGGATGCCATTGCGGCAATGATGGCTGACATTGGCCCGATCGATATCCTCGTCAACAATGCCGGGATGCAACACGTTGCCCCGGTTGAGGATTTCCCGCCGGAAAAATGGGACGCGATCCTCGCGCTCAACCTGTCGGCCACATTTCACACGACGCGGCTTGCCGTGCCGGGGATGAAGGCGAAAGGCTGGGGCCGGATCATCAACACCGCCAGCGCGCATTCGCAAGTCGCCTCCCCCTTCAAAAGCGCTTATGTGGCGGCCAAACACGGGCTGGCCGGCTTTACCAAGACTATCGCGCTGGAACTGGCGACGCATGGCATCACCGCCAACTGCATCTCGCCCGGCTATGTCTGGACGCCGCTGGTGGAAAATCAGATTCCCGATACCATGGCCGCGCGCGGGATGACCCGCGAACAGGTGATGAATGACGTGCTGCTGGCCAAGCAGCCGACCAAAAGCTTCATCCAGCCCGATGATGTGGCCGCGATGGCGGTGTTCCTGTGCAGCGAAGCGGCGCGCGGTATTACCGGCGCAAACTACGCGATCGACGGCGGATGGACGGCAGAATGATCCAGCGCGCCGCGTCCCTGCTGGGGCTGATGTGGGCGAGCCTGCTGCTCGCCGCCTGCGTGCCTACGCCGGTCGGAAATGTGACCCCCGATGAGCGCGTCGATATTGCCGCCCGGCTCGAAGCCGATATTGCCATCCTGTCCAGTGACGCGTTCGAAGGGCGCAGGCCCGGGACCGCCGGCGCCCGTGCCACCTATGCCTATATCGAACAGCGCATGGGCGAAGCAGGGCTGGTGTCGGGCACTAATGATCCCGGCTCCTACTGGCGCCTGCCGGCCGATTTGCTGGCCACCCATCCCGAAACGTCGCAACTGATTTTGGGGCAGGGCCGCAGGCGGGTCATTGTGCCGGATCGCGATGCCGCGGTCTATACGTCGCGCCGCCGGGCGCTGGCGATTGGCGGGCCGGGGACGGGCGTGCCCGTGGTGTTTGTGGGGTATGGCGACGGATCGGTGCTGGGCGATGCGCTGGCGGGCGCGGTGGTGGTGATGCTGGCTGATCCGGGACGCGATAGCGCGCGCCGTGACGCCCTGTTCCGCCAGCGCGCGACGGCGGTTCTGACGGTGCTGCCCGATGCCGCCGCACTCGCCGCGGTGCGCCGGGACGAGGAGAAGCCGAAGCTCCAGCTTGCCAACGAAGAACAGGATACGCTCGCCGCCTATATCACCGATGGCGCGATTGCCGATCTGATCGGGGCGCGGCGCTGGCCGGCAATGAAGGCGGATGCGCAGGAAGCCGCGTTTGCGCCGATCGAACTCAATATGTCCGTCAGTATCGACGCGACCTCGGACCGGCGTGAATTTCCCAGCCAGAACATCATTGGCATGATCCCCGGCAGTGCGCCGGGTTCTGGTGCGGTGCTGCTGCTGGCGCATTGGGATCACCTTGGCGAATGCGGCGCGCCGGGTGATGCCGACCGGATCTGCAACGGAGCGGCCGATAATGCCAGCGGCGTGGCGATGATGCTGGAACTGGCGCGGCGGTTGAAATCGGGCCCACTGCTGGGCCGGGACATCTATTTCCTGGCCACCACCGCCGAAGAGGGCGGGCTGCTTGGCATTCGATCTTTCGTCAAGAACCCTCCGGTGCCGCTGGCGAGTATTGTCGCCGCTTTCAATCTCGACATGATGGCCGTGGCACCGCAGGGCAGCCCGGTGGGCCTTGTCGGACGCGGGCGCACGCCGTCGCTCGATGCGTTGATCATTGAAGCGGCGCGACGCAGCGGGCGCAGCATGGGCGATCAGACGCTGGCCGACAGCTTCCTCCAGCGGCAGGATGGCTGGGCGCTGCTACAGGCCGGCGTGCCGACCGTGCTGATGTCGAGCGCGTTCGGATCGCGTGCGTTTCTCGATCCGTTTATCGCCAGCCGTTACCACCGGGCCGGCGACGAAGCGGGCCTGGTCGAGCTTGGCGGGGCGATTGATGATCTGCTTTTGCATGAAGTCCTGATCCGCCAAATTGCCGATCCTGCGCGCTATCCGCCGTCGGCAGGTGGGGCACCCTAGCGCAAATCGCAAACCGCGGTTACATGGGCCGCCACGAATCTCCCGCCAGAGGAGAAAACTCCCTTCCGAATGCAAGAAAGTGGCAGCCATGGATATCCCGCTCGGTCTTACCTTTGATGACGTGCTCCTCCGCCCGGCGGAAAGCAGCGTCTTGCCGAGCATGGCCGATACATCGACGCAGCTGACCCGCGATATCCGGCTCAATATCCCGGTGCTGTCCTCGGCGATGGATACCGTGACCGAAGCCGACATGGCGATCGCGATGGCGCAGCTTGGCGGGATCGGCGTGCTGCACCGCAATCTCGATGTTGACGCGCAATGCGCTGCGGTGCGGGCGGTCAAGCGCTATGAAAGCGGTATGGTCGTCAACCCGATCACCATTCACCCCGATGCGACGCTGGGCGAAGCGCAGACGTTGATGCAGCTGCACCGGATCAGCGGTATTCCGGTGGTCGATGCCGGCGGCAAGCTGTGCGGCATCCTCACCAACCGCGATGTGCGCTTTGCCGAAAATCCGATGCAGCCGGTGCGCGAGCTCATGACGACCGAGAACCTTGCCACCGTGCCATTGGGCACCGGGCAGGAAGACGCGCGCCGCTTGCTCCATGCGCGCCGCATTGAAAAGCTGCTGGTGGTGGATGATGCGTTCCATTGCATCGGGCTGATCACGGTCAAGGACATCGAAAAGGCGGTCAATTATCCGCACGCGACCAAGGACGGCACGGGCCGCCTGCGCGTGGCGGCGGCAACCACGGTCGGCGATGCGGGCTTTGCGCGCACGGAAGCGCTGGTGGATGCCGAGGTTGACGTGATCGTGATCGACACCGCCCACGGTCACAATATCGAAGTGTCGCGCGCGGTCGAACGCGTGAAGAAGCTGTCCAACCGGGTGCAGGTGATCGCCGGCAATGTCGCCACCGCCGAAGCAACCCGCGCGCTGGTCGGTGCAGGCGCCGATGCGGTCAAAGTCGGGATCGGCCCGGGCTCAATCTGCACCACGCGCGTTGTCGCCGGCGTCGGCGTGCCGCAGCTGACCGCGATTATGGAAAGCGCGGCCGAGGCTGCGAAGTCCGGCGTGCCGGTGATCGCGGACGGCGGGCTGCGCACGAGCGGTGACGCGGCCAAGGCACTGGCCGCGGGCGCTTCCAGCGTGATGATCGGATCGATGCTGGCGGGCACCACCGAAAGCCCGGGCGAGGTGTTCCTGTATCAGGGCCGCAGCTACAAAGCGTATCGCGGCATGGGCAGCGTCGGCGCGATGGCGCGCGGCTCTGCCGACCGCTATTTCCAACAGGATGTCAGCGCGTTGAAACTGGTGCCCGAAGGGATCGAAGGTCAGGTGCCGTTCAAGGGGCCTGCCGCCAACGTGGTTCACCAGCTGGTCGGCGGGATCAAGGCTGCGATGGGGTACACCGGTTCGCGCACGATCACCGATTTGCAGGAACGTGCGCAATTTGTGCGCATCACCAATGCGGGGCTGTCCGAAAGCCACGTGCATGATGTCGCCATCACCCGAGAGGCACCCAATTATCCCACACGCTGAGTTCCGGGCATGACCCCCGCCGCACGCGTCGAGGCGGCGATAGAGCTGCTTGACAGCATCATTGTTTCGGCGCGCGGGAAGGGCGCACCGGCTGACCGGATCATTGCCGATTATTTCCGCGCCCGCCGCTATGCCGGATCGAAGGATCGGCGCGCGGTGCGCGATCTTGTGTATCGCGCGATCCGCCTGTGCGGTCCGGTGCCTGCCCATGGCCGGGCGGCGATGCTGGCGGTGGCGGGGCAGGATGAAGCGGTCGCCGCTTTGTTCGACGGCTCTCCCCACGGCCCGGCGCCGCGTGCGGAGGGCGAAGAAGGCGCCAATACCGGCCTTGCGCCCAAGTGGCTGGCTGCGGCCTTGCGCGCGTCGGATCTGGGCGGACGCGAAATCGCTGCACTGCTGGGCCGCGCGCCGCTTGATGTCAGGGTCAACGCGCTGAAGGCCGACCGCGCTGATCTTGCTCTGCCCGAAACGGGTGAGCCACTGGCCTCCGCCCAAGGGCTGCGCTTTGCCTCGGGCACAGCGGTCGAACAGTGGGACGCCTATGGCGAAGGGCTGATCGAAGTGCAGGACCTCGGTAGCCAGCTGATTGTCGAGGCTTTGCCCATTGCGGCCGGTGATACGATCATCGACCTGTGCGCAGGCGGCGGCGGCAAGACGCTGGCGATCGCCGCACGGCTCGGCAATGCGGCCAGCATTGTCGCGGCTGATACGGATAAGCGGCGTCTGGGCAACCTTGCACCGCGTGCCGCGCGTGCCGGAGCTGCGGTCGATCATACTGTGCTGCTCGATCCGGGCCGCGAAATGCGCTCGCTCCATCCTTGGGCGAATAAGGCCGATCACGTGCTAATTGACGCGCCGTGCTCTGGCAGCGGGACATGGCGGCGCAGTCCTGAGGGGCGCTGGCGGCTGGACCCGGCGGAACTGGCGCGGCTCAATGCCTTGCAGGATCACGTTCTGGATCTGGCGGCGCAGCTGGTGCGTTCGGGCGGTAGCATAGCGTTTGTCACCTGCTCGGTCTTGGATGCCGAAGGTGCTGACCGCGTGGCGGCCTTCCTTGAACGCCATCCCGGCTGGCGCAGTGAGGCGCTGACGCTGCCCGCCGGTCGGCCGCGCGGGGCAGGAATCCGGATGGATCCGCTCCATGACGGGACGGATGGTTTTTTCATCGCAGCCTTGCGTTCGCCATGATACGTTTGGTGTTATGACCCAGCCCTCCGGTTCCCGGTCTGCAACACTGAAGGAGCTCTTGATGCGTTTTGCGCCTGCCGCCGCCGCTCTCTCGCTGTGTTTGGCCATGACGGCGAGTATCTCCAGCGCAAGCGCTGGCAGGGCCGCCGATCCGCGCGCCGCAGCCCTGATCGCGCAAGGGCAAACCGCATTGCGCGCGGGAGAGACCGAGGCGGCGATTGATGCCTTCGAGGCCGCGCTGGCGGTTGATCCCGGCCACACGCCGATCTTCATCGACCTTGCCCAAGCCGCGCGTCAGCAAGGTTTGCAAGGCAAGGCGATCCGTTATTACCGCGACGCGCTGGCGCGCGAACCCGCCAACTTCGCCGCGATTGCGGGCGAAGGGTCGGCGTTGGTAGAAAAAGGCGCGCTCGAAAAAGCGCGGCGCAACCTTGCCAAGTTGCAATCGCTGTGCGGTGATACGTGCCCCGAAACCGTGGCCCTGCAAAGCAGCATCGCGCGCGGCCCGTCGCCGCGGCTTGCCGTGGAAAGCAAGGCCGACGCGGCGGTCAGCAACTGACCTGTCAGATCAGGTCGCTAAATTCCGCCAGCACGGCTTCATAGACGGCCCGTTTGAAGGGTATGATGACTTCGGGCAGCAGTCCGGGCTCGATCCAGCGCCATTCGTTGAATTCCGCCGGATCATGCGCTTCAAGGTTGATGTCTGCATCATTGCCGAGAAACCGGCCAAGGAACCAGTGCTGTTCCTGCCCGCGATATTTGCCCTTCCAAACCTTACCGACGAGTTCCGGCGGCAGATCGTAGCAGATCGGGCGCGAGGCCTGCGCGATCAATTCGACCATGTGGTGCGCCACGCCGATTTCCTCCTCCAACTCGCGCAAGGCGGCTTCGCGGATGTCCTCGCCCTTGTCGATCCCGCCTTGCGGCATCTGCCAGTAACCATGCGCGGTCGGATCGATACGTTGGCCAACGAAGACGAGGCCGTCGGCGTTCACCAGCATGAAGCCGGCGCAGGGGCGGTAGGGAAGGTGGTCGAAGCTCATGCCGGGTTCGCCAGCATGAACTGCATTGCGGCAATGATCCGTTCGAGATCATTCTGCGTGCTCGGCACCATCTGGCGCAGGTTGGTGAAGGAATGGGTCACCCCGCGCATTTCGAGAAACACCACATCGCGCCCGGCATCGACTAGCGCCTTGGCATAGGTGCGCCCCGAATCGCGGATCGGATCGAGGCTGGCGGTTGCGACGATTGTCGGCGGAGCCTGGCTGTGATCGCCCAGGATCGGGAAGCCGCGCGGGTCGGCGCGGTCAGCACCGTAAGCCGCATCGAAGAAGCCCATCGTGTCGCCGGTGAGCAGGAAGCCTTCGGAAAAGGCCGCCATGCTGGCCGAGCCGTTAGCGTCGGCCACCAGCGGGAAGATCGGCACTTGCAGCACCACCGGCACGGCGGCGGGGTTTGCGCCCAGCATTTGCCCGACGACCACCGTGGCGTTGCCGCCCGCGCTGTCGCCGATGGTGATGATCCCGCTGGCGGTGCGGCCAAGCGCTTCGGGACTGCCTGCCACCCAGCGCGTCGCCGCCTCACAATCGAGGATCGCCGCGGGGAAGGGCGCTTCGGGGGCGAGGGCATAATGGACCGCGACCACGGGCAGATCGATAAGCGCTGCAATCTCGCTGCACAGCGCGTGGTGGGTGTCCAAGTCGCCAATCACGAAGCCGCCGCCATGGTAGAACACCACGACCGGCGAAGGTTCCTCACGGCTCGCGCGCGCATCATAAAGGCGCAGGGGGATGTCGCCATGGGGGCCGGGGCAAGCAAGATCGCGGATCACGGGAAGCGCGCGCGCCGGACGGTCGGCAATGGCGTGCATCTTGATGTAGGAATCGCGCGCCTCGGCCAGCGTTATGTCGGCCATCTTCGGCCCGTTCACCTGCGCCATCATGTCGAGGAAGGCCTTCATGTCGGGCCGGATATAGGGCGCATCGGTCATCGTCGTTCTCTCCCGTGTTCTCGGTCGCAAGCGATAGGCGAGGGTGGCCTAAACTTCCAAGCGCATTTCCACTCGCTAGATTGCAGTCGCCGCGCTAGCCAGCGAACATATGGACAATCTAACGCATAGCCTTGTCGGCGCGGTGCTGGGGCAGGCGGGGCTGAAGCGCACCACAGGCCTTGCCATGCCGGCGCTGATCATCGGCGCGAACCTGCCCGATGTGGACGCGGCGTGTTTTGTCTGGCTGGAGGGCACCGAGCATCTCGCGTTTCGCAGAGGCATCACCCACGGCCCGCCCGCGCTGGTGCTGCTGCCCTTGGTGCTGGCGGGGATATTGTGGGGCTGGGACCGCTGGCAGACGCGGCGTGGCAAGCGGCCCGAGGCCCGGCTGCCGGTGCGGTTCGGGTGGCTTTACGCGATGGCCTTCATCGGCTGCCTCAGCCACCCCTTCTTCGACTGGCTCAACGTCTATGGCATCCGGCTGCTGGAGCCGTTTTCGAGCGCGTGGTTCTATGGCGACACGCTGTTTATTATCGATCCGTGGCTGTGGGCGCTGCTGATTGGGGCCGTGTGGTGGTCACGGCGGCGGGAGAAGGCGGGGGCGAAGTGGACGCGGCCTGCGCGCGTGGGGATTGCGGCGGTGTTGGCCTACATCGGGGTGAATGGGGCGATCACTTTCCTGAATTATGAGACCCGCGGGACGCGGCGCGAACCTTATCCAGAAACTTACGTTGCTGCGCCCGTGCCGCTTGCGTTCTGGCGCCGCGAACAGGTCGCGCTGCTGCATGACGGCCGCTGGATTTCAAGCGACTGGGACGGGGCGGACTTCGGTCACGGTTATGCCCATTCGCAGGCGACACAGTGCAAGCTGCCCGATCTGGCAGAGGAACGCCGCACCACATCGCAGCTCGATGCCTTCCTGTTCTGGTCACGCGCGCCTTTTGCGGTGCGGGCCGAGGATGGTTCGGTAATCCTCTACGACGCCCGCTTCTACGATCCGCGCGCGCGGGGGCGGTTCGCGGTCGCGCTGCCCGATGTGCGGTGCGAGGAACTTCACGAACGCGTCACGCTGAAACAAGTTGAGGATGACGGCGTTGGTGTGGAAACTCCAACTCAGGGAAACCAATGACCCAACTCGTATGGCTGCGGCGCGATCTGCGCCTTGCCGATAATCCTGCGCTCTATCATGCGGCCAAGGCGGGGCCGGTGGTTTGCGTGTATGTGCTGGACGACGAAAGCCCAAGGCACCACGCCTATGGCGGCGCATCGCGTTGGTGGCTGCATCATTCGCTGGGCAGTCTGGCGCGTAGTCTCGAAGCCAAAGGCAATAAGCTGATCCTGCGGCGCGGGGATGCGGTGAAGGAATTGGCCAAGCTGGCACAAGAAATCGGCGCGGCCACCATTCATGCCAACCACCATTACGAACCGTGGTGGCTGAATGCCGAGCGCAAGCTGGGAAAAGCCACCGACCTGCAACTCCACCACGGCAACTACCTGATGCCGCCCGGCAGCATCACCACCGGCACGGGCGGGCAGTACAAGATCTACACCCCGTTCAGCCGCGCCGCACGCGCCGCCTATCCCCCGCGCGACGCATTGCCTGTGCCGGAGCGGCTTGATGCGCCCGCAACATGGCCCGTCAGCGATGATCTGGCGGCATGGGGCCTGCTCCCCACCAAGCCCGATTGGGCAGGCGGAATGCGCGATTTCTGGCCAGTCGGCGAGGAAGCCGCCAACGCCCGCCTCGTATGGCTGCACGATCACGTTGACGACTACGACGACAAACGCAATTTCCCCTCGGTCGACAAGGTTTCCCGCCTCTCCCCCCATCTCCACTTCGGCGAGATTTCGCCCATTCAGGTGTGGCACGCCTTCAGGGACCGGCGTTCGGCCGGGTGGCAGACATTCGAGGGCGAGCTGATCTGGCGCGATTATGCGCAGAACGCGATCCTGCAATTCCCCGCCTATGCCAGCCAGAATTATCGCACGGATTTCGACCGCTTCCCGTGGCGCGACCCATTGACCGATCCCGCTGCCGCGCGCGATCTGAAAGCATGGCAGCAGGGACGCACCGGATACCCGGTCGTCGATGCCGGGATGCGCCAGCTGTGGCAGACCGGGTGGATGCACAACCGCGTGCGGATGATCACGGCGAGCTTTCTGATCAAGCACCTGCTGATCGACTGGCGCGAAGGTGAAAAGTGGTTCTGGGATACGCTGGTGGACGCGGATTATGCCTCCAACGCCACCAATTGGCAGTGGACGGCAGGGACCGGCGTGGACTCCAACATGTTCAGCCGGATCATGGCGCCGCTCAGCCAGTCCGAGAAGTTCGATGCGGCGCGTTACATTCGCACTTATGTGCCGGAACTGGCACTGATGGAGGAGCCCTACATCCACGATCCCGAGGAGTTCGGGCGGAGGCCTTCGGGTTACCCCCGCAAGATCGTCCCCCACAGGGCCGCGCGAGAACGGGCCTTGGCGGCGCTGACGACGATCAAAAGCTGACAGGGGCTTGCCCGCACCGCCCCTGCGCGCCTAAGCCCCTGCAAAACAGACGAGAGGATGATTGTGATGGGTGGGATCAGGCAAATCGTTTCGGGGTTGGCGCTTGCGGCGGTGCTGGCCAGCGTGGGCGTGCGGGCCGAGGATCAGGGCGCCCCTGCGCCGACCGCCCGCCTGACGCAGCCCCCGGCGCGCGATCAGGCCGATTTGCAAGTGCTGTTCTGGACCGATGCACAGCGCAGCGAGCGCTTCCGCGCAATGGAGCAGTGGTTCGCAGGGCACGAAGTCCCCGGCGCCACAACCCCGCGCGCGCTGCCCGCAGGCGCGCCGCTGAGCGATAATTTGCAGGCCGAACTCAAGGCGCTGATTGCCGAAACCGGTACCGCCGGGGTGATGGTGCTGGAAGACGGCAAAGTGCGCTTCGAAGCTTATGGTTTGGGCCTTGGCGCGGCGGATCGCTGGACCAGTTTTTCTGTCGCCAAAAGCTTCACGTCCACGCTGCTTGGTGCGGCGGTTAAGGACGGCCTGATCGCCAGCATGGATGATCCGGTGACCAAGTATATCCCCGGTCTTGCCGGTTCGGCGTATGAAGGCGTCACCGTCCGCCAGCTCGCCACCATGACCAGCGGGGTCAAGTGGAACGAAAGCTACATCGATCCCAATTCCGACGTCGCACAAATGAACCGCTTTGTGGTGGAATACGGCGCGGACGCTATCGTCGCCCAGATGAAGCAGTTGCCGCGCGAAGCAGAGCCGGGCGCCAAGTGGGTTTACAAGACGGGCGAGACCAACCTGATCGGCGTGCTGGTCGAAAATGCGGTCGGCAGGCCGCTGGCGGAATATGCCAAGGACAAGATTGTCGATCCGGCAGGCTTTGCAGGCGACATGTTCTGGATGATTGATCCGCGCGGCGGCAATATCGGCGGGTGCTGCCTGTCGATCACGCTGGCGGATTATGCCCGCATGGGCCAGTTCGCGCTCGATGGCGGGAAGGGTGTCGTGCCCGAAGGCTGGTTCTCCGAAGCAGGCAGCGCGCAAGTCACCTTCGGCTCCGATGCGCCGGGCTTTGGCTATGGCTACCAGTGGTGGACCTATCCCGGCGCCACCTATGGCGCACAAGGAATCTTCGGGCAGGGCATCACGCTGGTGCCGGAAAAGGGCCTCGTCGTCGCCTATGTCGGCAACTGGGCCAGGGCGAGCGGCGGGCCGGAGCGTGCGCGCTTGCTCGGTCTGACGCAGAAGGTCGCCGCCGAAGCCCGCTAGGCTCGGCGGCGCCTGCTCAGATCACCTGCCGGTACGAACCGATAGTGCTGTAACGTTGCAGGATGTTGTCGTGCACGATCGGGCTGAGCAGCTCGGAAAAGGCGGAGCCGACGATGCAGTTGTCCCACCACACGATCTCGGACTGAAGCGATTCCAGTCCCGGCAGGGTTAGCCAACACATCTGCCCTTCGTGCATCCGGTTGATTGAAGCGGCCGAAAAGCCGGAAATCGACAGGTCGTAAACCACGCTCTGAAAAGCTCGGCCGCCCGACGCGCGCAGCGTGGCCGGAATGGTGAGGCGCGTGCGCGGGCTGCAGCGATCTTCCTGGGCTGCGGCGTGATAGGTATCAGAAATAAGCGACATCGCGGTATACCTTGTATCGGTGTATGCGGTCTCTCGGGGCGGTTTGGTCCGCCCGGGACAATGGCCCTGCTGTGTTAATTGAGGGCTACCCGATATGGTAAAAGGCGATGTAGGCAGAGCGCGAGGCGCCTTTAGTCGATGCGCTCGCGGTGCAGGCTGTCAAAGCCTTCGATAAGCAAGGCGGTCAGACGGTCGGCCACGACTTCGGGCGCCTTGACGGTCTGCGGGTCTTCGCCCGGATAGGCGCGTGCGCGCATCTCTGTGCGGGTTGCGCCCGGATCGATCAGCGCGACCCGCAAGGGGCTGAGCCGTTCGACTTCGGCGGCATATGTCAGCAAAAGGTTGTCGAATGCTGCCTTGGTCGCTCCGTAAGCGCCCCAATAGGGGCGCGGTGCGGCGCCGACGCTGCTGGTGAGGCCGATGATCCGTCCGGCGGAGGCGCGGCGCAGCAGCGGGTCAAAACCGGCCAGCAATGCCTGGGTTGCAACGACATTGGTCAGCAGCGCCTGATTGAAGGGCTTGGGCTCGATCTGCGAGGTCGGGGTGAGTTCCGGCAGATAGGCGGCGGCCAGCACCATGATATCGAGCGTGTCCCAGCGTCCGGCAATCGCGGCTGCAAGGCGCGTGACGGCATCAGGCTCGGTCAGATCGACCGGCGCAATGGTGGATGTCCCCCCGACGGCATGGATCGCGTCCTCTACCGCTTCCAATGCCTTCACCTTGCGCGACACCAGAATGACGTGCGCGCCCGCCGCGGCGAGTGCCTTGGCAGTGGCGGCACCGATGCCGCGGCTTGCGCCGGTGACAAGCGCGGTCTTGCCGGAAAGCGGCTTGGAATTCTCGGTCATAATGGGTCAGGCCGCCTTGGGATCAGCAAAGGGAAGCTCGGCGTTCTTCTGCTCGGCGAGCGCAAGATCGGTGAGCGAGGTGGGGTATTCGCCGGTGAAACAGGCGTCGCAGAACTGCGGGCAGGCCTTGTCGCGCCCCTGCTTGCCAACGGCGCGGTACAGTCCGTCGATCGAGATGAAGGCGAGGCTGTCGGCCTTGATGAATTCGCGCATGGGTTCCAGTTCCATGCGGGCGGCCAGCAGTTTCGATCGTTCGGGCGTGTCGACGCCGTAGAAGCAGGAATGTGCCGTGGGCGGGCTGGCGACGCGGAAGTGCACTTCGGCCGCGCCGGCCTCGCGCATCATTTCCACGATCTTGAGGCTGGTGGTGCCGCGCACGATCGAATCGTCGATCAGCACAATACGCTTGCCTTCCACCAGCGCGCGGTTGGCGTTGTGCTTGCGCTTCACGCTGGAATGGCGCGCGCCGTCGGAAGGCTGGATGAAGGTGCGCCCGACATAGTGCGAACGGATGATGCCCAGTTCGAACGGCAGGCCCGATTGCTGGGCAAAGCCGATGGCGGCGGGCACGCCGCTGTCGGGAACGGGAACGACCAGATCGGCTTCGCACGGCGCTTCGATGGCAAGCTGGGTGCCGATGGCTTTGCGCGCTTCGTAAACAGACCGGCCCGCAAAAACGCTGTCCGGGCGGCTGAAATAGACGTGTTCGAAGATGCAGGGACGCGGGGCCGGGCTGCCGAAGGGGCGCACGGAACGGATGTCACCGGCAAAATCGACTAGCACCAACTCGCCCGGTTCGACTTCGCGGATCACTTCTGCGCCGACCACGTCGAAGGCCACGGTTTCCGAGGCAAACAGGATCGAATCACCCATCCGGCCCATGACAAGCGGCCGTATACCCAGCGGATCGCGGCAGGCGATCATGCCTTCGGGCGTTATCACGATCAGCGCATAGGCGCCTTCGACCAGCCGCAGCGCATCGACCAGACGGTCCGCGATGGTGGGATAGCGGCTGGTGGCGACAAGGTGGATGATCACTTCCGTGTCGGAGGTTGACTGGAAGATTGATCCTTTGTTCACCAGATCGGCGCGCAGCATCATTGCGTTCGAAATATTGCCGTTATGCGCCACAGCAAACCCGCCGCTCGCCAATTCGGCATAGAGCGGTTGGACGTTTCTCAGCCCTGCGCCGCCGGTTGTCGAATACCGCACATGGCCTGCCGCCATATGGCCGGGCAAGGCGGCGATCGCTTCGGATGACGAGAAGTTTTCGGCGACGTGGCCAACTCCGCGGCTGGCGTAGAATTCTTTGCCGTCAAAGCTGACGATGCCGGCCGCTTCCTGCCCGCGGTGCTGCAATGCATGGAGGCCGAGCGCGGTGGTTGCCGCCGCATCACTGGCGCGGATCACACCGAAAATTCCGCATTCTTCGCGCAGCTTATCGCCGTCTGCGTCGAGGAAGGGATGAGTCACATTGAGGGGTGTCATTGGCATCACCAGATTTGTCCGTGAAATTGGCCCCTGCGGCGAGCCGCCCCAATGGCGATGTGACGGACCAATTACAAGGAAAAGCGCGCGGTCCGTGCCCGCCTTTTTGACGGCCTGAGCATGATAGCGCGGCCAATCGGCGGGCCGGGTCAGGGATTGCCGGGCGGCGGTGCTGGCTCTACACGCGAACCGACCAAATTTTTAGGGCGCGCCAAACCACTTATGCTTTCCCCTTTCGAATGGATGATCGCCAAGCGCTACCTCTGGCCGGGCAAGGGTGAGGCGTTCATTGCGCTTGTCGCCGGCATTTCGGTGGGCGTGGTGATGCTGTCTGTTGCGATGCTGGTGATCGTGATGAGCGTGATGAACGGTTTTCGCGGCGAACTGCTCGACAAGATCACCGGGCTGAACGGCCATGCCGTTGTGCAAGCCTATGGCGGGCGGCTGGAAAACTGGCAGAGCGTGCTCGCCAATCTGGAACGCACGCCGGGCGTGGTGGAAGCCTCGCCGATGATCGAAAAGCCGCTGCTGGTCAGCTTCAACGGCAATGTTGAAGCGATCTTCCTGCGCGGCCAGTCCGACAAGGATATCGCCGCCATCGGAGAAAAAGTGCTGCTCGGCGATATCCGCTCGCTGCAGACAGGGACGGACCAGGTGGCAATCGGCAGCCGGTTGGCGCAGAACCTCGGCATCCGGGTTGGGGACACGATCACCATCATCAATCCCGCGGGCCGCCCGACGCCGTTCGGCACAACCATCCGGCAGGTGCCCTATGAAGTCGGGGCGATTTTCGAGGTTGGCATTTATACCTTCGACGAAAAGTTCGTGATGCTCCCCCTGAAGGATGCCCAGACGCTGCTGTTGATGGGGGATTCGGTGGCGCAGATCGAAGTGACCGTGGATGATCCCGACCAGGTCGGCGAAATCCTTGCTCCGGTGGCGGAACGGCTGACGGGTAAGGCGGTGATCGCCGACTGGAAAACGATGAACGCTGCGCTGTTCGAGGCGCTTCAGGTGGAACGTGTCGCGATGTTCTTCGCGCTGTCCTTCATGGTGCTGGTCGCCGCTTTCAACATCCTGTCGAGCCTGGTCATGCTGGTGCGCGCCAAGACCCGCGACATCGCGATCATGCGCACGATGGGCGCAACGCGGCGCAGCTTGCTCAAGATTTTCGTGACCACCGGCACCACGGTCGGCGCAATCGGGACGATGGCCGGACTGCTGCTCGGTGCGATTGTCCTGTTCTTCCGCGAACCGATTGTCGATTTCATTGCCTTTGCGACCGGTCAGGAAATCTGGGACCCGGAGGTGCGGTTCCTGTCCACTCTGCCTTCGCGCACCGACCCGTGGGAGGTGTTCGGCATCGTGATGCTGGCCCTGGGGATGAGCTTCCTTGCGACGCTGTATCCCGCTCTGAAGGCGGCCAATACCGATCCGGTGCAGGTGCTGCGTTATGAATAGTGGATCGCCGATTGTTGCGCTGAAGGACCTCAGGCGTTCGTTTGAACAGGGCGGCCAGCGCATCGATGTGCTGCGCGGGGTCAACCTTGAGATCATGCCGGGCGAGATCGTTGCGCTGCTGGGGCCATCGGGCTCGGGCAAATCGACGATGCTGCAAGCGGTCGGCCTGCTGGAAGGCGGGTTCGAAGGATCGATCACCATCGCCGGCGCGCAGGCCGAACATTTGGCGGGGGACGAGCGCACGGCGATCAGGCGCGAACATCTGGGCTTCGTCTATCAGTTCCACCACCTTCTGCCCGATTTCGACGCGCGCGAAAACGTGGTCATGCCGCAGATGATCCGCGGGGTGTCCCGCGCCGAGGCAGAGGCGCGGGCTGACAGCCTGCTCGCCAGCCTAGGTCTGGGGCAGCGCCTGACCCACCGGCCCAGCCAGCTTTCCGGCGGTGAGCAACAGCGCGTCGCTGTCGCCCGTGCGCTTGCCAACCGGCCCACGCTGGTGCTCGCGGATGAACCCACCGGCAACCTTGACGAGGCAACTGCCGATAACGTGCTGGCCGAATTCCTTTCGCTGGTACGCGGAGAGGGCAGTGCGGCGCTTGTTGCTACCCATAACGAACGCCTTGCTGCGCGGATGGACCGGGTTGTCCGGCTGAAGGAAGGCGTGTTGATCTAAGGTTCGCTTTGCCCTGCAAGGCGTAAAGGCGCGGGTGATCGGTCATATGTCGTATATGAAGCAATCACCCTTGCCTCGAACCCCCGTTTCCCTGCAAAAGGCGCGGGCTGACATCATGTTTGGCCACGGGGGAAACATATGCCGACCATTGCCGACTTCACCGTCTCCACCAATCGCGGCGACAGTGTCGATCTGAAGGACAAGCTCGGCAACGTGCTGTTGGTGGTCAACACCGCCAGCAAGTGCGGATTTACACCCCAATATGACGGGCTGGAAAAGCTGTATCAGCGATACAAGGACCGCGGTTTCGAAGTGCTGGGCTTTCCTTGCAACCAGTTCGGTGGGCAGGAGCCGGGCAATGCGGATGAAATCGCCGAATTCTGCAAGGTCAATTTCGGTGTGACCTTCCCGCTGATGGCCAAGATCGATGTGAACGGCGCCAATTCCTCACCGCTTTACGATTGGCTGAAAACCTCGGCTAAAGGCTTGATGGGGTCGACGTCGATCAAGTGGAACTTCACCAAATTCCTGATCGGCCGCGATGGCAAGGTGGTGAAGCGTTACGGCCCGACCGATGCGCCAGAGAAGATCGCGCGGGATATCGAAGCCCAGCTGTGATCTTATGCGCCGCCCTGTGCACAGGATAAACCGGCTGCCGCTTTGAGAATCGCCGCGACTTCCTAAATTGCATCCGATGCCATTTGCCCCGTTCGTTCCCTTGCGTGTTCTGTCGTCCTATTCGATGCTCGAAGGGGCGATCGATCCCAAGGACATCGCCAAGCTGGCGAAAGAACGCGGCTATCCCGCCATCGCCATCTGCGACCGCAACGGGTTGTACGGGATCATGGCCTTTGCCGCCGCGTGCAAAAGCGAAGGCGTGCAGCCGATCATTGGTGCCTTTCTGGGCGTTGCGCGCGATGAGAGCCGTGGCGGGGTGGATTACCTCGCATTGTTTGCGCAGGATGATGCGGGTTACGATAACCTGTGTCATCTGGTGTCGTCCGCGCACCTTGACCGCCCGCTGGAGCGTGATCCGCACGTCACACTCTGCGATCTGGAAGGCCGCACCGACGGGTTGATCGCGCTGACCGGTGCGGGCGAGGGCGGGTTGACGCGGCTTCTGGCAGAAGGCCAGCATGAAGCGGGCGCACGGCTGGCTGACAGGCTGGAGGCGCTGTTCCCCGGGCGGCTATACATCGAACTTGCCCGCCACGCCGATCCGGTGTGCGAACAGGCCGAAGAGGCGCTGATCGAACTGGCTTACACCCGCAATCTGCCGCTGGTGGCCACCAACCCTGCCAATTTCGCCGAACCGCATATGCACAAGGCGCATGACGCAATGCTGTGCATTGCCAATTCGACCCAGATCGAGGCTGAGGATCGTCCGCGTTCCAACCCGCAAGCCTTCGTTAAATCGGCGAGCATGATGGAGGAGGCCTTCGCCGACCTGCCGGAAGCGACCGCCAACACGCTGGTTATTGCCCAGCGCTGCGCCTTTGCGCCGCCCTATCGCAAGCCGATCCTGCCCAGCCTTGCCGGCGACCTTGCGGGCGAGGCGCGCATGCTGGCGGAGGATTCGCGCGCCGGTCTCACTGCACGGCTTACCGCCTATCCCGATCTCACCGAAGAAGAGCGCAAGGTCTATTTCGACCGTCTCGAATTCGAGATCGACGTGATCGCGGGCATGGGCTTCCCCGGCTACTTCCTGATCGTTGCCGACTTCATCAAGTGGGCCAAGGAGCAAGGCATTCCGGTGGGGCCGGGGCGCGGGTCGGGCGCAGGGTCTGCGGTGGCATGGGCGTTAACCATCACCGATCTCGATCCGATCCGGCTGGGCCTGCTGTTCGAACGTTTCCTCAATCCCGAACGCGTGTCGATGCCAGACTTCGATATCGACTTCTGCGAAACGCGGCGGGGCGAGGTGATCCGCTATGTCCAGCGCAAGTACGGCGGCGATCACGTCGCTCAGATCATCACCTTCGGTAAGCTGAAAGCCCGCGCGGTGCTGCGCGATTGCGGGCGCATCCTGCAAATGAGCTATGGGCAGGTCGACCGCCTCTGCAAGATGGTGCCCAACCATCCCACCGATCCTTGGCCGCTGCCCCGCGCGCTGAACGGCGCCGCGGATTTCAAGCGCGAGTATGACACACAGCCTGAGGTGAAGCGCCTCGTTGACCTCGCGATGCAGCTTGAAGGCCTGCCGCGCAACTCATCGACCCACGCGGCGGGCGTGGTGATCGGTGACCGGCCGCTGGCGAAACTGGTGCCGCTGTACCGCGATCCGCGATCCGATATGCCGGTAACGCAGTTCGACATGAAGTACGTCGAATCCAGCGGGTTGGTGAAGTTCGACTTCCTCGGGCTGAAAACCCTTTCGGTGCTGCGCAAGGCGGCCGATCTGCTGGAGGCGCGCGGTATCACCATCGATCTGGGCGCGCTGCCGCTGGATGACGCGCAGGTTTATAACCTGATGCAGGCGGGCAATACCGTGGGTGTATTCCAGCTGGAATCCGAAGGGATGCGCCGGACGCTGAAGGCGGTGAAACCCACCAATTTCGGCGATATTATCGCGCTCGTCTCGCTCTATCGGCCTGGCCCGATGGACAACATCCCGCTGTTCGGTCAGCGCAAGGCGGGCGTGGTGCCGATTGAGTATCCGCATGAAAAGCTAGAAGGCATCCTGTCGGAAACTTACGGCATTTTCGTCTATCAGGAACAGGTGATGCAGGCCGCGCAGGTGCTGGCGGGCTATTCGCTTGGCGATGCGGACTTGCTGCGCCGCGCGATGGGCAAGAAGGTGCAGGCCGAAATGGACGCCCAGCGTGGGCGTTTTGTCGAAGGCTGCAAGGCGAATTCGCAGATCGAGGCGAACCGTGCCAACGAGCTTTTCGATTTGATCGACAAGTTTGCAGGCTACGGCTTCAACAAATCCCACGCTGCTGCCTATGCGCTGCTCGCTTATCAGACCGCGTGGCTGAAGGCGCATTACCCGGAAGAATTCTACGCCGCCTCGATGTGCTTCGACATGCACCAGTCGGAAAAGCTTAACGTCTTTGTGGATGATGCGCGGCGATATCCCAATGGCCACGGCGGGGTGGCTGTCCTGGCGCCCTGCATCAACGCCAGTGAAGCGGAGTTCACCGTCGAGCAAACAGACGAAGGCTATGCGGTGCGCTATGCCCTGGCAGGGATCCGCAATGTCGGCGAAAAGGCGATGGATGCAATCGTCGCCGAACGAGCCACCAGCGGGGCCTATGTCAGCCTGAAAGACCTGTTTGAACGGGTGCCGCAGGGCACGATGAACCGCCGCCAGTTGGAAGGCCTGATCTGCGCCGGTGCGTTTGATGGGCTCGAACCGGATCGCGCTCTGCTTTATGCCAATGCTGATATGTTGATGGCGGTCGCGGATGCGGCAATCCGGGAGCGGTCAAGCGGGCAGGTCGGCCTGTTCGGCGGCGATGCCGGACCTGCCGAAGACCTGCGCCTTCAGGCGTGCGAGCCGTGGAGCCGCACCGACCGCATGGCCAAGGAGCGGGAGAATTTCGGCTTCTATTTCTCGGCCCACCCGGTCGCGCAATATCGCGAAGCGGCTTCGGCCAACGGCGCGCGCACTTATCAAAGTCTGATGGAAGCCGGCGCGCCACCGGGCGGGCGCGGAACGGCGGTGATGGCCGCGCTGGTCGAAGGCATCACCAAGGCGCGCACCCGCAAGGGCGGCACATTTGTGCGCGCGGACTTCTCGGATGCAACCGGGCAGTTCTCTGCTGCCTGTTTCGAAGAAGCGCTGGTGCCAGATTTTGAACGTTGGGCGCAGACCGGTGAATGCCTGTTGCTGACGGTCGAACTGGATGCGCCAAGCCCTGATGAGCCGCCCCGCCTGACAGTGCGCGGTGCGCGGCCATTGGCGGCGGTCAGCGGGGCAACCGCAATGGAACTGACCGCCGACATTGCCCACCTTGAGGCGCTGCGCGAATTGCAGATTGAGCTTCAGAGCGCCCAAAGCGAGCGTCCGGCTGGCGCGGGAGAGGTGGTCGTGCGGCTGTCCATTTCCGGAGGCGATCATGTCCGGATGCGGCTGGGGCGCAATTTTGTGCTGAACGGCGAACTTGCGGAGCGGATTGCTGCCATCGAGGGGATTGCCAAGGTTGCTCTGGTTCCGCTGAAAAAGCGCAGCAACCTGCGGCTCGTGGCCTGAGGGCCGCACGTAAAAAAGGGGCCGGATCGCTCCGGCCCCTCCTTATCTCGGCGTGTGCAGTGATGGGCCTTACATGCCCGATCCCGGACCGTAAGTAACTTCCACACGCCGGTTCTGCGCTTCACGCACCCCGTCGGCGGTCGGCACGCGCGGCTGGGTTTCTCCGAAGGCCTGACCCATGATCTGACCTGCGGGGACGCCGCGGCCGGTCATATAGCTGCGCACGGCAGCATTACGACGCTCAGCAAGGCCCTGGTTGTAGCGCGCGCTGCCTGACGTATCGGTGTGGCCCGCCAGCATGACCCGCGCCGTGCCGCAATTGGCATAGGCGGTGACGGCATTATTGAGGATGCTCGACGCTTCGGCGCTGACATCCGCCCGGTCAAAATCGAAGAACACGATGTAAGGACCGGTATTGCACTGCGCGCGCGGCGGGGGCGG
>ERZ1022756.196-NODE-196-length-20449-cov-25.186918_pt1 | contig 20449 bp, 21 predicted proteins | sample MGYA00520902_ERZ1022756 | MGnify/ENA primary metagenome ERZ1022756 (study PRJEB33162, sample SAMN09537601) | freshwater metagenome | isolation source: freshwater | place: Canada:Alberta | collected 2017-07 | study: EMG produced TPA metagenomics assembly of the...
ATCGACGCTATCAAGTAGTAATAGAATCAACTCGAAGCCCGGCCCAGCCTTCTGGCTGAGTCGGGCTTCGAGCAATAATCCGTCTTGAATCACCAATTTGACGAGGAGAATGATGGCGTCACAAGCTACAGTTGTGAAGCGTCGTATTGGTGACGTTGTGTTTTCCAATCTTGCCTTAGGCTCCGGCGTTGCAATCCTCGTCATACTCGCCGCAGTCGCAATTTTCTTGTTTGCTGAGTCACTGCCTTCTTTTTTGACCCCGCAAGATGCAGCCCCAGATGGATTTTTATCCTACGTGGCGCCTTTTCTTTTCGGAACAGTGTTGGCATCAATTATCGCTTTGCTGATTGCAACACCGTTAGCCATAGCGATTGCACTATACATATCGCACTTCGCACCTAGGAAAGTCTCACAATTCCTTGGCTACTCAATAGATCTTCTAGCGGCGATTCCATCTGTTGTTTATGGACTTTGGGGAATTCTAGTTCTGGCTCCTTTTTTGAATCCAAGTTATGTATGGCTCAGTGAGAACTTTGGTTGGTTACCATTTTTTGTGGGTCCAGTTTCAGCAACGGGACGTACCATGATGACCGTTGGAATTGTGCTTGCAATCATGATTTTGCCAATCATGGCTGCCTTGATCAGGGAGATATTTCTTCAGACACCGAGGCTGCACGAAGAAGCGGCATTGGCTCTGGGTGCTACTCGCTGGGAAGTAATCAAAATGGCTGTTTTACCATTTGGTCGGCCTGGGATCATCTCATCTGCAATGCTCGGTCTCGGGCGAGCCTTAGGTGAAACCATGGCCGTAGCTCTAGTGTTGTCTGGTTCTGGAGTGATTACATTTGCTCTTTTAACCTCAACTAACCCAAACACCATTGCCGCCAACATTGCCCTTCAGTTTCCGGAGTCCTCCGGAACTTACACCAGCTTGTTGATTGCCACAGGTTTGGTGCTATTTGGTATCACCATGGCCATAAACATGCTGGCTCGTTGGATCATCTCCCGCCGAAGTGAATTCTCGGGGGCAAACTAGTGAGCACTGTGTCCGTGGCATCAAATTTTCAGGGAACTCGTAGCCTGCCAAAGTGGCTAGCCCCAACAGTTTTGGTAGCAGTTTCTCTAGCCTCATTCTTAATCAATTCGTCCTTGGCAGACTCAAGTCAAGAAACAATACAAATTAACTTGCTCTCAGTAGCCCTGATGGCAGCTATTGGGTACTCGATAACTTTCTACTTACTTTCAAGACTGATTGAGGGAAAGAGAAAATCGACAGACCGCCTAGTTACCATTTTGGTCACCAGCGCATTTGGTCTGGCCGTGGTTCCACTAGTTTCCTTGGCATGGACAGTAATTGAGCGCGGCGCCGCGAGATTTGATGTTGAGTTTTTCACTTTCTCTATGAGAAATGTTGTTGGAGCGGGTGGAGGTGCCTACCACGCGATAGTTGGAACCCTACAAATTACCGGACTTGCAACTCTTATTTCGGTACCAATAGGAATCATGACCGCGATCTATCTGGTTGAGTATGCTCGTGGACCATTAGCTAGGGCAGTGACTTTCTTTGTTGATGTTATGACCGGAATCCCGTCGATTGTTGCTGGTCTTTTCGCCTATGCCGCTTTCGTCTTAGTTTTTGGTCCAGGTGTCCGAATGGGTATCGGTGGCGCTGTCGCATTGAGCGTCTTGATGATACCGGTGGTGATTCGTGCTACAGAAGAAATGCTAAAGATTGTCCCTAACGAACTTCGCGAAGCCTCATATGCTTTGGGTGTACCAAAGTGGTTGACCGTAACAAAGGTAGTATTGCCAACTGCCCTTGCGGGAATAGCAACGGGCGTGATGATTGCAATTGCTCGAATAATTGGTGAAACTGCTCCTTTGTTGATAATTGCAGGCTTTACCGCTTCAACAAACTTCAATCCATTTGACGAGCGCATGATGACTTTGCCGGTGTTTGTATATACTTCTTATTCGAACCAAGGGGCCGATGCTCAGACCTACATCGATAGGGCCTGGACAGGGGCCTTGGTATTGATGCTCATCGTCATGCTTTTGAATCTATTTGCCCGCCTAGTCTCCAAGTTCTTCTCACCGAAGGGATAACAACATGTCAATGCGCATCGAGCTGAGCTCACTGAATGTCTACTACGGCAGCTTTCTAGCCGTTGAAGACATAAACATGGTGGTTGAGCCCAACTCCATCACTGCCTTTATCGGACCATCTGGATGTGGCAAGTCAACGCTGATTCGAACTCTAAATCGTATGCACGAGGTTATCCCAGGAGCCTACGTAAAGGGCACCTTGACTATGAATGGCGAGGACATTTACTCACCATCGGTAGATCCTGTAAAGGTAAGACGCCAAGTTGGCATGGTGTTTCAAAGACCTAACCCTTTTCCTACCATGACGATAAAAGAGAATGTCTTGTCTGGCTACCGCCTGAACAACAGCAAACTCTCTAAATCAGACGCTGAAGCCATTGCCGAAAAAGCACTGAAAGGTGCAAACCTTTGGAACGAAGTAAAGGATCGACTGGACAAGCCCGGCTCAAGTCTTTCTGGTGGTCAGCAACAGCGGTTGTGTATCGCCCGGGCTATCGCGGTTGAGCCAGACGTAATTCTGATGGATGAGCCCACTAGCGCACTGGATCCAATCTCAACAGCTGCGATTGAAGACTTGGCAATAGAGCTAAAGGAGAAATTTACGGTTGTGATTGTTACTCATAACATGCAGCAGGCTTCTCGTATTTCAGACATGACAGCATTTTTCACAATTGCGGACACTGGTCTTCCTGGAAAATTAATAGAGTACGACAAGACGGACATTATATTTTCAAACCCTAAGCAAAAGCAGACCGAAGACTACGTCTCCGGAAGATTCGGCTAGAAGCGCTCAGACAGACTCTGGTGCTCTACCGCTACAAACCGAGGCTCTTTACCGGAGGTTGTTAGATGCAACACAACAAATTCAGCTGGCTTGAGAGACTTGGCTTCCAGAATTAGCTTCTTTAGCTCGGGCGCTGCGAAACTCGACAAAACTTCGGTGATTGTCGGAAGAGTTGGGCGATGCGTGCATAGCACCGAAGATCTTGCATCCGTGAATAGGCGCTTCGCCACCTTTGCGGTTCTCGCAGGTCCTTTGGCGTTTCCCATTTCAGATAGCTCACCTCGTTCGATGATCTTGTATCGGTGTGCTTTTGCATAAGGACTGATTGTGTCTCGGCACCTTCTCCAGGGGCTAGTAAAGACCCTTTTTGGACCATAGGCACTTAGCAAACGAATCAATTCTTTGGCCTGTTTCTTGCCATCTGGCAGCAGTGGTCTTTTGCCGTCCTCACCGACATAGTCAGCCCTTGGGGTTGCGGAAGCGTGCCGCAAGATAATCAATGGCTTGGTTTTCAGCATTCCGTTTTTTCTAAGGTCCAAAACTCCTTGGAGAAGATCACGATCGTGTTGGTAGCTCAGCCTTGAAAATGCCTGCTCGGCAGTTATCCATACCACTTCCGATATTTCTTCGTTTGGCTTGAATTTTGAACTTGCAAGGGATTTATCACTTACCCGAGCAGCCCAGTAGTGCACCACTTTATTCTTTGACTTATCTAGCGCGTAGGTCATGGTTTCAAGTGGAACGCCCAACTTAATTTTTAGTCCAGTTTCCTCTTTAATCTCACGAACAGCGGCCTCAGCAAGTGTCTCACCAGGGTCTACTTTTCCTTTGGGGAAAGTCCAGTCCTGATACTTGACTCGATGCACAAGCGCAACAAGCAGATCTCGCTTTTCCTCGCGCCAACATACTGCCCCGGCAGCGTAAACATCCACGAAGCTAGCTCAACTGTCGCTGCGTTATTGAGCGCATCACTTCGTCTTGGAAATCTTGCAGCGGTGCCCCAGAGGCATCAAACTGTATTCTTACCCATACACCAGTGGCGTCAAGGTCCCAACCAGATATCTCCTCAGACATAGCAAGGGTGAACATGGTTCTTGTCCGGTCGATGTGTTCTGGTTCAATCAGTCGAACTAGTACCTCAACGCGACGATCTAGGTTTCGATGCATCATGTCGGCCGAACCAATAAAAGTTTTTTGCTCACCGCCACCAACAAAGCTAAAGACTCGGCTGTGCTCAAGGTACCGGCCAAGTATTGAGCGCACGCGAATGTTTTCGGATAACCCTTTCACTCCTGGCTTCAATGCGCACATACCTCTAACTAGGACGCGAACAGGAACTCCAGCCAGCGAGGCTCTGTAGAGCGAGTCAATGATTCCTTCATCGACTAAAGCGTTAACTTTGATGTCAATCCCGGAAGGCTTGCCAGCTTCGTGGTGCCCAATTTCTTGATCAATCAGATCTGAAAGACCCTCTCTAACTCCAACTGGAGAGACCAGCAAAGTCTTGAACTTAGCTTCAGGCGCATATCCTGAGAGGTGATTAAACAACTTGGTGAGGTCTTCACCAACTTCTTGTCTGGAAGTTAGTAGCCCAAAGTCCTCATAGACCCTTGCTGTTTTCGGGTTGTAGTTTCCAGTTCCAATGTGGCAGTAGCGAACCAACTGCCCTGCTTCTTGCCTGATAACAAGTGCCAGCTTGCAGTGGGTTTTTAGCCCAACCATGCCGTAGACAACATGCACACCTGCTTGCTCCAGTTTTCTTGCCCAAGTGATGTTGTTTTGCTCGTCAAACCGAGCCTTAATCTCAACTAGCGCCAGAACCTGCTTGCCTGCTTGAGCGGCCTGAATTAGAGCATCAACAACTGGGGAATCACCGGAGGTTCTGTAAAGGGTTTGCTTGATGGCCAAAACGTCTGGGTCTTGCGCAGCCTGTTCCAGAAATTCTTGCACGCTGGTTGAGAAAGACTCATATGGGTGGTGAACCAGAAGCTCACGCTTTTTTAACACGCTAAAGATATCTAGCTCTTCGTCATCTCGCGGTCGAAGGTACTTATTGGTAAGAACCTGGTGTGGCTGATTCCTAAGTTCTGGCCTTGGTAGAGAAACGATGTCTTGAAGCCCAGTTAGATCTAGTGGCGAGGGCAACGTATAGACATCCTGATTAGAAATATCGAGCTCTCTGACAAGTAACTCAAGAACCTGCGGGTTCATGTCATCCGCGATTTCAAGACGCACGGGTGGACCAAACCTTCTGCGAAGCAATTCTTTTTCTAGGGCAAGAAGAAGGTTCTCCCCTTCATCTTCATCGACATCTAAGTCTTCGTTTCGAGTGACGCGGAAGTTGTGGTGCTGCACAACTTCCATGCCAGGAAACAATAGCGTTATGAACTCACCAATGATATCTTCCAAGGGAACGTAGCGAACCTCTGAGTTGTCATCTGTATTTGGAATCAAAACAAATCGTGGAAGAAGGGGAGGAACCTTGACTCTGGCAAAGTGCTCACTTGGGCTCCCAGCTTTTTTGAGGACAACCGCAAGGTTCAACGACAGTCCAGAGATATATGGAAAAGGATGAGCCGGGTCCACAGCCAATGGGGTTAGTACTGGAAAAATGTGATTCTCAAAGTAAGCCTTAAGCGATTGCTTCTCATCGTCTCTAAGTTCTGGCCAGCGAACCAAGTGGATTCCGTTTTGCTCCAGCGCAGGCTCAATCACATCAAGAAAAAGCTGTGCATGGCGAAGCTGTAATTCATGTGCTTCCTTAGATATGCCACTTAGCACTTCTTTTGGAGACAGTCCCGATGGGCTCCGAACCGCAAGACCAGTTGCCAGTCGACGCTGAAGCCCTGCGACTCTGACCATAAAGAATTCATCCATGTTGGAGGCAAAAATGCTTAGGTAATTAACTCTTTCAAGCAGCGGAACGGCGCTATCCTCGGCCATTTCCAGAACTCTACGGTTGAACGCTAGCCAGCTAAGTTCTCGATCTAGGTAGCGATCCGTCGCCAAACCATGAGGTGACGTGGGCAGCGTGATTGCCATGGTTTCTTCGGACATAAACCAATATTGACACGGCTAGCTGTCCTGGTGGTTAAATATTTTTGAACTATGCCTCTACTAGGTCCGAATCTGTTGGGTTGAAGCGGTAACCCACGTTTCGAACAGTTGAAATAAGGCCCTCGAGGTCTCCTAGCTTGGCCCGAAGTCGTCGAATGTGGACATCTACAGTTCTACTACCCCCGAAGTAGTCATAGCCCCAGACTTCGCTCAATAACTGATCTCTGGAAAACACCCTTCCTGGGTGCTGAGCCAGGAATTTTAGCAATTCAAACTCTTTGTAAGTCAGATCAAGTGGCTTACCATGAACTTTTGCAGAGTAGCTGGATTCGTCAATTACTACACCTGAGGAAACAATGCTGCCTATTTCTTTTTCAGCGCGATACTTTGCTAGCGCTAGGCGTATCCGAACTTCAATTTCAGCAGGTCCTGCAGAATGCAAAATGATGTCGCTGGAGCCCCATTCGTGATTCATGGCGGCAAGTCCACCATCGGACAAAATCACAACAAGGGGAGCCGATAGCCCTGTGGAGATCAGAATTCTGGCCATTGCCTTTGCCGATGCCAGGTCAGTTCGGGCATCAAGAAAAACTAAATCATGTTCTGGAGCACTTACCAGACTCGCTGGCTCAGCGGGGATACATCTAACTCGGTGGCCAAGAAGCCCTAGGGCAGGCAGAGCTTCTTGTTCTGACTCAGAAGTCAAAACTAGTAGCAGTGCCATGTCACACCTCAAATCTTTGTGCCAAGTTTAGCCTTCACGGCAGCTTGCTAAGGCATGATTGAGTTATGTCCAAACAGTGGGGTCAAATCATCAGCATCTGGGTGATCGTTGCCGTTCTAGCAGTGTGGGCGATCGCTTCCCAGGTGGCCCTAACTGCCCCCGAATGGTTTGGCACAATCCTGGCCGGTTCAGTAGCTTTGGTTTCGCTTTATCACTTGTTTCGGGTCAAGCCCGAGGGAATCGTTCGCAAGCTGGTCTATGTTGGCGGAGGAAGCTACCTGATTCTGGCAATCGCTACTGGCTACGTGTTTTTGGCAAGTTAGACTATAAACATGCTTGCACTTGAAATTTTCTTCACCGGCCTGTTGGCATTGGCTTCTTTGGCAATAGGTTCGGTATCACTATTGGTTCTTTACAAATTGTTTAAAGGACAAAAATAGTTGTTGGTTGTGCCAGAGGGATTACCCCTGGAACTTACCCCCTTCGCCTTCCTTGTTGGGAAGTGGTCTGGTTCGGGAGTCATCTCATACGTTCACGACCACGACAAAAAAGAGCAGGAATTCAACCAATCTATTGAGTTTTCCTTTGACGACCAATCCGTATTGGGTTACGTTTCAAAATCGTCACTAATTGACGGAACTGCACTGCCGACCGAGGTTGGTTTTTGGCGACTAGCAAAGTCTCCAGAAACATCAGATCCTGGACCAGGCCTTCTTTTGGGAACTGGGGATAAGACCATCACCACCCACGAACAACTCGAGTCTCTTCGAAACAAGGACGGTGGCTTCGATATTGAAGCTTCGATTCTGCACCCCAGTGGAATCAGCGAGTTGTACGTCGGGCAAATAAAGGCTGCCCGAGTGGATCTAGCAACAGATGCGGTTCTACGATCACAGTCTTCAAAAGAATATCGAGCTGCAACGCGCATGTTTGGCCTAGTTGAAGGCGCGCTGTTATGGGTCTGGGATATCGCAGCACTGGGAAATCCAATGGCCTCTCACGCATCGGCGAGACTCGAAAGGGCCCAGTAGGTGCAGGTAAAAAAGCACTATGGCAATCCCATGATTGAGCAGCGCAGCCTTTTCGAAGGCGAATCCGTTTGCTTGATGGACCCGGTAGGAATCATCTCGGTTTCTGGCTTGGATCGATTGACTTGGCTTCATTCCTTGCTAAGCCAAAACCTAAAGAACTTGAAACCGGGAGAATCAGCCGAGGCATTGCTTCTAGACCCACAGGGTCACATTGAGCAGCAAATCAAAATCATCGAAGATGGCGAAACGACTTGGCTCATAGTAAATCAAGAAAAAACGATAGCTCTTCTGGATTGGCTGACCAAGATGGTGTTTCGAATGAAAGTTGAGCTAAACAATCGCTCCGCGGACTTTGTTTTGGTCGGGGCTAGTAAGCCAAACCCCGAACTCGGTTTTGTTTCCAATGCGCATCCGCTGATTTGGAAGGATCAGTGGCCAGGCGTTACCGGTGGCGGATACCGGTACTCAACTAGGGAAGTAAAGTACTCATGGTTTGAACACATTGTCGAAGCAAGCCGAGTCGACACTGCTTTGGGTGAATTACGATTTGCCGGAACCATGGCCGCTGATGCACTTCGCGTAGCTGCTGGTCGCCCACTTGCTTTATCAGAAATTGACGAGAAGTCATTGCCGCACGAACTTGATCTATTAGCAACTGCTGTGCACTTATCGAAGGGTTGCTATCGCGGTCAAGAATCGGTTGCTAAAGTACACAACCTGGGTCACCCACCAAGGCGACTTACCTTTTTACACCTTGATGGCTCTGAGCACTCACTTCCAGATGTCGGAGATGAAGTTCGGGTTTCTGGAGAGGAAAAAATTATTGGGAAGATAACTTCTGCGGCTCAGCACTTTGAGATGGGCCCAATTGCTTTGGCCATCATCTCTCGCTCGGTTGCAGAGGAAGCACAACTTGAAGTTAGCTCCAGCGGGGGACTGATTGCAGCTACTCAGGAGATTATTGTTCCTCGCTCAGCGGGCAAGGTGGTTGAAGTTCCAAAACTTCCCCGCATCAAACTAGGCGGCACAAGCAAAGCGCCTAAACTTGGAGAATAATGACTAGCCAACACACACTCATACTGCTTCGGCACGGCAACAGCACTTGGAACCAGAAGAATCTTTTTACCGGCTGGGTTGACGTTGACCTTAGTGAGCAGGGCAGGCAGGAAGCCAATCGAGCAGGTCAATTACTCGCTGAATCGGGTCTGGAGCCGGATCTTCTTTACACCTCTTTATTGAAGCGAGCCATCAACACAGCAAATATCGCTTTGGACACTGCAGATCGAGGCTGGATAGACGTAAAGCGATCTTGGAGGCTAAATGAGCGTCACTACGGTGCTTTACAGGGCAAAGATAAAGCTCAAACCCTAGAAACTTACGGTCCGGAGCAGTTTCAGCTTTGGCGCAGAAGCTTTGATGTCCCACCCCCTCCAATCGAAGACGGGGATCAGTACTCCCAAGCTGGCGATAAGCGTTACAAGGATTTAGGAGATGATCTTCCTCGCACCGAATGCCTCAAAGACGTCTTGGTTAGATTTATGCCCATATGGGAGGAAATCAAATCAGACCTGAGTGCAGGAAAGACAGTTTTGGTCACAGCCCATGGAAACTCGCTTCGGGCCTTTGTGAAACTACTGGATCAAGTTTCAGATGAAGATATTGCAGAACTGAATATTCCCACTGGGATGCCATTGGTATACAAACTGAATTCGAAATTTGAACCATTAGTCAAAGGCGGAGAGTACCTAGATCCTGCAGCTGCAGCAGAAGGTCAGGCAGCAGTTGCCAACCAAGGTAAAAAGTAAAAACTACTATTCGGTTTCGTGCCACTCGCCAGTGGTTAGATAAGTCACTTTGGTAGATACATCCACCACATGGTCCGCAAATCTTTCGTAGTAACGGCTTGCCAAAGTCACATCGACAGTGAACATTGCGTTTTCTTTCCAGCTGTCTGAGAGAACAATCTCAAACACACTGCGGTGTAATTCATCAACTCTTTCATCTTCTGCCTGAATTGCCCTAGCCAAGTCAACGTCGGCATTCTGCAAAACCTCAGTGAGCTTTTTGGCAAGCTGGACGTCCAAAGCACCCATCTCTTCAAATGTGTTGCGCAAAGAGTCTGGTACGGCTGATCCGGGGAACCGGTATCTTGCAATGGAAGCAATGTGGCTTGCGAGAGCACCCATACGCTCAAGACTTGCACTGATGCGAAGGGCCGAAACAAGCACTCTTAGGTCTCTTGCAACCGGTGACTGGCGGGCCAGAATTCGAATCACAAGCTCATCTAGGGCAAGCGCCTTCTCTTCATTGGTTTCGGTCAAAGCCAAAGCCTCGTCCGCTTGGGCTACGTCGTTGGTCAAAAATGCCTGATTGGCTTTTTGAATTATTACCGCTACCGATTGGGCTATTTCCACCAGACGCTCTTGAACCTCTTGGAGTTCGCTTTGAAACACTTCGCGCATGGCTGGTTCCCTTCTAGGTTCGTTACTTGGCAAATATTTCACCCGTTGGTTAACGGTAGCCAAATAAACACCAAACCCAGTTCAAAATTAGTGCTTTTTTGGCGCTTTTTGGCACTTTGAGCGGTTTCCCGGGTCATATGGTTAACCTTGTGAACACTTTGGAAATAGTGGCAATTACCCTCGGCGCCGTGATGACTGCCCTAGCTGGGGTAGCGCTTGGCTCGGCTCTTGGGAAAAAGAGTAAAAACGCCAAGGAGTCCGAGTCGAGTTCATTTCCAGATCTGGTGGCCGAAGTTCTAGAGCTAATGGGCTCGGTGGGAATAGTTGTTGACGCATCCAACAAAGTTGTTGGAACTAATAGCTGGGCCGAATCATTTGGATTAGTGGACCGCGGTTTCTTGGTCCATGCCGAGATTTCTGATTTAGTCAGACGCGCAAGATTAGGATCAGCTATCGAGTCCTTCGAAGGGGTTTTACGAGTTGGCCTAGCGCAAGAAAAAGTTTCAGTGGCCGCTAAATCAAAGTTGGTGGCAGGTGACTACGTAGTACTCGTTCTAGAAGATCGAACCAGCGACATTAGATTAGACAAAACCAGAAGAGACTTTATTGAAAACATTTCACATGAGCTAAAGACTCCCATCGGAGCCATTGCACTTCTGTCCGAGGCTATTCAAGAAGCTGGAGAGGATCGTGCCGCAGTTTCAAAGTTTGCCGCCAGCTTGAATAAGGAGTCCAGCAGACTAACACTCTTGGTTCAAGACATAATCAAACTTTCAAGGTTGCAGTCTGAAGAGGTAATTGCGGCAGCAGAGATCGTTGACCTAAATGATGTTGTCGCTGAAGCAATAGACAGAAACGAACAGCTTGCCTCCAACAGAAAAATTCGACTAGTTTCAGAGCAAACTACAAAACTAGAAGTGTTTGGAAACAAAGACATGCTCACCACCGCAGTGAAGAATCTTGTTGAAAATGCAATCACATACTCAGACCAGGGAACCAGCGTTGGGATTGGGTGTAGCGCCAAAGACAACATAGCCGAGGTTGCCGTTACCGACTCTGGCTCTGGAATATCCCCCGAAAACCAGCAAAGAATATTTGAGAGGTTCTATCGAGCCGACCCCTCGAGATCAAGAGATACCGGCGGCACAGGGCTAGGTCTCAGCATTGTCAAGCACGTAGCCAAGATTCACCGCGGTGAAGTGAAGCTGTTCTCCCAGGTGGGAGTTGGGTCCACATTCACGCTTCGGATACCGCTGGCAACAGCTTCGGATCCAGTCACTGGCACCATCGACCTAATTTCGGAAGGAAAATAATGGCCAAAGTGCTAGTTGTTGAAGACGAACAATCATTGCGTGAGGCGCTGGTGTTCTTTCTTGAGAAGGAAGGCCACGACGTAATTGTCGCGGATAATGGCGAGGAGGCAATTCGAGTCTTTGAAAAATCCGGTGCAGACATTATCTTGCTTGATTTGATGTTGCCTAAAGTTGATGGCAACCAAGTTTGTAAGCACATCAGAATGAGCTCTAACGTGCCAATCATCATGCTCACCGCCAAGGATTCAGAAATTGACAAAATTGTTGGGCTTGAAATCGGTGCTGATGATTACATCACCAAGCCCTATTCGACAAGAGAACTCCTTGCAAGAATCAAAGCTGTATTGCGAAGACAGGTTGAGCCTCCAGTAAACGCCGAACCGGTTCTTGTTGCTGGCGAAATTAGGTTGGATTCGGATCGGCACGTTGTAACTCTTAGTGGCAATCCACTAACGCTGCCACTCAAGGAATTTGAACTGCTAGAGCTGTTGATGGAGAACGTGAATCGGGTTTTGACCAGAGGCCAAATCATTGACCGAGTTTGGGGTTCAAATTATTTTGGTGACACTAAGACACTGGATGTTCACATCAAGAGACTTCGATCAAAAGTTGAAGACGATCCCGCTAGACCCAAGTACATTCAGACTGTTCGTGGGCTGGGCTACAAGCTAGAGGTTTAGATCAGTTTTACTGCTCGATCTCTTCCGGGCGGTTTTCTTCCAGCTGCTTAACTAGTTCACGAAATTTACTCAAGGTCCCATCAAGAACTGGTACATGCATTGATCCGTTGATTTTGTCGCTCTCAAGAAGATAGAACTTGGCAGTTTGTCCGGGAACTTCAATAACCGGGACATCGATTGGTAAGTTGCCGTTGAACCCAAAGTCAATTTTTGATCCAGCTGGAACATCAAAGAAGAAATCAGACCTTTCGCCGGTGTCTTCGTTGATGTATTGGAGCTTCACGGTGACATCTTCGGTGGAGGCACTAACTAGTGATCCAATCAAGAAGCCCCTTCCAGAATCACTAACCAAGTACATAAAGTTTCGTGCCTTCACAGATTCAAGGTCAACTTGCTGTCCATCGCCTGGAGTGTAGGGCTGCAATGAAGCTACATTTCCAGAAAAAGAGCAGCCAGTTAAGCTCAATGACAGGGCAACAATTGCAATACCGGTAGCAAACTTGCGAACGAGCACTAATCCTCCTTGGTGGGCATACCCACCCAGTTTACCGCAGTAAGAAAGGCCATACCTGTGGTAAAATAGTGGTTTCTGAAGGGAATCCAACAAATGAAATTCGAAGTTGGCGAAACCGTCGTTTATCCACATCACGGCGCAGCCAAGATCGTTGAGGTCAAAAACCGAAGCGTTCGTGGAGAGAAGCAAAAGTACCTTCAATTAAAAGTTGCCCAAGGCGATTTGACCATCTGGGTTCCAGCAGCCAACGTTGAGATGGTTGGGGTTAGAGACGTTATCGACCGCAAAGGTGTTCAGCAAGTTTTTGATGTGCTGCGCGCAGAATTTATTGAAGAGCCAACAAACTGGTCCAGAAGATACAAGGCAAATCTTGAAAAGCTAGCATCTGGCGATGTTGTAAAGGTTTCTGAGGTTGTTCGAGACCTTTGGAGAAGAGATCAAGATCGCGGCCTTTCTGCAGGAGAAAAGCGCATGCTTGCCAAAGCTCGCCAGATCCTGGTTTCTGAACTAGCCCTTGCCAAAAAGACAGATGAAGAAAAAGCCTCAGTCTTACTGGATCAAGTACTCGCCTCGTAGGGAGAGAATAGACCGATGACCCAACGCTCGGTGGCGGTGGTGCTACTAGCTGCAGGCAAAGGTGAGCGCCTAGGCGCTAAGTCCCCAAAAGCATTCGTCGAGCTTGAAGGTAAGTCCCTACTTGAACACAGCGTATTTCGGGCGCTCGCGATGGAAAATCTGAAGCAGCTGATAATTGCAGTTCCTGAGACCCATCTTGAGCAAACCCTCGACTTCGAAAAGCAGCTTTCTAATCAAGGCGTTGACATTCGAGTAGTAGTTGGTGGTGCGACTAGGCAACAATCTGTTTCAGAGTCGCTAGCAGCGCTTTCTGGAGGAATTGACATTGTTCTGGTCCATGATTCGGCAAGGTCACTTGCGTCAACTGATTTATTCAACCGAGTTGCTGCGGCAGTAGATGAAAACCAGATTGGTGTTATCCCTACTTTGCAAGTTGCAGACACCATTAAAAAATATAAAGGCGATGTGATTCAAGAAACCATTGAGCGCTCAAATCTAGTTTTAGCTCAGACCCCGCAGGGTTTTCCAGCAAGTGTTCTTGTGGCAGCTCATGTTGCTGCCACCGAACAGTTCACGGACGACGCAGCATTAGTTCAATCCTTTGGCGGCACTGTGATGATGATCCCTGGTGAAGAACAGGCAATGAAGATAACTACCGCCAAGGACTTTGAGCGCGCACAGTCACACCTTTTATCTCACGCCAGAACTGGAATTGGTTCAGATGCTCATCGCTTTAGTGACGATGCCAGCAAGACGTTATACCTAGGATGCCTTCCGTGGCCAGGGGAAAGAGCACTCGAAGGACACAGCGATGGTGATGTAATTGCTCACGCTATGGTGGACGCTTTGCTATCTGCTGCCAGTCTTGGAGACATCGGTTCGAATTTTGGCACTGACAGACCTGAGTATTCAGGAGCTTCTGGCCAAGTCTTCTTGGAAGGCGCCTTGGAATTACTAAAGCAGCAGGGTTTTGAGCCAGTTAACATCTCGGTACAACTTATTGGCAATCGCCCGAAGCTTGCCCCACGAAGGCTGGAGCTAGAAGCACATCTTGGGGGCATTGTTGGTGCACCGGTGAGCGTTTCTGCAACCACCACTGACGAAATGGGATTTCTAGGAAGCGATGAGGGGCTCGCCGCTGTGGCCTCTAGTTTGGTTCGAAAGGTAGGCTTGGGCTCGTGACCCTCAAGCTTTATGACTCCCGAAGCCAGTCGCTGAGGGACTTTGTTCCTATGGAAAAAGGAAAAGTCGGAATCTATCTGTGTGGACCAACGGTCCAATCTTTTCCTCACCTCGGTCACCTGCGTTCAGCACTTGTTTACGATCAGCTGGTTCGCTGGTTCCAGACCATTGGTAACGACGTAACGCTCATTAGAAACGTGACAGATATTGATGACAAGGTTTTAGACAACGCGAAATCGGAAGAAAGATCCTGGTGGGGTCTAGCTTTTGAGTGTGAGCAGGCTTTCGCTAGCGCCTATCGCAAAATCAACATCGGAACACCGACCTACGAGCCAAGAGCAACTGGCAACATCATGGAGATGATTGAGCTTATTCAGCTTCTAATAGCCAAGGGTCACGCCTACCAGGTAGAGAACACAGCTGATGTTTTCTTTAGCGCCAGTAGCTGGACGAAATACGGCGAGCTTACGAATCAAGCCAAAGATGACCTAATCGCGGACACCGAAGCTGATTCCAGAGGCAAGAAGGATCCTAGGGATTTTGCACTCTGGAAAGCCCGTAAAGACAATGAGCCACTAGATGCCTCTTGGGATTCACCTTTTGGAAGAGGTCGACCAGGCTGGCACATCGAATGCTCAGCTATGAGCGTTAAGTACTTGGGAACACACTTCGATATTCACGGCGGGGGATTAGACCTTCGCTTTCCTCACCACGAAAATGAGCTGGCTCAATCTCGCGCTGCCGGACACGAGTTTGCGAACTATTGGCTTCACAACGGACTTGTAAATGTGGCTGGTGCAAAGATGAGTAAATCCGCCGGCAACTCAATTTTGGTAAGCGATGTTCTAACCGATTCAAACGCATTAGCGCTTCGTTACTACCTAGGCTCTGCGCACTACCGATCGGTTTTGGATTACAACGAAGGTGTCATTCAAGAAGCTGAGGCGGCGATCGAAAGAATTGCTTCTTTCTTGCAACGTGCAGGCAGAAAGCTGACCGAGAACAAATTCTTCGAAGGCTCCACCTGGGCGGCCAGCTCACTTCCAAAGAAGTTCATCGAGGCTATGAATGATGATCTAAACATGCCTTCAGCACTTGCAGTTCTGCACGAAAGTGTGAGAGCTGGAAACACAGCGTTGGACAGCGAAAAAATGGATGAACTAGCAGAGGCATACTTTGCTGTTCTGGGTATAGTAAATGTGCTGAACATAAATCCACTCGATGCCATTTGGCAAAATCAGGGATCAGCAGATGAAGCTCTCAAATCTTTAGCTAGTTTGGTCGAGTCTTTGATTGAGCAAAGAAAAGCAGCAAGAGAGAATAAAGATTTTGAAACCTCTGATCGCATCCGCGATCAGCTCAAGATAGCCGGCATCACCCTCGAAGATGAAGCCGGCTCAACTAATTGGAGCCTCGGTGCCTAGTAAATCTGCAAGACCAGGAGCCGCCAAAGGCAAAAAGGGACCAAGCGTTGGAACGGGTGGTCACGGTAGAAAAAGGCTAGAAGGTAAGGGTCCTACCCCTAAGGCTGAAGACCGCAAGGGCCACAAAGCTTTTCGCGCCAAGAAGTCCGCTGATAAGAAAAAAGCAGCCGGTATCCGAGTAGCGCGCAAGGGTGAATTCGTAGCATCTGGTCCAAAGACCGCAGGGGTCGCCGGTGCCGCAGCGCGCAAGGGAAAAAGAATAACCAAGGCAACCGAGAGTTTCGAGGTTCTATCCGGTAGGAATTCGGTTCTGGAAGCCCTTCGAGCAAAGGTCCCTGCAACAACCCTTTATCTTGCCACTCGTATCGAAATGGACGACCGAGTAAAAGAGGCAATTCAATTAGCAAATCTTAGAAAAATTCCCATTAGTGAAGTCACCCGACCAGAGATAGACAGATTAACTGGTTTTGATTCTGTTCATCAGGGTGTTGCGTTACAAGTTCCGCCATACAACTACGCGCACCCGATGGAACTGCTCGACAAAGTACTCTCGCGCGGTGCAACTCCATTATTTGTTGCACTCGATGGGATCACTGATCCTAGAAACCTAGGAGCAATTATTCGTTCGGTTGCAGCTTTTGGTGGACACGGAATTATCCTGCCGCAGCGTCGATCAACTGGCGTAACGGCCGCTGCCTGGAAGACTTCAGCTGGGGCCGCCGCAAGAGTCCCAGTGGCCTTGGCTGCCAACTTGAATGCGACCTTGAAAGAATTCAAGAAAAGAAAACTTTTCGTAGTTGGGCTAGATGGTGCGGGAGACATGTCCTTGCCAAAGTTTAACTTGGCAGGAGAGCCATTAGTTCTAGTGGTGGGGTCTGAAGGTAAGGGACTTTCCAGACTGGTTCAAGAAAACTGCGATGCGGTTCTATCAATTCCGATAGCTAAAGAAACCGAATCACTAAATGCCGGAATAGCTGCTTCAGTTGCTCTTTACGAAATTTCAAAGGCAAGACCGAAGCTTTAGACCTTATCTCGCCAGTCTCCTTTTTCGTCCTCTTCCACTTCAATGTTTCCTGAAGGAACGGCGGTGGGTAAGGTTATGGCTTCGGTCGGCGGAGAAATCAGGGCCTCTTCATCTCTTCTGTGAGCGAGGACGTTCACAACATAAGAGTTCACTGCTTCTTCGAGCGGAACCTTTCTATTGAGCTTTTCGGCTAGGTCCCAGCGGTGCAGGAGAACTTGGTGGAAAACCTCGGCTGGCTCCAATCTGCCTGAATACTCGCGGGGGATTGCCTTCACAACTGGCTCGAATACCTCGCTAAGCCAACGATGAGCCAAGACTTCCTCATCTCCTTCAGGATCTATCTTGACCCTAAATGCATCAAGGTCATTTAGTAGTTTTCGCGACTGGTTCTCTTGGACGTCTAATCCCGTAAGGCGAATAAGTCTTCTAGTGTGATGCCCCGCATCTACAACCTTTGGTTGAATCTTCAAACTGTTTCCGCTGTCATCTGTTTTTATCATCAACTCTTCGATATCGAAGCCCAGGTCGTTGAGCCTCTCAACTCGCTGATTGATTCTCCAGCGCTCGTCTTTATCGAATACCTCAGCTGCAGTTAATTCCTTCCACAACTCGCGATATTTGTTTACGATTCTTTCGCTGGTGGCATTTGGGTCAACACCTTCTCCTGCGCGACCGCTTGCAACAAGATCCATTAGCTCTCCCGCGATGTTCACTCTCGCAATTTCTAGATCATTCTCACGCTGGCCACTAGAAAGCCCAGACTCATACAGCTGCCCTGTTTCTGCATCCACTAGGTATGCGGCAAAGGCACCGGCATCTCTTCGGAACAGGGTGTTTGACAAAGAAACGTCTCCCCAAAAAAATCCCGCCAGGTGTAATCGAACTAGCAATACCGCCAGCGCATCCACGAGTCTGGTGGCTGTCTCTGCGCGCAATCCTTGCGACCACATTGCGCGATAGGGGAGGGCAAACTTGAGGTGCCGGGTAATTAGTACCGCTGGCAATTCGTCACCGTTAGCATCAACTCGATTTTTGATATTTGCGAACGGTTCAACGCAAGGAACATCAAGTTTCTGCAGTTCTTTTAGCATTTCGTATTCACGCTTGGCCAGATCTGGCAGGGTCTCTTTAATAGCGATTACGTGACCACTGAGGTGAGCAAATCGAACCGTGTGCCTAGAAAGCCCTTTTGGTAAGGACGCAATGTTTTCTTCAGGCCACTGCTCCAACGGCAAGTGCCACGGCAGATCCAGCAGAGCCGGATCGACCGTGGCAGCCGTTATATCAAGTGCTTGGGTCATTTGGCGCTAGTTAAGACGCTCTCCTGTTTCAACATCGAAGATGTGCATGATTCCACCTTCTGGATTTAGAAATACCGTCTCGCCCTTGTTTGGGTGGTCGCGGCCATCGACTCTTGAGACAAGTTCAAACTCCCCACCATCGATTTTCGCCACTCCATAGAGGTATCCATCAGAACCGAGTTCCTCGATTACAGCAATCTCGACAGAGATTCCCTTGGTCTTTGAAACCGAAAGGTTCTCAGGCCTAACACCCAGGGTGACCATCTTCGCTTTGGTCTTGGACAATACTGCGCTTGGGATTGGAACAACTGCGTTACCGAACTGAACTCCACCATCCACAATCGGAACCTGAAGTAAGTTCATCGCAGGTGAACCAATGAAACCGGCAACAAAGACGTTCTTTGGAGTTTCATAGAGTTCGCGTGGGGTAGCAACTTGCTGAAGTATGCCATCTTTCAAAACTGCGACGCGGTCACCCATGGTCATGGCTTCAACCTGATCGTGAGTCACGTAAACAGTAGTTACTCCAAGTCTTCTTTGCAATGATGCAATCTGAGTGCGAGTTTGAACTCGCAACTTGGCATCCAAGTTCGAAAGCGGCTCGTCCATGAGAAACACCTGAGGCTTGCGAACAATTGCTCGACCCATGGCAACTCGCTGCCGTTGACCACCCGAGAGAGCCTTTGGCTTTCTATTTAGGTATGGCTCTAGATCCAACAGCTTCGCAGCATCAAGAACGCGAGCGGCACGCTCTTCTTTAGCAACGCCAGCAATCTTAAGCGCAAATCCCATGTTCTCAGCCACAGTCATGTGTGGGTAAAGAGCATAGTTTTGGAACACCATCGCAATGTCGCGATCTTTTGGTGGAATTTCAGTGACATCTCGGTCACCGATGAAAATCTTGCCGCCGTTTACTTCTTCCAGCCCTGCAAGCATCCTGAGGGTTGTTGACTTTCCGCAACCGGAAGGCCCGACTAGCACTAGAAATTCACCATCGGCGATTTCCAAGTTAACTGAGTCAACAGCGGGGGTTGTGCCACCTGGGTATGTCCTTGTGGCGTTATCGAACTTTACTGATGCCATGATGAAACTCCTTCACCGGCAGGTACGTGCCGGACGATCCTTTGTGAAATGGACCCTCCGAAGGCTTCGGCGGGTAACTCAAGTATCCCATTCTGACCCTGATCCAGCTAAAACTGCGCCACTCAAAAAGCTCCTGTAAACTGTCCAAATGACCTCAAATACCCCAAGACCAACCAGATCAGAACAACGCGAAGCCGCTCGAGCAAAGGCTAAGGCCATGCGTGAACAGCAAAAAAAGGGCGATCGCAGAAACCGCATCCTGATCCAACTAGGAATCGCTACCTCGGTCTTGGTGGCAACTGGAGCAGTTGTTTTTGCTGTTTACTCCGCCAGCACTCAATCCCAAGCCATTCCAGTGAATGCAACCTTCAACAACGGAGTCAAGGTTGGTAGTGAGCTAAAGCTTTACACACCGGCCTCCAAGCCTCCAGAGGCAGAGCAGCCTCCAATTGAGCTTGTTATTTACGTGGACTACGGATGCCCCGCCTGTGCTGCTTTTGAAATTCCAAACAGCGAACAAATCAGATCGTTAGTTTCATCTGGTGCCGCAACTCTAGAGATGCACCCAGTGTCGATTACCGGTTCCCCAAATAACTATCCGGATCGAGCCGCCAATGCTGCTTACTGCGTTGCAGATTACTCACCCGACAATTTCTTTGACTTCAACTCAAGCTTGTTTGAGATTCAACCAGTTAGGCCTGCTTCGGGAGCTTTAGTTCCTGGGCCAGAGAATTCGGACTTGATTGCCCTTGCTGAACTAGTTGGGTCAACCAACATGGAGAAAGTTAGCAACTGCATTAATTCGAACGAGTTCGGTTCCTTTGTAACAAACGCAACCAGGAGCCTTCAGTCTGAGGGAATTCCAGAAATGAACGTTGAGTTCACCGGGACACCATCAATTTTTGTAAACCGACAGAAGTACCTAAATCAGGGTGACTGGACTAACCCAGCTCAATTCGCACAGTTCATTCAACTTGTGGCGGCTGAGACAGCTCAGTAGAGCTATCTATTCAAGGCAAATTCCGCCACCAGTTGGTTTTGTAGGTGCGCTTTTTCCTGTCGGGAAAAAACGCATCAGAATTTCCTAACAATTAGTTTTTGGGTAGGCTAGAGCGGTACCTAGCTCAGCCTAGGTGCAGGCCGACCTGGCGCAATTGGTAGCGCACCGCACTTGTAATGCGGGGGTTA
>ERZ1022756.197-NODE-197-length-20415-cov-25.526523_pt1 | contig 20415 bp, 25 predicted proteins | sample MGYA00520902_ERZ1022756 | MGnify/ENA primary metagenome ERZ1022756 (study PRJEB33162, sample SAMN09537601) | freshwater metagenome | isolation source: freshwater | place: Canada:Alberta | collected 2017-07 | study: EMG produced TPA metagenomics assembly of the...
CTGCCGCACGCCGTTGTTCCTAAAGCGTGCGGATCACTCCCGAAAAATCGGTCGCCGCATTATCCTTGGCAAACGCTTCGTAAATGTCGCGCGCGTGCTGGCCCAATTCGACCTTCGCCCCTGCACTGGCCGCCGCTTCCATCGCCAGTTTCAGGTCCTTCAACATCAGCCCGGCCGCAAATCCGCCCTGATAGTCATTGTCTGCCGGGGTCTTCGGCCCGACCCCAGGAACCGGGCAATAGGCCGTCATCGACCAGTTCTGGCCGGATGAGACGCTGGAGATATCAAAGAACGTCTGCGCGTCCAGCCCGAGCTTTTCAGCCATGGCAAAAGCCTCGCACGTGCCGATCATGTGGATTGCGAGCAGCATGTTGTTGCAGATCTTGGCCGCCTGCCCGTTGCCTGCGTCGCCCGCATGGATCACCGCCTTGCCCATCGCGGCAAGGATTGGCTGGGCGCGGGCGAAGGCTTCGCCGGAACCGCCGACCATAAAGGTCAGCGTTCCGCCCGCCGCAGCTGCGATGCCGCCTGACACCGGCGCATCGACCATCTGATATCCATGCGCCTCGGTCACGGAAATCACCTCGCGCGCGGTGGCGACGTCAATGGTTGAACAGTCGAGCAGGATCGCGCCTTCGGGAGCATGCCCGATCACATCATCCCAATAGACTTGGCGAACGATCGCCCCGTTGGGCAACATCGAGACAACCGCTTCGACACCGGCGCAGGCTTCCTGTGCGGCGGCGAAAGTGGTGCAGCCGGCCTCACGCGCGGCGGCAAGCGCCGCTTCGGAAAGGTCGAAGGCGCGCACCTCATGCCCGGCCTTGACCAGATTGGCGGCCATCCCTGCGCCCATGTTGCCGAGGCCGATAAAGGCGATTTTCATAGTACTCTCCCCTTCAAGCGCGTTACCGCCCCTTCCACTGCCCTTCGCGCTTTTCGATGAAGGCGGCCATGCCTTCGACCTTATCATCGGATGCGGTAAGGATCTGGAAGATCCGGCGCTCCACGATCAGGCCCTGATCCAGCGTCATTTCGAACGCGGAATTGACCATCTCCTTGTTGGCGATGGTTGCCATCGGCGGCATCGCGGCAATGGTGGCGGCAGTCTTGAGCGTTTCGGCGATCAGTTCCTCATGCGGCACCACGCGGGCCACGAGGTTGCTGCGCTCGGCCTCTTCGGCGTTCATCATCCGGCCGGTCAGGCACATTTCCATCGACTTCGACTTGCCGATCGCCCGCGTCAGGCGCTGCGAACCGCCCATGCCTGGTGCAACGCCAAGTTTGATTTCGGGCTGGCCGAACTTCGCCTTGTCGGAAGCGATGATGAAATCCGCCATCATCGCCAATTCGCACCCGCCGCCCAACGCGAAGCCATTGACCGCTGCGATCCACGGCTTGCGGGTCTTCTTGACAATTTCGGAGGTCCACGGGCCGAAGAAGTCATCGAGGTAGAATTCAGCCGCCGGCTTCTCGCTCATCTCCTTGATGTCGGCGCCTGCCGCGAAGGCCTTGTCCCCGCTACCGGTCAGGATCGCGCACAGCTGGGTGCTGTCGGCCTGATAGGCGGCGAAAGCATCGATCAGCTCCGCCAGAACCTGCGAGTTGAGCGCATTCAGCGCCTGCGGGCGGTTGATCGTCAGCAACGTGACGCCCTTGGTGCCGCGAGCATCTGCTTCAGCGGTGATGGTTGCGTAGGTCATGATCTTTTCCCCGTTCATCATCGCAAGGAGCCGCAGGCCCGAACATGGCCGGGCAGCGATCCATGGCGATTGTCCATGGCTTGTCCCGCTTTGCCCGCAATGACGAAGGAGACAACCCGCAAATTGTTAGCTGCCGAGCGGCTGCCACTCCTCGCCTTCGGGCAGGGGGGCAAAGATTGCGTCAAGCAAATCTTTGCTCACGTCCGCGGGCGTGGCCGGGTCCCATTTGGGATCATTGGTCTTGTCCACGATGACCGCGCGCACCCCTTCGGCAAAGTCCGGGCGGGTGAGCACGCGCGACGCGATGCGGTATTCCATGCGCATATTGTCGGCAAAGTCGGTCATAGCTGCCGAAGCGGCCAACTGCCGCAGCGCGACCTTGCAAGTCTGCGGGCTTTTGGTGCCGAGCGTATTGCGCTCATTCATCGCCCAGTCGTCGCCCGCTTCCAACGCGGCTTCAAGACTGGCCAGGATGTCTTCATACGCATCCGACGCGAAATGCTTGGCGATCTTGTCGGCGTTGGCTTCGATCCGCGCCTTGGGCGGGGTGCCGACAGGCTCGGACAGGATGCCCGGAATGCGATCGGGGTGATCGTGGATGCGCGCCTTCAGGTCTGCGATCATGGCATGCGGCACATAATGCGTCGCAAGGCCCGCCCACACGCATTCCGCCCCGTCCAGCCGCGCGCCGGTCAGGGCGAGGAACTGGCCGAGCCTGCGCCCCAGCCGCGAAAGATACCAGCCGCCGCCGACATCGGGGAACAGGCCGATCCCGGTTTCGGGCATGGCAAAGCGGGTGTTCTCCGTCGCGACCCGGTATTTGGCCGGTTGAGAAATGCCCACGCCGCCACCCATCGTGATGCCGTCCATGAAGGCTACGATCGGCTTAGGGTATGTGAACATCTGGTGGTTGAGCTGATATTCGTCATGGAAGAACTTCCGGCCCGAAACTCCGTCATCGTTCAGAGCGGAATTGCGCAGGAAGGCGATGTCGCCGCCCGCGCAGAAACCGCGTCCCTCGGCATGATCGAGGATCACCGCCTTGATGCTGCCATCGCCCTCCCATTCGCTGAGCGCGGCGCTCATCGCATGGCACATGTCCAACGTGAGCGCGTGCAGCGCCTTCGGGCGGTTCAGGCTGATATGCCCGATCGGGCCGTTGGTGCGGATCAGGACATCAGCCTGGATTGGTTCGGTCATTGCTCCGGTTCTTTCGGTTCGATCAGATCCCAGCGATTGCCAAAGGGATCGCTGAAGACGGCAACGGTGCCATAGGTTTCGTGGCGCGGCTGCTCGTGAAACGTCACCCCTGCATCGACAAGTCTTGCATGGGTGCCTGTGAAATTGTCAGTGTGGGCAAAAAAGCCGACGCGCCCCCCGGTCTGATGACCGATTGCGGCGGCCTGCGTCTCGGTTGCGGCCTTCGCGATGAGCAGCCGCCCGCCGTCCTTGCCGCCGACCACCACCCAGCGTTTGCCCGCGCCCATGTCGCTGTCTTCGATCAGATCGAAGCCAAGCGCATCGACGCAGAACGCGATTGCCGCGTCATAATCGGGCACCACCAGCGTTGTCAGGGCAAGCCACGTGGCCATCACTGGCGCAGCAGGTCCCGGCCCACGACCATGCGCATGATCTGGTTGGTGCCTTCAAGGATCGAGTGCACCCGTAGATCGCGCCAGAAGCGTTCGATGGGATAATCCTGCAAGTAGCCATAACCGCCAAACAATTGCAGCGCACGGTCGACGACAGATGAACCATTGTCGGTCGCCAGCCGCTTGGCCATCGCCGAAAACCGCGTCTTGTCGGGCGCGTTGTCGGTGACCTTGGCCGCCGCCAGATAAAGCAGCGCGCGCGCCGCCTCCAGATCGGTCGCCATGTCCGCGAGCATGAACTGGGTGTTCTGGAATTCCGCTACTGGCTGACCGAACTGGCTGCGTTCCTTGGTGTACTTGATGGCTTCATCAAGGCACCTTTGCGCCCCGCCGAGCGAGCACGCGCCGATATTCAACCGCCCGCCATCCAGCCCCATCATAGCGATGCGGAAGCCTTCACCTTCTGCACCGACGAGGTTTTCGGCCGGAACGCGCACGTCTTCAAGGATCAGCTGTGCGGTCGGCTGCGAATGCCAGCCAAGCTTTTTCTCGTTCGCACCGAAGCTGACGCCCGGCATGTCCTTTTCGATCACGATGCAGGAAATACCCTTCGGCCCGTCTTCCCCGGTGCGGACCATCGCGACATAAATCTCATTCGCGCCCGCACCGGAAATGAACTGCTTTGTGCCGTTCAGGACATAGTGATCGCCGTCGCGCCGTGCGGTTGTCTTCAGCGCTGCCGCATCCGATCCGGAACCCGGTTCAGTCAGACAATAGCTGGCGATGTGCTCCATGGTGATAAGCTGCGGCAGATACTTTGCCTTGACCGCATCGCCGCCGAAGCGGTCGATCATCCAAGCCGCCATATTGTGGATCGAGATGAAGGCGCTGGTCGAAGGGCAGCCATAGGCCATGGCCTCCATGATCAGCGCCGCCTCCAATCGCCCAAGGCCGATCCCGCCCGATTGTTCGGAGACATAGATCGCCCCGAAGCCAAGTTCGGCGCTGCGCTGGATCGTCTCGCGCGGGAAGATGTGCTTTTCGTCCCATTCCGCCGCGTGAGGCGTTATCTGGTCGGCGGTGAACCGCTGCGCAACCTCGCGGATGGCAAGCTGATCGTCGGTGAGTTGAAATTGTCCGTGCATGGCGACGGCTCTAGCTGCCTTGTGCCGCGCGGAAAAGGGCGGCGGGTTAGGGGTTCTTGCGGAAAATTGTTAGTCGGCTCATTTTCTTGCACATCCCGTTCGCCAAAGTTTCCGTAAGTCATCGAATGGAAAGCAAAACCGCCACCCTGATCTTCGTCTACAACGCCGATGGCGGGGTGTGGAACGCGCTTGGCGATATGGTGCACAAGATCGTTTCGCCTGCAACGTACCCCTGCTCGCTTTGCGCGCTGACCTATGGCCCGGTGTCGATGCGGCGCGCATGGCGGCGCTTCCTTGGCGGGATCGGACTGCCGACGCTGTTCCTCTATCGTGACGAGTTTAGCACCGGCCTGGATCGGCGCGACCTGCCCCTGCCCGTGGTCCTGCTTGGCCGCGAGCCAGGCCCGCCCGACGTGCTGGTGAGCGCGGCAGAACTTTCAGCACTGCCCGATTTGCCTGCGCTGATCGCCCTGATCGAGACGCGCCTCACCGCGATCAGCGGCTGATTAGCGTCAACTGGCAGGCGTCCGCCTTCCCCGCCGCAGCCGCCGCGGCATGACGCGCGGCATCGGGCGCGAGACGGCGGATCAGGATGATACCACTCGGGGTCGGACTGATGATCGCCCCCGGCTCGGGCGTACTTCCTGGCGGCAACAGGCGCGTAGTCACCGGCTGCCCGGTTCCGCGCAAGGTCGCGAAGTTATCGGTTCGCGCGTCGAAGAAAGACAGCGATTGGTAAGCGGGCCATGCCGCCATACGCAGATCGAGATGGGCGGCAGGATCGCTCAGATCATAGCGGCACAGCGCATAATAGAGATCGGGCGAGGAACGCACCACCTGCTGCGCCTGCGGGGTCACGCGCGGCGTCGCGGTGAAAGCGTGGAGCGCGATGCCGCGCTGCTCCAGCACCGCCATCGCGCGGCCCATGATCAGACGCGGTGCAAAGTGCAGCGTCAGCGCATGCATACCCACCGCAGAAGCGAGCAGCACCGCGAGCGGGGCGAACCAGCGCTTCATGCCCCGCCCTCGCATGACATGCGCGCTATGCGCGGCGGGGTCAGCGCTGCGTTGGGATCGGCCAGCAGCCCGGGGGTGGGCATATAGAGCCTCAGCGTCAGATCGAAATTGCCAGCCGCGCGGCTGGATATCCAAGCCGTCGCGTCTGCGGGCCGGGCCGGCGCGATCACCGCCGACCACGCGCCTGTTCCCGCCTGCTCGGCATCGAGGCTCAGCGCTTCGTCCGTGTTGGCGGGAAGCATACTCCCGGCACCGTACAGCGTCACCGACCACCAGCCCGCAGGCATCGCCCCGCCCGACAGGCGATAGGTGCAGGCCTCGCGTAGCGGAGCGCCGGCATCGTCTGTGGTCCGCGTAAGGTACACAGCCTCGGTCTTGGCCAGCGCCAGCAGGCCGTGGCGGGCAACGCGGGCGCGGGTGTAGGGATCGGCGGCCTTCGAACCGATCGCAAAGTCGCTGCGCCAGCCGCCAACATCGACATTGCCGAAGGCAAGGCTGCGCCCTTCCGGCCACAACCCGGCCAGCCACAAGGCGCTGCCAAGCCCCAGCGCGCTGCCGGCAAGGATCGCCCCGACATAAGTTGCCATGCGCCACATCAGCTTTGCACCATCGCCTCGGCCTCGATCTCGACCTTCCATTCGGGGCGGCACAGCCAGGCAACACCAGCCATGGTCGCCGCCGGGCGCGCATCGCCGAAAAAGCGCGCGTGGACTGCGCCCACCGCGTCCTGATCAGCGGGATCGGTGAGCAGCATCCTTGTGCGCACCACGTCCGCCGCTGATCCGCCCAATTCCTCGATCGCCGCGACAATGATCGCGCAGCACCGCGCCGCCTGCTCGGCCGCGCCGCCGGGCGTGGTCGAGCCATCGGGTTCGACCGGGCCGGTGCCGGCAACGATAATGCGATTGCCCTGCCGCACCGCGCGGGCAAAACCGAAAGTGCTCTCGAACGGCGAACCCGAGGTCGCCTGTCGCCGCTCATTCATCCGCAAGTGACGTCCGTGATTGTCGATGTGTCATCATACAGTACATTAACTCGGTCCTGACGATAATCCATCATCCATGAGCCGCCGGGCGGCCCCCAGCGCAAGCTGCGCGCGCCGCTGGCCTTGAGGATCGCGTTGCCCGCGCCGTAACCTATCAGGCGAGGGCGAAGCTGAGAAGCGTCGCCCCAACCAGGCCGCCTTCGCGCAGGCATTAGCCCTTATGCTTGTCCAGCTCATCGCCCGTCACGCTCACCACATGGAGCAGGTTGGTCGCGCCCGGCGTCCCGAACGGCACACCGGCCAGTACGATCAGCTTTGATCCAGCCGATGCAACCTTGTGACGCAGCGCCATGCGCTTACCCTTGCCGATCATCTCTTCAAAGCTGCCGATATCCTTGGTCGCCACAGCGTGCGCGCCCCACAGCAGCCCCATGCGCCGCGCGGTGCGCATTGACGGGGTGAGCACCAGCACCGGGGTTGCAGGTCGTTCCCGTGCCACCCGCCGCGCGGTCGATCCGCTGGTGGTGAACACCGTGATCGCGCTGATCGGAACGGTGTCGGCAATGGTCATGCAGGCATGGGCCAGCGCATCGGAGGTGGTCGCATCGGGCGGCGTGTCGAGGAACCGCACGCGCGCCTTGTAACCCTCGTCACGTTCGACCTGCACCGCGATGCGGTCCATCATCGCCACGGATTCTTCAGGCCACGCGCCAGCCGCGCTTTCGGCAGAGAGCATCACCGCGTCCGCGCCGTCATAGACCGCATTGGCGACATCGGACACTTCGGCGCGCGTCGGCGTCGGCGCTTCGATCATGCTTTCCAGCATCTGCGTAGCCACGATCACCGGCTTGCCCGCGCGCCGCGCCATATTGACGATCATCTTCTGGAGCGGCGGCACCTCGTAAGGTTCAAGCTCCACACCCAGATCGCCCCGTGCGACCATGATCCCGTCGGCCAATTCAATGATGGAATCGAGCCGGTGGACGGCCTGGGGCTTTTCGATCTTGGCGCAGATTGCGGTGCCGTGGGTGCCGATCAGCTTGCGGGCCTCGGCAATATCTTCGGGACGCTGCACGAAAGACAGCGCGATCCAGTCCGCCCCGTGTTCGGTGGCGAAGGCCAGATCGCGGCGATCTTTCTCGGTCATTGCCGGGATCGGCACTTCGGCGTCGGGGACGTTCACGCCCTTGCGGTCGGAAATCACTCCGCCCACTTCGGCGCTGCACAGGATGCGGCTGTCATCCGCTTCCAACACCTTCAGCCGGATTTTGCCGTCATTGATGAGGAGGCGCTGACCGCGCTCCATGATGCCGAACAGTTCCGGGTGCGGCAGGCAAACGCGGTTTTCATCGCCCGGTGTTTCATCCCGGTCGAGAACAAAGTGACCCGAATGGCGGATCACCGCCTGCCCGGCTGCAAAAGTGCCAACGCGCAGCTTTGGCCCCTGAAGGTCGGCAAGGATCGCGATCGGCCGCGCGTATTGTTTTTCCAGCGCGCGGATTGCGATGATCGCTGCCTCGTGATCGGCGTGGGCGCCGTGGCTCATATTCAGCCGGAAGGCGTCCGCCCCGGCCCGCACCAGCCGTTCGAGCATTTCCGGCGAGCGGCTTGCCGGGCCGATGGTGGCAAGAATTTTGACCTTGCGACCGCGCGGGTCGATCCTTGACTGGTCGCGTCGTGACATTTTTGGCTATCCCTCTTCACGCCCGCCTATGGCACAGGGGCATTTCAACTCAAGGAAAAGCGCGATGAATAGCAATGCCGATCCGCTCGATTCGCTGGACGATGCGCAGGCCGCAGCCGCCTTTCGCCGGCTGGTGCGGCATTTGCGGCACCGACATGATGCGCAGAACATCGAGTTGATGGGGCTGGCAGGTTTTTGCCGCAACTGCCTGGCCGACTGGATCCGCGATGCGGGCTATCCGGGCGACAAAGACGATGCGCGCGAAGTGATCCATGGAATGTCCGGCGCCGAATGGAAAGCGACCCGCCAGACCCCCGCCACGCCCGAGCAAATCGCCCGGATGGAAGCCAGTATCGCGAAGAACGCACAGGATTAATTCGTCAGGCCGTTCACCGTTGGCGCATCGCTGGCTATCGCACCGCCAACCGATTCTCAATTTGCCGATGGAGACCCCGATGGCCGAAACCACCGACGACCGCCTGCGCCTGCTGATCGAGCGTATCGAACGCCTCGAGGAAGAAAAGAAGGGCATCGCCGACGATATCCGTGACGTTTACATGGAAGCCAAGGCGGTCGGTTATGACCCCAAGATCATGCGCCAGATCGTGCGTTTGCGTAAGATGAAGCCCGATGATCGCAGCGAACAGGACATGCTGCTGGAAACGTACAAGAACGCTCTCGGCATGGCGTGAAGCACAGCGCAAATGTCGTTGAAATCTCTCAAAGCTGTGTTATCCAGATAAGACAGCTTTGAGAGGAGAGAAGCGCAATGGCATCCCCCTGGAAAGACGCGCGCGGCATCATCGTCAGCACAACTCCCACGCTCGAAGGCCGGCCGATTGAGGAATACCTCGGTATCGTCACGGGCGAAGTGATCGTGGGTGCGAACATCTTCCGCGATCTTTTTGCCAACATCCGCGACATCGTCGGCGGTCGGTCGGGTTCCTATGAACGCATCCTCGCCGATGCGCGCAAGCAGGCGATTGAGGAATTGCAGGCGGAAGCGGCGGCAATCGGGGGCAATGCAGTGGTCGCGATCGATCTCGATTATGAAGTGATCGGCGCCAACGGATCGATGCTGATGGTGAGCGCCACGGGAACGGCGGTACGGGTCTAAGCCCTCACCACCAGCCGTACGCGCCCGCCAGAAACACCGCATTATAGGCCGCATGATGCGCCATGGCCGCGCCGAGCCCCAGCCGGGTGCGGACATAGGCCAGCAGCAAGCCACCGATGGTTTGAGGGAGCACGATCAGCAGACCGAGCGGATGCTGGATCGGCGTATAATTGCCGAGGTGGATGAGGCCGAACACCACGGTGGAACCCCACACAAACCCGGCAAAATGGCGGGTGAACCACGCGGGCACGGCGGTGTCGCGGCGGTGGGTCAGCCCCCAATGGATCAAACCGGCAAAGGCAATCCCGGCCCCGCACCACGCGGCCGGCAGGGCATGATCGCCGGGCACGACAAGGCTCGCGCCGAACATCAGCATCGCGGCAAAACCATAAAGCGCGAAACGAAGCGCGGCGATCCGGCCCGTCAGCCAGCCGCGAAAGGCCAGCTCCTCAAGCACGGGGGCAAGGACAAGAAACTCGATCACGTCCTGCGCCAAGGTCGTCTTGGTCACCAGCGGTTCGGGCAGGAAGCTTGCTCGGGCATCCCACGCCTCGGTCAAGGCTGCCACCAGCCAGTCGAGAGCGAGAGCGAGCGCAAATACCAGCAACAACGCCAGCGCCGCGGCCTGCCCCCAAGCCATCGGCTGCGCGGCGTAAGTCGGGCGCACCGCAAATCGCGCCACATCGGCGATCCGCTCGCGCAGGGTCGTTGCTCTCACCACGCGCGCCCTTGCATCGGCCGCGCCCATCGGGGTAAGGCCGCCTCGCATATCTCCAACATTCCGGTGAAGTTCGTCCAATGGCAGGCCATTCCAAGTTCAAGAACATCATGCACCGCAAGGGTGCGCAGGACAAGAAACGCGCAGCAATGTTCTCCAAGCTGTCGCGTGAAATTACCGTGGCAGCCAAGATGGGGATGCCCGATCCGGACATGAACCCGCGCCTGCGCCTGGCGGTCAACGCCGCGCGCGCGCAGTCGATGCCCAAGGACAATATCCAGCGCGCCATCGACAAGGCATCGCAGGCCGGCGGCGAAGATTATGTGGAAATCCGCTACGAAGGTTACGGCCCGGGCGGCGTGGCACTGATCGTCGAGGCACTGACCGACAACCGCAACCGCACCGCCACCAATGTCCGCACCGCGTTCAGCAAGAATGGCGGTAACCTCGGAAGCGAAGGGTCGGTGTCGCACGGCTTCGAACGGCGCGGGCTGATCGAATATTCGGCCGCTGCTGGTGACGAAGAGCGGGTTCTAGAAGCCGCCATCGAAGCGGGCGCGGATGATGTGGAATCCTCCGATGACGGTCACACCATCTGGACGGCTGCCGATGCCTTGCACGGCGTAGCAGGCGAGCTGGAAAAGGGCCTCGGCCCGGCAGACAATGTGAAGCTGGCGTGGAAGCCGGTTCTGTCAGTGGATGTTGACGAAGCCACCGCGGGCACGCTGATGAAGCTGATCGACACGCTGGACGATGACGACGACGTGCAGACCGTCTGGGGGAACTACGAAATCTCCGACGAGGTGATGGAGAAGCTGGGCTGAGAAAGCGCGAATGGCTGCTGGCAATAGCTCTGGGGGCGGCGTTCCTCATTGCAATGCTGTGGCGGTTCGGCTTCCGGATCGGGCTGTGACCCTGTGCTGATCCTCGGGCTGGATCCGTCGCTGTCTTCGACCGGCTGGGGCATTGTCCGCTGCGAAGGCGCGCGGATCAGCCATGTGGCGAACGGCCAGATCAAGACCGATGCCGGCGATCCGATGGCTGCGCGGCTGGCCGCATTGGCCGCTGGCGTGGCGGCGGTGATTGCCGAACATTCGCCTGCGCGCGCGGCGGCGGAGGAGATCTTCGTCAACAAGAACCCGCAGTCGACGCTCAAGCTGGCGCAAGCGCGTGGGGCGGTGCTGGCAGCGTGCGGGACGGCGGGCCTGACCGTCAATGAACACGCCGCGCGGCTGGTGAAGAAAGCGGTCACCGGCACGGGCGCAGCGGAAAAGGCGCAGGTTGCCGCGATGATGAAGGTGCTGCTGCCGGGTGTCGCACTGGCCGGAAGCGATGCGGCGGATGCCCTTGCAGTGGCGATTGCCGACGCGCATCTGGCCCCGCGGATTTGAACGGAGACGGCAATGATCCACCTTTACGGCATCCCCAACTGCGACACGGTAAAAAAGTCGCGCGTGTGGCTCGATGCGCAAGGGCGCAGCTACACCTTCCACGATTACAAGAAGGAAGGGGCCGACCCCGCGAAGATCGCCGCGTGGATAGCCGCGACCGGACTGGACGTGGTCGTAAACCGCAAGGGTACGACCTACCGTGCGCTGTCCGACGCTGACAAGGCGCTGGCCGCCAGCATTGATACCGCGCCCGCGGTGCTCGCTGCCAACCCTTCGGTCATCAAGCGGCCCATCGCGGTGCACGACGGCGGATTACTGGTCGGGTTCCAGCCGGACGAATGGGCCGCCGCGTTCGGCTGACCGGCATCCGATGAACCCGCTGGAAATCATCGCCGTCGCGCTCGGGCTGGCCAATATCGGTCTGCTCGTGCGGCGTTCGATCTGGAACTACCCGTTCGGCATGGCGATGGTGGCGCTGTATTTCGTGATCTTCCGCGACGCGCGGCTGTATGGCGAGGCGTGGCTTCAGGTGTTCTTCTTTGTCGTGCAGGGCTGGGGTTGGTGGCTGTGGGCGCGCGCCGGGGGGCTGACGCAGATGGTCGAGGTGGCATGGATGGGCTGGCCCGCCCGCACCGCCGCGCTGGTGCTGGTCGCGGGATCAAGCCTCGGCATCGGCTGGGCGATGGCGCGCTACACCGATGCCGCACTGCCCTACGCCGACGCCGCGATTGCGGGGGCTAGCGTGGTCGCGCAGGTGCTGCTGGCGATGCGCCGGGTGGAAAACTGGGCGCTGTGGATCGCCATCGATGTGTTGTCGATCGGGGTCTATCTCAACCGCGAGCTTTACTTGACTGCCGGGCTGTATGCGGCGTTTCTGGTGCTGGCGACAGTCGGCCTGATCGCCTGGGCCAAGGCCGCGCGCGCTGGCGAGGCGATTGAAGCATGACAAAACGCGGCTTCCTGCTCGGCAAGTTCATGCCCCCCCACGCCGGGCATCTGGCGCTGATCCGCGCTGCGCGCGCGCTGGTCGATGAACTGACCGTGCTGGTGTGCTGGCTGCCGAACGATCCGGTTGCAGGAGAATTGCGGCTCAAATGGATGCGCGAACTTCTGCCCGATTGCCGGGTGATCGGCCACGGCGAGGTTGTCCCGCAGGCGCCCGAAGACAGCGCCGATTTCTGGCCGATCTGGCGCGGCATCGTCGCGGACGCCCACCCTGAACCCATCGACTACCTGTTTGCTGGCGAGGATTACGGTGCGCAGCTGGCGCAGCAGGTCGGCGGCCTGTTTGTGCCGCTGGGCGGGCGGGTACTGGGGCTGGCCGATGATCCGCTTTCCAGCCTCAGCGCCAGCGCCGTCCGTGCCGATCCGGCAGCGCATTGGCCCTATCTCCCCGCGCCGGTGAAGGCCCATTACCGCCGCACCATATGCCTCCACGGGGCGGAGAGCACGGGCAAGACCACGCTGGCCGCGTTGCTCGCTAGGGAGGCCGAAGCCGTTACCGTCGGCGAATATGGTCGCAGCCATTGCGAGGTGCATAAAGGGCCGCTGTCGCTCGACGACCTCCTCCTCATCGGCCGCGCGCAGCAGGCGATGATCGCCGCCGCTGCAAGTTGGGCCGGGCCGCGGCTGCTGGCTGATACCGATGCACTGATGACTGCGGCCTGGTGTGAGATGCTGCTGGGGCACAGGCCAGCCGAGTTGATGGCCGCGCCCAAGGCTGATCTTTATCTGCTGCTCGAACCCGATCTGCCGTGGGTCAATGATGGAACGCGCTTCTTCAGCGACCCCGCCGACCGTCACCGGTTTGCAAAGATCGTGGAGCAGGTGCTCATTGATGCCGGGGTGCCGTTTGCGCGAATTTCCGGGCATGGGCCGGATCGGCTCGCCGCCGCCTTGGGAGCGATCAATGCCTGAAGCCCGCCTGATTCTCGCCGCCCTGCTGCTGGCACCCGCGCCTGCGACCGCGCAGGATATGCTGATTATCGCCCACCGCGGCGCAAGCGCGGAGCGACCCGAACACACGCTCGCAGCCTATGAACGCGCGATCGATCAAGGCGCGGATTATATCGAGCCCGATCTGGTCGCGACCAAGGATCTGGTGCTGGTCTCACGCCACGAAAACGAACTATCCGGCACCACTGATGTAGCAACCCGCGAGGAGTTCGAGGATCGCCGCCGGGACAAGACGATTGACGGGCAAAAGATCGCAGGCTGGTTTGCCGAAGATTTCACCCTCGCCGAACTGCGCACCTTGCGTGCGAAGGAGCGGATTCCATCGGTGCGGCCCGCCAACACACGGTTTGACGGGCTGTATCAGGTGCCCACGCTGGGCGAGATCGTGAAGCTGGTGCGGGCCAAGGAAGCGGCGACGGGACGGCGCATCGGTCTTTACCCTGAAGTGAAGCACCCGGAATTCCTGTTGCAGGAAACCGGCATCGACATGGTCGATCTGTTGCTGCGTGAATTCCGCACTTTGGGCATCACGCCCGCCGATCCGGTCTTCATCCAGAGCTTCGAAATCGCCCCCTTGCAGCGACTGAAGCAGCGGGGCGGCGGGTTCAAGCTGGTGCAACTCGTGAAGCCGGAGGATGGCCCCGCGGATGAACCGGCGATGCGCTATGCCGAAATGGTGACGCCGACGGGGCTGGCCGAGATCGCGAAATATGCCGATGCGGTCGGGGCGCATATCGGGCTTGTTCTGAAACCCGATGGCACGCCGACTTCGCTGGTTGCCGATGCCAAGGCGGCAGGGCTGTCCGTCCATGCTTGGACCGTGCGGCCGGAGAACGAATTCCTTCCCGCCATGCTGCGGGCGGGCGATGACCCCAAAGGCAAGGGCTGCGGCGATGTCAATCTGGCCGCGATGCTTAAGGCGGCAGGTGTCGCGGGCGTGTTCAGCGACGGACCGCTGAAGGGGCGGACCTGTCCCTAGGCCGGCCGCGCGCTCAGGATATAGTTCAGCGACATATCATCGGACAGATGCAGCCCCTTGCCCGGCCGCCATGCGATTCCGCGTCGCTCCGTCACCGTCAGGCCCGCGTCGGCCAGTAGCACCTCGAATTCTTCGGGCGTGATGAAATCCTCCCAGTGGTGGGTGCCTTTCGGAACATAGCCGACCGCTTCTGCCGCGCCGACCAGCAAAACGCGGCTGGCGGCGGTGCGGTTGGGGGTCGACATGATCAGCAAGCCACCGGGCGCCAGCCGCGCCGCGACATCGCGCAGAAACGCAGCCTTGTCGGCCACGTGCTCGATCACTTCGACGCAGGTAACCAGATCGAAAGTGCCAATATCCAGCGCTGCGACTTCGCCCGCCATGTAGCGGATATCCAGTCCCACGCCGTCCGCATGGGCGCTTGCCGCCGCGACATTTTCCGCCGCTGCATCCACGCCCGTCACGCTTGCACCCAGCCGCGCGAGAGGCTCGCAAACCAGCCCTGCCCCGCAGCCGATATCAAGCGCAGCCTTTCCCGCCAATGGCCTGGCCGAAGCCCGGGCGTCAGACCAATGCGCGTCGATCGCATCGCGGATGAACGCCATCCGCACAGGGTTGACCTGATGCAGAGACGCCATTGGCCCCTTGGGGTTCCACCAGTCCCGCGCCAATCCGGCGAAGAAATCGGCTTCCTCGGGCCGGATAGTTACATTCGATACGTTTGCGTTTCCCATAAACGCCCCTTAACAGCCGCCGCGAACACTCACCAGCAGGAGCTGCAACTTGGCCCGCATTGTGATGAAATTCGGCGGCACATCAATGGCCGGGACGGAGCGTATCCGCCGGGTGGCCAGTATTGTGCGCGCGCAGGCCGCGGTGAAACCTGACGGGACGCGCGATCAGGTCGCGGTGGTCGTCAGCGCCATGGCGGGCGAGACTGACCGGCTGGTGAACTTCTGCCGCGAAGCCAATCCGCTCTATGATCCGGCGGAATATGATGTGGTCGTCGCCAGCGGCGAACAGGTCACCAGCGGCTTGCTGGCGCTGACACTTCAGGCCTTGGGGTGCAAATCGCGCAGCTGGCTCGGCTGGCAACTCCCGATCAAAACCGTCGAAGCCCACGCCAAGGCGCGCATTGACGAAATCGATGCGCCCGCGCTGATCGCCGCGATGGAAGCGGGCGAGATCGCGGTGATCCCGGGCTTTCAGGGCGTGTCCGCAGATGACCGCATTACCACTCTGGGACGCGGCGGGTCAGACACCTCGGCTGTTGCGGTGGCGGCCGCGATCAAGGCCGACCGCTGCGACATCTACACCGATGTCGACGGCGTCTACACCACCGACCCGCGCATCGTCGCCAAGGCGAAGAAGCAGAAGGCGGTGACTTACGAGGAAATGCTCGAACTCGCATCAGTGGGCGCGAAGGTTTTGCAGACGCGCTCTGTCGGCCTTGCGATGAAGGAAAAGGTGCGGGTTCAGGTGCTTTCAAGCTTCATCGGCGACGGCGCCCCGCCCGCTGATGATCTGCCCGGAACGATGATCGTCTCGGAACAGGAAATGGACGAATTGGTGGAGAATGGCCTGATGGAACGCCAGCTTGTGACCGGCATCGCGCATGACAAGAACGAAGCCAAGGTGATCCTCACCCGCGTGCCCGACCGGCCCGGCGCGGTGGCGAACATTTTCGAACCGCTCGCCGCGGCCAGCATCAATGTCGACATGATCATCCAGAACGTCGGCCGCGACAAGGGCGAGACGGACGTTACCTTCACCGTGCCGCAGTCCGACCTTGCCCGCGCACAGGCGCTGCTGGAAGACCGCCGCGACGCCATCGGCTTCAACCGCATCATCACCGACAGCAAGATCGCCAAGATCAGCGTTGTCGGCGTCGGCATGAAAAGCCATGCGGGCGTGGCCAGTTCGATGTTCCGCGCGCTTTCGGATCGCGGGATCAACATTCAGGCGATCAGCACATCGGAAATCAAGATCAGCGTGATGATCGACGAGGACGAGACCGAACTGGCGGTCCGCGTGCTGCACACGGCTTACGGGCTGGACGCGGTTAGCTGAAAAGTAGCATTTTGATCGAAATTAACCAATGTAGGTGACTTCGCCTTAACTCTTGGGGCCAGAGTGTCGGGGTGCCCATTCCGGGTACGGAGTCTCCCCTCATGGCCATCAAGGCCCATCTTGATCATCAGGCGCCTGCCGACCGAAACAGCCCGTCAGGCGCCCTCCGCAGCGCCGAGCGCCGTGGGTTGCGGCTGGAAACCAGCGGATTTCATGCCGGCTTGGGTGAGACCAATGTCACCATCCACAACATTTCGGCCGCAGGGCTACTGATCGAAACCTCAGCGGCTCTGGCTGAGGGCGAGCAGCTTGCGATTGATCTGCCCGAAGCCGGCACGGTGGTGGCCACCGTGGTCTGGCAAAGCGAGCGGCTGTATGGCTGCGCCTTCGATGCAGAGCTTGGGCCGGCGGCCTTGGCCGCCGCACAGTTGCAGGGCTTCGCGCCCGGCGTTCCCAACCAAACGCTGCCGCACACTCCGGTTCAGACCTTTGCCTCGGCGGAGGGACTGGGCGTGCGGCTTAACCGACTGCGCCGCGAAGCAGGGCTGACACTGGCCGACATCGCGGAGGCACTGGGCGTCAGCAAGCCGACAGTGTGGGCATGGGAAAAGGGCAAGGCCCGCCCCTTGCCTGAAAGGCTGGAGGCAATTGCCAGCGTGCTGGGCGTGGCGCCCGACCTGCTGGCTGCCGCGCCTGCCCCGCGCGAAATTGACGCTGTGATCGCCGATTGCCGCCATCGGATCGCGCAAGCTTGCGGTACAACCCCTGAAGCGGTGCGGATCATGATCGAACTGTGATTTGATAATCTCGATGGATCATCAGGCTCGACCGGCACGGTTTCATCCTCCACGCTTGTAAAAAGCCGCGGAACTGTGACTGGATCTGTCGGGTGCGCTGCGGTTGCCGCAATTGACCGATCTGGCAAACCGCAATCACGCTGCCTTTCTGGCCGAACATATCGACGCGGTGCTGAACAGCGGCGCGCAGGTGGCGCGTGGCCCGTCATCGCAGATCCGCATAACTGGACTCGCGTGGGCTGATCGGTAAAGCCTTCACCCATGAGCCACATTGCCACCATCCTGCTGCTCGGTTCGGGCGAGCTGGGCCGCGAGTTCGTCATCTCCGCCAAGCGTCTCGGCGCGCGGGTGATCGCCTGTGACAGCTATGACAACGCCCCCGCGATGCAGCTGGCAGACGCGCGCGAGGTGTTCTCCATGCTCGACGGCGCGGCGTTGAGGGCGGCGGCGGAAAAGCACCGCCCCGATCTGATCGTCCCCGAAATCGAGGCGATCCGCACCGAAGTCCTCGCCGATCTGGAGGCAGAAGGCTTCACCATCGTGCCGTCTGCCCGCGCCGCCCAACTGACCATGAACCGCGATGCGATCCGCGATCTGGCGGCGGGCGAGCTGGGTCTTACCACCTCGCAATATGGCTATGCGGAAAGCTTTGCCGAGGCAGAGGAAGTGGCCGCGCGCATCGGCTATCCGCTGGTGATGAAGCCGGTCATGTCGTCATCGGGCAAGGGCCAGAGCAAGGTCAACGACGCCGCCGCGCTGGAAGCCGCGTGGGAATATGCAGTCGCCAATATGCGCGGCGATCGGGCGCGGGTCATCTTGGAACAATTCATCGCCTTCGATTATGAAATCACCCTGCTGACCGTGCGCCATGCAGGCGGCATCAGCTTCTGCCCGCCGATCGGCCACCGCCAGGAACGCGGCGATTACCGCGAAAGCTGGCAACCCGCCGCGATGAGCGCCGCCGCACTCGCCAACGCGCAGGATATGGCGGCCAAGGTCGTCACGGCGCTGCAAGGCGGAGGGCGCGGCTGGGGGCTGTATGGCGTCGAGTTCTTCGTGAAGGGTGAGGACGTGATCTTCTCCGAACTGTCCCCCCGACCGCATGACACCGGTATGGTGACGCTCGCCAGCCAAGACCTCACCGAATTCGATCTGCACGCCCGCGCGATCCTCGGCCTGCCGGTGCCGGACAGCATCGCCGCCCGCCCCGCCGCCTCTGCGGTCATCCTTGCCGACCGGGATTGCGACGACTTCGCCTTCGAGGGGGTAGCCGATGCCCTCGCGCTGGCGTCCGAAGTTGACGTGCGGATCTTCGGTAAGCCCGTCACCCGCGCCTACCGCCGCATGGGCGTGGCATTGGCCCGCGCCGCAGATGCGCCCGCCGCTGTGGACCTTGCCAAACAGGCCGCCGGTGCCGTGCGGATTGTCTATTCCGCCAAGGCGGACTAGGGCGCGCGCATGAGCAATTATCCCAACACCGCTGCGCTGATGCAGCGCGGCACAGACTTCCTCGGCTGCAAGACCGCGATCATGTGCGGGGCGATGAGCTGGGTGTCGGAACGCAACCTTGTCGCCGCGATCAGCAACGCAGGCGGCTTCGGCGTGATCGCCTGCGGGGCGATGACCCCCGAACTGCTCGACCGCGAAATCGCTGCGACCAAGGCGCTGACCAGCAAGCCCTTCGGCGTGAACCTCATCACCATGCACCCTGCGCTGTTCGATCTGATCGCGGTGTGCCGCAAGCACGGCGTGACCCATGTGGTGTTGGCGGGCGGCATCCCGCCGAAGGGCTCGGTCGAGGCCATCAAAGAAGGTGGCGATACCAAGGTGATCTGCTTTGCCCCCACGCTGGCGCTGGCGAAAAAGCTGCTGCGGTCTGGGGCGGACGCGATGGTGATCGAGGGCATGGAGGCAGGCGGCCATATCGGCCCGGTCTCCACATCGGTGCTGGCGCAGGAAATCCTGCCCGAACTGGCCGCCGACCACCTGATCTTCGTCGCCGGCGGCATCGGCCGGGGCGAGGCGATTGCCAGCTATCTCGAAATGGGCGCGGCGGGCGTGCAATTGGGCACCCGCTTCGCCTGCGCGACCGAGAGCATTGCCCACCCCGATTTCAAGAAAGCGTTCTTCCGCGCCTCCGCGCGTGAGGCGGTCGCTTCCGTCCAGGTCGATCCGCGCCTGCCGGTGATCCCGGTTCGCGCGCTCAAGAACAAGGGCACCGAGGAGTTCACCGCCAAACAGCGCGAAGTGGCCGCACTTCTGGATGCGGGCGCGGTCGACATGGGCGAAGCGCAGTTGCAGATCGAACATTTCTGGGCAGGCGCCCTGCGCCGCGCGGTGATCGACGGCGATGTCGAGAACGGCAGTGTGATGGCCGGGCAGTCCGTGGGCATGGTGACCAAGGAAGAACCGGCTGCCGACATCATCGCCGAACTGATGGCCCAATGCGAGGCGGCGCTCGCCAAGTAAGATGCCCGCGCCGCTCGTCCTCACCCTCGCCTGCCCTGACCAGCCCGGCATCACGGCGCGGGTCACGGGTTTCCTGTTCGAACGCGGGTGCAACGTCCTTGATGCACAGCAGTTCAATGACCGGGCAGGCAACGGCGGCGGCGATCGCTTTTTCATGCGGGTGGTGTTTGACCCCGATGGCTCGACCGCCGAAACCCTGCGCACCGATTTTGCTGCACTGGCGGGTGCGTTCGCGATGGAATGGACGATGGTCACCGAAGACCGCCCGCGCCGGACCATTATCCTTGTCAGCAAGTTCGATCACTGTCTGGTCGATCTGCTCTACCGCTGGCGCACGGGCGAATTGCCGATAGACCCGGTGGCGATTGTCTCCAACCACCCGCGCGAGGCCGCGATCCGGGTGGATATCGGCGACATTCCGTTCCACCACATTCCGGTCACCCCCGACGCCAAGCCAGCCGCCGAGGCGCAGCTGCGCGCGCTGGCGGCAGAAACTGACGCGGAGCTGGTCGTGCTGGCTCGCTACATGCAGGTGTTTTCGGACGAGCAATCGGCCCATTTCGCCGGGCGCTGCATCAACATCCACCACAGCTTCCTGCCCGGCTTCAAGGGCGCGCGGCCGTACCATCAGGCCCACGCGCGCGGGGTGAAGATCATCGGCGCGACCGCGCATTTCGTCACCGCAGACTTGGATGAAGGCCCGATCATCCATCAGGATGTCGAACGCATCACCCACGCCGACAGCCCCGAAGACCTCGTCCGCAAGGGCCGCGACATCGAACGCCGCGTCCT
>ERZ1022756.198-NODE-198-length-20406-cov-23.449315_pt1 | contig 20406 bp, 21 predicted proteins | sample MGYA00520902_ERZ1022756 | MGnify/ENA primary metagenome ERZ1022756 (study PRJEB33162, sample SAMN09537601) | freshwater metagenome | isolation source: freshwater | place: Canada:Alberta | collected 2017-07 | study: EMG produced TPA metagenomics assembly of the...
CCTGTTCGCTTGAGGTTACAGCCGGGGAGTGATCGTGCGACTGAGCTGCACGGAGCTCAGTTTCTGAAACCGGCGAAATCCGGTCTTCGAAATAGATTCTCGAAAGAGCTGAGCGTACTCTGCTTCCAACGGTAATCTTGCCTTTTTCGTTAGGTCTAACAATTGTTGGCCTGTAATCCTTGAAATCAACCAACTTGTACATTTCGTACTTATCTAGCGGCTCGTGCACCTCTATGTACTCACCGTGGGGGAGTCTAACAATTCGTCCAGTTTCTCTTCCGTGCAGCACAATTTCACGGTCTTTACGCTGCAGCGATAGACAGGTTCTCTTGGTCACGATGTAGGCAAAGATTGGTCCAACGATAAGCATGATTTGCATCGAGATTAGAACCTGGTTCAAAGACATCTGGAAGAAGACCGCGATCAAGTCCGTTGAGGCAGCTGCCCATAGAACACCGTAGAAGGTCACGCCAGCCGCACCGATAGCAGTGCGAGTTGGTGCGTTTCTTGGGCGGTCTAGAACGTGGTGTTCGCGCTTGTCAGCGGTTACCCAGGCTTCGATAAATGGGTAGACCGCAACTAAACCAAGGAACACAAGACTTCCAACAAGGGGAATTAGAACACCAAATGGATAGGTGTGACCAAACAAAATGATGTCCAAATTGCTTGGTGCTAAACGAAGAGCACCATCTAACCATCCGATGTACCAGTCGGGCTGAGTACCAGCTGAAACCGGGGAGGGGTCATAAGGACCGTAGTTCCATATCGGGTTGATCGTGAATGTTGCTGAAATCAGCATTACAACACCAAAAACAATGAAGAAGAATCCTCCAGCTTTAGCAACGTAAACAGGCATCAATGGATAGCCAACAACGTTCTCGTCGGTTCTTCCAGGTCCTGAGTAGTGGGTGTGCTTGTGTATCACAACCATGAACAAGTGAATCGCTATGAAGATCACAATTAGTGCCGGTACTAGCAAAATGTGCAGACCATACAATCTTGCGATAACTTCAGTGCCGGGGAACTCGCCTCCGAATAGACCCGAGGAAATGCTGGTTCCAATTACTGGAATACCCTTGATCATTCCATCGATAATGCGCAATCCATTGCCCGATAGTAGATCGTCAGGCAGTGAGTATCCGGTGAAGCCAGCAGCCATTCCAAGAATGAATAGCATAAATCCAACTAGCCAGTTTATTTCTCTTGGCTTACGGAATGCTCCTGTGAAGAAAACTCTGAGCATGTGAAGACCGGCAGCAGCGACAAACAAGAGCGCCGACCAGTGGTGAACTTGACGCATAAGCATTCCGCCGCGAATTTCAAAAGAGATGTCCAAAGAAGACGCGTAGGCAATAGACATTTGGGCACCCTTTAGCGGAACGTATGAACCGTCGTAGATAACCTCAGTCATTGATGGCTGATAGAAGAAAGTCAGGAAGGTTCCGGAAATCAAAAGGATCACGAAGCTATATAGAGCTACTTCTCCAAGCATGAACGACCAGTGATCTGGGAAGACCTTGCGACCGAAGTTCTTTAGGATACCGCCAACTCCCAAACGCTCGTCAAGGTAGTTGGCTGTTGAAGCGAGTGCTCCACCTTGCTTGTTTTCTTTAACGGCTGTTGTCATTTTTTAACGCTCCCAAAAGCTAGGGCCGACTGGTTCAAGGAAATCGCTCTGGGCGATCAGGTAACCCTCAGCGTCGACGGTTATCGGCAGCTGTGGCAATGGACGCGCTGCGGGTCCGAAAACCACCTTGCAGTGCTCTGAAACATCAAACGTTGATTGGTGACACGGGCAAAGCAAGTTGTGAGTGATGTCCTCATAGAGTGCCACCGGGCAACCAACATGGGTGCAGATCTTCGAGTATGCAACGATTCCTTCGTAAGACCAACTCTTTTTGTCTTCGTCTTCTTTGAGATCGTCTTGATTCAAACGAACTAGCAAAACCGCAGCCTTGGCTTTTTCTTCTAGCTTGTGCTCGTGCATCTCAGCCAATCCCTCTGGAATGACATGGAAGGCGGAACCAATAGTTACATCAGAAGCTTTGATTGGAATTCCAGTTGGGTCTGCTGTTAGCCGGGTACCTTTTTTCCACATCGTGTGTCGCAAAGTATCCCCGACAACTGGACCTAAGTCGCCAAAAACTACAAGGGCTGGTAACGGAAACAGAGCTAACGCGCCATACATAGTTCTTCTGATTAGCTTTCTGCGAGAAAAACCAGACTCTTGATCGGCAAGCTTCACAATTTCAACCGCAGCAGCTCGGACATCTTCACTGCCACGAGTTTGATGACGAGGTTCTGAAACCTCAAAATCTGGCATCAACGTCTTGGCCCAGTGCACGGCACCAATTCCAATACCGAGCAATGAAAGCGTCATGCCAAGCCCGAGCCACAAGTTATTGGCCCGAACAGTCGAGAGATCTTCAGTTATCGGGAATGCAACATAGGCCCACAGAGCAAAGAAACTTCCAACCACTGACAACACGAAAAGAAAAGCAACTTGGCGTTCGGCATTTCGGGCATGCTTCGGGGACTTATCAGTCATGCGGACCCGATGTGGCTCTAGCCCAGGATCGCTGATTTTGTCTTGCGAGATTACCGCAAGACCAGACTCGAATTCATGCTCAAAGCCATCGGCTTCTTTGCCTCGTTCTATATCCTTACCAGCCAACTCGTTGCACTCCTTCTAATTCGATTTCGCTGCGAGCCACACGGTGATTGCGATGATTCCACCTAGTCCGAAAATCCAAATAAACAAGCCTTCAGCAACCGGACCCAAGCTTGCAAGAGCGTATCCGCCGGCTGATTGATTGGCGTCAATGTATGCGAGATAACTTATGATGTCTTGCTTATCCGTTGGGGTGAGGTAGGTGTCATCAAACTTGGGCATATTCTGCGGACCCGTGGCCATCGCCCCGTAAACGTGCTTTGCCGAAACGCCTGTTAGTGCAGGAGCATACTTTCCTTCTGTGAGTGCCCCACCAGCCCCGACCGCGTTGTGACACATCGCACAGTTGATTCTAAATAACTCTCCACCGTGCGTTACATCACCCGTAGCTTCAAGATACTTAGCCTCGGGGATAGCAGCACCACCTGGCCCCAGCGATTCTACATAGGCGGCCATTAACTCAATTTGCTCGTCGGTGAACTGCACTGGCTTCTTGGCAAGCTGAGGACCACTGGCTTGTCCAGGCATACGCCCACTTCCAACTTGGAAATCAACCGCTAGAGCGCCAACACCTATTAGCTTCGGGTTAGAGTCAAGCCCCTCACCTTGAAGGCCATGGCAACTTGCGCAGTTCGAAAGAAACAGCTTCTTGCCTTCAGCAATTTGATCTGCCGTGTATGAAGTTGCAACATTTGATTCGACAACGTTGGTTGCAACCGCGAAGCCACCACCGGAAAACAATAAACCAGCCGCGATCACAAAAATTGCCGCTAGGGGAGAACGGCGTGAACCGTTTATCTTTCTACGAAGTGACATCAAATTCTCTCTTTATTTCAGTACGTAAATGATCAAAAACAAACCAATCCAAACAACGTCGACGAAGTGCCAGTAATAGGAAACGACAATGGCGCTGGTGGCCTCGAGGTGCCCGTACTTCTTGGCAGCATAGGTTTTCGCTATAACCAGCAGGAAGGCAATCAATCCTCCAGTTACGTGAAGAGCGTGGAATCCGGTCGTGATGTAAAAAGCACTACCGTAGGAGTTGCTACTTATCGTCACACCTTCAGACACCAACATTGCGTACTCGTAAACCTGACCCGCGACGAAGATTGCACCCAGGATGTAGCTAAGGAAAAACCACTCGACTAAACCCCACTTAAGCGGAGACAAGCCAGTTGCTCGGGGCTGAAGACGCTCAGCGGCAAAAACACCGAATTGCGCAGTAAATGAGGAAGCAACAAGGATCAGGGTGTTGATCAGGGCAAAGGTTACATCGAGAATTTGGGTGTCGTTGGCCCAAATAGTGGGGGAGTTAGCCCGGAGGCTAAAGTACATCGCAAATAACCCCGCGAAAAACATAACTTCGCTTCCAAGCCAAACTATGGTTCCAACCGAGGTCGCGCTTGGGCGATTAATCACTATCGGGGCGTTCTGGCTGATTTGTGCGGAAGTCATACCAATATGATAACCCGAGATTTCAGGCATATCGGGCAATATGCCTGCAATTCTCTAGCGTTTTCCGTAATAAGCTGACCAAATGCATAGTGACTCAACCTGGAATGAAATTCTTCAAGATCTTGACGCTAAACGAGATCTATCACGCGAGCAAAGTTCTTGGGCGCTTTCAGAAATCATGAAGGGTACCGCTCCCGAAACAAAAGTTTCGAGCTTCATGCTAGCTCTTCGTGGCAAAGGTGAAACCGTAGATGAACTTGCTGGACTTGTGGACACAATGCTCGAAAACGCTCTTGCGCTCGAAACCGGAAACGATGCCGTTGACCTGGTTGGAACTGGTGGCGACATGTTTGGCACCGTAAACATTTCCTCGATGGCGGCCATTTTGACAGCTTCTTCCGGCGTGCCAGTTTTGAAGCACGGTTCTCGTTCTGCCTCTGGCAAGACTGGTTCCTCAGAGATGCTTCAGGAGCTCGGTGTAAATCTGGAGCTCTCGCCAGCACGGGTCGCCGAAGTCTTCAAGCAAACGGGGATCTCATTCTTTTTTGCGCTGGTGTTTCATCCCGCTATGAAGCACGTTGCCCCAATCCGCAAGAAACTAGGGGTTCCAACCACCTTTAATTTTCTAGGGCCTCTTGCCAATCCGGCTCAACCCCTAGCAACGCTTTTGGGCGTCGCAAACGAGCAAATTGCCCCCCTAATGGCCCAAGAATTGGCTCAAAGGGGGCGATTTGGCTTAGTTTCAAGGGGAAACGATGGTTTAGACGAGCTCACAACCACCACAACCAGCAGAATCTGGGAAGTATCGCCCAACAATTTGACCAATTGGGAGTTGGACCCAACCCGACTAGGAATCAAAAAGGCCAACCTGGAACAGCTAATTGGTGGGGATGCTGCCCACAATGCCCAGATTGCTCGAGATCTCTTCGAAGGCAAGACCTCTGGCAACCTAGGGGCAGTTCGAGACATCGTGATTTTGAACGCCGCGGGGGGAGTGGTCTCCTACCAGAGCGCAAAGTCGCCAGAACTTATCGGCTCAGAGCTAACCAGCCGCTTTGAATCCGCTGTAGATCAGGTGACGATTGCTCTCGAAACAGGCAGAGCTTTAGAAAAACTAGACCAGTGGGTAACTGCAACTAGGTAAAGTTCTCGCGGGGATAGGCCCTGAGGGCGTTTATTTGTAAGTTGACATAATGTACATTATCGGCGTACGGCACCAACAACGAACCAGCTAGGACCAGTCCGGCAGCTTCACCCTAAGCGATTCAAAGACAGGGACCGCATCAACAATTAGCCTTTTGTTGGGATCTTGAATACCCGCAGCGAGATTTGCACCAGGTATCCAATAGTCAGGGCAAAGATCAAAGTTCCTTCTCTAGCCTGGCCACCCATGAGCCAGCCAATGGTCAACGCAGAAGCCTCATAGGCGGTTCTGACGAGCCAAAATGGCTTATCCAGTGCATTGGCGGTTCCCTGCATTAGGCCGTCTCTAGGCCCGGATCCGAGCCTCGAGCTGATGTACAGCCCGGTAGCAATTGCCACCACAACTACCCCAAGGATGAAGATTGCAAGCTGTTGCCAGTAGGAAGACGGCTCAGGAAGCATCAGGAGCCAAAAGTCCGCAAAAAGACCAACCAGCAAGGCATTTGCAACCGTTGCAAAGCCTGGCTTGACTTTCAGTGGTATCCAACAAAGCAACACAAATATACTTACGACAACCGTGGAGACACCAAAACTTAGTCCGGTTTGAATAGCAATTCCCTGCCCTAGAACGTCCCAGGGGGCAATACCGATTCCGGCGTGCACCGTGAGGGCTACTCCCATGCCATAGACGAACAAACCAGCAAATAGCGTTAGCAGCCTAACTGGCAAGCTACGGTTAGATTCATGGAGCACCCATGAACACTACTAGCTATCTAGGAGCCCTGCCCGATTCACGGCCACGAATTTTTGCCCACCGCGGCCTGGTGTTTAAAGGGGCAACTCAAGTTGTCGACGAGAACACCCTAGATTCGTTTGCGTTGGCTTTGGAAGCTGGTGCCGATTACCTCGAGACCGATCTGCAGCTAACAAAGGACAAAGTCCCAGTCCTGTTTCACGATTCTGATCTGGCTCGTCTGCTGGGATCCAAGACTCTAATTGCTTCCTTGACCCTTGCTGAGCTCAAAAACGTCAGACTCCCCTTCGGCGGAGTGATTCCGACGCTTCAAGAGGCTCTTGAAATGTATTCCGAAGCCAAATTCAATCTGGACTTTAAATCGCCGAGAACTGAGGCCCCCGGCATGGCCGTTGTAATAGCCCTGGGTGCTTTAGATCGAGTGTTGGTTTCGAGCTTCAGCGAATCATCGAGGAAAAGGGCTCTTAGCCACTCCCCTGTAAAGATTGCTTCCTCAGCTGGTAGCTCTATGGTGCTAGCTAGCTATGCGCTCGCAAAGCTCAAGTTATCCAAAGCTCTTGCAGACACGCTCAAGAATGTTAATGCTTTACAGCTTCCCACCAAAATGTATGGAATTGACTTTACCCATCCAAGATTCGTAGAACAGATACTCAATCAAAACAAAGAGATTCACTACTGGACCGTAAACGACCCAACTGAGATGCAGAACCTGTTTGCTCTGGGTGCCCACGGAATAGTTACTGATCGCACCGACATCGCTAGGCAAGTTTTTAGCTGATACTTTGCTGTTAAAGCGATAGTTTCAGGATGATTGGATAAGTCAGGTTTGTTGTTCCCAATAGCGCAATACTTGCGCACACAAGGAGAACAAATTGGCTCAACAGACAATGCGCGGTATCAGACTGGGGTCTCAATCCCTAGAGTCAGAAGTCGGCGTCAGCTACTCCCCCAGAACCAAATACCAGTTCCTGTGCCCTAACGGCCACTCTTCAGATATCGTTTTTGCTCAAGAGGCCGAACTTCCAGAATCCTGGCAATGCAAGTCGTGTTCAGAGTTCGGGACCCTGCTAAAAGACGGTAAACCAATAACCCTAAGTCTCGCCGAGATAAAAACCCCAAAATCTCATTGGGACATGCTTCTTGAGCGAAGGTCAAAGGTTGAGCTAGAGCTAATACTCAAAGAAAGACTTGCTTACATCAAAGCGCGTAGAAAAGCCGGCAAAGCCGACGTTTAGGAAAACAGCCTCCCGAAAGCCCAGAGCTGAATTTTCACCAGAGCTTCAAAAACGATTCTTAGAGTCATCTTCGAGCTTCCTTCGGTGCGCTCAACGAACGTGATTGGCACCTCAGTTACTTGACCAGATTTTGCCGACCGATAGGCAAGCTCAACTTGAAAAGAGTATCCCTGGGAGGAAACTGGGTCTGTAATCAACTTCTTCAAAAAATCTGCTCGATATGCTCGAAATCCAGAAGTCATGTCACGAATGCTGGTTCCAAGCATGACCCTGGCATACAGGTTCCCGAACCTAGAAAGAATCATTCTTGAAAGCGGCCAGTTCTGGACGCTTCCCCCGACAATCCATCTTGAGCCAATTACCAAATCCGAATCGTGTATTCCAACTAAAAGTTTCGATAGATCTTCTGCCCGATGGGAACCGTCGGCATCCATCTCAACGACGGTGTCGTACTTATTGTCAAAGGCGTGATTGAAGCCCTCAAGATAGGCAGGCCCAAGGCCTTGCTTGCTAGATCGATGAAGAACCATGACTCTTGGATTTCCTCGAGCTAGTGAATCAGCAATTTGGGCAGTACCGTCTGGAGAGTTGTCATCGACGATCAACACATCGACCCCCTCCACCACCGAAAGCAACTCCTCAACGGTTCTGGTTAGTGACTTAGCCTCATTGTAGGTAGGCATAACAACAAGAGTTTTCAAGCAGAATGTCCTGGCCTTGAACTTCGAATCCTATGGCCAATAGCTGCTGCAAAAAGAGCAAGTGCCAGGAAGTTCACCGTTAGATCGAAATAGGGAGAAATTGCCATCGCTGGTGTGATGGAGGTCCTTAGAGGAACTTTCTGCACCATGACACCTGGCTCAAAAATTGGTAGCTCACTAACTATTTGTCCATTCGGTAAGAAAATTCTAGATACCCCAACTGTTGAGATGTTCACCACCGTTCGCCCTGTCTCTATCGCTCGTAACCTCGCAAGGGCAGCCTGTTGGAATGTCTCGTCACTTCGGCCAAAATCCGCATTGTTGGTCTGCGAGAGAATGATTTGCGCTCCCCCAGCAACTAGCTCTCTTCCAATGTCGTCGATGGCAACTTCGAAGCAAATCAAAACACCGAGCTTGTTACCTTCAAACTCGAAAATTCCATCTCTGGTGCCAAATGCGTAGTCACGCGAAACTAGACCAATCAGGTCAGGAGCTAATTGATTCCAGAACTCCCGGTCAGGAACATACTCGGCAAAAGGAACCGGTCGCTTCTTGTCGTACTGGTCTAGTTGCTGTGCGTCTTGGCCGTAATAGAGAGAGCTATTGAAAAACACTCCCCCTGATTCAGTGATTGCACCAAGAATAAGTGGAACCTCATATTCGGAAATCACGGCCTCAATTTGTGCCATAGCCATGGAGTTTGCCTGGGGGTTAAGATCTGATGCATTTTCTGGCCAAACAACAAAGTCAATTTCATCTCGTCGAGGGTGCTTCTCGAGTAGGGCTGTTGCGTCCAAATGGTTGCGCAGGAATGTGCCTCGCTCTGCGTTTGCGAACAAACCGGCATTAGCGTTTCCTTGAACTGCCGCTACGGTAAGCTCACCTGATTCCGAGGCGGTTGGAACAACAAATAATGCGGCGATAGCTATTGCTAGCGCGCTTGCTGACAGAGACAAAAGATTCCTCTTGACCGATTTCATTCCCGATTCAAAAATTTGAAGAATCGATACGGTAATGAATACCGATACGAAGGTCAGCCCAGATATTCCAACGAAATAGACAAGTTGTGACAGAAAGCTCTCAGAAAGTGCCTGGGCGACCCTTGACCAAGGGAAGCCACCATAAGGAATGTTTATTGCAAACCATTCACGCGCAGTCCAAAGGGTCGCAATTGCTGCGGAGATGGCGAAGGGCTTGTACCAGCTAGTTCTTAGTGTCTCGCACCAGCTCCAAACCAGAGCGATCAGACCCGCGCCAATAGAGAAGATGGCTGCTTCCATTACTGAAAGCGCAATCCAAGGGACCGGACCCAAATACAAAGAGAGCCATTCAACCTGACTTAGATAAAAAGTCAATCCCCCAAGGAACCCAACTCCACTTGCAACCCAAAACCTCAGACCGCGCACTGAAATCAGTATCATCGCAACGGAAACAAAAATAAGTGGCCAGATGTTTTCCCTCGGCATTGCCAAAGAAGAGAGCAATCCACCGACTATTGCGGTCGGTATACGCCACAAAATTCCAGGAAGCGAATGTCTTGGTTTCATGTTTCTAGCCTATGCATAGTAGGAGTAGGCAACGATCCCCCTTCGAACCTTGTCTATGGCATCCTTAGCATTCACGGAAAGCGATCCTGATGCGGCTCGGGAAAGCTGCTCCAACAGGTCAACGATCTGCTTGCACCATCTGATGAAATCTCCTGGCAGTAGATCCGCTGAGTCCAGAACAAGGTCAAGCTTTGCTCCTGTTGCCCAGCGGAAGATTGGATAGCAAAGATCCAATTCAATCTTGGAAGATCTAGGGAGCTTATGCTTTTTTGAAAGTTGCTCAAGATCTTCCCAAAGGTGTTGTGTTTGCTCAATGGCGGCTTGAAATGAACCCTTTGGGATTCTAGGTTCAAAACCCTCATCGTCTCTTCTTGGTTCGTATACCAAGGCCGCAGCCATGGCGGCCAAGCCAGCCGAGTCAAGTTTGTCCCACGTGCCAAGGCGGATAGCTTCGGAAACAAGCAAATCTCTCTCTCCGTATATTCGCGCGAGCATTTTTCCTGAGTCGGTAACGGTAAGGTCCTGATCAAGGTCGTTGAGATACCCGAGCTCAATTAGCAGTTCACAGATCTTGTCGAAAGTTGAGGCAACTTGATTTGTTCTGCCTTCAATCTGGTCCAAAGTTGCTTTGGTTTCCCGCTGCATTTTCCACCAACGCTCAGCCCACCTTGCATGCGTTTCTCGATCCTTACAAGAATGGCATGGGTGTGTTTTCATGCGAACTTTGAGCTCGGCTAGTTTTCGCTCGGCCTCACTCCTACCCTTGGTTTGTCGTATGTCTTTGCCGCGTTCTGCTCTCGTGTTACCCGCAGCGAGAATTTTTTCAATATCGGTCAACTCTCGCCTAATCGAAGAGTATTGAAAAAAATCCCCAGCGTGACATTCCATCGACTTGGCGTAGCCATCCAAAGATATTTGCTTCTCCCTTATCCCCCGTGCCATACCAACCACCGAGCGATCAGCTTGAAACTGGGCAAACGAGGTTTCTAGCACTTGGCGTGCACGAGATCTCCCAAAGGCTTCGATGAGGTTTACAGCCATGTTTGCCGTTGGCTTGAACGGACTGACAAGCGGGTAACTTCTCCTGCTGGCAAGACCGGCAACGCTTGCTGGGTCAAGATTTCCTGACCACTGAATCACTGAGTGGCCAAGAGTATCGATTCCACGTCTTCCAGCGCGTCCAGTCAGTTGCGTGTATTCCCCAGGTGTTATCTGCACCCTTGACTCTCCATTGAATTTATCTAGTCTTTCCAGAACCACGGTTCTAGCTGGCATGTTGATTCCAAGTGCTAACGTCTCAGTGGCAAAAACCACCTTGACCAATTTCTTCAGGAAAAGTTCTTCAACAACCTCCTTGAATGCTGGAAGCATACCTGCATGGTGTGCGGCTATCCCACGCTCTAAACCGCTAAGCCACTCGAAGTACCCTAGTGTCTCCAGATCTTCTTCCGCGATCGAAGAGCATTTGCGTTCTACAATCTCGCGGATTTCATCTTGTTGCTCACGACTAGTGAGTCGAACACCGCGTTGCAGACACGCGCGAACCGCACTATCGCAACCGACCCTTGAAAAGATGAAAAATATTGCAGGAAGAAGTTCGCTGTCATCCAAGATCTCTATAACCTCAGGTTTTGGAATCTTGGGAATCCTAGTGAGACTTCGATCGAACTGGTTGTTTGATTTCTTGCCCTTGTTAATCTTTCCAATTGGGACTCTTAGCTTGGCTGAGTGTCTTCGAACCAACTCAGCACTAACTCGCTGACTCTTTGTGCCTGGCTCAAACAGCTCGAGAAGCTCGTCTCCAAACAAAACGTGTTGATCAAGCGGGACGGGCCTAATTTCAGAAACCACGATGACGGTATCGCCTCGAACCTCGTCAAGCCAAGCTCCGAATTCCTCGGCGTTTGACACTGTTGCGCTCAGAGACACCAGAACAACATCCTTGGGTAGATGCAGAATGACTTCCTCCCAAACCGCTCCCCTGAAGCGGTCGGCTAGGTAATGAACCTCGTCCATGACGACGTATCCCAGGTCAATCAGTGATTCGGAGTTTGCGTAGATCATGTTTCTAAGCACCTCGGTAGTCATGACAACAATCTGGGCATCTGAGTTGTTATTGATGTCACCAGTAAGAAGGCCCACTCGATCTTCACCGTAGCGAGCCACTAACTCTGCGAATTTTTGATTACTGAGTGCCTTGATGGGCGTTGTGTAGAAAACCTTCTGGCTTTTTTCTAGCGCCAGGTGGATTGCAAACTCTCCAACAACAGTCTTCCCAGCTCCGGTTGGCGCAGCCACCAACACACCTTTGCCAGCAGCGAGTGCCTCACAAGCCTGTTCTTGAAATGGATCGAGCTGAAAATCTAACATTTCAAGAAACGAGTCAAAGCTTGGAACAACACGCCTTGATTTAGCTCGCTGGTATCGCTCGGACGCGGAAAGGTTTTCCATGGAAGCTAGTTGTTGGCTTGCGTTGTCTCGAGTTCGTCGTCAATAGCGGACGCTTTTCGATCCAATGCTTTGTCGTGCAAGGTGGCAACACCCGCGGCCACAAAATACAAAATCAAGAGAGGAACCATAAGAAGAAACATGGCCATTGGCTCAGCAACTGGAGTTGCGATCGCCCCTACTACCGCAGATACAAAAACCGCCAACCGCCATGACTTGAGAATGTTCTGTGCCGTGATAACGCCTGCAAAATTAAGCAAGACCAGCACAACCGGCAAAACGAAGGCAATGCCAAAAACAAGAAGAATTCGGAGCGTGAACAAGATGTACTCGCTTGCGTTGATGACGTTTGCACTTCCTTCTGGTGTGAATCCGACCAGAACAGCAACAAAAGTTGGAAGTGAAGACCAGGCAAGAGCTACGCCAGCAAGAAACAAGGGAACAGCAACTACTACGAACCAGATGGTGTATTTGCGTTCTTTCTTCTTTAGGCCAGGAGTAATGAAGGCCCAAATGTTGAAAAGCCAAACAGGTGAACTCATGAGTACGCCAAGGAATATGGAAACTTGCAAACGAACATCAAAAGCCGAAACAACGGTTGGGAAATTGATTGTTGCGTTTGTTCCGCTTTGTTCGGCGATTTCTACAATAGGACGTTGAAGTTCTGCGAATACTTGATCAAACAGGAACCAGCCCGCAATTGACCCGAATAGCAAGAAAATAGCAGACCAAAACGCACGGTTGCGAAGCTCTTTGAGGTGACCCGACAGGCTCATCTTGCCGTCGGGGTTTTGCTTCCTGGCCACTTAGTTCTTTGGAGTGTTATCACCCTCAACAGGCAAGTCAGCCTGTTTGGTGTCTTCGGTGGTCTTAATCTCTTTTCGGAATACCCTCATCGACTGGGCTAACGACTTGGCCAAACCTGGAAGTTTAGGCCCACCCCATAGAAGCAGCACAATCGCCAGAATTATTATCCATTCCCAGCCCTGAAGACGCATTTTTAATTCCTATCCAATCGGTTCTTGTAAGTATTAGCCTACGCTCTTCGAGGGCTTTTGGTTAGCGAGGCCCAGCCTTACCTGGGCTATTTGTGGCCTGTGAGGCATCCGAGAAAAACTTGACCGCCTCTGGATTGTCCTTTACCGCTTGTTGGAGCAGCTTGATATCCGATGTGAGCGGCGCCAACTTTTTGCCAAGACGTAGTGCCTTCGTCGCCAAGAAGGCCACTGCTAGTAACGGAATCACGACTCCAAGAGCTAATGCGATTACCCAAATCCAGAATTCCATGTCTTTTCCTACTCCACTGCACTCTCTGCAGGAATTTGCCCCAACGCTCGGTTTACAAAGTTTGCAACGCTGAGCCTTGCTTCGGCAGGCGCTAACACTCGAACTTTACCCGAGAATTTAGCAACAATCTTCCCAAGATTAGAAATCTGACCGATGGGAATCGTTACCCTCAGGGTCTTGTCGCCAACTACCGGATAGTCGGGTTTGAAATCCGCGAGAATTCCAAAGCCCTCCGGATCAATCTCGAAGAGCACTTCAGTGTCGTGTTCGCTGACTTTGTAAATCGCATCCTCGGGGAAAATTGAGTATGACTCCGGGGCGCAGGAATCCGCGGTTACAACAATGTCACGCATACGATCTAACCTAAATACCCGAACTTGCTTCTTTGTTTGACAGTAAGCACGCAAAAACCATGTTGCGTCATTTGACTCCAAAGAAACAGGCTCTAGCGTTCTTTGGGAAACTTCGTCTGCGGAATTAATGTATGCGCACGTCAGAACCTTGCCCGCTACTATTGCCTGCCTTGCCAGCGCTAAGTCACGATCAATTTTGACTGGCTGCACCTTGAATGGGATATTACTTGTAACCTTACTTCCGTCGGCAAGAATTTCTTGGAGCTTGGTTATCTCTTCACGATCAGATTCGTCAACAACTGACTCCAAATACGAAAGCCCACTCGCGATTGCCGCTGCCTGTCGAGTAGACAGACGCGGGACCTTTTCTAATGTGGGTGCGAAGCTAAGGTCTACGATTCCTTCGTCTAGCAGGTCGTAGTCCAGGAAGAACAGTTCATCAGGTCGGTACATCCCAACACCTGATAGAGAGATAGTTACTACCGCGTCGCGCAACTCCTTTTCAGACACCTCAAAATGCGCCGCGACATCTGATATTTTCTGCTGCCGATTCTGTATCAGGTACCCGGTTAGCGAGAGCATGAAGTTGTACCTATCTGTGCCAGATAGGCGATTGGACTTAGGCATGAGCTAACCTCACAGCCTCAAGATTTTGCTTCAGTAGCACTCTTAGCTCGGGTGGTGACACTATCTCAATGTGGTCAATAAATTCCATGAGCTCTTCGGCCAGCAGATGAAGGTCCATATACTGAATCTCGAATAGGTCCTGATTTTCAGCTAGGTCGTAGTGGAACCAGGCGGCACTTCGCGGAGCAGTTTTCACTGTTGCCACCGAGGACTGTTTGTGGACTTCCAGCTCCTCAAGCGCCGCTTGCACTTCACTGTCTTCAGGAGGATCAAAAGTGTGATCTTGGATGTCCACCTCAGAAACAATGCGCTTTAGCAAGAAGTTACGTGGCTCGGACCTATCCAAATCCAAACCCAAGAGTAGCCACTGGCCAGAGAGGTTCTGAATTAACCAGGGTTCGACATTTCTAACCCGTGGTTTTGTTTCATTCGGCTTCAGGTAATCAAATGAAACCCTAGATGAAGATTCGATTGCGGTAGATAGTGGTAGGAAAGCCTGCTCGTGCGTTCGAATCCTAGGCGCTATGCCAATTAAGCTATCTACATCCGCTCTTTCCCCCATGGCCCTAATGCGCATAACTGCATTATTAGCATCCCTAGATAGGGACGCCTTTGCCCATACCTGAGCCGCAAGATTCATTAGGGCCACTTGCTTTGCCGTAATCGCGACTCCCGCTGGCCAAACAAAATCCTCATTGGCGATGATGTATCGAAACTCTTGATTGTCATCCATCGCTTCTTTTGGGATAAACGAACGCCACGCTACCCCAGCTTCCGTAAGCGCAACTTTGTCGCGTTCGAATAATCTACTAAGCGTGTCCGTGTTGCCCCCAGGCACAAACTGCTCTTTGTAGCCTTGTACCGTTGAGAAAATCTCGGCTTTAGTTAGCCCTTGATTTGTTACTAGCAGTGCGCAGGTCAGATTGAACAATCTTTCAGAGAGGTCAATTTTTGCGCCCATTAGCTAGTTGCTACTACTAGTTCCCAAAATGTCTACAACAAAGATTAGGGTTGAGTCCGCTGGAATTGAGCCGGTAGCTTCGGATCCGTAGCCAAGGCTTGGCGGAATAACCATAAGAACTTGAGAGCCCACGGTCTGGCCTACTACCGCCTCTCCAAATCCTTTAATCAGCTGTCCTGGCACAGCGAACTGAGCAGGCTCACCCCTGTCCCAGCTGGAGTCAAACTTCGAGCCATCAGCCCAAACAAATCCGCTGTAGTGCATGGTCACCATGTCTCCAGCTTGGACGGGTGAGCCATTTCCCTTGACTAGTTGTGCAACCTTCAACTCTGTCGGTGCGTCAGTCTTTGGGATTGTGACTCCTGGGATTCCCTCTGGAGTCGTTACCACCGTTGGCATTCCGGCTTCTGCCGGAACTGACGAGCCCTCGGCTTTAGCAAGATAAACACGGTTTAACTGAAAGACAAAGACAAAAGAATCATTTGGACCTATGCCTAGCTCCGGAACCCCTTGCCCATTGTGAGCATCCATCGCTGGGAAAATTGAAACAACCCTAGAGCCCTCTTTAGCTCCAACAAGTGCAGAGCAGAAATTTGGAACAGACTCTGGCCCGTAGAAACCAGAAGCTGGACTTGAGCCGTCAAACGCGGTCTCTTGGACTAACTCTCCTGTTGCTCCGTTGTATACGGCTATCTCAAACTCAATCAAATTTCTTCCGGTGAACACGTTTCCGTTGCCACCAAAGACCTCTTTCGATTGGATTTCATCGGCAGTTAGCGGCGATGCAAATGTCACCTTGGGTCTTTCCTCGGCAGCACCTGAAACTTCCACGGAGTTAACTTGGCTACCACCAATTGCGCGCTCACAGGCCAAGGAAACAGCTGGGCTGCAACCTGTAAGGGTTACAGAAAGCAATAGTGCGGGAAGAGCCAATGCGATTTTCTTCAAGATAAGCAACTTTCAGGGCTAAAGGACTAAGTTTCCAAGTTTAGTAGATGCACTGGGCTCTAGTTAGGAGTTTGCCTTTCTTACCGTTTTTCTGAGCTTTTTCTCTGAGACTTTTCTCTCCCCGAGCCCATCTGGGCTCCAAGCCTCGATGTCTTCGTCCGAATACTCCGTGGTCTTCACTTTGTTCTTGAACTGCGGAAGCACAGTTCCTGGCGCTAGCCTTCTCGCTGTCAGCAAGAATCCAGTATGACCAATCATTCGATGCTCTGGTCTGACGGCTAAACCCTGCAGATGCCATGGTCGCAGAAGAGACTCGAAACCTTCCGGCTCAGTAAAGTTACGTGTTGCGCGTATTTGCTCGGCCACCCTCGATAGCTGAGTAACGGTGGCAACGTAAACAATAACTAACCCTCCGGGCTTCAACGCTGTTGCAACCTCATCGATGCACTCCCAGGGCGCCAACATATCAAGAACTACCCGATCTACCGATTGCGCTTCGCAGTGAAGAGGAAGCTCCTGCTGCAAATCACCTAGGTGAATACTCCAGTTATCTAAGGGTGCATCCGACTGGCTCGTCACGTTCCCTTTTGCAATCTCCGCAAACTCTGATCTTCTTTCGAATGAGTGGAGCTTGCCTGTTGGACCGATTGCTCGCAGTAAAAACATACTCAGTGCACCCGATCCCACCCCAGCCTCGACAACAACAGCACCTGGAAATATATCTCCCGATACTAGAATCTGAGCCGCGTCCTTTGGGTAGATGATTGCAGCACCTCTTGGCATCGACAATACAAAATCGCTCAGCAGTGGCTTGAGTGCGAGATACTCAACGCCGTATTGATTGGCAACAACAGAGCCATCTGGAACACCGATTATGTCATCGTGTCTCAGGTCACCGCGATGAGTTCCAAAGGTTCCACCAGGGGTTAACACGATGGTGTTCATTCTGCCCTTGGGTCCGGTGAGCTGAACTTTGTCACCGGGTTGAAAGCTTGAAGGATTACCTTGTCTCATTTGAACAAAGCCTTTAGGTCCTCGATTTGGACACCTTCAAGTGTTGGCCAAAGAATTCGACCTTCCTGGGCTGGGATTTCGACAATGTGAGAAATCCCAACTGCTTTAGTTCCCGCGGCCTCAGCGGCCGTTATTCCAATTAGCGAGTCTTCGAAGGCAACACAGTGCGTAGGGTCGACTCCGAGCATTGCGGCCGCGGTTAGGTATGACTCCGGGTGAGGTTTTCCTTTGCTGACGTCATCCCCGCCAATAATCAAGTCGAAAGCGTCAAAGCCAATAGCTTCTGCCACTCTTTGCGCCATGCGATGCATAGAGCCAGTAACAAGAGCAGTTTTGATTGAATTTTCCCTAAGGAGCGTTAGTAGTTCGCGCGCCCCCGGTCTCCAAGGTATGGACTGATCTAACCTCGCGAGAACACCGTTTGTGATTTCATCAATAATCTCTTGTGGCTCTAAATCAGTACCTACCCGCGCCTTTATAAGTTTCGATGATTCATACAGTGACATTCCTATGACACCTAACCCGTCGTCAGGCCCCCAGGAGCTGTTTCTAGAGCTGGCAAACTCAGATTCGCTGGCAAGCCAGTAGGGTTCGGAATCAATCAGAGTGCCATCCATATCCCACAACACGGCGTGTGGAAACGATTGATTATTCATGATGGTTGAATTCTACTGGCGCTAATTGCCTTACAGTTAAGTGTAAGAATGTCACCTACCAAGGAGCACAGACCAAAGCTTGATAGACGAAGCCAATGTTTTCAAGGGCCGTGTGCTTATCTGTGCCTTTGAAGGGTGGAATGACGCGGCTGAATCAGCCAGCGCAGCTGCCAACATCGTAAGCGATTCCTTAGATTGCATAGTGGCCGCCGAGGTTGATCCAGAAGATTACTACGATTTCCAATTCACAAGGCCTACGGTTTCACTATCTGAAAACGGTGATCGTGAACTTACCTGGCCAACAACCAGTTTGTTAATTTCTTCTAGTAAAGACCCCAACCTTTCAAGGTTTAGTGTGCTGATTGGAACGGAACCTGCAAGAAGATGGAAATCTTTTGTTGCAGAGATTCTTGAAATGATAGAAGACCGCGAGATTGAAACTGTCATTTTCTTAGGCGGAATGTTGGCTGACACCCCCCACACGAGGCCGATCTCAGTTACCGCCACAAGTCAAAACGAAATGGTGCGAAGAATTGATGGCGTAGAAAAAAGTAGCTACGAGGGCCCAGTTGGAATTGTTTCCACTCTCGGCATAGCTCTTGAAGAAGCCGGGATTGCAACCATTGCTCTGTGGGCGGCGGTTCCCCACTACGTACACACCTCACCCTCGCCAAAAGCAACCTTGGCTTTGGTTGCAGAGCTCGAACGCCTACTAGACGTTAGCTTTTCTCATGGGGATCTTGCAGACCAGGCATTTGCTTGGGAGCGCGGTATTGACGAGATTGCCGAGAACGATGAGGAAATGTCTGGATACATCGAACAGCTCGAAGCCAGCAGAGACGAAGTTGATTCTGAGGCTGCCTCGGGGGAAGCTATCGCGCGCGAGCTTGAGAAGTTCTTACAGTCAGAGCAAAGGCCACCAGAGGCTTAGGCCACAATTGATCCACTCGTAAGCATCCACAGTAACCAGAGACCGACTAGCACGCGCCATATAACAAATGGCAGGAATGAACCCTTTTCCAAGTATCTAAGCAGGTAGTGGATAACTGCTAGCCCAACAAGGCCTGAAACCACCGTGGCAACTATTGTGGCGAAAAGCATTTCGCTCGAAAGGTCACCAACGCTCGAAGCGAAAAGAAAAATACCAGAGGCTAGTACTGCCGGAATTGCTAGGAGAAAGCTATATCTCGCAGACGCCTGTCTTGTGTAGCCAAGCAATAGACCCACAGTGATAGTTCCACCAGATCTAGAAACACCCGGAATTAGGGCGAGGGCCTGACCCAGGCCGAACAAGACGCCATGGGAGTACGTCAAACTTGAAATTGTTCTCATCTTTTTGCCAACTAGGTCTGCAACTCCGAGAACGATTCCGAAACCAATCAGAGTAAATGCGATAACCCACAAGCTACGAACATCGTTTTCCACAAAATCCCGGAACGCTAACCCCAAAACAACCACCGGAATTGTTCCAACAATAATCAGCCAACCGAGCTTTGCATCGGCCTTCATTGGTTGACGTGGTTTTGCGGCCCATCCAAACCAAGCTAGTGAGATCCGTTTGATGTCTTTTGCGAAGTATCCAACAACCGCAATTTCAGTTCCGAGTTGAATTGTTGCTATAAAAGCAGTTAGCTCAGGTTTTGTAAGCTGCGACTGCCCCATGAGTGCTTGAGCTATCTGCACATGAGCTGACGAGGAAATAGGCAAGAACTCGGTTAAGCCCTGAACCAAGCCAAGGATCAGCGCTTCAACAAAGCTCAATTATCTTCTTCGGCGATCGCAATTGGCAGAATCTCTCCATACTCCTCAGAGAGAGACTCTTCGTAGTTTAGGAAGGAATCCTCAAGCTGGTCGTAAGCTCTTTCGACACTAGAGTCGCCTGAGCCGCGCTGTGAAGCAACTGCCTCAAAGTGTTTCTCGAGTGCTGCTATAAAAAGCGTTAGTGCAGATCTTGGATCAGTAGCCATAACCCAAAACTACCCGCATTCAACGTCTATTCCAAGTACCCAGCTACCTCCTCAACTGCTCGTGATACGATCGCATCTGGTAAGTCCGGGTGGCGGAATGGTAGACGCGCTAGCTTGAGGTGTTAGTCCTCGCAAGGGGGTGGGGGTTCGAGTCCCCCCTCGGACACTGTCGATGTCGACAGCTGTGGCAATTGTTTTAGCCAAACAGATAGTTAGCCTTGAGATCTAGGAGCATCGAATACCTTTGACCAATACTCATTTTGGACTCTTCCGCCACGGTCAAACTGATTGGAACATAAACTTTCTTCTCCAGGGAGTCACCGACATTCCGATGAACGCCACTGGAATAGAGCAGGTGCGAACCGCCTCTAACGCCATAAATCGTGATGATTGGGATCTAGTTCTCACTTCACCTCTGGGTAGGGCACGTGAAACTGCAGAGATTCTAGTTGAGCATGTTGGCTTCGACGAGATTGTCACCCTTGATCTGCTGATGGAGAGATCTTTTGGCGAAGCCGAAGGACTCAGTTACGATCAATGGAAATCAAGGTTTTCAAGTTTGGACGAGATTCCTGGGGGCGAGTCCAGAACCCAGCTGACCCAGAGGTCTCAGCTTCTTTTGGACACGATTGCAGCATC
>ERZ1022756.199-NODE-199-length-20391-cov-7.857494_pt1 | contig 20391 bp, 24 predicted proteins | sample MGYA00520902_ERZ1022756 | MGnify/ENA primary metagenome ERZ1022756 (study PRJEB33162, sample SAMN09537601) | freshwater metagenome | isolation source: freshwater | place: Canada:Alberta | collected 2017-07 | study: EMG produced TPA metagenomics assembly of the...
TTTCGCGCTCTCGATGAGGCCATGCAGGAATGGTGTTATCTGAACCGCACTGGACTTGCCCGACGCACTACTGCAAAGCAGGACGATGGTAAATACATCGTCATCACATTGTTTGCAGAGGCATCGAACTCAGACGCCAATTACTACACGAGTAAAGACTCTGTCGTTGCGAACTGGTCTGCAGTGATCGAGAAGGACTCGCGATCACTCAACGTGTATTCGCTGCTGTAGCTACTGCTGCACCAGGGTGATCGGGTTGCCTTCGGGATCCGAGATGCCCGCAATCAGCGCAGCGCCCGGCACCTGAAACGGTTCCGAGGTCAACGCGCCACCCAATGACACTGCCATCGCGCGCGATGCTTCAATGTTTTTCACCTGGATAAAGAGCGTGACTCCACTGCGATTACTTTGCCGCATGTGGCCACCGATGCCATTTTCTGGTCCGCCAATGCCTGCAGGAATCTGACGGATGAATCCTTCACCAATGTTCCAATTGAACATCTCGCGATAAAAGTTTTCGAGAAGATCAGCGTTGAGCGCTTCAATCTCGAAATACACAACGGGACGTGCCCAATCTTCTGCCATGGTGATCTCCTACAAACTGAAGGCGGCAACTACTTCGACGTGGTGTGTCTCAGGGAAGATGTCGAGAACCTCAACTTCGCCAATCGTATAACCCGCATCTGTGAGCAGTTTTGCATCACGTGCACCAGCGACCGGATCACAGCTCACCAAGATGATGGTCTGAGCACCAGTTTCAACGATTGCTTGCGATCCGTGCTTGCCCAAACCATGACGCGATGGGTCAGCAATGACCACATCAACCTCGGCCGCTTCCCACGTATCAACGTTTGCTTGTTCGATCACTGCGGCACATTCAGCCAAGTTGCGAACAGCATCGCGACATGCAGACTCTGAAGACTCAACGAGCAACAACTCATCGAAACGATTTGAGAATGCAAGGCTGAACAAACCAACGCCACCGTACGCATCAAGCAATAAGCCGCCTTCGATGCCCAAGTTGTCAAGTCGACGCGACACAGAATCGACAATCAACTCTGCAGCTTCGGGTGATGACTGAAAGAACGAACCCATCGAGACTTTGAAGAGATGCTCGCCCACCTTTTCAGTGATCGTGGCGCGCTCCCCTGTCTTCAAACCAGCAGGAAGGCCGTTCGCCAACTTGCCTTCGTGTGCCCACACACCGATATCGCCAGTACGAGCACCCACGCGAATAGTGACTTCGCCAGCACCTTCGAGAACAGGACGCGAGATGAAGTCATTCAACAAAGGATGCGCCACCATGCAAGACGACACAGGAACAATGTCGTGTGATTCATGAGCACGAAAGCCCAAATTGCCAGAAGAATCGCTCACCATGCGAACGGTTGTGCGACGAGCATCTTCGGTGAGTCGACGTAATTGTGGGTCAACTTCAAGACGTGCTGTTCGCGCATACGCCTCGGCCACGATCGCCAACTTTGCTTGGCCCTGAATACGGCGCTCAATGTGCTGCCAATCGCATCCGCCACAACCTTGCGCCACATGCTCACACGGCGGAACACGGCGATTCTTGCTTGGCTCGGTGATCGACAACAGCTGACCACGACCAAAGTCGTTCTTCTTCTCAGACAGATCAATCTCTACCAGTTCACCCTCGACCACGCCTGGGACGAACACCACTCGACCATCATCCATGCGGGCTAAGCCGTCGCCGCCGGCAACGAGTTTTTCGATACGAACTGAATGGGTCGATGTCACTCATCCAGCGTATGCCACCCAGAGCAATCCCCTCGGGACTCGCCCCGCCTCATTGACTAGGGTGAACCTCGTGACGTTGCCGATTCAAATCGCCCCCTCTGTACTGCCCGCTGATTTCTCCAAATTTGGTGAAGAGATCCACGCATTGGATGAGGCCGGCGTCGACATCATCCAATTCGATGTGATGGACGGCCAATTCGTCCCCAACCTCACCTTCGGCCCCGATGTCATCGCAGCCGTACGTCCGTACACCACCAAGCCGTTTGAAGCGCACCTCATGGTCTACACACCCGATGTGATGGCCCAGCGCTACATCGAAGCTGGTTGTCAGCGTCTCATCGTGCATGCCGAAGCGTGTACCCACTTGCATCGCACACTTGAGAACATTCGCACCATGGGTGCTACCGCTGCTGTTGCACTCAACCCGCACACGCCGGCGAGCACTGTTGAAAACATTCTTGATCTTGTTGACATGATCTTGGTGATGACTGTGAATCCAGGCTTTGGCGGACAGAGCTACATCAAGACAATGGAGCCAAAGATTCGTCAAGTGCGCGACATGATTGCAGCGCGCGGTCTGAGCGACACGGTGCACCTCGAAGTTGATGGCGGTATCTCACCAACAACAATCGCAGGTGCTGCCAAAGCCGGAGCAAATGTCCTCATCGCCGGCAGTGCGTTATACAAAGACCCACAAGGTCTTGGTCATGCAGTGACAGAGTTGCGTGCTCTCGCTACTGCAGCATTTGCTGACTAACTAACGCTTCTTCGTTGGTCGCCGCGCAGGCTTCGTTCCGCGTCGTAACCACACAAGGCCGAATAAGCCCATCAGAACAAGCACAGGTGGCAGAAGAAACGCCACTGCAATACGCCACGGCTGATCGAAAAGGTTGCCAAAAATACTTGTGCTAATTGCATTGCCATCGGTGTGCAATGTGCGCGCAGCTGCTTCAAATACTGGGCACTGCTTACTTGATCCAACGACTTGCGCACCGCCAAAAAGTTCAGCAGAGTCGCGAATTGTTGATGACAGTTTCAATGACACCGAATCAGGATTCGCTCCCACGATGTAGGACTTTCCTGTCTCGAGATACTTCACATCGGTGCCGTATCGAATTTCCACTTCATTGTTGGTGATGTATCCCTCAAGCGAGCCAGCACGCATCTGCACCACATCAAACACTGCGTTCACTGGGTCTGTCGAGATCACTTTCCCAACAAAAACAGCCAGTGCTGTGGGCGGCAATGCGCAACCTTCGGGAACAGTCGTAACAGCTGAGGGCAAAGTCGTGGTCGTTGTTGTCGTAGTCGTCGTCACCAATGGAGCCACGCACCCCACCACCGGAATGGTCGTTCCCGATGTACCTGTTGACGGTGGACACAACACGGGAACACTTGTGGGAGTCGTTGTCGTTGTTGTTCCCAAAACTTCGGTGGGCGAGAAAGTCATGAATGCAGCAGCCAGCAATGGCACAACAAACACAGAACGACGCATCCTTGACACGCTACTCACGCGGAACGCACCGAAATGGGCGCCTGAACAGCGATACTAGAGACATGGGATTTAACCCGACCCGCAAACAAGTCGCTCGCAAGACAGATATCTGGTTTGTCGTCGCTGCCGTCACTGTGGCATTCGCACTCGTTGCGTGGGCCTTTCTCGGATAACCGTGACACAAGACATCTGGGATGGCGAGCTGCACGGCGAGATTGATGTTCGTCGCGTGCAGCCTTATGAAGCGCTGAAGCAATACATCTGCCCTGGATGCAATCGTGATATTCCTGCCGGTATGGGCCACGTGGTGACAGTGCCTCGTGATGCGCCCGACTTTCGGCGTCACTGGCACAAAGCTTGTTGGGAGCGACGCGCACAGCGCACTCACCGCTAGAACGCGTTCTCGTGCATCTCTAGTTGCGTGCCGAGGACTGCTGCAACATCAAAACGAATCTGCAGACCACGTTCATTCAACGTCCGCACAAACGCAAAACCTGCGCGTTGCACACGTTGCACTTTTATCGGCGTCATTGCTTCCAATGGCGATCCGAACTCGGCTGTTGCCCGCGCCTTTACTTCACACACGACAATGAGATTGTCGCGACGTGCCACCACATCAAGTTCGCCACCACGCATTGTCCAGTTTTGTGCAATGACAGTAAATCCATGAGCGATATACCACTGGGCTGCACGTTCTTCTGCCCAGCGCGCGCGGGCAAGCCGTTGTTCGGCTAGAGGGCTTCGGGGCCGATGATGTCGTCCGACGGGAGTTCTTCCACGTTGACGTCCTTGAAACTGAGCACCTTCACCGATGGGATGAATCGGGTCTTGCGGTACATGTCCCATACCCATGCGTCTGTCATCTCCACTGTGATGAGTGGACGTGCACTGTCACCAACAACATTGACGGTGACGGCATTCGCCAAATAAAACCGGCGTTCGGTTTCGACGGCGTAACGGAACATGCCCACGACGTCTTGATACTCCTGAGCGAGTTTGTACTCGCGGTCAGCCTCGAAATCTTCGAGGTCGTCTGAGTTCACCAGTGCAACCAGTGACCAGCAGTGAGAGGCTTACGCTTCGCGCTTTTCGCGAATCTTGGCAGCCTTACCAACGCGATCGCGGAGGTAGTACAACTTCGCACGACGAACGTCGCCACGACGGATTACCTCGATCTTTGCAACAGATGGGCTGTGCTTAGGAAAAGTGCGCTCGACGCCTACGCCGTAGGAGAGTTTGCGAACTGTGTAGGTCTCTGCAATGCCAGAACCCTGAATGGCCATGATGTTGCCCTGGAAGATCTGGATGCGCTCTTTGCCTGATTCAACAACGCGTACGTGCACCTTGACTTCGTCACCGGGGAAGAAAGACGGGATGTCGTCGCGCATGTTCTGATTGTCAACGATGTCTGTGCTCTTCATGATGATTCCTTGGCGACTGAGATGTGGACGGCACTAGGCCTGTTCGGGCTGACCCGAAGCGAAGATAGAAGGATACGAGGCGAAGGGCACCCCTTCCAACAGGGCTTTCTCAGCTTCTGTTAAACCCCCGCGGGCTTCGATGATGTCGGGACGCTGCTGGAGAGTGCGCCAGAGGGCCTGGGCATGGCGCCAGCGGGCCACTTTGGCATGGTCGCCACCGCGAAGCACCTCGGGCACCTCCCAGCCCCGAAACTCCGCAGGGCGGGTGTACTGGGGCTCTTCAAGCAGACCAGAAGCGCCAAAACTCTCTGTCACAGGGGATTCTGAATTCCCCATCACGCCGGGGATCAGGCGGGTCACAGCCTCAATCATCAGACACGCCGCCACTTCACCACCGGCAAGGACGACATCGCCCACCGATACCTCGTGGTCCACGAGATGCTCACGCACCCGCTGATCGACCCCTTCATAACGGCCGCACAACAAACTGAAGCCCCCACCAGCCGCCAAGGCATGTGCCATGTCTTGGTCGAACTTTTGACCGCCAGGACCCAACAAGATGAGAGGACGCGCAGGCTGCACGGCTTCAACGGCAGCAAAGATTGGCTCAGGGCGCATCAACATGCCGGCACCGCCACCAAAGGGAGTGTCATCAACGCTGCGATGCACATCAGTGGAATAGTCGCGGATGTTGTGATTGCGAAGGTCAATCGCGCCCGATGATCGCGCGCGACCCAAAAGGCTGTGCGAGCAGAAGCCATCCACCATCTCAGGGAACAATGTGAAGACATCGATGCGCACGATGAGACGCTACCTATTCGCCCGAGAGAGCTTCGCGCAATCCGGCTGGGGGATTAATCACGGTGGTGTTTCCATCGGTGGACACAATGAATGGTGCGGGCACAAGAAGACCCCCTTCAATTTCCAAAATGTCGTGTGCAGGGTTCTGAAGAACTCCAGTGCATGCGCCCCATGACTCGCCTGCCGTGTCGACAACATTCGAACCAATGAGCTTGTGCACCCACAATCCGTCATCACTTTCCACCGGCTCGGCGTAGAGAAATTTATTCGTCAGCTTCTCAGCATCGTTGCGGTCATCAATGCCATCGAAGTGGACAACGAAACGATCTTGTTGTGGACGCACCGTGGCAATCGTGAGCGTGCGTTGTCCCGAAGAATCGACAATTGTGAAGGTGGCGCCAACTGCATGGCGCGACTCAACATCGGAAGTAAGAGAAATGAAAAGGTCACCGCGGACGCCATGAGGCTTTCCGATTCGGCCAACCTCGAGGAGGCCATCAGGTGGAGTGAGAGGACTCAAAAATGATTACGCGTCAACAAAGTCGACGTCGACATCGACATCGTCATTTGTTGCAGCAGCACGCACGACTGTGCGAATGCTTTGTGCGGTACGACCACGACGGCCGATTACGCGACCAAGATCTCCAGGGCCGACTCGAACCTCAAGGAGGATTTTGTCGCCCTTGCCAGGACCAGAAGTGACATTGACAGCATCTGCATCGTCAACAATGCTGCGCACGATATGCGTGAGCACCGCTATTGCGATGGGAGCTTCAAGTGTGTTCGCGTCGAACTCTGACACGGGACTACTTGGACTTGGCTGCGGTGAACTGTGCCCAGGCGCCGCTGATTTCGAGAAGCTTGCGAACGCGCTCTGTGGGCTGTGCACCCTGCATGAGCCACTTCACGGCCTTGTCGTTGTCGATTGTGATTGTCGATGGCTCGGTGCGTGGGTTGTACTGACCGAGGATCTCGATGAAGCGACCGTCGCGTGCACGACGTGAGTCAGCTGCGATAACGCGGTACTGAGGTTGCTTGGTCTTGCCGACGCGTGTGAGGCGGATTTTGACTGCCATGTTGCGAATTCTCCTGAAAGGGCCCCTTTCGGGGACTAGGTAAGGCTAGCGGTGCGAAACCCGAGACCCCAACGGGCGGGGCAGGGTTTCGGCCAACGAATTATTTGAAAAACGGGGGCAGACCAGGGCTGCCATCGGCGCCTGGGAGTCCGGGGATGCCACCCTGGCCCCCAAACATGTCCCCCAGCTGCTGCATGGCTTGGCGCTTATTGATCTTGCCAGGCTTGCCTTTGCCGCCCTTGCCCTTCCCTTGAGGCTTGGCGAGGCCACCCATCTTCTTCATCATCTTTTGCATCTCGGTGAACTGCTTCACGAGTCGGTTGATGTCGGCCACTTCGGTGCCACTGCCCTTGGCGATACGGCTGCGGCGACTGCCGTTGATGATGCTCGGGTCGCGACGCTCTTCCAGGGTCATGGAGCGGATGATCGCCTCGGTCACCTTCACCTGGTCGTCGCCGATTTCGGCGTTCTTCATCTCCTTGGGCATGCCTGGGAGCATCCCCATGATTCCCGAAAGTGGACCCATCTTCTTGAGTTGTTGCAGTTGCTCGAGGAAGTCTTCGAGGGTGAATTGCCCTTCGAGCATCCGCTGTGCGGCTTCTTCAGCCTTGTCTTGTTCGAAGACTTTCTCAGCTTGCTCGATGAGCGTGAGCATGTCGCCCATGCCCAGGATGCGCCCCGCCATACGGTCAGGGTGGAACTGTTCGAACGCATCAATCTTTTCGCCGGTTGCTGCGAATGCAATAGGACGACCAATCACTGTCTTGACTGACAGCGCAGCACCACCACGTGCATCACCATCGAGCTTCGACAGAATCACACCGTCGATAGAGAGTCGTTGATGAAATGCATCGGCGACACTGACTGCATCTTGACCAGTCATTGCATCGACAACAAGGAATGTGTAGTTCGGCTTGACTGTCGTCGAGATGTCTGCAACCTGACGCATCATCTCTTCGTCAATAGCGAGACGACCAGCGGTGTCAACAATGACAACGTCTTTGCCTAAACGCTTTGCTTCTTCAAGACCACGGCGTGCTGTTGCGACTGGATCACCTGGTTCTGAAAACACAGGAACACTGATTTGATTACCCAGTGTGCGCAATTGCTCAACAGCAGCAGGACGCTGAAGGTCTGCACCAATCAAGATTGGCTGGCGCCCTTGAGACTTAAACCATCGCGCAAGTTTTGCCGCACTGGTGGTTTTACCCGAACCTTGCAAACCAGCCATGAGCACAACCGTGGGAGGTTGGCTTGCATATGTGATCTTGAGTGTTTCGCCACCCAACATCGCAACAAGTTCGGCGTTAACGATCTTGATGATTTGCTGGCTTGGATCTAACGCTTCAGAGACAGTCGCACCGATGGCCTCTTCGCGAATTCGCGCAACGACATCGCGAACTACGCCAACGTTGACGTCTGCTTCTAGGAGAGCGGTTCGAATCTCGCTCATCACCTCATCGACATCGGCCTCAGTGAGACGGCCTTTGCCCTTCAGTCGCTTGACTATTCCTTGTAAGCGGTCGCCGAGTGAATCAAACATCGTTCGTCAGGCTACCGACTCAAGGTTCAGCCTGATTAGCCCACTGTGATGGCAATGACCTTGCCGCGCTTCACGCTGAGATTCACACGATTCTCTATGTAATCCTGCGTCAACATGAAGAATTCACCATCACGGGCAGCAATTCGTACCTGCCAACCGTTTGCCATCGCCACCTTGGTCGCTTCTTGCTCTGGCAAGCCCAGAAGTTGCTGGGCACTGTTCTCGTCTAGTGGCTGAACCTGAGTAGGCGGTACGTCTCCCCCACTGACTGGCACGGTGTTCGTACTCACAACTGCACGCTCACGGAATGCAAGATGCTCATCCGTAATCGCCAACACTGTGCCGACATCGCCATCAGCGTTGAAGAATGTGTAGGCCGGCAACAACATGTGAGTCAGGTTTGCAAGTTTTGTCTCCATCAAGATGAATCGAACACCAGTGATTGGCACAACTGTTTCTGACGAGGATGTTCCCGAAGATGATGGCGACGACGTCACAGAGTTAGCAGCAAGACGAGTGACGGGTCCGATCAACGCAAACGATGGATTGTTCAGACGCTTGACAGCTTGAGTAGGAGTGAGAATTGGAAACCGCCCAGCCATTGCGATAGCGATCATCGGCCCAGATGCAGACACCACATCACCGGCAGCATTAAAGATGAATTGTGTTGCAAGATTTGTCTCGACACCACCCAATGTCAGATACCCAGTGACAACCGTCGAGCCATTTCCTTGCACGGCCGACAATGGATAGTTAGTCGGAACCATGTCGGCACGCGAAAGAATTTGGTTGGCACGACGAATCGCCTCACCCTCAGACATTGAAGGTCGCTGTTCCTCACACCCTTCAGTCGGCACGGGACATGCAGGTTCTGATTGCTGTGCACCGTTGTTATACGTCCACCAGCCACCAGCTTCATCAACAAACAGATTGGCAAAGCGATCAGCATTGGCTTCGTCCTTGATTACAAACGAATTGTCATCAATTCTCTCAACAACACCTTTGATGTTTAAAGCGAATGCAATCTTGCCGAGTTCCCCTGCTGGCTTTCGGCGACGACCAATTGACCACGCAAGAAGACGATCCCCTAAGTCAGGCAGAGGACCACGAACGTCGAATCTCACCGTATTCGGAACAGAATCAACGGGACCCCCCTCCTGTTCAAGTGACATACGCACTTGACCAGACTGACTCTGTGACGATGCCAGCAGCAACTGCACAGGGCCTTCATTGGTGCACCCAGTGATACCAACCGTGAAGGCCGCAAGAAGACAGATGATTGATGTGCGCTTCATGTCTAGAGAAGCGTAGAACTATTCGAACAGAGCGGAGATGTATTCCGCTGGGTCAAACGTAACTAAATCGTGAGCGCCTTCACCGAGACCGACCAACTTCACAGGAATTCCAAGATCGGTCTCAATTGCGAACACGATGCCGCCTTTTGCTGACCCGTCAAGTTTCGTCAATACGACCCCGGTGACATCGGTTGCCGCAGCAAACTCTCGTGCCTGTGAAAGTCCGTTTTGGCCAGTCGTGGCATCAATGACAAGCAGAACTTCATTCACTGTTCCCTCTGCCTTGTCTGCAACACGCCGAACCTTCTTTAGTTCTTCCATGAGGTTTGATTTGTTCTGCAATCGACCAGCGGTGTCGCCAAGGACTAAGTCAATTCCCTTTGCAGATGCACTCTGGATGCCATCGAAGATGACAGAGGCTGGATCTCCGCCTTCTGCACCGCGCACATATGCAGCGCCACACCGGTCAGCCCAGACAAGCAACTGCTCTGCGGCAGCAGCACGAAACGTATCGCCCGCAGCCATGAGAACCGTTGTGCCCAATGCCGTCTGTGCAGTTCCGATTTTTCCGATGGTGGTTGTCTTGCCCACTCCATTGACTCCGACAAACAGCCAAACATTTGGCTTCTTCTCAGCATCAAGTCGAAGACCGCGATCTGTTGTTGCCAACTGCGCAGTCATCGCCTCACGCAAAGCATTGATCGCATCATCGGGCGTGCGAATTGTTCCTGCTTTTGCAGCAGCACGCAGTGGGTCGAGCAAACGAGTTGTCAACCCAATCCCGATATCGGCACGCAACAATGTCTCTTCGAGTTCTTCCCACGTCCCGGCATCGATAGAGCCGCGGCCGCGAATCGATTGAAATGCGCTCGCAAAAAGGCTTCGCGTGCGGCCTGCCTTCTCCTTCACCGTCGCCGGCTCAACCTCGTCCTTGCCAACGAGTTCGGCTTCGTCGCCGACAACTGATTCGGGCGCGCTTTCGCCGGCGGGCTCCTCATCCGAAACCCGCACAGGTGCGAAGGTTTCGGAATCGGCCCCTCCGTCCGACGCGCCCGCGGAATCTGTTGTGCCGGACGACGACCCTTCGTCGTCGACATAGCGATCAGGTGCAGTCGACGATGGAGTGGTCGTCGTCAGAGGCGAAACAGGTGCAGAGGAGGTCGGCTCTACAGCCGCTTTTGGTGCCTTTCTGCGGCGGGCGAAAGCGACCGCGCCGAGGACGAGGAGGGCGATGACGACGAGAAGGACGATGTTGATCGTCGATGACTCAAACATGACTAGTTCCCAGCAGTATTGCTAGCGCGCTCAGACACAACCTTGGACGATCCGCCCGGCTGCATAGAGACACCAAGCAAGCAGTCCGCTGCTTCCATGGTGCGCTTCTGGTGACTCACGATGATGAGCTGTGCATCACGACGGAACTCTTGCACGAGCCCAAGGAATCGATGCAAGTTGACATCATCCAAAGCTGCCTCAACTTCGTCCATCACATAGAACGGAGATGGTCGACTGCGGAACACCGCGAACAGATACGCGAGCGCAGTCAGTGAACGCTCTCCACCAGAAAGAAGTGACAGTTTCTTGAATGTCTTTCCTGGCGGCGTTGCTTCTACCTCGATGCCAGTGTTCAACATGTCTCCAGGAGTGGTGAGTGCAAGCTTGCCCTTACCGCCAGGGAACAACAACTGGAACAAGTCGGTGAAGTTCTTGCTCACATCTTCAAATGCGGTTGCAAAGACCGACTGAATCTCTTCATCAATCGCTGCAATCACCTGTGCGAGTTCACGCCGAGAATTGCGAACGTCATTGAGCTGTTCTTCAAGGAACGTATGACGCTCTTGAAGTTCAGTGAACTCTTGCAACGCAAGCGGGTTGATTGGGCCCATCAAACGAATATCGCGCTCTAATGCACGGGCGCGATCAGCGTGATCGACGCCTTCTGCAACCTCAGGCATCGGTGAAGCTTCTGCCTCTTCTGGTTCCACTTCAAGTTCACGACGAATCAACTCGATAGCGGCTTCAAGACGCATACGAGTTTCAGCTTCTTCAACATCAACTCGACGTCCACGCTCGCGAAGGGCTTCGAGTTGTTGTTCTGCTTCGGTGCGACCACGACGAGCAACATCCAAACGAGTTGTAATCTCACGCACTTCATCGCTTTGACGACGGCGCATCTCATACAGTTCGGCAAGACGTGACTCCGCAGCACTGCGATGACCTTCGACCAAATCACCCAGACGAGTAATCGCAAGGAGCGATGCTTCAATGCGCTGACGACGAACCCCAGCTTCTGCGCGAGCCGCAGTATCAACTTCCAAACGACGATCGGTTTCTTCCAAGCGCTGCTTCAGGAATTGATCACGCTCACGCAACCCAGCAAGACGAACTTCGAGGTCCTTACGGCGCATCGCCATATGGGTGGCCTTTGAATCAATCGCTGCACGCGCTTCACCTTGCGCTCTTGCTGCTGCAATCTCTGCAGCTTCAGATTCTTCAAGAGCCGGCAGGAGACCTTCAAGCTCTGAAACACGCTGCTGGTATCCATCAATCCGACCACGAATGTCGTCGAGAGAACCCAAGGTCATTTCACGCTCAGCACCATTAGAACGACGATCATTTGTCGTCTTGGCAAGCCGTTCGTTTGCTGCCTCAACTGCACGCACTTGGCGATCAAGCTTTGTTTGAGTTTCATTGATGCGCGTACGGGCAGCAACGAGCAACGTGCGCTGATTCTCTACCTCTGCATCAAGTGCCTGAAGTTGTGCTGTTGCAGCCTCTACTTCAGAGCGGGTTTCCTCAATGACTTCAATTGAACCAACTTCATCGGCAGCGCCAAGGCGCCAACCTGATGGAGCCAACTTGTCGCCACGACGCGTCACAACTACAGCAGACGAGTTGGCTTCCACGATGTCAATCGCACCAGCGATGTCATTGGAACAACCGACTGCGGACAACAACGAGTCAAGCAAGGCGCCCAGTTGTGCAGGTGCGCCATTGGCCGCACGAACATGAGAACGAACTGATTCAACACCTTGTGGAAGCGATCCAGATGTTCCGCGATTTAGGCCAAGCGCAATCACTGCACCGTTGTGATCAACATTGCTCAGCTGATCAATCGCGCGACGAGCAGATGCCGGGTCTGACACAACAATCGATGCCAAGGTGTCGCCGAGTGCAGCCTTAACCGCAGCGTCCCACCCTTGATCAATATCAAGAAGGTCAACAAGTGCTCCGACAACACCTTCGATTTGAGCCAAGTGTTCTGCGCCAGTGCGTGCACGCGTGGAAGCCATAGCTGCTTCCAATGCTTCTAAACGAGCAGATGCTCGCGCTGTGCGCCGTTCGGCAGCAGCGCGTCCTTCCTGGGCGATATCGCCTGCGTTCTCTGCAACGTCTCGCTCTTGCTCAGCAGTTGCGAGTTCGGATCGAAGAACACCAACAGCCGATTCTGCTTGGGTGAGCTCTGCTTGCAAACCATCAATTGTTCCAACAAATGCATTGTCACGATTCTCAATTTGTTCGATACGTGCTTGCAGTTTCTGAATCTCACCAGCACCTTGTTCCACGGTGTTGCGCAATGTGCGCAATTCTCCGCGTACTTCGGCTGCAGCCGTCGACGCTTCATTCCCCTGCACCGTGTGAAAGAGACCTTGCTCATTGCGTTCGCGCTCGAAGGCATCTTCTTCCACTTGAAGAGAATCGCTCTCCCCCATGGCAATGGTGAGTCCACGTTCAACTTCTGCAAGGTCTTCGCGCATTTCTGCCGCATCTGCTTCCAACGCTGCAACAACGTCCTCAGCAATCAGCTGACCTTGGTCGCGTTCCATTGAACGGCGACGTTCAGCAATAACAGCAACAAGACCGCGAGCACGTTCACGCAACTGTTCGACTTTCATGAGTTCATCATTGAGACCAGAGGCACCACGTGCACTGAGTTCTTCCTCGGCGGTGCGAACATCAACTTCCAGCGTGTTCATCAATTCGCGCAGTTCACGCTCCGATGAATCGCTGCCAGCCTTTTCAGATTCGAGTTGGGCGAGTTTCTCGCGCAACCCAGCCACTTCACGACCCGACAAGTACAAACGCAATGCCCGGAGTTCGCCGACTACTTCTTCGTAGCGCTTTGCTGCTTCTGCCTGACGCTCAAGTGGTCGCAACTGGCGACGCACTTCGCGAATGAGGTCTTGGACTCGCAAAAGGTTTGCCTCGGTCGATTCAAGACGACGCTCAGCTTTTTCTTTGCGCTTGCGATACTTCAGAATTCCGGCGGCTTCTTCGATGATGGCGCGACGGTCTTCTGCGCGGGCAGTCAACACCGCGTCGATTTGACCCTGACTGATAATGACGTGTTGTTGACGACCAACACCCGCGTCAGACAAGAGCTCTTGCACATCAAGCAAACGACACTCAACACCATTGATGGCATATTCGCTGTCGCCGTTGCGGAAGAGCGTGCGAGACACGGTGATCTCTGTGAAGTCAAGAGGCAGAATGCCTGCAGAGTTGTCGAGAGTCAACATGACTTCGGCGCGACCGAGAGCGGAGCGCTTCGCCGTGCCATTGAAGATGACGTCTTCCATTTTCTGACTTCGCACAGAAGAAGGGGCTTGTGCGCCGAGCACCCACGCAATGGCGTCAACAACGTTCGATTTACCTGAACCATTGGGGCCGACAACGACGGTGACGCCAGGTTCCATTTCCATGACGGTGGAATCAGCGAAGGACTTAAAGCCTTTGAGGGTAAGAGATTTCAGAAACACAGCGAAAACAACAGTAATAGAGACGGCTCAGTGTCGCCCCATGGCGTTACCGCTGGCAACGAGGGCAGTACGCAGTTGAGCGCCCTGCGACCATGACTCTACGAATGGAAGTTTTTCCACAGGTCAGGCATCCGAGTCCTTCGCGTCCGTAGACCCGATGACTCTCTTGAAAGCTGCCGACATTGCCCTCAATGTCCACATATTGCGTATCTTGCAGCGTTGAGCCACCAGATTCGATTGCTTCAGCCAATATTTCGCGAATCGCGGTGGCTAACTGGTCAATTTTTTTTCGGGACAATGTGTCGATCGTGCGACTCCAACGCAGTCCCACCCTGTGGAGAACTTCGTCCGCGTAGATGTTTCCTACCCCGGCGACCACGTGCTGATTCAACAAAAGTGGCTTGATTGCCCCGCGGCGCCCCGCCAATCTTTTGGCCAAAACGGCTCCATCAAAGGGGTCAGCAATGGGGTCGGGACCCAATCGCGCAAGCTCTGGCATGATCTCGGCTTCATGGCCTGGGTCGTAGACAACGACCTCGCCGAATGTACGCGGGTCAACAAACCACATCTCTTCATGCACGCCATCTCGAGGCGCAAGGTGCAGAACAACATGTGTGTGCGGTGGGCGCGATGTACCTGTCGGTTCCACCAAAACACGTCCACTCATTCGAAGATGAATCATGACGGCATCCCCGGAGTCAAGATCACACAAGATGTACTTGCCGCGTCGGCGAGCCGTCAACATTGTTGTTCCGATTAATCCGTGAACAACAGCTTCTTTCCCCACGCGACGCACTGAACGTTCGCGACCAACTTCAACATCAAGAATCTTTCGTCCGACAACACGCGATTCAATTCCACGTCGAACAGTTTCGACTTCTGGCAGTTCAGGCATCGTTAGTTAGGGACTCGAACGCCACATGTGCTGCGACTTGCTCAGCAGCCTTTTTCGTTCGTCCTGTTCCTGCACCAATGTTTTTGCCATTCACAATGGCGTGCGCAGTAAACACTCTCTCGTGGTCTGGGCCTACGCCCTCGGTGTCGTATCCAGGAGCACCGAGTCCTAAGCGTGCACACAATTCTTGTAACCGTGTTTTTGAATCAAACGCTTCCAAGTTTGGAATCGCTGCCTCAATAGAGGACGCGAGAAGTCTTTCGACAACTGCGAACGCTTTCTGTGCTCCCCCATCGAGATACACAGCACCGATCAACGCCTCCAACGCGTCAGCGAGGATGGAGGACTTGTCGCGACCACCGGCAGCATCTTCGCCTTTGCCCAACAAAATGAAGTCACCAAGCCCAATCTTGCGTGCGATGTCAGACAATGCATGCATGTTCACCACGCTGCGGCGAAGGTCAGTCAGTTTTCCTTCCGGCAAGTCAGCAAGTCGGTGAAAAGCAATATCTGCAACCGCCCACCCGAGAACCGCATCACCCAAAAACTCCAAGCGTTCGTTGGAGAAGGGCTCATCATTTTCAGCTTGCCATGAGCGATGCACAAGCGCCTGATAAATCAGGTCTGTTTGAGTGAACGAATGTCCAATCACTTCAGCGCATTGCGCTAAACGCGGATCCACTTCGTCACCCATGAACGACCTCAGCCGTGAGCGCGCACGATGTAATCAACTGCGTCGGCAACGGTGCGCAACTCAGCCAAATCATCATCATCAAAAGCAAAATCAGGAATGGTCTTTGAAAACTCTTGCTCCAAAGAATCAACAAGTTCGATCAAAGCAATGGAGTCCGCGCCCAAGTCATCAGCAAAGGTGTTCTCTTCTGCAATGTTCGCTGCTTCCATTTCCAGGATTTCAGCAAGGTGCGTGCGAACAGTGTTGAGGATTGCGTTGCGATCTGTGGCCATGGTGAACTCCTGAAGGTGACTCAGGAAGGCAGGCTAGTAGCAATAGCCGCACGGATTGCTCCCACCATGTCGGCATCCACCATTTCCTTGGCAACTTTGATGCCATTCACCATCGCCCGTGCACTGCTTGAGCCATGGGAAATAATGCACACACCGTCCACGCCCAAAAGAATGGCACCGCCAACAGAGTCAGGATCGAAGTTGTCGTACAACGGCATCAATGCAGGAAGAAGCTCTTTTGCCGCGTCCTTATATTCAGGTTGAGCAAATGCAGTGAACAATTCACCGATGACTGTCTTCAATGCTCCCTCGAGAGTCTTCAGAGCGACATTGCCGGTGAAACCATCTGTCACAACAACATCGACGTCATTCGTCATGAGGTCACGGCCTTCGACATTGCCAATGAAGTTCACATGCGGGCACGCCTTGAGAAGGTCGTACGTTTCTTTGCGCAGAGCGTCACCCTTGCCAGGTTCTTCACCAATGGAGAGCAAACCGACTCGTGGGTTTTCAACGCCGTATCGCTTCGTTGAATACACAGAACCCATAATGGCGAACTGCACGAGCCAATCGGCCTGCACGTCTGCATTGGCTCCGGCATCGAGCAAAACGGTAGGAGTTCCGCCAGGAACAGGAACAGGGGTGGCAATCGCCGGACGTGCAACGCCCGAGATGCGGCCCATGCGCAACAACGCACTCGCCATCGTGGCGCCAGTGTTTCCAGCAGAGATCATTGCGCTTGCTTGACCATCGCGAACTGCTTCAGCAGCACGAACAAGTGTGGAGTCACGCTTCTTACGCACAGATTGCGCAGGGTCGTCATCCATCTCGATGACTTCTGACGCATGCATCAATGGAAGGTCACCAATTCCTTCAAGACCCTCGGGGCCTACGAGAAGAACTGGAATGCCTAGTTCGGCAGCTTGAAGCGCGCCGGCGAGAATTTCACTAGGAGCGCGGTCGCCGCCCATCGCGTCAACAGCGATTGGCAACATGCGAAAAGTACCGTGGCTCAGTCGACTGTGACTGCTACGCGGCCCTTGTACCAACCGCAAGTTCCGCACACTGTGTGTGGGATCTTGGCAGCGGCGCAGCGTGGGCATGTGCTGCGTGAAGGTGCACTGAGGCGCCAGTTAGAGGCGCGACGCATGCGTGTCTTCGACTTCGACTTCTTTTTCTTGGGAACGGCCACCGTGGTCTCCCTGTGTTAGCGGCAAAACCCTCGTTTGAGGGCTCTGACACGATAGCCCCAAAAGGGGGAAAACTCACTCGGATGGGTCTTTGAGGGAACCTTTGAGGGTTTCCAAGGCCGCCCAACGGGGGTCAGTGACCGTGTTGTCGCACGAACAAGAGGTTTCCGAGAGGTCTTTCCCGCAATGTGGGCAGAAGCCCGGGCAGTCCTCGCGACACAGCGGCCCGAGAGGAACTGCTAACAAAAGGTTCTCTCGCACCATCGGCAAAAGATTGATCTGGTCATTGTCAATGACGTACGCCTCAGAGTCATCGGGCATCTGCTGGTACAACTCCGACAGTTCAATAGTCATCCGAGCCGACATCGGCGTGAGGCAGCGACGACACTCCCCCGCCCATGTGGCCGATGTGGTGCCGTTGACCGTGACGCCGTTCGAAAGAGCTTCGAGGTGCAAGTTGATATCTACGGGTTCATCAGAAATTCGTGACTCACCGAATTCAAGATCCGTTGCAGCGATCGAAAGCACAACATCTTTTGTCGTACCTGGCCACCGAAGAAGCTCGACAACATTGACGATGAGCGGAGTTGCCATGACGACGACTACGAAATGTCTTGGTCGAAGAAGCCTGCGCGATGCTGCTCTTCAATGGGCTCTTCAGCTTCTGGAGGCGGCTGAGATCCGATGGACAAACGATGGCGACCATTCGCAACTGTCTTTGACAAACGATCAAGAAGGATTTCAAAACTGCCAAGACGCTGATCAAGGAAGTCTTCAGTTTCGTTCTTCAAACGGCGAGATTCTTCGTCCGCTGCATCAATGACTTGACGCGCGCGAGTTTCAGCGGCACGAACAACTTCCGTGCGTTGCACCATTCGTTCGGCCTGTTGACGCGCTGCGCCCAAGATTTCATCAGCTTCGCGCTTGGTCTTTTCCAAGAACTCTTGGCGTTCTTTCAACATCCACCGCGCTTGGCGAATCTCTTCAGGCAAACGCATCAGAGAATCTTCGAGCAACTCAATCACTTCATCACGGTCGATTCGCGGGGTGCTCGACAACGGAACACTTGGCGCAGTCGCAATGATGTCAATCGTGCGACGAAGAATCATCTCGCTCTCGCCGAGGCGTGCCTGTACAGGCGCTGGTTGTGGATACGAGTTATCTGTTGTGTCGTCAAAGTCGTCGTAAGACATGTTGTTTGCTCCGTTACTGAAATGCTGCGGCCAAGGCCGTAGCGACTGGTGCAGGCACCATGGAAGAGATATCGCCGCCATGTTGAGCGATGTCGCGGATGAAGCGACTGCTCACATGACTAAGGCCTGGCTGGCATGGCACGTACACCGTGCGCACTGCCGCTACCGAAAAGTTTGTGTGCGCCATCTGCTGCTCAATTTCAAAGTCCCCAGGGGTGCGAAGGCCTTTAACAATGCACAGAGCATTCACCGACTTGGCAGCATCAACAGCGAGTCCAGCAAACGCTTCAACAGACACACCTGGAATGTGCGCAAGAGATTCACGAGCGATGCGAACACGCTCAGCTGTCGGCAAAAGACCTGAGGGCTTGTCGGGGTTATGCATGACTGCAACCACAACATTTCCAAAGAGTTCAGCGGCTTGGGCCACTACATCGACATGTCCAAAATGGAGTGGGTCGAAACTGCCGGGATACAGAACGGTGCTCATTCGCCCTCCACCGTACCGTCTGGGGCTAGGGCGGGTCGGAGAAATGAGACATGGGTACGGCCATATTTCTTTTCTCGTATGGTCTCCCAGCCCTCGATTTCTGCGATGGCGCGGTCTGATTCCAAGACCACAAAGGCCGCATCCGCATCAATAATGAGGTCTCGCCATTGATCGAAACCGTAGGGCGGGTCAGCAATCAGAAGATCAATCTCTGGCTGGCGAGAAGCCACAGATAGTGCATCCACCGCGAGCACCGTCGTTCGGTCAGACAACCCCAGAGATGCAATGTTCTTCTTGAGGACGACAAGAGCATCGCGGTCGCGTTCCACAAACACGCAATGGGCAGCACCGCGCGAAAGTGCTTCGATTCCCATCGCGCCAGTCCCCGCAAAGAGGTCAAGGACTCGTGCACCTTCGACCAGGTCAAGACTTCCCAACGCGTTGAATACCGCTTGGCGTACTTTGTCGGTGGTGGGTCGAGTCGCCTCCGAAATAGGGGCTTCTATCCGTCTGCCGCGAAGGTCACCTGCTACCACTCTCATACAAGGCAGACTACGACCGTGATTACACCGAGCGAGTCCATTGTCTGCGTCGACTGCGGCGGACCGTGCCATTTATTGACGTCACCACGAGAAGACGGCCAATGGATGGTTGATGATGTCGTGAGCTACCGGTGTCGTGATTGCCGAGACATTTGGTACATCGAACTCACCGAAGACGACACCGAAGACCAGCCTGAGTAGCCCTCTACCCCTTTTTCAGCGGGTCAAACTTGACGCCCACTGCAGCCAAATTGGCGATCCGCGTCGGAAGATGGTTTAACCAGAAGTTGATGCTGAGCCGTTTTGGATCACGCACAAATGGCTTGTTGTTTGCAACAGCGTTCACGGTGCGACGCGCAATTTTCACAGGGTCTGCCGTGGGGATGAGGTGCAACTTCTGAAACCGATTGACAAAATCCTGTACAGACGACTGACGCTCCTCAATGGCGCCCCACATGTCGGTTGCGACTGGACCAGGCGACAAGACAGTGATGTTCACGTTTGTTGCCTTCAACTCACGACTTAAACCATTCACGAAGTTGAGAATGCCCGCCTTTGTTGCGCCGTACACGCTCATTCCTGGAAAGCCCGCTGTACCTGCAAGTGATGAAACAAAGACAAGATGTCCACTTCCTCGCGACAACATTCCGGGGAGCGCATGGCGTGTGAGCATCATCGGAACTTCAAGATTGACGCGCGAGACCGTACGAATTTCACGATCATCTTCCACTGCGAATGGTGTCGATGTTTCAAGACCAGCATTATTCACCAGTACATCAATCGGGCCGTATTGACGTTCGATGCTGTCTATCAAGGTGTCAACAACCGAATCATCAGTGAGATCTGCAACGACTGCATTGCCTGCGATCTCTGCTGCGACGCGATTGAGTGCATCAGCATTTCGTGCCACAACCGTGACCTTCGCACCGCGTTGAGCAAACTCTCGCGCCATCTGCTCGCCGA
>ERZ1022756.200-NODE-200-length-20371-cov-14.467661_pt1 | contig 20371 bp, 19 predicted proteins | sample MGYA00520902_ERZ1022756 | MGnify/ENA primary metagenome ERZ1022756 (study PRJEB33162, sample SAMN09537601) | freshwater metagenome | isolation source: freshwater | place: Canada:Alberta | collected 2017-07 | study: EMG produced TPA metagenomics assembly of the...
ACCGATCACCTAAAGGCGAGCGGCTTTACAGAAGAAGAGCTAATCACTGCGTCTTTATCTTCGAAGGGCGAGCGTGGGTTATACGACAAGTTCCGCGGCCGCCTGATTTGGCCAATTCGAGACACCTCTAACCAGGTAATTGGCTTTGGCGCCAGAAAACTCTTTGATGATGATCAAGGCCCCAAGTATCTAAACACTTCGGAGACACCCGTCTATCACAAGTCAGCAGTGCTTTATGGAATCGATCTTGCCAAGAAAGATATATCCAAGTCTCAAAAGGTAGTTGTGGTCGAAGGTTATACCGATGTCATGGCATGTCACTTGGCTGGTGTCACAACAGCGGTTGCAACGTGCGGAACTGCCTTTGGTGATGAGCACATTCGGATTCTGAACCGGATGCTCTCCGCAAATGTTGATAACCCTGCAGAAGTTGTTTTCACCTTCGATCCTGATGAAGCCGGGCAGAAAGCCGCCATGCGTGCTTTCGCAGATGCCGATAAGTTTCATGCCAATAGTTTTATCGCCGTTGGTCCTGACGGTTTAGACCCATCGGATCTCAGGGTTCAAAAAGGCGACGAAGCAGTTGTATCGATGATTGAGAACAAAAAACCAATCTACGAATTCGCAATCAAACAGAAGATGAAAAACTTCAATCTTGATTCAGTCGAGGGTCGAGTTGGAGCAGCAAGGGCTTCAGCTGCTGTTATTGCCACCATTCGTGACTCAGCCCTGCGCTCGGTTTACATTCGAGAGCTTGCAAACTGGGTCAACCTTGATCTGTCAGAAGTGAGCGCACTAGTAGACAGAGCTATTAAGGAAAAAGTAGTTGCATCAGTTGCCCCGCTCAGACAGGAAACGGTTCCAGAGGCTCCAGTTGAGACGGTATTTCAGGTACCGGATCTAAAAGATCCAGCCGTTCGATTTGAGCGTCAGCTTCTCGAAGTTTTGGTTCAGCAGCCAGCGCAGATTTCTCCGGAGGATTTGAAAGAACTTTCTGAGGGAGATTTTCTAGCTGGAGTGCACGGGGCAATCGCTCGAGGTGTGAGTGCCGTCCTTGAGTTTCGAACCGATGCAAACTGGCTTCCAAAACTAGCGGAGGTAATTGACCCCACCCTTCATTCGCACCTAAGGTCATTGGCAGCCACCGAGCTGCCAGCTCGCACAGAACAAGAGTTAGTTAGGTACGTCTCAGGAGTAGTAAACGCTGGCCACATCGCCTTGTTGACCCGCCAGAAGCTATCTATGCAAGCAGTGCTAAGGCAAATTGATCCAGCTGAAACTGAACAAATCCAGCAGATTCAGCGCGAACTAATTGCCATCGAAGATCGCAGAAGGAAACTACAGGGTGGCTAGTAATCAGATTGCCATTGAACCAAAGAGCAATCCCGCCTATGAGCAGGCTGTTGTTTCTGCAGGCGGTAAAGTGGCATCCTTGTCTAATCAGGTCAAGGGCTTGATTTGGACTGACTACTCTGCCCCGGATCTTCTTGCCAAATTGCTGAATCATAATCCACAAATTGAATGGGTCCAGTTGCCATTTGCAGGTGTTGATGCCTTTGCGGAAATTCTTTCTGCTCCCGTTAGATTCACAAGCGCCAAAGGGTCTTATAGGGAGCCGGTAGCTGAGCATGCTCTCGCTCTATCACTTGCTCTTGGAAGACAACTTCCTGTCAGAGTAAAGGCAACCAGCTGGGGAAAGCGCGAGGCAGTTAGCTTTTATGATTCCAGCATCTTGATTATTGGAGCTGGTGGAATAACTGAAGAGCTGATTGAGATGCTTACGCCTTTTCGAGCAAGAATCTCTGTCTGCAGAAACCAAACTGAGCTTCCAGTGGCTGGCAGCCACGAAGTTTTCGGTTTAGATCAGCTAGGGGAAAAGATTTCGGACGCTGATCTAGTCGTTATTGCTTGCGCATTGACAAATCAGACACGGGGTCTGTTCGATAAAGACCTTCTATCCAAAATGAAATCGACGGCATTTTTGGTGAATGTCGCTAGAGGCCCAATAATCAAAACCACAGACCTGCTAGCCGCTTTAGAAGCAGGTACCATCGCTGGGGCAGCTGTAGACGTCACAGACCCAGAACCACTTCCAGATGGGCATCCTATGTTCGGTAGAGATGACCTGATTGTGACTCCGCATACAGCCGATACCAAGGAAATCGTTATGAGACACTTCGCCCTTAGGGTAGAGCAAAACGTTAAGGCTTTCCTGGGGCTTGGGCCGTGGGTTGGCGAAGTAGACCCAGGGAGGGGCTATTGAGGGCTCTAGAGAGCCCAATTTTTGGTAGTGTTGGTCTCTGCGAAAGCATTCCTCGGTAGCTCAATTGGCAGAGCAATCGGCTGTTAACCGATAGGTTCTTGGTTCGAGTCCAAGCCGGGGAGCCACTTAATTTATGGCCAAATTTATGGTCACTTTCAGGAGGTCCCGGTGATTCGGTGGATCCAACAAAGAAACTGGCTTCCCGAAGCATCACTAGCTGCATTTGTTTTCCTTCTGCTCGGCGGGCTGGACCTGGTAACTCAGGGAGTCACAGCAATGCTCGGATCTTTTGCAATTGCGGCAAGTTTTCTGTTTGTTCGCAAACTTAGCTATCTTGCTTCGGCATTGGTTCTAATTGCGGCTGGGATTCAGATTAGTTTCTCGCTGCTTCCTGTATTTGGCTCCATAGGGATACCCTTGCTGGCATTTGTAGTAGGTGCCTTTAGCCCTAAACCTTGGCGAGAAATCAATTTCGGGGTGAGTATCTTTGGTGGCTTAGTTTTTGCAGCTAACGTTGCGTTTAACCCAACTATAAACTTGGCAGTTTTTGGCGGGGTGGTGCAACTAGATGACCTTGGAAAATCTGTAATCTTCATAACTTTGTCTCTACTCGCCATAAGTTTGGTTTCACTACTTTGGATCTTGGGTCAACTTCTTATAACTCGATTGGTTCATGTGGGAACTGAGTTCGACCGCTTGGTGTACGAAGAAAAGCAATTAAAACTTTCGATTGAACTCGCCGAGCAGTCCAAAAGGTTTGAAATTGCAAGAGACATCAACGAGACCGTGGTCCAGAAGCTTTCTTCAGTTATTACAAACGCCGAAGGTGGAATTTACGCGGCAAAAGCAAATCCAGAGGCTGGATTCAGAGCACTAGAAAAGGTTCTAGATAGCGCTAGAGCTGCTCACACCGAACTGCGTCGACTGTTTGACATGATCAACAGAGGTACTGCCTCCTCCACCGCACCTCTTTCTCTGGCGGATCTTGAGAATCTTGCGGTTAGCATGAGAGAGATTGGTCTTGACGTTGCTGTTTCAAATTTTGGAGAGCGTTTCGAGCTCAATCAGTCAGCAGAGCTGGCTGTTTATAGAATCATTTTTGAAGCGCTTCAAAACGTTAGGCAGCATAACCCGCCAGGTACAAAAGCAGCGGTTGAAATCACTTGGCTTGAGAATGGCCTGCAGGTGATTATCAAGGACAATGGCGTTGAGATTCAAAGGCGTGCGGTTTTAGGCGCTAATGGCCTTCCTGTTCCATATGACGCTACAGAAGACCTAGATACGCTTCTTGAGAAGGTTTCAGGGCCGGGGCTAACTGCCATGCGCGAACGAGCCGAAAGTTTTGGAGGTTCTCTGGAAGTACAACGTGTAGTTGGAATTGGATTCACAGTCTCGGCGATGTTTCCATCCTCTGGTGTAAGCGCAATGTCGGATAATTCTTACTAAATGCCCGAAACTATCCGTCTTGGCCTTTTAGATACCGACGAAGATGTTCGATCCGGTAGAAAACTACTTTTTGGCTCGCTTTCAAATGTAGAAGTTGTTTTTGAATCCGGCGGAACCGTTTCTGACCTTCAGTCAATTCAGGAATCGCTGATTGACGTTCTGGTTATTGATCAAAAGCTCTCTTCTGGACCGGGTATTGGCTTCTACTTGAATCTTCGTCAACTAACTGGACACAAGCAGGCCCCGCCGGCCGTCATCACATCTTCCTTTTCCCAGCCAGCCCTGTTGTTAGAAGCGCTCGAGGCGGGAGTTTTTGATGTCGTTGCGGTCGAACAGGGTGCTGGGGGTCTAGTTGACGCGGTTTTTCAGGCTCGATCTGAGGCAAATGCTTATTCGCTGAGTGAACTCTATAAACTGCTTGAATCCCAACCACGGGTAAGGAGGGTGGATTTGAGCTTTGTAAGCCTTGTTGACCAATTGCCCGAGAAGCACGCCGGTAACTTAAGGCGACTTAGGTCGCTTTGGCAGAAGGCTGACGAGGCAAAACTTCAAAGCTACGACCTTGGTTCAATGAAAGACCTGGTTTCACGCTTACCGGTAGCGAACGCTTCTGAACTGGTACTAGCGCTTAGCAGATCAGGACTCCTTGATGAGTAAAAAAGAGCAGTCCTTGACAGCGGTTTCACTTGGCGTTGGCTTTGCCACCGGGCTCTATGGAATTTCTTTCGGAGCACTGTCGGTGGCTGCAGGTCTTGATCTGTGGCAAACTATGGCGCTTAGCCTTTTGATGTTTAGCGGCGGAAGCCAGTTTGCATTCATTGGTGTGGTAGCAACGGGCGCTGGGGTAGTGCCAGCCATTCTTTCGGCATGGCTTCTTGGAGTGCGAAACGGTTTCTACGCTATACGAATGAACCCGGTGCTTTCGGTGCGGGCACTTATGAAACCCATAGCTGCCCAGCTGACAATCGATGAATCCAATGCCGTGTCATTACTTGGAGAACCTGATCGAAGCAAGGAGCGTCTGGGTTTCTGGCAAACAGGAGTTGCAGTCTTTGTGTTCTGGAATATCTTCACGTTTGTTGGAGCGGTAGTTGGTTCGCAAATCGGAAATCCAACTGACTGGGGGCTTGATGCAGCCGCAGCCGCTGCATTCTTAGGGCTCATCTGGCCGAGACTTAACCAGTCAAAACTTCTCGTTCTAGCTGTTGCCTCAGCTTTTCTTGCAACCTCTATGTCGGTAGTTTTACCGCCTGGTATACCCGTTCTTCTAACGGCCCTATTGGCTGTTGGATTCTGGCTTTTTGGGATGCGAGCTGATCGCGAATGAGCCTTTGGTCAGCAGTTTTGATATCGAGTGCCCTGGTTTATTCCTGGAAACTTTTTGGATATTTAGTTCCTGAGCGATTCGTTTCTAATCCCAAAATCAAGGAGCTTGCAGCACTGTTGACTGTAGCCCTGCTGGCCGCGCTAGTCGGAATCCAAACTTTTGTCTCAGCTGAGGGGTTATCAATTGATGCTCGAGTGCCTGCAATCGTAGCTGCAGGCATATTGTTTTATCTTCGAGTGCCCTTTGTAGTCGTTGTAGTTGTGGCAGCAGCCATTGCCGCACTAATCCGACTCCTGGCCTAGTCTTCTAGGTTGTCCACTCCTGGTTGCCAAGAGACCCCCGGCTTGTTCCAGCCCAAATCTTGCATGACCTCGAATGCTTGCTTTCGTGCTTCATAGGGGAGCTTGTCGACGTAGATGATTCCATTTAGGTGGTCGAACTCGTGCTGGAAAATTCGGGCAAACCACCCTTCGGCTTCAATGCGAACTGGGTTTTGGTCCATATCGACACCTTCAACCAATACCCGGTTTCCTCTTTTGAGGGCAAATCTTTCACCCGGGAAAGACAGGCAGCCTTCGCTTTCTAACTCTTCGTCAGCCTCTCCTTGTTCAACGGGTGTGTGGCTAATGGTGGGGTTAATCACAACGCCTCGCCTAGGAGTCTCATCATCGTCGGGATAGCTGTAGACAAAGACCCTCAGTCCCACTCCGATCTGGGGAGCTGCAAGCCCAACCCCTGGAGCCTTGTCCATGGTGTCAAATAGGTCCTGGACCAAGGCTTTTAGTTCTTGGTCAAAAACGCTCACTTCAGCCGCCCGCTGGTGCAAAACCGGGTCCCCATAAATCCGAATTGGCCTAATCACCTGATAAATCTAGCTGTTTAGCTCAAAACTTCCAGCAGAAACGGGGTTAGGCTCGAATCTGTTGATTGAGGTATTGAATTGGGACCAGAACTTAGAGAACTCGCAATCGTGCTTGCCATACTGGCGGCTGTTGCCTTAGCTTTCGGGGCTCAGTTCCAAAACCAAGCAGTTTCGAAATCGACTGAGAAGACGCCAAGGCGTCGAGGGTCACTTTCCCTGAAGGAGCTAGGCCAACTATTTGTTCGGCCGCGCTGGATATCTGGACTTGGCCTTATGGGGCTAGGAATGGCTTTACAAGTTGGAGCCTTAACTTTGGCCCCCCTTATTGTGGTGCAACCAATCGGTGCCATTGCACTTGTGATTACTTCATTGCTGAACGCAAGATCAACCAAGACAAGACTTAATCGAGCCACAATCCTTGCTATCGGCCTTTCCACTTTTGGAGTAGGAGGCTTTGTTATCACTGCTTCGCAAGTTGCCTCTCAGGTAGAGCTAACGGACTCAAATTTGCTTCGAGTTCTTGGGCTGCTGGTGATTATTTTGGTTGCGTTCGCCATTTTGTTTTTCACCTTTGGCAAAAAAGCGAAAGCCCTGACTTACATCCTCGGTGCTGGAGTGCTCTATGGGTTTGTTGCAACTTTGGCCAAGGTTGTAATCCAGCGGCTGTATCAGATGGACTACGACGGCCTTACTGCGCTGGCACTTGTGAGCATGATTGGGGCGGTGTTTCTAGGCGGTTGGTTTGTACAAAACGCATACGCTTCTGGGCCACCTGATCTTGTGATTGCTGGCCTTACGGTTATCGACCCACTAGTAGCCGTCGGTATAGCCATAGGCGTGCTAGGAGAGGCCCAGCAAGCAAGTGCGCTATCGATTACCGCCTTTTGCCTTAGCGGAGCAGTAGCAGTATCAGGCGTTTACCTACTATCAAGGGTCCATCCCGAGCTGCGGCCTAGGAAAAAGACCAGTCAAGTAAACTTGAGCTAAGCAACTTTTCTAACTGCTTTACAAGGCAAATAATTGACTGAGATTTTGAGTACCGCAACGCCACTTCGAGTGGTGATTGCTTGCGATACCTTCCCGCCAGATATCAACGGGGCTTCTCGCTTTGCAGAACGCCTAGCTGCTGGTCTTGTCCGGGACGGCCATGAAGTGCATGTGATTGCTCCAGCTCACAACAAGACTTTTGGATCCTTCACAGAAGTTCACGACGGAAGTTCTATGAGCGTTCACAGAATCAAGAGCTATCGAGTGATTCAGCACAAAACATTGCGATATGTCTGGCCTTTCACATTAAAGAAAAAAGCCGATCGACTGCTCCGTAAAATCAAGCCTCATGCGGTCCACATTAATTCCCACATGATTGTTGGGAGATTTGTTCTCAAGTCCGCGAAACAACATGGCATTCGAGTAATTGCTACGAACCACATCATGCCGGAAAACCTCATTAAATACTCCCTAATCATTCCCCGCTGGGCGGAGAAGTGGGTGATGAATTTAGCTTGGAAGGACGCAGGACGCGTGCTTAGAAAAGCTGATGTTGTGACAACTCCTACTAGGCGAGCTGCCACCTTGCTGGAGAACGCTTCTGGCCTTACTGGAGTATTGGCCGTTTCCTGCGGCATACAAGCGTCCAGATTCGCTAATCAAAGCCCGACTTCCAATGACAAACCAAGGATTCTATTTCTTGGGCGCTTAGATTATGAAAAACACATCCATAATCTTCTAAAGGCTGTTGCCCTTCTTCCCAAAAAGCTCAACGTGCAGGTTGAGATTGTTGGCGACGGTGGAGAGCGAGAGTACCTTGAGAAGCTGGCCATAGAACTAGCCATTGATAAAAACGTAGAATTCCGAGGCCACATAACTGACCAGGAATTACCCAAAGCTTACGAGAGGGCCACGTTGTTTGCGATGCCCTCTATTGCAGAGCTGCAGTCAATTGCAACTATGGAGGCAATGGCATCAGGCCGCCCTGTGGTAGCCGCCGATGCAATGGCACTGCCTCACTTAGTCCACGATGGCGATAACGGCTACCTATTTCCACCGGATGATGTGAAAGCGTTCGCAGATAGGCTTCTAAAGGTTCTCACGGCAAGCCAAGAAGAGCTCGACCGACTGTCGGAGAACTCTTTGCATTTGATCCAATCGCACGACATTGACACCACGATAAAGATTTTCGAGGGTCTTTATCGAGGGGACGTTCAAGAGGCAGGGGAGTCGGCAGATAACCTGGCTACCTATAGCCTCCCAATCGGTCAGCTGAGTAAGCGCCTGAGTAGGTCGATAATGCTTGCCCGAAAGCGTTCGGCGGAGCTTAGGTCAAAGGCTGAAGATGCTGGCGCAGAGATTCGTGAACGTGCTGAGGAGGCCCGCGAGGACGTACGCGAAAAGTTTGAAGAAGTTCGAGATGATGTAGTTTTTGCCGCCAAGAGAATAGAAATTCGTGTTCGTAAGGGCGTAAAGAAGGCAGCCGAGAGACTTAGACGCGAAGAGCAGTAGGCTTAAAACCACCAGGGGGGAGTTAGCTCAGCTGGTTAGAGCAGCGGACTCATAATCCGTCGGTCACGGGTTCAAGTCCCGTACTCCCCACCAAAATCATTGAAAGGCTAGGGGGCTAGGTGCAGTTTGGTCGGAGATTACGTATCAACCTAGTGGGATTGCTAAAGTCAACTCACCCAATACCTTCATTTTCTGTGACTGTTTTGGTCCTGCTTTTTGGGATTGGCTCGTCTCTGCCGATAACCACCCTAGCTCTCGTCGGAATCAGTGTAATTGCCCAACAGTTCTCAGTAGGACTATCTAATGACTGGCTGGATTACGAGCGAGACAAGCAAGTTGGTCGAAGAGACAAACCTGCCGCCATAGGGGAAGTTCCAATCAACGCGGTTAGAAACTCTTCCCTTGCGTCAGCAGCAATTGCATTGGTTGTGGCTGGAAGTCTTGGTTGGGAAACCACTTTACTTATGATTTTGATGCTAATGGTTGGCTGGTCCTATAACTTGGGCGCGAAAGCTACAGGTTTTTCCGCATTGCCCTATGTTGTCGGATTTGGGATTCTTCCAATCTATGTGACGTTGTCTCTTGATCCTCCCCAAGGACCAACCTGGTGGATAGTGATAGCTGCGTCTGTTCTTGGTCTCGGAGCACATTTTGCCAATGCCTTGCCGGATCTCTTAGATGACAAGAGAACTGGAATAAACGCCCTGCCACACATCCTTGGTCAAAGAGGATCCGCAGTGATTATTGCAATATCTGCAGTCTCAGCTTCATTACTAATAGTGACTCAGTCAACAAACTTGAACGCGACCTGGGCTTTGGTTGGTTTTGTAGCGACGGTTGGATTATCTGTAATAGCCAGTTATTTGGCTCTGCAATCTAGACCCCCGAAGCTAGTCTTTCACTTGCTAATCGCCGCATCATTTGTCAACGTAATCCTTCTGATGCTTGGACAATGAAGCCCTCCAGTTAGCCACAGCGAGGCTCTAAAAGTAGCCTGCTCGCTTCTTGGCTTCCATAGATTCTTCTCGGTCTCCATCAACCAGTCTTCCTGATCTTTCACTTTGTTTTGTAAGCTCCATCTCGATTAGAAGTGCATTCATGTCTGTAGCTGTGGATTCGACCGCTCCAGTCACGGGGTAGCAACCAAGTGTTCTAAACCGAACAATTTTCTCCTCAATCTTTTCACCTTCAAGTAGGGGCATGCGGTCATCGTCGGGTACTAAAAGAACGCCATTTCGAGTGATTGTTTTTCTTGGCTTAGCAAAGTAGAGCTGGACTATCGGAATGTTTTCTCGTTCGATGTAGCGCCAGATGTCCAACTCAGTCCAGTCAGAGAGTGGAAAAACTCTCATTGTTTGGTTGTTAACCAAGCCAGTATTAAACGATGTCCAGAGCTCTGGTCTCTGATTCCTTGGGTCCCAGCGTTGACCTTCTTCGCGGAGGCTAAATATTCTTTCCTTCGCGCGACTTTTTTCTTCATCTCGCCTAGATCCGCCTATCGCTGCATCGTAGCCGCCATCTTCTAGGGCCGCCAGCAATGGAACTGTTCGCATAATTCTGGTGTACTCATGCACGCCATGCGACATCGGGCTGACATTGTCCCGAATACCTTCCTCGTTCTTGGCAACCACGAGTTCGAAACCAATCTCGGCTGCCATTCGATCTCTGTGCTCGATTACTTCCTTGAATTCCCACTGGCTGTCTACGTGAAGACACGGAAAAGGCAACCCCCCGGGATGAAATGCTTTCCGGGCTAGGTGAAGCAGAACTGAGGAGTCTTTGCCAATGGAGTACATCAGAACGGGACGACGAAAACCCGCAGCCGTTTCTCTAAGAATTGCAATCGAATCGTTTTCCAGCGCATCAAGAACATCGTCATGAGGTGTGCGAGCTCTTGCCATCATGGTTAGTTCCTATTCCATCAGCGGACTTAGTATGAAAAGATTATCATGAAATACATTTCAGCTATAGAAAGGTCTCCAACGTTGGCGAGCACACTTACGCGTTATTTCGGCAAGTCGGCAATTCTTCCAACCCTGCATGGCAAACAATCGGTGATTGCTCCAATTTTTCAAAACGAATTGGGTATTGAAGTTCAAGTTGCAGAAATCGATACTGACCAATTTGGGACATTCGCGGGCGAGATTCCCCGAACTCTTTCTCAGCTTGATGCCGCCATTGCCAAAGCCCGCTCAGCGATTTCTAGCACCGGCATCCCTCTGGCTATTGCAAGTGAAGGCACTATTGGCCCAAATCCACTAATTCCAATTGCCAGTTCTGATCTCGAAACTTTGGTATTCGTAGATAGTGAACAAGAACTGGTCATTCACGAATCATTTCGGAGCTCGGAAGTAATTGCAGAACGCAAGATTGTCAGGCCAGGGGAGAATCTAGATGAATTCCTTGAACGAGCGGATTTCCCAAATCACGCTCTGATTGTAAGGACCGAGCAAGGCCCATCCGTTTCCGCAGTTAAGGGAATTCGAGACAAAGCTGCGTTGGTGCAAGCAGTGTACGAGCTATCAGTTGAGGCAGGATCGGTGGTAGTTGAGAGCGACCTAAGAGCGAGCTTCTCGCCAAGTCGAATGAAAAACATCGCCGCATGTGCGCGACTTTTAGCTCGCAGAATTGGCGCATTGTGTCCGCAGTGCAACACTCCAGGTTGGGGCAGCTTGTCACCAATTTTTGGATTACCGTGTGCGGATTGTGGCTCTTACGTTGAAAGCGCAGTTAGGGCCGATCAGTTTGGTTGTGCAGGCTGTGACTACAAACAGGTTTTTGCGAGAGGCACTTCTGTCGCAGAAGCCAGGTTCTGTGACTCGTGCAATCCGTAACTGCTTAGAAGTACCTGGCTAGGCTATCTGCTTACCCTCTTTGAAAGTAGCTATAGCTTGGATCTTTCTGAGCCGACCAGCTGCTACCTCCAATGGATTTTCCGAGAGAACTACAAAATCGCATGGCTGACCGACTTTCAGAGGTATCTCATGGCGCCCTGTTAGCTGAAACCTAACTGATGAGCTGTAGCTGGTTAGCGCTTCAGTCACAGTCAAGGCTTGTTCGATTACCCAACCACCTTCAGGTTTCGCTTCGGCCGTTTGTCTTGTGACCGCTGTAGCTATACCCGATATTGGGTTTGAACTAGAAACAGGCCAGTCGGACCCAAATGCAATGGTCGCACCGTTGTCCATAAGATCCCGCATTCGGTACATCTGGTCGATCCTGCCCTTGCCAAGCCTAGGAACACAACTCATCAACATCCCATCAGCCTGCGCCCATAAGGGTTGCATGTTGGCAACCACATTGAGTTTTGCGAATCGAGAAATATCGGAATCGTTTATCAATTCAGCGTGGGCAATTACGTTTGGCAGCTCTGGCATCCCAAGACGTTGCTGTACGTGTTCAATCGCATCTAAAGCTTGGCGAACCCCGGCATCACCGATGGCGTGGATGTGAAGTTGGAAGCCCGATTCTGCTGCCGATAGGCACGCGTCTTCTAGCTCGCCCTTGCTCCATAGGGGCTCTCCGTGGTTTTCAGTATCGTCTAGATACGGCTCAATCACAGATGCTGTACCACTGCCAAAAACTCCGTCGGCGAAGAACTTGCAGGTGTTTGCGCTTAGCCGCGAATCACCAAGCTCGATAACTTTTTTGCGATCGGCCTTCGCGAATTCCATTGACTTGACCCACTCGTGGGGCTCTATCTTGAAAGCCAAGTTGTAATCCAAGAGCAAAGCATTTTCAGATACCGCAGCCAGATAAATCTCTGTCATACCAGCCGTAATCCATGCGTCCTGCGCCTCAACAATTCCCTGTTTCGCAAGGACTTTATCTGCCCAAGCCAGTGCAGCAACTTCTTGCTCGATAGTTCTCGCGGGGGCCTTGTCCAATACAAGGGCCATGGCTTGCGGTTCCCTGAGTACCCCAGAAGGGATACCAGCCGCATCAACGTCTACCGATCCGGAAATCAGCTGCGGAAGTGGTGATGGAATCAGTTCAATGGCTCGGCTGTTTACCCATAGGGTGTGATGATCGCTTGCGTGAAGAACCACTGGAACATCCGACACAGCCTCATCCAGCCAGCTAGCTAGAAAAACCCCACCTTCCACAATTGATCGGTCGTAAGCTCCGCCTTCAATCCAAGATTGGTCAGGATTAGCTTGCCTATAACCCCTGAGGACTTCTTGGATTTCAGCTATAGAAGTGGCTTTTGTCACGACCGGCCCCGCTGCTTCCCGACCTGCAAATACTGGATGCGCGTGGCCGTCACGGAAGGCTGGAAAAACAAAGCCTTCAGGAAGTGTGATCTCTCTATCAAAACTCCCAGGAGATGCTACTTTCCCGTCCTCGGCGAAAAGTTCCTTATCGAATTGTTGGCTTGCGGGGTTATAGAAGCTTGCCCCAATGAACTTTATTCTCAACCCAGAAACGCAGACTTTTCTCGGAAGTAGCAAGAGGGGCAAAGCGACTCGTATGTTACTTGGTCACCATCGATGGCAACCTGAGCTCCGTCAAAGATGAACTCGTCGTTGACCTTGCGGCCATTAAACATAGCTTTCTTTCCGCAACGGCAGATGGTCTTTAGTTCCTCAAGGCTATGGGCTATCTCGAGAAGGCGGAGCGATCCTGGGAAACCATTGGTTAGAAAATCTGTCCTGATACCAAATGCCAGAACTGGAACATCATCAAGCACGGCGATTTCTAAAGCTTGGTCGACTTGGTCTCGGGTAAGAAACTGCGCCTCATCGAGCAACAAACAAGCAACTCGCTTACCGGTAGCTTCGCGTTGCAAGGTAGAGCGCTTTTGAAACTCGGTTCGAAGATTAAGTTCTGGAGTCACGAGGAAATCTACGTGACGGTCGACGCCGAGCCTTGACAAGATGGCGGTGTCACCCTTGGTATCCACCGCTGGTTTTGCAAGCAGGACAGACTGGCCACGCTCTTCATAGTTGTGTGCGGCCTGAAGTAGCGCGGTTGATTTACCGCTGTTCATAGCGCCGTGACGGAAATACAGTTTGCTCATAGCCCCTATATGCTAGTTGGATTTTTTGACATCTGACTCCAGCAGCTCTAGCCTTAGAGAACCACCAAATACAGGTCGTAGGGGAAGACGTACCTAGGTTTGGAGGTGATTGTATGTCTGATGGCCTGGTGCTAATCCACTGCGCGCCTAGTTCCTTATTGACCCATGTCGAATGGACTCTTTCGGGCATTTCTGGAACGCCCATAAAACTCAACTGGGTTGCCGATGAGTCAAAACCAACAATGTTCCGATCTTCTACCAGCTTGAAATGCACGAGCGAGGAAGCGGCCACTCTCGCATCGGCTTTCCTGAATCTAAAGCAACTTAGTTTTGAAGTTATTCATCAGCAAACCCATGGAGGCTCTAGATGGAGCTTTACTCCAGCACTCGGGATGTTTAGTTGCTCAACAGACGAGGCAGGAAACTTGGTTGTGAACGAAAATCAGATTCGACACTCCATGGAAAAAGCTGGGTCTAATCCGCTTAAGCTTCAAGCTGAGCTTCGAAAACTACTAGGTCAAGCCTGGGATGACGAGTTGGAGAATTATCGTGAGCTAATTGGTGGAGCGGAAAGCAACCACGGCGTTGTGACCGCCGAAGCCGAACGAGTTAGTTATAGCCAAAATATTCGACCCCTCTAGTTTTCTCGGGCTGGTGACAACATCTAAATCAATTGATGGATCTGGATTGTCCAGATTTATGGTTGGGGGAGCAGTTCTTTCGTGGAGAGCCAAAACAGTGAAGATTGCCTCAATCGCACCAGCCCCGCCTAACAGATGACCGGTTGAGCTCTTTGTTGCTGAGACAGCAATCTTTGAAAGGTGATCCCCGAAGACTCGCTTTAGGGCGTTGTATTCGGCGATGTCACCAACTGGTGTGCTGGTTGCGTGAGCGTTGATGTGAACTACATCTGTGATTGATGAGCCGCTTTGTTCAATAGCGCCAATCATTGCTCGAGCAGCAGCAGATCCCTCCGGGTCTGGAGCGGTGATGTGGTAGGCATCGGAAGTCACTGATGCTCCAACCACTTCAGCGTAGATCTTGGCCCCTCTAGCTAATGCGTGTTCTTCGCTTTCAAGAACCAGCGCGCCGCCACCTTCACCCATGACAAAGCCATCACGGTCGATGTCATAGGGTCTTGAAGCCTTCTCGGGTGCATCGTTGCGCTTAGAAAGCGCCTGCATCGCAGCGAATGCGGCGATTGGAAGAGGGTGGATAGCCGCCTCTGAACCACCAGCAACCACAACATCCACTTCGCCGTTTCTGATGCGGTTGAAAGCGTTAGCAATTGCCTCAGTGCCGGACGCGCAAGCAGAAACAGCTGTTCTAACTCCAGCCCGGGCGGAGATATCCATTCCAATTGCCGCAGCTGGGCCATTTGGCATCAGCATCGGAACAGTCATCGGAAGCACTCTGCGCGGCCCACGCTCTTTGAGCACGTCGTAGGCATCTAGAAGTGTCCAGACGCCTCCAATACCGGTCGCGTAATCAACCGCGAGTCGTTCTGGGTCAACTTCAGGTGAGCCAGCATCTGCCCAGGCTTCACGTGCAGCTATCAAAGCAAACTGACTGGATGGATCTAGTCGCTTGGCTTCTTGCAGGGTAAGGACTTCTTTAGCAGGGGTCTTGGCTTGACCTGCGAATGTGACCGGCAACTCGTGCGTGGCCACCCACTCTTGGGTCAGTGTTGAGATACCGGATTTACCCGCTAATAGGTTTTCCCAAGTTGATTTGCTGTCACCACCAAGTGGCGTGGTTGCGCCAATACCGGTGACAACAACTTTTTTGAGCAAGGTTTTTAGCCTTGCGCCTTAGTGATGTAGTTCACTGCATCTCCCACGGTGAGAAGGTTTTTTACCTCGTCATCTGGAATTTTCACATCAAATCTGTCTTCGGCGTTCACAACGATTGTCATCATCGAGATCGAGTCGATGTCTAGGTCGTCGGTGAAGGACTTGTCTAGCGCGATGGCATCGGTTGCGATACCGGTCTCGTCAGTTACGATTTCTGCTAGTCCTGCAAGTACTTCTGATGCTGAAAGTGCCATTTCGATTTCTCCTTATGAGATGTTTATTTGAATCAGCCCCAAGTTTAGGGCACAACCACCACTTGAGCCCCGAAGGCCAAACCGGCCCCAAAGCCTATCTGAAGCGCCAGATCGCCTGATTTGATCTGTCCTTGCTCCAAGAGCGCATGCATTGCCAGAGGAATGCTAGCGGCCGACGTGTTTCCGGTGGTCTTTATGTCCTTTGCAACAACAACGTGCTCAGGCAGCGCGAGTTGCTTTGCCATTTCGTCGATGATTCGTTCATTTGCTTGGTGCATCACAATTGCATCTAGTTCATCGGCCGTGATGCCCGCTGCTTCAAGTGTCTGCTTGGCAACTTTTACCATTTCCCAAACGGCCCAGCGGAAAACAGTTTGCCCCTCTTGAACCAGAGTCGGCCATGCTCCAGTGCCATCACGAAAATCAAGAAGTGAACCAGTCATTCCAACCGCTTCCCACTTTGATCCATCCGAGCCCCAAACACTTCTTGAGATACCCGGAGAATCTGATGGACCAACGATCGCCGCGCCAGCTCCGTCGCCTAGAAGAAATGAAATGGACCGGTCGGTAGGGTCAAGAAAGTCGGTTAATTTTTCTCCTCCAACGACCAGAACATACTTTGCAACACCTGAGCGAACTAACGAATCTGCCTGGGCTATTCCGTAGCAGTACCCTGCACAGGCAGCAGAAATGTCAAAGGCTGGAGCTGGGTTTGCTCCAATAAGCTCTGCAAGTAGGGCTGCAGCCGATGGGGTTTGATACGGGTGTGTAATTGTTGAGAAGATGACTGCTTCAATTTCGGAAGGGGCAATGCCTGCCTTTTTTATGGCCTCGTTGCTGGCTTCAACTGCCATGTCCATTAGGGAACGATTTTTACTTGCTCGTTTACGGGTGATAATTCCGGTTCGCTGGGTAATCCACTCATCTGAGGAGTTGATTGGTCCCGCAATCTCATTGTTTGTGACTGTCAGGTCCCCCCTGGCAGCTCCCAATGAATAAATCTTCGAAAAGGCAACCGGGGTTGATTGAATCAGCTTTGCCATGAAATTAGCTCTACTTTCCTATCGCTTCCGCAACTTTATCTAAGTCAGCAGGAGTTTTCAGTGCGATAGCCACAGTGTTTACCATGGCTCTTTTGGCGATTCCTGAAAGTGCTCCACCAGGTAGCAGCTCAATCAGCAACGAAACATTCGCCGAAGTCATTGATTCCATAGTCTTGTCCCAACGAACTGGACTAGAAACTTGATTCACCATTAGATCCAAGAAAGACTGGCCTGAATCAACCAATTGACCATTGTTATTGCTCCAAATTGAAATCCTCGGGTCTTGGACGCTTAGTTCAGTTGCAAACTCCTTAAGAGCTGGCCTTGCAGGCTCCATGAAAGAAGTGTGGAAAGCACCTGCCACCTGAAGGGGGACAACACGGGTACCAGCTGGGGGAGAAGCTATCAGAGACGCAATCGCCGCTTTCGACCCTGCGGCAACAATTTGACCTGCGCCGTTGTAGTTTGCAGCGAAAAGTCCAACAGCATCAAGTTGAGTAAGGACTTGATTCAACTCGCCTCCAACAACGGCGGCCATACTGCTTTCCGTAAGACCGGCGGCATCTGCCATTTCTCTTCCACGGCGTTGAACAAACTTGAGGGCAGTCTGGCTGTCTAATATTCCAGCTACATAGGCTGCTGTGATTTCTCCAACAGAGTGACCTGCGGTCGCAGCAACCTTGAGTGAATCACCAAACTTGTCTTTGAGGGTCTCAAAACTTGCAATGCCGGCGGCAACAATAAGGGGTTGAGCTACTTTGGTGTCTTTGATGGTTTCGGCATCGGCGACTGTTCCAAAGTGAATCAAGTCAAGATTTATCGCTTGCGCGGATTCTTCGAAACTTGTTCTAAACACTGGAATCTCTAGCCAGGGTTCAAGAAAACCAGGTGCTTGCGATCCTTGTCCAGGACATGCGATGCCAATCATTTCCACCTCTTACTAGTGCCCTGCTCATGCTCGGTCATTGCTCCAAGAACAGTAGCAACCTGAAGAACGAAGGACTCTCTGGCACCGGTGGCATCCCAGCCGATAAGTTCTGCAATGCGCTTGAGGCGGTAGCGAACCGTATTACTGTGAACGAATAGCTCCCTTGCTGTGACTTCCAGAGAACGTCCGGATTCAAGGTACGCCACAAGTGTTTCCAAAAGATCAGGAGAGTTTTTGGCGAGTGGTCTGTAAATCTTATTGAGCAGGGTATTTTTTGCCAGCATGTCACCGGCCAGCGCCCTTTCGGCGAGCAGGTCATCTGCAGATATCGGTCTCGGGGCTTTAGCCCAAGCGCCAACTACGGAGATCCCGGCAAGTGCGGATTTAGCAGAGCGATTGGCATCGCTGATTGAGGGAACCTCAGTTCCTATTACCACTGCTCCTGGTCCGAAGCTATCGATAAAAACTGCGCATAGACTAAACAACGATGGTGCGGCAACGGGAGGATCTTTCTCGTCGGGAATTGTTCCAACCACGACAATAAGACGATCGCCGTGAACGCCAACTAGAACATCCGCTGAGTGTCGGCGGGCACTGCGTCTTAGACCATCGATGTCGGTTGCTTCATCGAAGCCACCGATCATCACCGTGACCGCACCTCGAGCTTTCCAGCCCAGTGCAGATATTCGGGAAGAGAGCTCCTCTTCGCTTTCACCGCTTAAGATTGTGTCGACAACCAGCGCCTCCAATCTGGCGTCCCAGAGGCCACGGGCTTCGGCTGCCTTTGCGTACACATCCGCTGCACTAAATGCAATCTCGCGAGAGTACAACAAAACGGCTTCGCGCAGCTCGCTGTGATCTTCAATGACTCGGTCTTCAACTACCTGGACGACAACCCTAATCAGCTGAAGTGTCTCTTGGAGCGAAATTGAACGCAACAATTCGCGAGGCGCGGTGGAAAACACATCCGCGGCAACCCAGGGCTGAGACTTTGGATTCTCGTACCACGAAAGGAATGAAGTGATTCCAGCCTGAGCGACCAGTCCAACAGCTGACCTTCTTGATGCTGGCATCTCTCGATACCAGGGAAGGGTTTGATCAAGACGAGACAATGTGGTGGTTGCTAGCTCTCCAGCTATGGAGTGCAACCACTCTAGAGTTTCGTCCTTAGGCTTCGCCACCAGCAGTTCCGCTTGTTCCCGCACGAACATCGTGTAGCTGATAACGATCAATTGCCATCTGAAGCACTGAATGATCAAGTTCGCCACGCTCTACCAGCTGCTGCAGTGCGCGAACTGCAATTGACGGTCCATCAATCTTGAACTCGCGACGCGCGGCAGGTCTGGTGTCGGAGAATCCGAAACCATCCGCACCGAGGGTTGCGTAGTCGCCTGGAACCCAAGCTCTGATTTGGTCTGGAACAGCGTGCATGTAGTCGCTTACGCCAAGGAAAGGCCCTGATAGCCCAGAAAGCTTCTTGGTTAGGTAGCTGACCTCAACCGGTGAGTTTGGGTTCAAGAACTTTTCTCGATCCTTTGCTAACCCATCGCGGCGAAGTTCTGTCCAGCTTGTCACGGACCAAATATCTGCCGAAACTCCCCAATCATTCTGCAAAAGTGCCTGAGCCTCGAAGGCCCAAGGCAATGCAACACCGGAGGCAAGTATCTGCACTTTTCTTCCACCCGAGTAGTTTTCGCTAACTCTATGAATGCCTTTCAATACTCCTTCGACATCAAGGTTCTGTGGTTCCGCTGGTTGAACGTAAGGCTCGTTGTAAACCGTTATGTAGTAGATCACATTTGGATCTTGGTGATTACCGCTATACATTCTTTCCAAACCTGCGCGCATGATATGACCGATTTCGTATCCGTAGGCCGGGTCATAACTGATTACACCTGTATTGGTTGAGGCTAGAAGTGGTGAATGGCCATCGGCGTGCTGAAGACCTTCCCCAGTAAGAGTGGTGCGACCTGCGGTGGCTCCAATCATGAAACCGCGTGTCATTTGATCTGTAGCTGCCCAAATTGCATCCGCAGTTCTCTGGAATCCAAACATGGAGTAGAAAACATAGATCGGAATTAGCGGTTGACCTTGGGTCGAGTAGCTTGATCCCACTGCCGTAAATGCTGCAAGGGATCCAGCCTCGTTGATTCCCGTATGCAGGATCTGACCAGCTTCTGATTCCTTGTAATTCAGCAGCAAGTCCCTGTCGACTGAAAGGTAGTGCTGCCCGTTTGGGTTGTAAATCTTTGCGGTTGGGAAAAAGGCATCCATTCCAAAGGTTCTTGCTTCATCAGGAATGATTGGGACCAGTCTTGGACCAAGCTCAGGTGAGCGAAGTAGGTCCTTGAGCAGTCGAACGAATGCCATCGTTGTTGCAACTTCTTGTGTTCCAGATCCGCCTTTAGCGATGTCGTAGGTGGAGGATTCTGGCAGGTTGAAGTTCACATACTGACTTCTGCGCTCTGGAAGGTATCCGCCAAGTTCTTTTCTGCGAGCATGCATGTACTGAATCTCCGGAGCAGATTCTCCTGGGTGGAAATAAGGAGGCTGGTACGGATCGCGCTCTAGGTCGGCATCGCTAATTGGTACTCGCATTTCGTCACGGAATTGCTTCAGATCCGCAAGCGTCATCTTTTTCATCTGGTGAGTAGCGTTTCGACCTTCGAAGGTCTTGCCTAGCCCATAGCCCTTGATGGTCTTGGCAATAATAACTGTTGGCTTGCCCTTTTGTTCGGTCGCGGCTTTGTAAGCGGCATAGACCTTTTTATAGTCGTGACCACCACGTCGAAGGCCCCAAATCTGGTCATCGGTCATGCCCGAAACCATCTCTAAGGTTCTTGGGTCGCGTCCAAAGAAGTTTTCGCGGACGAAACCGCCAGACTCGGTTTTGTAGGTTTGGTAGTCACCATCAGGTGTTCTGTTCATTAAATCTA
>ERZ1022756.201-NODE-201-length-20354-cov-14.170698_pt1 | contig 20354 bp, 22 predicted proteins | sample MGYA00520902_ERZ1022756 | MGnify/ENA primary metagenome ERZ1022756 (study PRJEB33162, sample SAMN09537601) | freshwater metagenome | isolation source: freshwater | place: Canada:Alberta | collected 2017-07 | study: EMG produced TPA metagenomics assembly of the...
ATAAGCAAGACTCGCGTTCAGAATCCAGATCAGAACCTAGATCAGAACCTCGTCCGCCTAGAAGCTCGAAAACTAGAAACCGCACCCGCGGTGGTCAGTCGAACTAAAGCGAAGCTTTAGTTCCAGTTCCAAGCGAAACAATTCGATCCAACATTTCCTGGGAAGTTGTGTTCTCACCAAGCTGATTCGGCTTTCCTGAAACCCCGTGGTAGTCACTGGATCCGGTGACAACAAGATCGTGCTTCGCTGCTAATTCAAGAAGCCACTTTCTTGCAGTTTCTGGAACGTCGCGGTGGTAAACCTCAACTCCTTGTAAACCGATAGCAATCATTTCCTCAAAGTGAGCCATTGGCAGATCTTCTGGATCGGTATCTGGCCCCACGCCTTTTAGCGGGTGGGCGATAACTGGAACTCCCCCGGCTTGCCTGATAAGCCCAATTGCCTCAAGAGTTGAAACAGTGGAATGAGAGACATAGAAAGGTCCATCGGTAGATAAGTAGTAATCAAAGGCTGCGCTTCTATCAGCTACCAATCCCATGGTCACCAAAGTGTCTGCAATTGCAGGGCGACCAATTGTGGCACCATCTTCTAGATGCTCTAGAACCATTTCCCAGGTAATAGGAATTTGCTCAGCGAGTTTTTCAACTATCCCCCGGCCCCGCGCCTCGCGCGTTGCAACGGTATCGCCCAAAACAATCTCTAGGGCTTTGTGTTCTGGGTCAGGAAGATAAGCCAGAAGATGAACCGAGATGCGAATGGTTTTGCCAAATCGCTCAATGTCGGAAACAGAAGTGACTTCAATCCCCGGAACAAACCCTAAACCCATCGAAAAGGCCTTGCCACGAGCTTCATCCCAGCCCGAAACGGTGTCGTGATCGGTTAGAGCAATGATGTCAACGCCTGCCTTGGCAGCGTTGGCAATCAGTTCGCTCGGGGAATCAAGCCCATCGGAGCGGGTTGAGTGGGTGTGTAGGTCTATCTTGACCATAAGTTATTGCCCTTATCTTGTTATTCCTAGACTACGCAAAACAAATTTCCTTGCGGGCAATGACACAATGGAGGGATGAATCAGGCCGAAAATCGAGACAAGGGTGCAACTAGATCTCGCACACCCCACAGCAAAGAATTCCTCGAATACATCTCAAGTGGTTGGGCCGAAAACACTCCGGCCAAGGTGTCAGTCGATAAGGTCGCACCTTTTGCCAAGGCGAGACGTCAAGCAGTAGCTGCCGAGTTTCCAGGCAAAGTCATAGTGATTGAAGCTGGAGCTCCAAAGACCAGGTCTAACGACACAGAGTATCGCTACCGCCCCCACGCAGCCTTTGCTCATCTAACCGGGTGGGGTTCTCGAACTGTTGCCGACTCAGTGCTGGTGATCGACGCCAAACAAAACAAAGACATTCTTTTCCTTCGGCCAACTGCCGGCAAAGACTCCGATGAGTTTTTTGCTAACCCCACAATCGGAGAGTTCTGGGTAGGAGCTCGGCCCACCCTGGAGGAAATTTCTAACCTGCTGGATATTGAAACAAGGGATCTTGCAGTACTAGAAGAATACTTAACTGGAGCAGACAAGGTGGATCTTGAAAACCTAGAACTTGCGCAGTTTGTATCTGAGCTTCGATTGGTCAAAGACTCTTACGAGATCGAGCAGATGCGCATTGCCGTTGCATCAAGCGTTCGAGGTTTTGAAGACATCGTTCGAGCGCTACCTAAATCTGTCGGCATACTTAAAGGAGAGCGAGTAATTGAGACGGCCTTTTTTGCCCGCGCTCGTCAAGAAGGAAATGACTTAGGGTATGACACCATTGCTGCCGCTGGTAAAAATGCCTGTGTGCTTCACTGGATATCAAACGATGGAGAAGTAAAGCAGGGTGAGCTAGTACTAGTTGATGCTGGTGTGGAGGCTGATTCTTTGTACACAGCAGATATCACAAGAACTCTTCCAGTATCTGGGAAATTCACCGAAGCCCAAAAGAAGATCTACCTTGCGGTTCTAGAAGCAGCCGATGCAGCCTTTGCAATCGCAAAACCTGGTGTCAAGTTCCGCGAGATTCACGCTGCAGCTATGAAGGTGATTGCTCAAAAGACTGCCGACTGGGGCATTCTTCCAGTAAGCGCTGAGGAGTCTTTGGATGAGAACAAGCAGTTCCACCGCCGGTGGATGGTGCACGGCACCAGCCACCACTTGGGTATTGATGTGCACGACTGCGCTCAGGCACGAAAAGAGATGTATCTAGATGCCGAGCTCAAAGAGGGCATGATTTTCACCATCGAGCCAGGTCTTTACTTCCACGCAGATGATCTTCTGGCACCAGAGGAATTCCGAGGTATTGGAATCCGGATTGAAGACGATGTTTTGGTTACTGCCTCGGGAGTTGAGAACCTATCTCAAGCTTTACCAAGAGATCCAGATGAGATCGAAGCCTGGATGGCCAAGCTCAGCTAGATTTTTTTGCGGGCTTAGGGCTTTTTGGCTTAGGGGCCGAAACAGCTTTTTTGGCCAGCTCCAACTGCTCGAGAGGAACAACAACCTCATACTTTTTGGCAACCACCATTTGACCTGAGATAAAGCCCCTGCGGTTTTTGGTGAGGCTAAAGCGAATAACGTTGATCAGCATTCCCAGTCCAGCGCCAATGACAACTCCAGCCGCTACGTTGGAAAGCAGCACGGCTTCTGTTCCGGCACCGCTGGCTCCAAAAATCAATCCAAAAAACATTCCAAGCCACGAGCCCGTAAGAGCTCCAGATAGTGATACTCGTCCATAGCCGAGTTTGCCCTTAATTGATTCGACGGTTTTCAAATCTGTTCCAACTATTGACACCGAGCGAGCAGGAAAGTTGTTTTCAATCATCTTTTCGACGTAGGAAACAGCTTGCTTGTAATCGGTGAAGGTAGCTAAGGTCTGACCTTCAGGCAGGCTTCCGTTTTGCTTTGGGCTCATGTGCTCCATTCTCGCACGAAAGAGCGAACCCTTAGAGTTAAGGGGTGCAAGAAGCCATCCTCGACGCTTTATCTAAGGTCATCGACCCCGAGCTTCGCATTCCCCTGACCGAGTTGGACATGGTCGGCGAGATTTCTGTCAGTGCTGAAGGTGTCGCCGATGTTGAGATAAAACTCACAATCACTGGTTGCCCAGCCGCTCGAAGAATTGAATCCGAGTCCAAGAAGGCCGTTGAAGCTGTGGCCGGAGTTAGCTCAGCGAATATCAGACTCACCGTCATGACCGCCACTGAGCGAGATGCACTAAAAACCAAGCTTCGCGGAGGAAAGCCTCTAAAGCACAACCCCTTCGATAAGGACACTTTTACAAACATCTTTCTGGTTGGCTCAGGCAAGGGTGGCGTTGGTAAATCCACCATTACCGCTAACCTGGCCGTTTCTTTGGCAGCCCAAGGCTTTCGAGTTGGCCTAATCGATGCCGATATCTATGGCTTTTCGATTCCTGGCCAGCTCGGTATAGCCGACAAGCCCACCAGAGTGGACGAGCTGATTCTGCCGCCGGTGGCATTTGGAGTGAAGGTCATATCCATTGGAATGTTTATACAAGGTAACACCCCGGTTGCTTGGCGTGGACCGATGCTTCACAGAGCCATCGAGCAGTTCTTATCGGATGTGTTCTGGGGAGATCTGGATATCCTGCTGGTGGATCTTCCTCCCGGCACGGGAGATATCGCAATCACTCTAGGTCAGCTTCTTCCAACGGCAAAAACCATTGTTATTACCACCCCGCAGATTTCTGCCAGCGATGTTGCCGAAAGAAGCGGGGCTGTTGGTCTTCAAACTGGCCAGGCTATCTTCGGGGTTATCGAGAACATGAGCTACCTAGAAACAGGTGGCACCCGCATGGAGTTGTTCGGCTCAGGTGGAGGCGAGCTTGTTGCCAAGCACCTATCTGAACTTTCAGGTCAAGAGGTGCCACTACTTGGCCAGATACCAATATCAGTGCCGCTGCGAGAAGGCTCAGATTCTGGTAATCCCCTGCTTGGCCAAAAGACCCAAGACCCTGCTTTTGAAGCCATCGAGCAAATTTCTCAAAAGATTGCTGGCGCTGGCCGAGAGTTGGCTGGAAGAAAGTTGCCGCTAAGCCCCAGGTAGCGATTGCTTCGTAGACTTATGAGCATGAGCGAAACTAGCATCCCGAACCTTTTGGCCCACCTACCTGCTTCTTCAGATCAGGTGACGATTGTGAACCCATCAACGGGGAAGAAGATTTATGACCTGCCTCAACTAAGTGTTGCCCAGGTAGCAAAGGCGGTAGCCGATGCCAGACTTGCCCAGCCGGCTTGGGCCAAAGTTAGCGTGAAAGAGCGAGCTCAAGCTCTTTACCGCCTTCATGATCTGATCTTGAAAAATCAAGACAACATCATGGATCTGCTTCAGCTAGAAACCGGTAAATCAAGAGCACACGCATTTGAGGAGATTGCTGGATCACTTGGCGCAGCCAGGTACAACGCAAAAATTGCACCTAAGACACTAAAGACACAGAAGACTTTTTCAGGCGTCCCGCTGGTCACCCAGTCTTACGTTATGTATTCACCGGTTGGGGTTGTTGGAGTAATCACCCCTTGGAACTATCCGCTTGCGCTGCAGATGCTGGATATCCTGCCCGCTCTAGTTGCTGGGAACGCCGTCGTTCAAAAAGCTGATAACCAAACTGCTCTGGTTTCGCTTTACGCTCGCCAATTAGCAATTGAGGCAGGAATTCCAGATTCGGCTTGGACGATTGTGGTGGGAGATGGCGCAAGCGTTGGAAACGCAATCACCGACTCGGTGGACTTTGTTGCATTTACCGGATCAACCAACACCGGCCGCATCGTTGCCGAAAGAGCAGCGAAGAGACTTATTGGATTCTCCCTCGAATTGGGAGGAAAGAACCCAATGATTGTTCTTCCGGGGTCAAAAGTTGGCGATGCTGCAGAAAAGGCAATTGCTGCTGCCTTTGGTAACTCAGGTCAGCTTTGTGTCTCGATTGAACGTGTCTATGTTCCAAACACCATGAAGGCAGCCTTCGAGAAAGAACTTGCTGAGCGGGTAACTTCTATGACGGTTGGCAAAAGCAATGACTTCGCGATGGATATGGGAACTCTTACCGGTATCAATCAGCTAACTAGAGTTCAGGACTACGTTTCCGATGCCGTTGGTAAGGGAGCCAAAGTTCTAGCCGGAGCCAAGGCGCGTCCCGAACTTGGTCCGTACTTTTACGCTCCGACTGTCTTGACTGACATCACAGATGACATGCGCCTATCTCGCCAAGAAGTTTTTGGTCCGCTGATTGCCGTCGTTGGCTACGACAGTATCGACCAAGCAGTTGAAATGGCCAACGACACCGAATTTGGACTTAACGCCTCAATCGTGGGTCCAACTAAGTTAGCCAAGCAGGTTGCTGGTCGGATCATGGCAGGTTCTGTGAACGTGAACGAAGGCTATCGCGCCGCGATGGCCTCGGTTGATTCTCCGATGGGTGGCATGAAGCAATCTGGCGTTGGAAGAAGAAATGGCAAGTACGGAATCTTGCGCTTTACCGAGGCTAGAACCGTTGGTGTTTCAACTGGATTGTTGAAGTTCCCATCACGGGCTCGTCAATACAAGATGATGGCACCGCTAATGAATGCCCTCGCAAAAGTAATGAAGAAGCTCTAGGTCGCTTCTGAATCAAAAGGCGCGTTTTCACCCTTGGCAAGTTTTGGTTGAACTTTAGTTACCGGTTTGTTTAGCGAAGCTACCGGGTTTACTGGCTCAGTTTCACTCAGCGCCTCACGGATGATTCGTCTCGGGTCGTATTGACGAGGATCAAGCTGTTTCCAGTTAACCTCTTCGCCAATCTCATTTTGCAGCTGACCTTTGGCACCCTCAGCCATTTTCTTTAGGGATTTCACAAGTCTTGCTAGCTGCTGGGCGTAGTGCGGGAGCTTGTCTGGGCCCAGCACAAAAATCGCTATCAACCCGAGGATTAATAGCTTCTCGCCTGAGATTCCGAACACCTATTTAGGTTACCTCCTAAGCTGCGGGGAATTTAGCCCGCCGGAGCATAGGCTTTGGTCTTGAGGAGAAATACAACAAATGGTTGACAAGATATCCAGCTGGAAATTCACCGAAGACTTCGTCTCGGAGACTCCAGCCATTATCGAGGCAAGAGCCCGTGCCGAGGAACTTGGTATCGAGTGCATCACTCCAAGCGCAGGAGCTCACCTAGCCGTTTTGGCATCTGCTCTTGGAGCTAAGGCCATTGTTGAAGCTGGCACCGGAGCTGGGGTTTCAGCCCTTTGGTTGCTCAGCGCCTCTGAGGATTCAATTTTGGCAACCATCGACTCTCAACCGGAGTTTCAGGTAGCAGCAAAACTTGCCTTCAAGGACGCCAAGATTGCACCAGGTAGAACCAGAGTGATTTCAGGTAAGGCAACCGAAGTTATGTCGAACATGGCAGATGCTGCCTACGACCTAGTTTTGCTAGATGCTGACCGCTCTGACTTGGAAGCTCAACTGAGCCAAGCCTCCAGATTGCTTCGTCCAGGAGGGGTTGTTGTTATCGCGCACGCTCTTTGGCGAGATCGTGTGCCTGATCCGGCAATGCGCGATGATGCAACGATTATTTATCGAGATGTTTTGAGATTGTTTTCGACTCAGCAGGATTTTGTATCTGCTTTGTCTCCGGTTGGAGATGGCTTGCTGATTGCCAGCAAGCGAATTACTTCTTCTTCTTAACGACGCCTTCTAGAACCTGGTGCAGGTTCTTTGCTTCTTCTTCGTTGACTGAAACCACCAGACGGCCTCCGCCTTCCAATGGGACACGCAAGATAATCAAGCCGCGAGGCTCGCGTTCTGCTTCCATTGGGCCATCACCAGTGCGTGGCTTCATCGCTGCCATAAAAAGAACTCCTTGGATTGCCTGGGCTATTTGGCCCGAACCCCAAGTTTATCAAAGATTTGGAGCAAGAAAATTTCGAAGGCCTGCCTCACAGGCGTAGATCTGGCTAGCTGGCACATTTTCATCATCGGCGTGAGCTTTGTTAGGGTCTCCAGGCCCATAGTTGACAGCCGGAATGCCCATTTCACTGAATCTGGCAACATCCGTCCAGCCATACTTGGGATTCACTGAGGCGTTGACGGCCGAAACAAACGCTTGGGCTTCCGGCGAATTCATTCCAGGTCTTGCTCCTGCCGCACTATCAACAACAGTGAACAAAGAATCTGGAAACAAAGTTCGTAAGTACTCGGTGGCATCCTCGACGCTTCTTGAAGGTGCAAACCGATAATTCAAAGTAACCGTTGCTTGATCTGGGATGACGTTGGTAGCTATGCCACCCGATACCAAAACCGCATTCAGACTCTCTCTAAAAACCAGCCCATCCACTTCAATTTCTTCAGGGATGTAAGCATTCAACACATTCAGCACTCCACCTATTTTGTGGATGGCGTTAGATCCCATCCAAGGCCTTGCGGAGTGCGCCTTGATGCCGGAAAGAGCAACCTCAACCCTCATTGTGCCGTTGCAGCCGCCCTCAATGGTTGATGCCGTTGGCTCACACAAAATCGCAAAGTTTCCCTGGATTAGCTCCGGATGGTTTCTAACCAGACGGCCTAGGCCGTTTTTGGAAGCTTCAATTTCTTCCTGGTCATAAAAGACCCAAACCACATCAAAGGCGGGTTCTGTGATTTCGGCAGCCAGCTTGAGCATCACCGCTACCCCAGCTTTCATGTCCACACTGCCCCGACCCCAAATCACCTGCTCGCGCTCAAAGCTCATGAGCTTGGAAGGTAAGTTATCGGCTACTGGAACTGTGTCTATGTGACCGGCGATGACAACCTGCTGAGGGCGGCCAAGGTTAGTTTTGGCAACAATCGCGTTGCCATCACGAGTTAGGTTCAAATGAGTAAATGGCTTTAAGCTTTCCTCGATTGCATCAGCAATCTCCGCTTCATTTCCTGAAACGCTCTCGATATCAACTAGCTGGCGAGTCAGTTCCGCCACGTCACCCAAGAGATTTAGATTCACACTCGCCACAGCCACGAGCCTAGCTTGTAATCTTGTTAGATGACCGATTTCACAAACGCCTGGGGCCATGGACTTGCTACCTCCGATTCAAGAGGCAATGTTCTAGACGTTTGGTTTAGAGACCCCAAGCTAGGTTCGGCTCCAGTCACGGATGAACTCTGGGTAGTTCCAAGAGAGCTAGATGCACTTGTTGGGGAAGATAAGCGCCGGCTGGTTCACACTCATGTGGTTCGAACCGAGTCAGATCTAACCCAACCAGTGACTTCAGTGGAGGATGCCTATCTAAGGCTGCACCTGCTATCGCATCTATTGGTTGCCCCAAACAGCATCAACCTAGAAGGTCTAATCGGCCAATTGCCAATTGTTGCCTTTAGCTCAATTGGCTCTATTGCCCTAGAAGATCTGGATTTACTTAGACCTCAACTGATACGAGCAGGAGTTGTAATCCACGCAGTGGATAAGTTCCCACGGATGCTCGATTACGTAACCCCAGCGAAGGTAAGAATTGCCGATGCCTCCAGGGTTCGCCTTGGAGCCCACCTTTCTCCTGGAACAACTGTGATGCATGAGGGTTTTGTGAACTTCAACGCCGGAACTCTAGGCGCCTCTATGGTCGAGGGACGAATTTCTCAGGGAGTGGTTGTCGGCGACGGCGCAGACATCGGCGGCGGAGCATCCATCATGGGAACACTCTCCGGTGGCGGAAAAGAAAAGATCACCATCGGAAAGCGCGCTTTGCTTGGTGCCAATTCTGGAATCGGAATCTCAATCGGAGATGACAGTGTTGTTGAGGCTGGTCTGTATGTGACAGCAGGAACCAAATTGACTTTGATAAGTGATGAGGGCGAGAAGTCTTTGAAGGCAATCGAGCTCTCAGGGGTACCGAACTTACTTTTTAGACGAAATTCTGTAACCGGACGCGTTGAGGCACTTTCACGCTCAGGTGCCGGGGTTGTCCTAAACAAGGATCTACACCCCTAGTAGTTGCCGAATTCTTTCCTGGCAAATTCGATGAAGTGCGGGTTGTGAAGCGGAGCTCCTTTTTTGCGCTCTGCTCGAATCAGATCAACCGCATCGTCGGTTGCTAACCCATGCTTTTGAAGAATCAACAAAGTGATTAAACCGGAGCGATTTTCTCCTGCGGCGCAGCGCACCAGTAGCTTTGAACCTGACTGCCACTTTTGGTATCCCCAAACTGCGATATCCAAAATTCGCTCCCGATACTCGTCACGAACACCGTCTGCTAAATCATCTGGAAAACCAAAGCGCATTTCCTCTACTCCGTATCCTGCAGGGAAGGCTTTAGGGAACAAGGTGATGATGGCATCAAAAGGGCGCGGGTCGTGATCGAAGCCGCGCATCTTGTATTGCCTTGTTTCATCATCGACCCGAGTGTCAAAAGGAGATCCACCCATGAAAAGATTTGGAAGAATCTCGTGAGAGTCGTCGTAAGGAGTTGGGTTCATCATCTTCCTTTAGTTTCCGGCAACCGAATCCCAGCCAGTATCTGACACTGGCTGGCCATCAAGTAACACGCCGTGCTTACCTGCAGCCACCACTTTACCGATGGCCTTGAATGACCTGGGCAAAGAGGCAGTTGCCGGGAAAGTGGCAAGCAGACTGTGATCTTCCCCGCCCTGAAGCACCCAACCAATAGGTTCAACACCTAGGCCCTGCGCTGGAAGATCAAGCATGGCTTCGTAGCCGGCAAGTTGTGCGCGTTCAATTTCTATGCTGACATTCGATGCCTTGGCGATGCGGCCAAGATCTCTAATCAAACCATCAGAGATATCGAGCATTGAGCTCGCTGCTGCGTGATTGGCAATCACGCCTTGGTCAATCGGAGGAGCAGGTCTCAGCTGTGCCAGAACCCAATCATCATAGGAACGAGTTAGATCTTGATTGCCAGATTCCAAAAGCGCAAGGCCGCAAGCGGCTTTTCCAAGCGGTCCACAAACAGCCACCACATCTCCAACCTTGGCACCAGAGCGAACAACAGGTGCAAGACCATCAAGCCTTCCGTGCACCGTGACTGAGATAACCATTTGCTCACCGGAAGCTAAATCTCCACCAACAATTGCCGATCCAGGACTTAGTTGATCGCATGCAGCTTGCAGGCCATCGGCAAATTGTTCGAGCCAAGAAATCTTGGTGGTTTTTGGAACCACCATCGCAACAACAAGAACTGTTGGCTTGGCTCCCATCGCAGCGATGTCGGCCAGGTTTGTTGCAACGGATTTGAATCCCAAATCAAAAGCCGAAGACCAATCCAGCCTGAAGTCGTGGTTTTCAACCAAAGTGTCGGTGGAGACCAAAAATGAGTCGCTCGCAGCAACCACTGCCGCGTCATCGCCGGATCCCACAATGGCGCTCTCGCCAGGTTTAAGCCTTGCGACGGTTCGCCGAAGGCTCTCAATTTCGCCTAACTCGGCAAGGCTTAGATCACTCACAAATCAAAGGTAGCCTTATTTCAGATGAGAAAAAGACACCTTCAACTTTCAATTGTGGGCTTTGCCCTGGTTTTCCTAACCGGCTGCGCCCCCATGGTCGCACTCGAACCTGCCGAAGATGCCAACAATGCCGAGTGTGCCGAGATTATTGTGCGGCTACCTGACGAGCTAGCGGGCGAGCAAAAGCGACGCGTAAATGCGCAGTCAACCGGAGCTTGGGGTGAGCCGGTTTCGGTGATCCTTCGCTGCGGCTTAGAGCCAGTTGAAGTTTCTTCCCTGCCTTGTGTCACAGCGGGAGATATCGACTGGTTGGTAGATGATTCAAACTCCCCCAGTTTTCGCTTTATCAGCTACGCGAGATTCCCTGCCACCGAAGTGATTATCGATTCCACCAAATTGGCGGGAGTGACTGTACTGGAGCAGTTGAGCTCAACAATTGGAGTCTTGCCGGCAACCAAGCGCTGCACGGAAACTACTAACTAGTTTTCTAGTGCCAATTCAATTAGCTCTGAGACAAGTTCACTAAAGCCAATTCCCGATTCGCTAAAGCAACGCGGGAACATCGAAATAGATGTGAATCCAGGCATGGTGTTGATTTCATTCAACATAAAGCCCTCTTTGGTCAAAAAGAAGTCAACCCTTGCTAGCCCTTCACAGCCAAGAGCGCGGAAAGCTTTCTTAGCAAGCTGCTGCATTTGCTTTAGCTCTTGATCAGATATTTCTGCGGGGCAAACAAGTTTGGCAGCATCGGAATCCAAGTATTTTGCTTCAAAGTCGTAAAACTCTCGACCAGTGACGATTATTTCCCCGGCAACTGAGACTCGCTCAGGCTCATCGCCTTTGCCCTCAAGTACAGCACACTCAATTTCTCGACCAATAACTCCAACTTCAACAATTACCTTGTCGTCGTGAGTTAATGCCTCGGCTACAGCTTCGGCTAACTTATCAGCTGTTTTTACCTTTGTAATTCCAACCGACGAACCTGCCCTTGCAGGTTTGACAAATACCGGAAGCTTTAGCTCGCCAAGTTCTTCTAAAGCTGACTCAGGATCATTGACCATTTGCTTAGCGGTGACAACTTTGAAATCTGGTGTTGGAATACCGGCAGCTTTGAAAAGTGTCTTGCTGAATTCTTTATCCATGGCAACACTTGATGCCAGTACACCGTTTCCAACGTATGGAATCCCGGCGAGTTCTAGCAAGCCTTGAATCGTTCCATCTTCACCGTATTGACCGTGCAGAACGGGAAAGACAACATCGATAACGCCTTGGCTTGATTCTTTTCCGGCCTTATCAACTTCGAAAATCTCTTTCGAGCCATCGAGTGCGAAGCGAATGGTTTCACCTGTCGAGGTAATGGTTTTGAGGCCTTCGGAAAGTGCAAGTTTTTTAGGATCCACAGAGTAGGGAACAAACTCTCCATCTTTTGTGATTCCAACTGGAATCACTTCATACTTCGAAGGATCAATTGCGCCAATTACTCCGCCGGCAGAAGCAATCGAAATTGAGTGCTCGCTTGATTTGCCGCCGAATAAAACCGCTACGCGAATTTTTCCTGCCATTACTCGCCCTGTGGCTCTTCAGTCTGGTTAGTTAGATGTGGGGCAATGTCCTTCGGACTCATCTTGCCTTCGATCACAAGCTCGACTTGTTCAACGATAGGCATCGAGATGCCTTTGGCGCGGGCTAGCTCCAGGATGGTTGAAACCGACGCGAGACCCTCTGCTGTTTGGGACAGGCGAGCTAGAACCTCACGCTTGGAGTATCCCTTACCGAGCATCTCTCCGGCCTTGTGGTTTCGAGAAAGCGGCGACTCACTGGTTGCGATCAGATCGCCAAGGCCAGCTAAACCAACCATGGTTTTAGGCTTTGCCCCAAAGGCAACCGCAAAGCGGGAGATCTCCGAAACTCCACGGGTCATAATCGATGCCTTGGTGTTTTGGCCATATCCAACACCGTTGACGATACCAATTGCTACCGCAATCAGGTTCTTCAAGATTCCACCGAACTCGGTTCCAATCACGTCGTTGTTGGTAAAGGTAGTGAAGTAAGAATTTGTCGCAGCGGATGCAACTAGCTTGGCCGAATCAAGCGACGCTGAAGCAGCAACTGAAGCGGCTGGTTGCTCTGCCGCAATTTCGGCAGCCAGGTTAGGACCTGATATAACTACGATTCTTGAGGCGTCAATTCCAGCCTCAGCAATAACCTGACTCATTCGAAGACCGGAGTTTTTCTCAACGCCCTTCATTAAGCTAACAACCAGGGCATCGGTAGGGATCAGCTTTCCCCACTCAGCAAGGTTTTCTCGAAGTGTTTGAGATGGAACCGACAGATATACCTGGCTTGCACCGGCAAGAACTTCAGAGACATCTGAAGAAGCTCTGACGGTTTCTGGCAGGTTCACACCTGGAAGGTAATCACCGTTTCGGTGAGAAGCATTGATTTCATCTGCTAGCTCAGGACGTCTTGCCCAAAGTGAAACTTCAGCCCCGCCGTCGGCAAGAACTTTGGCGAAGGTGGTTCCCCAGCTTCCTGCTCCGATAACCGCTAGCTTGCTCAATTGGTTATACCCTTCTTGGCTTTTTTGATGAAGTTTCCTGTTGTGGACTGGCCGGCCGCCACTGGATCCCAGCGTCGGTTAGGGGCCTTTTCTCCGCGCAGTTGCTCAACCAGCTTGGTGATTGCGCTCATAACAACCTCAGTTGCTTCCAGAACTTCTGCAGGAGTCGGATTTGGCTTTCTAAATCTGGCTAGATCAATCTCATCGCCAACTAGAACCGTGACCTTCTTCCAAAAACCTGGACGGAATTTACTGCTGTAGCGTGCCATGATTTTTTCGCTACCCCACTGGCCAACTGGATAAACCGGGACTGCGCTATCTAAGGCAAGCCTTACCGCACCGGTTTTGCCGCGCATGGGCCAAGAGTCTGGATCGCGAGTCAGGGTGCCTTCTGGAAAAACACACACCGAGTGTCCCGCTTGCAAGTAAGCGTGAGCTGCTCGAAGCGAATCATCGTTTCGCTGGCCGCCAGTTCTAAAAACTGGAATTTGTCCTGCCGCTAACAGGATTGGTCCAACCAGAGGAATACGAAATAACCGCTCTTTGGTAAGAAAGTGAGGAGCACGCTTGGTCTTGACGTAGATAAAGTAAGCAACCGCCAAAGCATCAATGTTGGTGGCGTGGTTCGGGGCCAGAATGTAGGCGCCGGATTTTGGAAGTTTGTCTAGGTTGATAACTTCCACTTTGAATAAGAGTCTTACAAGTGGTGCCAAAATACCAGCAACAATTCGAACGGCTAGCGTCATCTCATTTGAAGAGATCTTCGGCATCGGAATTACTTTAGGTTGTTTCGCCATTGCTACTCAGAATAACTAAAGTCGGCCCCGAGAGCGCCCAGCTTGTCTAGGAAGTGTTCATAACCTCTGGAGATCAGCTGGACATTGCTTACATTCGAAACCCCTTTAGCCGCAAGTGCTGCAACCATGTGGCTAAAACCACCGCGCAAATCAGGAACCACGATGTCAGCTCCGGTAAGAGGCGTGGGTCCTGAGATAACTGCAGAGTGATAGAAATTTCTCTGACCGAACCGGCAAGGGTTTCCACCCAAGCACTCACGGTAAATCTGAATCTGTGCACCCATTTTCACCAACGCTTCGGTAAAACCGAAACGGTTCTCGTAAACAGTCTCGTGAACGATAGACAATCCTTTGGCCTGGGTAAGTGCAACAACCAATGGCTGCTGCCAGTCAGTCATAAATCCTGGGTGAACATCGGTTTCAATAACCACTGGGTGCAAATCAGCTCCAGCCTGGTAGAACCGGATGCCGTCATCTTCAATATCAAAGGCGCCGCCAACTTTTCTAAACACGTTTAGGAAAGTTGTCATTTCGAGTTGCTTAGCTCCGCCAACAAAAATGTTTCCGCCGGTGGTTAGTGCGGCTGCTGCCCAAGAGGCAGCTTCGTTGCGATCAAAGAGAGCTCGGTGGGTATAACCCGATAATGTCTCAACACCTTCGATGCGGATTACCCGGTCAGTGTCAACCGAGATAATTGCCCCCATCTTCTGCAAGATGGCAATTAGGTCCATGATCTCGGGTTCAATGGCAGCACCGGAAAGCTCGGTGAGTCCCTTAGCCCTTACAGAAGTGAGAAGCACCTGCTCGGTTGCGCCAACGCTCGGGTAAGGAAGATTGACCTTGGCTCCGTGCAGCCCGTTAGGCGCACTCATCCGGGTGCCGTTAGGGCTTTTTTCAATAACAGCGCCGAAGTGACGCAGAACATCAAGGTGGAAATCAACCGGTCTATCCCCGATGTGACAGCCGCCTAGGTCTGGGATGAATGCTTCACCGAGCTGGTGAAGTAGTGGTCCACAAAACAGAATTGGAATTCTTGAAGATCCAGCATGGGCGTCAATATCAACCATGCGCGCTTGCTTTACCCCTCTTGGGTCAAGCTTCATTTCTCCGTTGTCAGAAAAGTCAATTGTCACACCGTGTAGTTCCAAAAGGCGAGAGACAACCTCGACGTCACTGATTTTAGGAACATCCTTTAGAACCGAAGGAGTGTCTGCAAGAAGAGCCGCAACCATTGCCTTTGTAACAAGGTTCTTTGCACCCTTTAGATCAACGCGACCAGTTAGCGGCTTGCCACCGTTTACTTTGATTTGACTCATTAGATTCCCTTAGCTGGAAGCGTCTGGGGTCTCCAAGACTCGCGGTTTGATTCGAAAGAAGTAATTGCTGGCTCATCTCTTAGAGTTAGGCCGATATCGTCCAGCCCCTCCATCAAGCGCCACTTGGTATACGGGTCAATCTCAAAGCTAATTTTCATCTCACCCAAAGATAGTGTCTGGTTCGGCAAATCAACGGTTGCTTCGATACCAGGTTGCGCATCAATTAGATCCCAAAGCGCCTTAGTTTCGTCCTCGGTTATAACACCGGTGATAAATCCTTGTTTGCCTGAGTTGCCGCGAAAAATATCTGCAAACTTTGCGGAGAACACAGCTTTGAATCCCCAGTCGCGAAGTGCCCAAACGGCGTGCTCCCTGGAAGAGCCAGTTCCAAAATCAGGCCCTGCAATCAAAACCTCACCATTTGCAAAAACCGGTTGGTTCAAAACAAAATCAGGCTCGGCTTTCCAGGAAGCAAACAGTGCATCTTCAAAACCAGTTTTTGTAATTCGCTTTAGATAAACCGCAGGAATGATCTGATCGGTATCAACGTTGGAGCGCTTTAGGGGAACAGCAACTCCGGAAAACTTCTCAATTTTTTCCATTTAGTTCACCGACTCTAAATCAGAGGGTGCCGAGAGAGTTCCGCGGATGGCGGTAGCTGCTGCCACAAGTGGAGAAACAAGATGGGTTCTAGCGCCTTTTCCTTGACGACCTTCAAAGTTTCGGTTGGAAGTTGATGCGGCACGCTCTCCAGGAGCTAGCTGGTCTGGGTTCATTCCCAAACACATCGAGCATCCGGCAAAGCGCCACTCAGCGCCGAAGTCTTTAAAGATCTTGTCGATACCTTCTTCTTCGGCCTGCAAACGAACCTTCTGTGAACCAGGAACAACCATCATGCGAACCCCGTCAGCCTTTTTTTGACCTTTAACAATGGCTGCGGCGGCTCGAAGATCTTCAATTCGAGAGTTGGTGCAGGATCCAAGGAATACCGTGTTGACGGCGATTTCCTTCATCGGGGTTCCAGCTTTGAGATCCATGTATTCCAACGCGCGCTCAGCAGCAGCGCGCTCGTTTGGATCTTCAATATCGGCAGGGTTTGGAACCGAGTCCATGAGTGAAACACCTTGACCTGGATTGGTTCCCCAAGTCACAAATGGATCAAGGGTGTTGGCATCGATGAATACCTCAGCGTCAAAGACAGCCCCTTCATCGGTTGGAAGAGTTTTCCAGTATTCGAGAGCCTTATCCCAGTCGGCGCCTTCTGGAGCATGGGGGCGACCCTTTAGGTACGCGTAGGTAATCTCGTCGGGAGCGACCATGCCAGCTCGTGCTCCTGCTTCGATGGACATGTTGCAGATGGTCATGCGACCTTCCATCGACAAAGACCTAATGGCACTGCCTCGGTATTCCAGGGCGTAGCCCTGACCACCTCCGGTCGAGATTTTGGCAATAACAGCCAAGATGATGTCTTTAGCTGTGACCCCTGGGCGAAGAGTTCCCTCGACGTTGATAGCCATGGTTTTGAATGGCTTCAAAGGAAGGGTCTGGGTGGCAAGCACGTGCTCAACCTCGCTGGTACCAATGCCCATGGCTAGGGCCCCAAAAGCTCCATGGGTGGAAGTGTGTGAATCTCCACACACCACAGTGATACCCGGCATGGTCAGACCAAGTTGTGGCCCAACCACGTGAACGATTCCCTGGTTTTTATCTCCAAGGGAGTGAATTCGGATGCCGAATTCAGCGGCGTTTTTCCTAAGGGCTTCAATCTGAGTTCTAGAGGTGGTATCAGCAATTGGCTTATCGATATCGATAGTTGGGGTGTTGTGATCTTCGGTTGCAATTGTTAGATCAGGACGGCGGACCTTGCGACCGGCCATGCGCAAACCATCAAAGGCTTGAGGGCTGGTGACTTCATGAACTAGATGAAGGTCGATATACAAAAGGTCGGGTGCACCATCTTTACCCTCGGCAACCAAGTGGCTGGCCCAGAGCTTTTCCGCCAGAGTTAGTGGCTTTGATGGATTAGACATTAGCTTTTTTGACACCTCAAATTTGCTGAAATCCCAGTTTACCAATCGAGGGGTAGATTAGGCAGGTGAGTGAAAATGGCCTTGAATTCCTGCAAAAACGCACCGTTAGAACCCTAGCTCTAGGCCAAATCCTCGGAGGCTTTGGCCTCGGATCAACACTTTCTATTGGTGCCCTCTTAGCTGCCGAGCTTTCTGGAACAGTTGCTTGGTCAGGAGCTGCCGCAACTTTTTCTACTCTTGGTACTGCCGTCTGGGCAATCCCACTTGCCAGGCTTGCCTTTGCAAAAGGTAGGCGCATAGCTCTAGCTCTTGGAGCAGCCCTTGCAATCACCGGAGCAACACTTGTAATCACTGCAGCAGCAGTGAAATTCTTCCCGCTACTACTGCTTGCACTATTCATGCTCGGCGCCGGCTCTGCTACCAGCTTGCAGGCTCGCTTTGCCGCAACTGATATTCCAACCAACAAGAAAGTCGGGAAGGATCTATCCCTTGTGGTGTGGGCAACAACCATCGGGGCAGTGACCGGACCGAACCTGTTTGGTCCTGGTGAAGTAGTTGGAAACTGGCTAGGCCTACCGGAGCTAACCGGACCATTTGTTTTCACCATTGCGGCTCAGCTTCTTGCAACTACCGTTTTTTGGTTTGGGCTTCGCCCAGACCCACTGCTTGTTGCCAAACAAATTGCTGCCGACAAGCTTCAGACCAAACCGAAGGTTTCTCTCGGTTCGGCTTTTGCAACCCTAAGGAAGTACCCAGTAGCTGCCTACGCAATCATCTCGATTGCCCTATCCCACATGGTGATGGTCGCTGTGATGAGCATGACTCCGGTTCATGTGACAAGCCACGGAGGGTCCTTGGTTGTAGTTGGCTTTGTAATCAGCCTTCACATTCTGGGTATGTATGCATTTGCACCACTGTTTGGAATGCTCAGCGACAGAATTGGTCCAGTCAAGACAATCTTGACTGGTCAGCTAATCTTCGTTTCGGCACTTTTGATTGCCGGCTTAGGTTCTGAAACAGATCACCTAGTAACCATCGGGCTATTTCTGCTCGGTCTTGGCTGGTCGGCAGCGACCGTTTCAGGCTCAGCACTTCTAACCGTCAGTGTCCCTACCGATCAAAAAACTAACGTTCAAGGTCTAAGCGATTCACTGATGAACTTATCTGGGGCTTTTGGTGGTGCAATTTCAGGAACGCTAGTTGCTTTGTTTATGTTCACCGGCTTGAACTTGATTACTCTGATTCCAGTGACCGCAATTATCGTGATGTCGGTGCTAGTTAGAAACTATCGAAAAAGCCATCCCGCAGTTGGAATAGAAGATCTTCCGCTCTAGCCTTTTGCCTTTGCAAGCCACTTGGCTCTTTCATTTGCAGTCATTTTCTCTATTGAGTATCGAAGCATCACCCTAGGCATAGTTGCCGCGTGGCTTGCAAGAAAGCCCTTGAGTTGCCTTAGGTCTTTTTTTCCAACTTCACGAAGCATCCAGCCGGAAGCTTTATGGATTAGGTCGTGAGGGTGATCCAAGAAAAGTTCAACTTGCTTGGTTGTAATGCTTGGCTGTCCTGCCCGAATGTATGCCCAAGTGAACATGATCGAAGCCCGCTGTTCCCAAAGGTTTTTTGACTTGGCAAGCTTGGCAAGTAGCGCCTGGGCTCCTGGGTATTCCAGGAGATAGACACCGAGGTATGGAGCACTGGCGTCAACTAGGTCCCAGTTGTTGACCCGGTTGGCCTTTAGCAGTTCAAGATAAGTATCGAAAAGCTTTTTTCGCCGAGAGGGTTGTTTGGATTTTTTGAACTGCAGAACCATAATCGCCAAGGCAATAAATCGCTCCTCGTGATACTTAGAAGAGGCAAGTTTTGTAATCTCTTCCAGGGCAAGTTCCTGATGCCGTTTTGCTACCTCGCGAATGGCTGGGACTTCAATTCCTAGAAACACATCCCCGTAGCCATACTCACCCTTGCCGGTTTTGAAAAACCAGGTTCGAGACTTGGCAGTTTCTTTATCAGCTAGGGCACGAAGCTCTTTCGAAACAATCGATGCTGTGCTCACTGACATCTCCTAGGTATCATCACAGGTAAAAGGAATTCGCTCCCGAGATTTATGGTCATCGAGAGCGAATAGTGACCCCAGCGGGATTCGAACCCGCGCCGCTGCCGTGAGAGGGCAGTGTCCTAGGCCGCTAAACGATGGGGCCGGATAGCAACCTTGCCATTATGCCACACCAACCTAAGCCTCACTAGCCCCTAGATTGCCGGGGCAATCACCATCAATGCTCCTGGAACAACTTCTGCTTCAAACGGTGCTTTACCGACGTATTCACCATCGGAATAGATCGGCATTCCAGCTGCAGCAATTGAAACTTTGGTGGCTCTAACAATCTCAACATCTTTGTCAGTGACATGAGTTCCCTTGTAAACCTTTGGAAAAATGGTCACAAACTTCAGTCTGCTCATCTTTTTCACCAACAAGATATCCAGTGTTCCATCGGTGACCGATGCATCAGGCACCACCAGCATTCCCCCACCGAACACTCCGGTGTTACTAACAACGCAAAGCATCGCCTCGAAATCTCTTGGTACGCCGTCAATCACGCTCTGGTACTTAATCGGCTTGAACTTGGCAAGTTCAAGCAGCATTGCTACGTAGTAGCGCATCGGACCCTTGGGCCAGCTAATGGCATTTGCTCGTGCATTTGCCAGAGCATCGAATCCAGCCGATGCTGAGCCAAGTGCCCAGGTTGAAACTCCGTCGTGAGAAATTCTGACCGCGTCGATTTTCTTAGGGCTATCAAGGCCTTCCAAAACCAAGCGAACCGACTCGGCGGTATTGGCAAGTGGCATACCAAGAAGCATCGCCGCATCATTGCCAGTGCCGGCAGGAATCAGCGCGATAGGTATGCCCTGATTGGCAAAAAGATTAGTGCCCAGATGAGCCATGCCATCGCCGCCAACAAAAACCACGGCATCCACAGACTTGTTGGTCAAGGCAGTTTCGATGTTGGAGCGCGCCTCCAAAAGAGTTGCCCCACTTAGATCAGTTAGTGCATGCTCACTTTTAGACAGCAAGGAGAAAACTTCAGCGCCCACCTGGGCGCCTCGGTTGCCTCCGGCAACCGGGTTCACGACAATGCCAATGCGCATTGCTAGACACTAGCACCGCCAAGCACGCTTTAGTTCGAAAGCTAGACTCGGAAACATGAAGAT
>ERZ1022756.202-NODE-202-length-20302-cov-13.679360_pt1 | contig 20302 bp, 16 predicted proteins | sample MGYA00520902_ERZ1022756 | MGnify/ENA primary metagenome ERZ1022756 (study PRJEB33162, sample SAMN09537601) | freshwater metagenome | isolation source: freshwater | place: Canada:Alberta | collected 2017-07 | study: EMG produced TPA metagenomics assembly of the...
GGGCCAGCTGGGGCCAAAACCCCTCCAATCCAGAGTTTCTCTAAACCGAAGGTTTTTATGTCTGAGATAACCCCTGAGCTAATTCGGCACCTAGCCGGGCTTGCCCGAATTGAGGTAAGTGATGCTGAGGTGGCTCAATTTGCCAGCCAGTTGAACTTGATCGTGGAATCGGTTGCCACTGTTAGGGCGGCTGTGAGCGGTGAAATCACAGCCACCAGCCACCCCATTCCGATGGCAAACGTCTTTCGTGAGGATGTTGTTAGACCTTCACTGTCTCAGGCAGAGGCTCTTTCTGGAGCCGCAGATAGCGAATCAGGAAGATTCAAAGTCTCGGCCATCTTGGACGAGGATTAGGCCAAAATGTCGCTTGTAAACAAATCGGCCAGTGAACTAGCTGCAATGCTGGGCTCTAAGGAAATCTCCTCGGTTGAGCTAACTCAAGCTCACCTCGAGAACATCGACAAGCTGAACCCAAAAATCAATAGTTTCATCACTGTGACGCACGAGCTAGCCCTGTCCCAAGCTAAAGGCGTTGACGAACTTCGAGCAAAGGGCGAAAAGCTATCGGCGCTGGCAGGTGTTCCAATTGCAGTGAAGGACAACCTGACAACCATCGGTATAGAAACAACTGCTGGGTCAAAGATCCTAAAGGGATGGGTTCCCCCTTACGACGCAACGGTGGTGCGGAAGATTCTTTCAAACCGAATGCCAATTCTCGGAAAGACTAATCTCGACGAGTTTGCTATGGGCTCGTCCACGGAGAATTCGGCCTATGGACCATCACTGAATCCTTGGGACCTAACCCGGACACCTGGTGGATCAGGTGGAGGGTCTTCTTCTGCGGTGGCGTCAATGCAGGCTCCACTAGCTATCGGTTCAGATACCGGGGGGTCAATTCGTTTCCCTGCATCGGTGACTGGAACTGTTGGCGTGAAGCCAACTTACGGAGCGGTATCTCGATACGGACTTATTGCACTGGGTTCTTCTTTAGACCAAATTGGTCCGGTCACTAGAAACGTGATGGATGCAGCCATGTTGCAGGACGCCATTGCCGGGCACGACGATATGGACGCAACCTCCCTTCCAGAGTCGCTTGGCTCAATGACTGAAGCTGCCAAAAACGATTCGGTCAAAGGCCTAAAAATTGGAATCATCAAGGAGTTAACCGGCGAGGGCTTCCAAGCTGGGGTATCTGAAAGATTCCAGGAGGCTTTGGATTTGCTGGTCGCCGCTGGTGCTGAAATCGTGGAGGTTTCCTGCCCAAGCTTTCAGTACGCAATCGCTGCCTACTACTTGATTCAGCCAGCAGAGGCCTCTTCAAACTTAGCTCGCTTTGATTCGGTACGGTTTGGTCTTCGTGTAATGCCCGAGGGGCCAGCAACTGTAGAAAAGGTGATGGCCGCTACTCGCGAGGCAGGTTTCGGTCCAGAAGTTAAGCGCCGAATCATTTTGGGAACCTATGCTCTTTCCTCTGGGTACTACGACGCTTACTACGGCAGTGCTCAGAAGGTAAGAACTTTGATTCAGGCGGATCTTGCCAAAGCTTTTGAAAAAGCTGACGTTTTGGTTTCGCCAACTGCTCCAACTACAGCTTTCAAGCTGGGGGAGAAGCAAGAAGATCCGTTGGCCATGTATCTAAATGACATCGCGACCATCCCAGCTAATTTAGCTGGCATACCAGGGATGAGCCTTCCAGTCGGTCTTGCAAAAGAAGACAATCTTCCGGTTGGAGCACAGTTTTTGGCTCCAGCAAGACAAGACGCAAGGCTATATAGAGTCGGTGCTGTACTAGAGAAACTCCTTGAGAACAAGTGGTCTATGAGAATGCTCGATCTCGCACCAGAGTTGAAGGTGAACTAATGTCTAAAGATCAGCTGATGGATTATCAGAAGGCTCTTGGGGCGTACGAAGTGGTAATTGGTCTCGAGGTTCACGTTGAGCTAAACACCAAAACCAAAATGTTCTGTGGTTGCGCAAACGTGTTCGGTGATGAGCCAAACACAAATGTTTGTCCAAACTGCTTAGGTTTTCCCGGAGCCATGCCAGCTGTCAATGGCAAGGCAATTGAGAACTCGATCAAGATCGGTCTTGCTCTGGATTGTGAGATTGCAGAAACCGGCCGATTCTCCAGAAAGAACTATTTCTATCCGGACTTGGCAAAGAACTTTCAGACTTCCCAGTACGACGAGCCAATTGCCTTTGAGGGCAGCATCGACATTGAGGTTCCATCGGGCAAGGTCTTTACCGTGCAGATTGAACGTGCTCACATGGAAGAAGACGCCGGCAAGCTAACCCATGTTGGTGGTTCAACAGGCCGTATCCAGGGAGCCGAGTTCTCACTGGTTGATTTCAACCGAGCCGGGGTACCGTTAGTTGAAATTGTGACTAAGCCAATTTATGGCGCAGGCGATGAAGCACCAGAACTCGCTGCTGCCTACGTTCGTTCTATTCGTGAAATCGTGAAGAACCTTGGGGTATCTGACGCCCGCATGGAACGCGGAAATGTGCGCTGTGACGCAAACGTTTCTATCCGACCAAAAGGCCAAGAAAAACTCGGTACTCGTACCGAGACCAAGAACGTGAACTCTCTTCGCAGCATTGAGCGCGCGGTTAAGTATGAAATTCAGCGCCAGGCGCATCTGCTGAGTCAGGGAACTGCAATCATTCAAGAAACTCGTCACTGGCACGAGGACCGCGGAGCCACGTCTTCCGGTCGACCAAAATCCGATGCCGATGACTACCGCTACTTCCCGGAGCCAGATCTTGTTCCAGTCCAGCCTTCCAAGGAGTGGATTGAGCAACTTCGCGCAACACTGCCTGAGAAGCCTGCCATTAGACGCAAACGTCTTCAGGACCTCTGGGGCTTTAGCGATCTAGAGTTCCGTGACGTTGTGAATTCAGATTTGCTAGATGAAATTGACGACACTGTGAATGCTGGCGCGAAGCCACAGGCAGCCAGAAAGTGGTGGACCGGAGAACTTGCTCGAATAGCTAACAGCGAGGACAAGGACATCGCAGAGCTTTCCATAACACCTACTCAAGTAGCCCAAATTGCTGAGCTTGTTGAATCTGGCAAGCTCACTGATCGCCTAGCTCGAGAGGTGCTCACGGGAGTATTAGCCGGCGAGGGAGACCCAGCCGAGATTGTTGCTAAGCGCGGTCTTGAAGTCGTCTCTGATGACGGCGCACTTCTTGCCGCAATCGATAAGGTGCTCGCCGAGCAACCAGATGTTCTGGCTAAGATCCGCGAAGGCAAGCTTCAGGCGGCCGGAGCCGTTATTGGAGCGGTTATGAAGGCCATGGCCGGATCAGCTGATGCAGCCAGGGTCCGAGAGCTAGTGATTCAGAGGGCAAACGAGCTATAAGTGCTAGAAAGCGGGCTGTTTCTGCAGGTGCATAACCCTGTGGATAACTTGAAGGTTTCCCTGAAGGTTAGGGCGTTTAGTTGGGGAAAACTCTCAACCTAGACTCCAGAGTTGAAGGAAGGCCTGGCCCCTACTAGCTTGACGGCCTTGGAGCCGACCTCAACGCCTGATTCCATGGCTAGCTGAACTGATTCGAGCCTCAACTCCTGAAAGCCTGGTTCGGCAACCAGGCGAGCTAAGAACCCGGCACAAAAAGCGTCCCCGGCACCGGTTGGATCCCTGGACTCGGTCGCAAGGCCATGAACCTGAACAGTTTTGCCGTCAACCCAAATAGCTTCAGCACCGTCATGGCCTTTGGTCACAACATTTAGAGCAATTTTTCCTGACAGCCCAAGAAGCTGATCTTCTTCGAGGTTTGGAAAAATCAAGTCTGCTTCAGAGATTAGTTTCTTGAATTGCTCAACCCCGTGATCTTCGATAAATCCGTAAGAGCCAGGGTCAATCGCCAAGAGCGCACCCACCTGCCTAACTCTTGCTGCGAAGTTGTGTATCTCATCAACTTTTCTTCCTAGAAGCGAGTAGCCGGAGAGATAGACAGCGGCAAATCCGGTCGGATCTATATCCAATAGGTTTAAATCTAAGTTTGCCCCGCGGTCCGTGAGCATTGAACGAGAATTTCCCTGGACAAGAACTACCAGAGAGCCGGTTGGTTTCTCACTGGACTGCAGAGCTGTTTCGATACCGTGCTGGGCGAGCTCTGAATCAAGCTTTCGAACGTCTGATAGTCCAACACATCCGACGAATCTAGTTTGGACCCCCAGGTAGGCAAGCCAAGAGGCGACGTTTGCAGCTTGGCCTCCCATGGATTTATGGATTGTGGATTCAGTGTCTGTGTTTGGTCGGATTTCAGATTCTGGAATCACGATGACATCTTCGATGACATCTCCAATTACTAGAATCTTGGTCACTTTAGTTCCGCCCAAGCTTTGGCAATATCTCCCGCAATTGAAACGTTGTTGCGAGCTAAGTCAAGATTTACTTCAAGAGATCTTCCCTTTGACTCTTGAACAATGAAGCCGAGTAAAAATGGTGTCACTGCCTTGCCTCTCACACCAGCCTTCTTGGCCGCCTTAAAAGCGATTCCAAGAACTCGATCATGCTCCTTCGGATCCCACTGCTTCTCAATTGGAATTGGATTAGCTATAACTATGCCTTGGCCATGGCCAAACTCATCCTGAAATCTCATGGCGAGGGCTACTTGCTGCGGAGATTCGAGTGACCAGTCGAGCGTGTATCCAGATCGAGTTAGCCAAAAAGCTGGAAATTCTTTTGTCCTGTATCCAATCACTGGAACGCTCAGAGTTTCTAGTCGCTCAAGAGTTGCCGGTATGTCCAAAACGGACTTCACGCCAGCAGAAACTACCGTAATTGGGGTCACGGCAAGAGTTGAAAGATCAGCCGATTCATCAAAAGTTTCGATAGCTTCGCGATGAACTCCCCCTAGTCCTCCGGTTGCAAAGACCCTGATTCCAGCAAGCGAAGCCAGGTGAGCGGTGGCAGCAACAGTTGTTGCTCCGGATTCTTTTCGGGCAGCAAGAATTGGAATGTCCCGAACACTTGCTTTGGCAAGGTCCTCATTTGCAATTCGATTTATTCCAACGTCATCTAGCCCAATTCTCGGAACCCCATCCAAAATTGCGATGGTGGCGGGAACAACTCCCTTGGATCTAAGAATCTCTTCAAATTCCCTCGCTGCATCAAGGTTCCTTGGTTTTGGGAGTCCGTGGGAAATAATTGTGCTCTCAAGGGCTACAACTGGCTTACCGGAATTTAGAGCATCGGCTACTTCAGAAGAGGGGATAAAGGAAGTCATGAGATAAGGCTAGCTAGTTTGGGACAGAGTGTTGAATTCTCAACTTGGGGTGAGTAACGGGACTTGAACCCGCGACATCCTGGACCACAACCAGGCGCTCTACCAGCTGAGCTATACCCACCATGTCTGAAGCGTTAGGACCTCAAAGCCTTTTTATTCTATTGCGTTTGCTCGGCGCTTGTCTTGGCCTGATCACTTGTTGGTCCAGGCGCCTCTACCAGCACTGTCTTTCGGTAGTAAACAAGCTCGGCTATAGATTCCCTAATGTCAGCAAGGGCTCGATGGCCGCCTGATTTCTTTGGCAGCTGAAAATAGACCTTCGGATACCATCTGCGGACTAGCTCCTTGATCGAGGAAACATCAACGTTTCGGTAATGCAAATGAGCATCAAGACTTGGCATGTAGCGATTGATGAACATTCGGTCGGTGCCGATGGAGTTTCCAGCCAATGGGGCAGTTCTTACCTCTGGTACGAATCTCTTCACGTACTCGAGAATCTTCGCTTCAGCTTCTTGAACTTCCAAGCCGGTTGGAAGTAGCTCCAGCAGACCTGAGTCTTGGTGCATGTTCGTTACGAACTCGCCCATTCCAGAGAGCGAGTCTTCGCGAGGCTTGATGACAACGCTCAGGCCTTCATCGAGAATGTTCAGCTCAGAGTCGGTAATCAATACTGCAATTTCAACAAGGCAATCCTTCTCGACGTCGAGACCGGTCATCTCGCAGTCGATCCAGACGAGGTTTTCAGAGGACTTCATAACCTTAGAAGCCTAGCGGGCAGCCTCGGCTAACCTTCTTGCTTTACCCCTGGCCTTCTTGGGTCCCCTTAAAGCTTTACGCTCCTTGCGTCCTTCGATCAACCAGTAAAGAACTGGAACAATCACCAGGGTGAGCAAGGTCGAGGAAACCAAGCCACCGATTACAACAATTGCCAGTGGCTGGCTAATGAAACCACCACCGGTGATGCCAAACGCCAATGGCGAAAGAGCAAAGATTGTGGCCAGAGCGGTCATCAAGATTGGACGAAGACGCTGACGCGATCCATCAATGATTGACTGCTGGACAGATCTTCCTTGCTTGCGATACTGATTGATTAGGTCTATCAGAACAATCGCATTGGTCACGACCACACCAACCAGCAGCAACATTCCAATTAGCGCTGGGACACCCAGAGGGGTGTCAGTAAGTAGCAGTAATCCAAGGGCACCGGTAGCTGCAAATGGAATCGAGATTAGCAAGACAAGTGGCTGCACCAAGCTTGAGAAGGTAGCAACCATAACCAGATACACAATTGCTACTGCTGCAAGAAGTGCAAGGCCCAGCTGTTGGAAGCTTTCGGTCTGCTCGGCAGAAACTCCTCCGATGGTTGCGGTGGCACCCAGAGGTAGATCAATCTCGGCAAGTTGAGCGGTGACATCGCGAGTGACAGCACCTAAGTCATCAGTGTCAGGAGTTAGGGCAACAGTTGCGACCCGCTCACCTTTCTCGCTCGTGATTGACACAGGCGCCTGCACTTCTTGAATTTCAGCAATTGCCGCAAGCTCAACAACTCCGAGCCTGGTAGGAATCTGAATCTCCTTGATTTCGTCTACCGTTGCAGGGGTGTTGTCCTGAACTATGAAGATAGGAGTGGCTTCGTTATCTATGTTCACATCGCCAATAGAAGAAGGGCGAAGAGTTGAAGACACTAGCCCAGAGACTTGAATCTCGGTAAGGCCGAATTCGGCAGCCTTCACGCGGTCCACCGTGATTTTGAGAGTTCTTTGCTGCTCAGAAAGCGAAGATGAGATTTCTGAGATGTTCTCAACGCCGAGCATTCCAGCGCGCACCTCTTCAACAGCCTCGAACAGAGCTTCATCACTGGTGCCAGTTATCTTGATGTCGATTGTGCCAGAACCACCAACACCAGGACCGCCGCCAGCCGAAATTGAAGTTTCGCCGATGTCAGATCTTTGGTCGATTCCATCTTGGATGGCTTGCTTGATGGCGTCGCCATCGGCATCTTTTGCCAGCGAGACCTGGATGGTGGTTGCGTTAGCGTTTCCACCAAAGTTCACGCGGCCATCTGCTCGACCACCGAATGTCGCAAGGACTGTCTCAACACCTTCTTGCTCAAGAATTAAATCCTCAACTGTTTTGGAAGCTTCGTCCCTCTGCTCGAAAGTGCTTCCAGCTGGAAGCTCCTGACGAACGGAGAATGTATCTCCTCCGAAATCACCAATGAAGTCAGTCTTTAGCTGGGGTACCAGCGAGAAAGTAAAGCCAAGCACCGCAGCGGATGCAATCAAGGTAACAACCGGGTGAGCCTGGGTGGTTTTCAGAACTGGGATATATCCGCGCTGCAACCAGCTCTTCTTTTCTTTCGCTTCCTCTTCTTCACGAGCTTGCTTCATCTGATTGGCCAGCTGGCTCTCGGCCATTTGGTCATTGATGCCTTCAATCTTTGGACCCTTCAGGAACCAGTACGCCAGTACAGGGACAATCGTCAAAGAAACAATCAATGAGGCTAGAAGGGCAATTGTGAAACTCAGGCTGAATGGCCTAAACAGCTCTCCAACTACTCCACCCACAAGCGCAACCGGCAAGAATACGGCAACCGTGGTGATGGTTGCGGAAGTAATGGCTCCAGCCACCTCCTTCACGGCTTGGATGATTGCACTCTTCTTTTCTTCTCCATATGACAAGTGTCGGTTGATGTTTTCAATAACCACAATGGAATCGTCCACCACGCGACCAACCGCAATTGTCAGAGCACTCAAGGTGAATAGGTTCAGGCTGTAGTCGGAGATTAGCAGGCCAGCAAAGGTAATCAGAAGCGAGGTTGGAATCGAGATGGCCGTAACTAGGGTCGAACGTACCGAACCTAAGAAAACCAGAATGATCAGGATGGCAAAGGTTAGCCCTAGGGTTCCTTCAATTGTTAGGTTCTCGAGCTGCTTTTCAACAAAAGGCCCCTGGTCAAAGACGGTATTGATTTCAACATTGCCACCAAGCTTTTCGGTAAGCTCTTCAATCTTTCCCTCAACACCGTTCGAAATGGCAACAGTGTTTCCGTCTTGCGTCTTTGTCACTTGGATTCCAAGTGAGTCCAGACCGTTGGTTCGTGATATCGAAGTCACTGGAGCGTAGTCATAGGTGATAACCGCAACGTCCTCGATGCTCAGAGTTTTTGGTTCAGTGGGCGCTGGCGCCGCAGGTACGCCTGGTGCACCAGGAATCTGAGGACCACCCGCTGCAGCTTGGGCAGCAGCTGCTTGAGCGGCAGCCTGAGCCGCGGGATTTCCAGCGGCAATCAAAGGTAGTTTTTTGAAATCTTCGAGTGAGTTTACGTTTGTTCCAACTTCAATCTGAAGCTCTCCAGTGGTGTCTGTGATTGAGCCTGCTGGAATGATGAATCCATTTGCTCGAAGTGCATCTACGATTGCCTGCTGGGATAGACCGTTATCGCGCAAAACCTTTGGCTTTAGATCCAGGGTGATTTCCTTCTGCTTGCCTCCAGCAACAGTGATTTCCTGTATTCCAGGGACCTGAGAAAGAATCGGGGTTGCTACATCAGCCAGAATTTCAGCTATTGCATCGTTATCGCCTGTGGTTGAGGCAACTGACAAAACAATGATTGGAACACTGTCGAAAGATCCTGAGATAACGCGCGGGCTAACATCCGAAGGCAGCGAGTCGGTTAGGTTGGAAATCACGCGGTTCAGCTCTTCTTCGACTGTCGCGGTCGTTGTTCCAAAATCAAACTCCACGCGAACAACTGACAAGTTCGCACTGGATGTTGAACGCACGTTTACCAGGTTGTTCAGGGTTCGAACTTCATCTTCAATCAGCGAGGAAACCTGAGCGTCGACAATCTCAGGGGATGCGCCTGGATATGGCGTGACTATGGAAGCCTGCGGCACCTCGAAGGAGGGCAGCAGCTCCTGTTTCAAAGAGGTCAGCGATAAAAGCCCCGATCCAACAATGAGCACGGTCAAAAGACCGACAACGGAGCGGTTGGCAAGTGATGCGGTGGCTAGTCTGAACAAGGATGTCCCCTAAGTAAGTAAGTACTGGATTGATTCCAACATCTAAGCAAAGCACTTTAAACGTTATCTAGTAAGGCTAACTGCTGAATCTCCCAGCCAGTTCTCAGCCCGAGCCTGGGTGGTTTGATTTTGACCTCTAGGCTAAAGAAATGAAGATTTCAAGAGTTTTGGCTCTGGTCGGCTCAGTAATACTGGCCCTGCTGCTCGTGGTCCCATTCTTGATTCCAGTAGAAACCTCCGGGACCGGGACGTATAAAGAGGTAGCGGGAGAGGGGGCAACGTTTGCAACGGCCCAAGGGGTCGATATCTACTATGAAAAAACTGACTTTGTTTGCCAAAAAGACAAGGATTGCTTGAATCCACCAGTTATCTTCTTGATGCACGGATTTGGAGCGAATACCTTTTCCTTTAGAGAAGTAACTGAACCCCTTAGTGCGTTAGGTGACGTTATTGCCTATGACAGACCAGGATTTGGCCTTACTGAAAGACCCAATACTTGGGAGGGGGAGAACCCTTACGGATCGATTGGCCAGGACCTGATTCTCGATGAACTGATTGCGCAATTTGCGCAAGGTAGGGATGTAATTCTCGTAGGTCACTCAGCAGGGGGAACCCTCGCAGCGCAGTACACGGTGGACAACAAAGACTCCGTTAAGGGTCTGATTCTTATCTCCCCAGCAATTCTTTCAACCGGAGGGGCACCCAGCTGGTTGAACTGGATATTTAGTGTTCCTCAACTAGATCACTTAGGACCATTACTGGTTTCTTCAATTGCCTCCAGCGGCATGGACCTACTAAACGAATCCTGGTACAACCAAGCACTGATCACTGAAGAGGTGAAGGCCGGCTACCGCAAGCCACTGAGCGTGATTGGTTGGGAAGAAGGGTTCTGGGAATTCAATCGGGCACCAAGGTCATTCGATGTTAAGGACCGCTTGAAAGAGATCTCTGTTCCCACCCTTCTTATCACTGGCGATAGCGATACCGTTGTTGCAACCGCTGATACCGAGGCGCTCGCAAACATGATCAAAGACTCAGTGCTGGTTATCATTCCTCAAAGCGGGCACCTCGCCCAAGAGGAAACACCAGAAGACACCATGAAGGCCATTCGGGTGGTTTGGGGAATTCTCACTAGGTAGATTTGTGCCTAGTCTGGGAACAAAGTTAAATGATTGATGGTTGGCAACCATAGTCAAGCGATAGCCTCATGAAAGCGACGTCAGTGGAAATCAAGTTCGGTCTAGATACCTTCGGGGACATGACACTAAAGGATGACGGCACCCCAGAAACTGCTGGCCAGGTACTTCGCAACGTTGTTGCAGAGGCAATACATGCCGAGCAGGTTGGCTTAGATAGTTTTGACGTTGGCGAACACCACAGAGATGATTTTGCTGTCACTTCACCAGATACCTTGCTCGCCGGAATCGCTACTCAGACCAAAAGAATCAAACTAGGTTCAGGAGTCACGGTCTTATCTTCAGAGGATCCGGTTCGCGTCTATCAAGCCTTTGCAACGGTTGATGCTCTATCTAATGGAAGAGCCGAGATAACCGCCGGTCGAGGATCCTTCATCGAATCATTCCCACTTTTTGGTTTTGAGCTTTCTGATTACGGAGATCTGTTCGAGCAAAAACTTGAACTACTAGTTGAGCTACTCAAAGAAAAACCAGTTACTTGGTCTGGAACCGTTCGCGCACCACTTATAAATCAGGACGTGTACCCAAAGACCGAATCGGGACGAATTCCACTTCGTGTGGGAGTCGGCGGGTCCCCTGATTCTGTAATTCGTGCGGCGAGATTAGATGCAGCGCTAGCGCTTGCAATAATCGGTGGCGACCCGGCTCGATTTGCTCCATTTGCAAAGCTCTATAGGGACTCGATGCAAAAATTTGGCCACGAACTTAGACCAATTTCCATTCACTCCCCGGGTCACATCGCAGAAACTGATGAACAGGCAATAGAAGAACTTTGGCCAAGTTATCAAGCAAGCTTCGGTCGTATAGGCCAAGAGCGGGGCTGGGGACCGATGACTAAAGGTCACTATCTTGAGGAAGTTCATAACGGAAGTTTGTATGTTGGATCTTCTGAAACTGTGGCTCAGAAGATGGCCTATGCCATTAGATCCGTTGGGGCCCAGCGCTTTGACCTGAAGTACTCAACGGGCCCAATGGCTCACTCCAAGCTCATGAAGTCAATAGAACTTCTCGGGACAAAGGTTGTCCCAAGAGTACGAGAGCTTCTGGCTGAGCAATTAGTGAGCTAGTAAAGAAACGTATCTCCTTTAGGACCTTGGCTACCAAGATTCTGAGTCCGCTCTCCTAGACTTTTTTTGCTAAGTCCAAATCAATCTAGGAGCAAAACATGGAAAACAAGACAGTATTCGGCGAGTTTTTTGGAACGATGATGCTGGTAGCAGCGATTGTGGGTTCCGGCTTTATGGCCTCGGCTCTTTCATCTGACGGTCTCGTGCAACTACTAGTAATTGCTCTTTCAACGGTCTTCGTTCTGGGGACTCTCATTCTCACTCTAGGTCCAGTATCTGGCGCCCACCTGAACCCTGCTGTGACCATTGCCTTAGCGTTAACCAAGCAATTTCCAGCCAATCAAGTTCTTGTTTACGTTATTGCCCAGGTATCTGGAGGTGTTGTAGGTTCACTTCTCGCGAATCTCATGTTCGGTAGTGTTCTGGCACCTATCTCGCAAACAGAGAGATTTTCACTGGGAACAGGTGTCGGTGAAGTAGTCGCAACTGCACTTCTAGTTTTTGTAGTTCTTGCTTTGCTGAAAGCAAAGAAATCTAACCTTATTGCTTTTGGAGTCCCGGCAGCTGTTGGATCTGCTTTCTTTTTCACATCCTCAACCTCATTCGCAAATCCAGCAGTGACAATTGGAAGAGTATTCACCGAGAGCATCACAAGCATTGCCCCAACGTCAGCGGCAGGATATGTCGCTGTTCAGATACTAGGTTCGCTGGTTGCAGTTGGAGTTGTTCGAGTACTGTTCGCCAAAAAAGGAAAATAGAACCTAAGCAAAAGCCTCTGGTGGTGGGCAGGTGCAGATCAAGTTCCGGTCCCCGTGCACGGAATCTACTCGTCTGACCTTGGGCCAGTACTTGCCTAAGTGCTGGCCCGCCACCGGATAAACCGCGAGCTGTCTTGAGTATGGATGATTCCACTCTTCGGTGAGAATCTTTGCGGTGTGAGGCGCCTGACGAAGCGGGTTGTCTTCAGCCGACCAATTGCCGCTACCGAGTAAGTTAATCTCATTTTTGATCGCAATCATTGCCGCAATAAAGCGATCCACTTCTTCCTTAGGCTCAGACTCAGTTGGCTCAATCATCAAAGTTCCAGATACTGGGAAGCTCATAGTTGGAGCATGGAAGCCATAGTCAATTAAGCGTTTTGCGATGTCGTCAACCGAGACTCCGGTGTCCTTGGTCATTCCACGAATGTCGATAATGCACTCGTGAGCAATTAGCCCGTCGTTGCCTGTGTAGAGGAGTGGGAAGTAATCCTTCAGCTTCTTCGCGATGTAGTTAGCTGACAAAACCGCAACCGCTGTTGCATCCCGCAGGCTTTGATTTCCCATCATGCGAATGTAGGCCCAGGAAATCGGGAGGATCGATGCCGATCCAAAAGGCGCTCCAGAGATTGGTCCAAAGTTTGGTAGTTCAATTTGCGCCAGAGAGTGCCCTGGAAGGAACGGGGCAAGATGCGCCCTAGCTGCCACCGGCCCAACTCCTGGACCACCGCCGCCATGAGGGATACAAAAGGTTTTGTGAAGGTTCAGGTGTGAGACATCTCCGCCAAGCAAACCGAATTTTGCATATCCAACAACTGCGTTGGTGTTTGCTCCGTCGATGTAAACCTGACCCCCCGCTTTGTGCACCAATTCGCAAATGTCGGCGATAGCTTCTTCGTAAACTCCGTGAGTGGAAGGGTAGGTCACCATTAGCGCAGAGAGTCTGTCACCAGCTTCTGAAATCTTGGTTTTTATGTCCGCGAGGTCAACGTTGCCAAGGTCGTCACAGGCGACCACCACGACCTTCATGCCTGCCAATACTGCTGACGCAGCGTTGGTGCCGTGGGCTGAAGATGGAATCAAACACACTTCGCGCTGAGTATCGCCGCGCGATAGGTGGTATCCACGGATAGCCAAAAGACCAGCTAGCTCTCCTTGGCTACCAGCATTTGGCTGCAGTGACACCGCGTCGTATCCCGTCACATCGCATAGCCAGGCTTCAAGCTCTGAAATAAGGGCGAGGTAGCCGGCTATGTCTTCCTTGGGAGAGAAGGGGTGAAGGTTTGAAAACTCAGGCCAGGTGACCGCTTCCATCTCGGTTGTTGAGTTGAGTTTCATCGTGCAAGAACCAAGTGGAATCATCCCACGATCAAGCGCATAGTCAAAGTCTGCAAGACGCTTTAGGTAGCGAAGCATCGCCGTTTCAGAGTGATAGGTATTGAACACTTGGTGAGTTAGGTACTTGCTCTTTCTATCAAGTCCTGCAAGCTTCAGGTTCGCACCAGCACCGTCGTACTTGAACTCGACAGGCTTGCCTCCAAAAACCGAAGACACTTGGTTGAGCACGTCAACGCTGACGGTTTCATCAATAGAAATGCTGATGGTTCTCTCATCAATAACCAGCATGGTTAGAGCGTGCTGGCGCCCCTTGGCAAATAGCGCTTTTGCATCAACACCGGTCACCTGGAATGTGTCAAAGAAGTTCTCTTCAGAAATTGTGTGACCTGCTTCACGGATTGAATTCGCAAGTGCCTGCGCTTTCTGGTGAACTTCGAGGGCAATTGAACGCAAGCCCTTTGGCCCGTGGTACACAGCAAACATTCCAGCCATTACTGCCAGAAGCACCTGTGCGGTACAGATGTTTGAAGTTGCACGCTCACGTCTAATGTGTTGCTCGCGAGTTTGAAGAGTTAGACGATATGCCGGGGCTCCATCGGCGTCAACGGACACACCAACCAATCGACCAGGCATTGATCTTTCAAGATCTGCGCGAACTGCAAGATAACCCGCGTGAGGACCACCAAAGCCCATCGGAACACCAAAGCGCTGCGTGGTGCCAACCACCATGTCGGCTCCAGCTTCTCCTGGGGCTTCGATTAGGCAAAGTGCCAATAGGTCCGCAACTGCAACCGCCATAGCCTCGATCTTGTGAGCTGCGTCAAAAATTGGCTTTAGCGAGGTAAGTCTTCCAGATGCGCCTGGGTACTGAACCATTACGCCAAAGTACTCTCCAGTTAGCTCAGCTGCTCCTTTGGCGGCATCGAAGTATGCAATTTTGATTCCCACCGGTTCGGCTCTGTGCTCGAGCAGCGCTTTGGTCTGCGGCATGGTGTCCGAGTCAACATAAAAGATGTTGCTCTCGTTCGAGGATGATCGCCGTGACAGCAACATGGCTTCAGCAGCAGCTGTAGATTCGTCAAGCATCGAAGCGTTAGCAGTTTTCATACCGGTTAGGTCATTGACCATGGTTTGGAAGTTGATAAGGGCCTCTAGGCGTCCCTGAGAGATTTCAGGCTGGTAGGGCGTGTAAGCGGTGTACCAAGAAGGGTTCTCTAGAACGTTGCGTTTGATGACCCCTGGAGTGAAGGTTCCGTAGTAGCCCTGACCAATCAATGAAGTGGTTATCTTGTTGTTTCTAGCGTGTGCACGAAGAGCCTTTAGGGTTTCTTGTTCGCTTAGCGGGTCGGGGAGTTTGCCTTCACCTTCAAACTGAATGGCTTTGGGAAGCGCTGTGGCCATGAGCTGATCTAGGGAAGAGTAGCCAAGCTCTTTGAGCATGACGGCTTGATCTTCTTGGGTGGGTCCGATGTGGCGGTATTTGAAGTCTTTGTGCTCAGGAAGCAATTTTGACTTAACCCTCTCCAGTTAGAGCAGCATACTCTGCGTGGGTGAGCAGTGAAGGAAGTTCGGTAAATCTAATCTTGATTAACCAACCTGCGCCAAAGGGATCGTGGTTGACAAGCTCCGGGTTTCCTGAAACTACATCGTTTACTTCAACAATTTCTCCATCAACCGGTGCATAAAGTTCTCCGACGCTCTTGGTCGATTCGATTTCCCCGCAGATCTTCATGTAGGTGGTGGACGAGCCAACTTTTGGTAGGTCTACAAACACAATGTCACCGAGCTTTTCGGCTGCGTATTCAGTGATGCCGACGGTTGCGATATCTCCATCAATCGATAGCCACTCGTGCTCTTTTGTGTAGTGAAGACCTTCACGGTTGATCATGCTGAATTAGTCCTTTTGGTTTTGTTGGTTCTTTTGTAGAAGGGCAGTTTCACTACTGTAAACGGTGTCTTGGCTCCTCTGATGTCCACGCTAATAGGCGTGTCGATTTGGGCAAAATCAGCACCCAAGTAGGCCATTGCGACTGGGAAACCAAGGGTTGGAGAGAGTGCTCCTGAGGTGACCACACCGATTGCCGAATCAGAACCTTCAACAAAAACTTCATAGTCTGCTCTTGCTGCTCGCCTCCCTTGGCCGACAATTCCAACTAAAACTTTTTCAGGATTGGTTTCCGAAAACTCAATCAAGGCTCTCTTTCCAATGAATTCTCCTGGCTTGTCAAGCCTGACCACTTTTCCAAAACCTGCTTGATAGGGATTCACATTTATATTCATTTCATGGCCGTAAAGCGGCATACCTGCTTCAAGTCTGAGAGTGTCTCGACAGGCAAGTCCAGTTGGAAGCAATCCCTGATCCGAACCTGCTCTAATGATTTCGTCAAAAACTTTTGCTGCAGATTCTACTGGGATGTAAATCTCGAAACCGTCCTCACCCGTGTATCCAGTGCGGGCCAGAAGACAACTTACTCCGCAAACCATGGCTTCAGAGATTGCGTAGTACTTGAGCTCTGACAGCGGTGCTGAGGTGATTTTCGAGAGAATGCCAACTGAACTAGGACCTTGAATTGCTAGAAGTGCCCATTCGTCGCTCGCATCAGTCACCACAACATCAAATGACGATGATCGCTCCTCTAGAGAAGCGGCAACTGCCTCTCGATTTGATGCGTTGGTAACTATCAGGTAAGCATTTTGACCAAGACGGTAGACAATTAGGTCATCAATGATGCCACCAGCTTGATTGCAGATTAGTGAGTATTTAGCTCGACCTATTGAAATTTCTGACGCTGCCCCAACAAGGGCGTAGTCCAGAAAAGCACCAGCATCCTTTCCTTCAACGAATATTTCTCCCATGTGAGAAATATCGAAAAGCCCAGCATTTTCTCGCACCGCATGATGCTCGGCAAGATCGGAGCTGTATCGAACCGGCATTTCCCAGCCACCAAAGTCAGTGAAGCTAGCTCCGAGGGCCTCATGTTTAGCCCTAAGGGGAATTGATTTCATGACACCTAATCTAAGGGTCAAATCTTCACCTTAAAACACACCTATTTGTTTGCTGCTAGGGAAGTTGATTTGCTCAGTTAGCCTAATTGGAGATTCGAAACTCAAGGAGAGACCTCTATGCCACGTTGGAACGAACACCCAGCCACGACTAAGTTTGGAAAAGAGCAGCTCAGTTTCGGTCAGCGAGCGGCGGACGTCCTTCGAAACGCCATGGGATCGTGGCCATTCGTATTTGGGGCCTTGGCATTTTTGGCCGTGTGGATGTATTTCAACTCCGATGGGGCCTTCGACCCTTTCCCATTCATCTTGCTGAACTTGATTCTCTCGTGCGTGGCAGCTTTACAAGGCGCAATTTTGTTGATTGCTGCCAAACGGGAGGACCAAATCAACTCAGAGCTCGCAATTCACACTTTTCAAGTCGATCAGGAAAACTTGGAGCTAACTAGGCAGGTTCACGAACTCAGTCTAAAAATTGAACGACTCACAGTAGAAGTCCACAAGGCTGTAACAAAATCTGACCCCAAATAGCCAAGCCAATCGGCTAGCCCCCGGGGTTTAGTTCCCTAGCCTTTAGACGCAAGAGAGTCGGCAGAACAGCAAATGTCAGTGGGTGGCCTTATTTTGTGAATCATGGAAGTTGCCGATGTTAGCTTGTTGTGGCTCAACAAAACCTGGCCGAGGATTTTGGTCCCGACCTTGATTTTCGGAGCCTTACTTGTGTAGCTACTTCATGTTGAAGCAAAGATAAGGACTAAGGAGTAAAAAATGGGATTTTTTAGTTGGCTAAATCGAGTACTGAACTATGACCCTTCCGTCTATCGCCCAACCATCAAGCCCACCAAGGGTCAGAGGATGAACGAGGGGGATTTTCACTCGGGGCCTGAGGGGTACTCGCCAAACACTGCTTACCCCGATACTTTTTACGGTTCAGGGGGATCAAATGATGATTCGGGTCACAACGAGGGGGATTTCAACAGGTAGCGGATAACTCTGTCAAGCTCATCGTTGTAAATAGCAGCAACCCATAGGCTTGAGTTATGAATTCAAACCCTAAAGACATATTTGGAACATTTGCCCGCATCGAGATGTTCACTTGGGGGCTGCTGATAGTCGCAATCATCGCCAGGGAAACAATAGGAGTTGCCTCCAACATTTTCTTCATTGTCGGAGCCACCCACGGCTTTGCCTTTATCGGCTATTCAGTTACGGCAACGCTAGTTTCCGTTAACCAACGCTGGCCACTGGGTCGCGGGGTTACTGCCGTTGTGTTGGCAATTGTTCCCTTTGCAACTTTGCCATTTGATCGCTACCTAGAGAAGAAAAAACTGCTCGAAGGAAGCTGGCGAATTGATGCCACTAATGACCCAAGAGATAAGACTCGTTTCGACAGACTGTTTCGCTGGTACATCGAGAGGCCTCTTTTTCTGGTGCTAACTCTTTTGGTCTTTGTTATCGGCTTGTTCTCTTTTCTTCTTTGGCTCGGGCCTCCGTATCAGTGGGGAAGCTAGCTTTTAGATTTTGCTTTGGGCTTAGATTTGCTTAGCGAAGCTTCAATTTTAGAAATTTCTTTTTTTAGCTTGTCTATTTCTCTCTGGACTTGCTTGTCGGCGGAGGTTAGTGAAGCAAGTTTGGAAGAAACATCGTTTAGTTCTTTTACTTGTTTCTTTTGAACACGATCTTCTTCTCGGGCTTCGTCCATGGCATTTAGCACGATTCCAATTAGGACATTTAGAACCGTAAAGACTATTAAGAAGACGTAGGACAGGAAGAACGGTACTGCAACAGGGCTAATGAGCATAGCTTCCTCGAGATAGACCGGGAAGTTCTCTAAAGTGAGCAGAATAAAAAGGCTCTTCATGCTGAGCCCAATGTTCCCCCAGCTTTCTGGTGCTTGCTCCCCAAAAATGTAGAAACCTGCCATTCCGTAAAGAAACAACAGCAAGGTAGTAAGTACAGTCATGCTCAATAGCGGAGGAATACTTTTCACAATAGAAGCGGACAGAATGCGCACTTCAGGCAAGAACCTAAAGATTCGAACCAATCGAAGAAGTCGCAACAAGCGAATCACAGCGGTTTGACCTTGGAAAAACGGTGATAGGCCAACAACTACGAAGTCAAAGATGTTCCATCCCTCTTTGAAGTAGGTCCAGGGCTTCTTACCATAGGACACCATGCGAAGAATTAGCTCCAGGACGTAGATGCCAAAAGCAATAGCGTCTACGGTGTTTGCAATCTGAATAGTTTGAGCGTCTAGGCCCGGCATAGTCAAAACAGCTAAGGAAATCGCGTTGATGATAATCACTGCGCTGATTGCTAACTCAAACGGGCTACTGTAAACGACCTTGGAAAGCCATATCACCCGGTAAGGCTCTATCTGCTTTACCTTGCCATAGGCGCGAACGTAGCTGACGGCTTTTTGTTGTTTTGTCATTTGATTTCCCCAAATTTGTTGAGCCAGTAGTCCAAGCCTAGTAAGGCCTAGCAAGGGGCTACTCAATTTTTGGCAGAAACCTAGCCATGAATTGGGTCCTAAAAACCTTTACAAAACCGCAACCAAATCTGCCTCATGCCTCAAGGCTCGAATCAAGGCAAGGAGTAAGCTTTTGGATGTTCAGAGGCCCCGGGGAGACCTCTTGGGACAAAGAAGTCCAATGACCGACAAGGCGATATCTTGACCAACATTTCCGCGGGTCCCACTGCAACTTCAACCTTGGCCGTCAGCCTGCTAGGCCTCAATAAATCATTCGGGGACATCTCTGCAGTTTCCAACCTTGATCTAGAAATTTCTCAAGGAGAGTTCTTTTCTATGCTGGGCCCCTCAGGTTCAGGCAAGACCACAGTGCTTCGCATCATCGCCGGCTTTGAAACTGCAAGTAGCGGCAGGGTGTTACTGGAAGGCTCAGACGTGACTGATCTGGCGCCATTTGATCGGGACGTCAACACAGTTTTCCAAGATTACGCACTGTTTCCACACATGTCGATCCAACTAAATGTTGAGTACGGACTTAGGGCCCGCAAGATTCCAAAGGCTGAGCGAGCAAGGCTAGCTTCAGAAGCAATTGAGTCCGTGAAACTAACTCACTTGGCAGATCGGCTACCTCATCAGCTATCTGGAGGTCAACGACAAAGAATTGCTCTCGCTCGTGCACTCGTGCTAAGACCCAAAGTATTGCTTTTGGATGAACCACTTGGAGCGCTTGACAAGCAACTTCGCGAAGAGATGCAGGTTGAACTAAAACGTATCCAGCGCGAAGCAGGGATCACCTTTATCTTTGTCACGCACGATCAAGAAGAAGCAATGCGAATGAGCGACCGCATCGCTGTTTTCAATCAAGGGCGCATCGAACAAATCGGCTCACCGCGCGAAGTTTACGAGAACCCTTCCTCAGCATTTGTTGCCAGCTTCCTAGGAGTTTCCAATCTGATTGCAGGTCCGATGGCTAGGGAGCTGTTTGGTTCCGAGCAAATGGTAAACGTTAGACCTGAGCGCATCAGACTTCAGAAAGAAGGCTCAAAAAGCTCAGGAGATGAATTTGCGATCGCAGCGACAATCATTGACGTTGCTTACACCGGAGCCAACACACTGTACGTGTTGGAATCCGAAGCTGGCTTGCGCCTAATCGCAACCAGACTAAATGAAGAGTTACCGGGACAAGATCTAGGTCTTGAAGCGG
>ERZ1022756.203-NODE-203-length-20300-cov-22.561719_pt1 | contig 20300 bp, 16 predicted proteins | sample MGYA00520902_ERZ1022756 | MGnify/ENA primary metagenome ERZ1022756 (study PRJEB33162, sample SAMN09537601) | freshwater metagenome | isolation source: freshwater | place: Canada:Alberta | collected 2017-07 | study: EMG produced TPA metagenomics assembly of the...
GTCCTGCGCCGCGAGATGCAGCTCCGCCAGCACCCCGCCCACCGCGCGCGCCTGCGCGGGCGTGGGGCGGGTGGGGGAGACACCGGGCAGGAATTCGATCAGCGCCGCCGCCTTGCCTTCGACCATGCGGAACGAAGCACCCTCGCGGTCATGCATGGTGCGCGGCACCGGACAGGCCTTCCCCGCCAGATGATCGAGCAGGTCGAGGAAATAGGGCAAATCGGCATAATCGATCCGCCGCTCATACAGCGTCAGGATAAACCGCGTGCCCGACGTCCCTGAGCCAGTCGTCTCCACCAGCCAATTGGAATTGGACACGCCCTCGGCAATGCCCTTGGCCGAGACCAGATCGCCCACATCATATTGCGCGATCAGGCGGGCGAGGTCTTCCGCGCCCAGATGGGTATAAACCGCCACAGTCTTGCGCCCGGCGTTACTCGGTCAGCTGACGTGGCAGCTTGAACACCATCTTCTCTTCTGCCGCCGTGATCGTCTTTTCGTGGATCGGGCGATAGGCGGCCAGCGCATCGACCACTTCGCGCACAAGAATTTCCGGCGCGGAAGCCCCCGCGGTCAGCCCCAGCGTCTTCACACCGTCAAGCCATGCAAAATCGATCTCCGAGGCGCGCTGGATCAGCTTGGACGGGGTGCCGAGCCGTTCGGCCACTTCCACCAGCCGCAGCGCGTTCGATGAATTGGGCGAACCGATCACCAGCACCAGATCGCAATCCTGCGCCAGTTCCTTAACCGCCGCCTGACGGTTGGAGGTGGCATAGCAGATGTCCTCAGCCCGCGGGCCGGAGATGTTCGGATAACGCCATTCCAGCGCGTGGATCACTTCGCGGGTGTCATCCACCGACAGCGTGGTTTGCGTCAGGTAGGCCAGTTCCTCGTCGGAATCGAACGGCAGCTTGTCCACGTCCTCGATCGTTTCCACCAGCGTCATCTGCCCCGGTTCGACCTGGCCCATGGTGCCGATCACTTCGGGGTGGCCCTCATGGCCGATGAAGATGATGTGGCGACCCTTTTCGATCTGGCGTTCGGCCTGACGGTGCACCTTGCTGACCAGCGGGCAGGTGGCATCGACATACAGGAGCTTGCGGCGCTTGGCCTCTGCCGGAACAGCCTTGGGCACGCCGTGGGCGCTGAACACCACCGGCGCATCGTCGGGCACTTCGTCCAGTTCCTCGACGAAGATCGCGCCCTGCGCCTTCAATCCTTCGACCACGTATTTGTTGTGGACGATCTCGTGCCGGACATAGACCGGCGAGCCATAGCGTTCGAGCGCCTTTTCGACGATCTCGATCGCCCGGTCGACCCCGGCGCAGAATCCGCGCGGCGCGGCGATCAGCAAGTTGAGGGGCGGGCGATCTGCCGGATTGACCGAAGTCGGGGCGTCGGAAGCTTGAAAGGGCGCGTTCATGTGCTCCCCTCTAGCGCTTTCCGCACGTCCTCGCTAGGGCGCACGGGATCGGAATATTCGAGGACGGCTTTGATGATGCTTCGTGCGCGCACCCTTACTGCCCTTGCCGCCGTTGCGGCGTTGGCTGCCTGCTCGCAGAAAGGCGAACTGGTGGTCGATCAGGGCGTCGGCATCTCCAGCGTCCTGACCGTGTGCCCCGCGGTCGGCATTCCTGACTATACCGGCGATATCACGACCTTCCGTTCTGCCGGGGACAAGACTGTCGGCAGTCTGGATGTCAGCGCGGCGATGACTGACCTCAGGACCACCTGCAACGACAGCGCGGCGCAGATCTATTCCGAAGCGACCTTCACCGTGAACGCCCGCCGCACCGACACGCGCGGCGCGCGCACCGTTTCGCTGCCCTACTTCGTGACCGTGTTGCGCGGCGGCAATGCCGTGGTTTCCAAGCGGATCGGCACGGTCACGGTGGCCTTCGCGGATGGGCAGGAGCGCGCTTCTGCCACTGCCAAGGCCGGCAGCACCATCAGCCGCGCCGATGCCTCCCTACCTGACGACATCCGAGAAAAGATCACGAAGCGACGCCGCGCCGGCGATGCCGAAGCCGCGCTCGATCCGCTGGCCGATCCCGAAGTGAAGGCAGCCATTGCCCGCACCCGCTTCGAAATGCTGGTCGGTTTCCAGCTGACCGAGGATCAGCTGGCCTATAATGTGACGCGATAGGTTTGCGCGGGCGCCACTGTGCCCGCGTCCACGGCGCGTTTCCGTCGCTTCGCGCCAGAGCACCTGCGGGTCGCGCGCGTGCGCTCACGGCGCCTGCGGCGATGATGGGGATTTCAGTCTTACGCCTTCCCGGGCTTGACCCGGAACCCAGCTTCCTTTTTTGCACCAGCGATAAAACGCGCACCGCCACGAGAAACCGATGACCAAGCCCAAGACCCTGTATGCCGCCTATGCCGCGCTGGTCGAAACCGTGCTGACCGAACTGGTCGCAGACGGCACGCTGCCGGCGGGCACCAGCTTTGCCAACGTCACTTTGGAACCGCCGCGTGATGCCGCGCATGGCGATCTGGCCACGAACGCGGCGATGGTGCTGGCCAAGGGGGCGGGCATGAACCCGCGCGCTCTGGCCGAGGCGATTGCCGCCAAGCTCGCCGCGCAGCCCACCATCACCAGCGCCGACATTGCCGGTCCGGGCTTCATCAACCTGCGGCTTGCGCCCGATGCATGGCTGGACGAACTCGCCGCTATCGCCGCGCTTGGCCCGGATTATGGCCGATCGGACATGGGAGGCGGGTCGCGGGTGAATGTCGAATATGTCTCGGCCAATCCCACCGGGCCGATGCACATGGGCCATTGCCGCGGCGCGGTTGTGGGGGATGCGCTATCCTCGCTGCTCGAATTTGCCGGGCATCAGGTGACGCGCGAATACTATGTCAATGATGCGGGGGCGCAGGTCGATGTCCTCGCCCGCTCGGTGCATATGCGGTATCTTGAGGCGCTTTCAAAAGCACAGGGGGGGCAGGACATCACCATCCCCGAAGGGCTTTATCCCGGCGATTACCTCGTGCCGGTCGGCCAGAAACTTGCTGCTGAGTTTGGCGACACCTACGCCGCCGCGCCGGAAGCCGACTGGTTGATTCTGTTCCGCACCCGCGCGGTTGCCGCGATGATGGACATGATCCGCAACGATCTGGCGACGCTTGGCATCAAGCACGACCTGTTCTCCTCCGAGGCTGAACTTCAGGCGTCAGGCAAGGTTGATGCCGCCGAAGCGTGGCTGCGTGAACACGACCTTGTCTATGACGGCGTACTGGAAGCCCCCAAGGGCAAGGCCCCGCCCGAAGACTGGGAGCCCGTTCAACTGCCGCTGTTCCGCTCCACCAAGTTTGGCGACGATCAGGATCGCCCGATCAAGAAGTCCAACGGCGCGTGGACATATTTTGGTGCGGACTTGGCCTATCACTTCCAGAAGGCGCAGGCCGCCGATGCGCTGGTCGATATCTGGGGTGCGGACCACGCCGGCACGGTCAAGCGGATCAAGGCCGCTGTTGCCGCGCTGACCAGTGCTGACGGTGCGACTGCCAAGCCGTTCGAGGTCAAGCTCGTCCAGATGGTGCAGCTGCTGAAAGGCGGCCAGCCGTTCAAGATGTCGAAGCGTTCGGGCAATTTCGTGACGCTGGCCGACGTGGTCGAGATGGTCGGCAAGGACGTGGTGCGCTTCACCATGCTCACCCGCAAGCCCGATGCGCAGATGGATTTCGATTTCGACAAGGTTGTCGAAGCGTCGAAGGATAATCCGGTTTTCTATGTGCAATATGCGCACGCCCGGATCCGTTCGACCATGCGCAAGGCGGCGGACATGGGCCTTGCGCCGTCCGATGCAGCGCTCGCCCGGCTGGGGGCCGAGGAGCTGGCGCTGGTCGCCCGCGCCGCGCAGTTCCCGCGCGAAATCGAAGCGGCAGCCCGTGCGCGCGAACCGCACCGGATCGCCTTCTATCTCTATGATCTGGCCGCTGATCTCCACTCTTACTGGAACCTCGGTAACGACCGGCCGGAAAAGCGGTTCATCGTGGAACAGGATGCAGAGCTGACCGCGGCGAGGCTTTTCCTTGGGCGAGCAATCGGGCAGGTGATCAAGGGCGGGCTTGGCGTTTTGGGCGTCGAAGCTGTCGAAAGCATGTAAGCAAGGCTGTATCAGTCTCGGGAGGCACACTTCTCCATGATCAATGCCGAATACGAAGAGCTGAAGGACGCGGACGGTGAGCTTGATCTTGCTACTGCCGACAGTCTGCCGTGGCTTGAATCCGAAGATGAAGATGACGACGCTGGCGGATGGGACGGCGGGCAGATCATGCTCTTTGCCGCCGGTCTGGTGGCGCTGGGCGCCGTTCTGCTTGCCGGCGTTTGGTGGGTCTCCAACCGCGCGGCGAACGGAGAAATGATCGCCGATGGCAGCGTGATCGAAGCGCCTGCGGGGCCGATCAAACAGCGTCCGGATGATCCGGGCGGCAAGCAGTTCGACGGTACCGGCAATGTCGCGCCCGTGGTGGGCGAAGGCGGATCGCGCCCGGCAGTGGTGGCCAATCCCTCGCTCCCCGCCTTGCCCGCCGCGCCGCTACCTCCCGGCGGCACCGCGACCAAGCCGGCCCCCGTTACTGCGCCCTCTGCGGCGCCCGCAGCTGCACCTGCACCGGCTGCGTTGTCCGGCGTCGGCGTGCAGCTTGCCGCCTATGGCACCCGCGCTCGCGCTGAAGAAGGCTGGACCCAGGTCTCGCGCCGCACCGATGCACTGGCGGGCGTGAAATATCGCGTGGTGGAAGCGAAAGTCGACATCGGCACAGTCTACCGCTTGCAGGCCGTTACGGGCAGCCGGGCAGAAGCAGATCGCCTGTGCGCCGCCTTGAAGGCCGATGGGGTCGATTGTCAGGTTAAGTAGATGCGTTTTGAGGGGCTTCAGGGGCGGTTTTCCCCGCTCTTGACCCCCTCTTGCCCTTGCTCGCACCCCCTTTGAGTGCGACTTTAGGGGCATGATTCCGGCAATTTTCGGCCTTTCCGGCCCCGCCCTGACAGCGGATGAGCGCGCCTTCTTCCGCGACGCAGACCCGGCAGGCTACATCCTGTTCGGGCGCAATTGCGTGAACCCGGAACAACTCCGCGCCCTGACCGATGACCTCAGAAGCATCCATGGACGCGATCGGCTGCTGGTCTCGATCGATCAGGAAGGCGGCCGCGTTGCGCGCCTTCGGCCGCCACATTGGGCAAGTTATCCGGCGGGCGAAGCCTTTGAGAAACTGTACGAAATCGCACCCGCCAGCGCAATCGAAGCAGCCCGCGCCAATGCAACCGCCATGGGGCTGGAACTGTCCGCAATGGGCATTACGGTCGATTACCACCCCCCGCTCGACCTCAAGGTGCCCGGTGCACACGACGTGATCGGCGACCGCGCGTTCGGCAGCGATCCGATGCAGGTGGCCGCAATTGGCAGAGCTACCCTCGAAGGGCTCGCGGCGGGGGGCGTCACGGGGTGCATCAAGCATATGCCCGGCCATGGCAGAAGCGATGTCGATACCCACAAGGCGCTTCCTACGGTTACTGCTAGCGCGGCCGAACTGGAAGATGACATCGCTCCATTTCGCGCTCTTAATCAGGCCCTTATCGGCATGACCGGGCACCTCGTCTTCACCGCTTGGGATGCCGATAACCCTGCGACGCTGTCACCCACCGTGATCCGTGAGGTGATCCGCGGGCAAATCGGCTTCGATGGCCTGCTGCTCACTGACGATATCGACATGGAAGCGCTCGGCGGCACCATCCCGGAACGCGCCGCCCGCGCACACGCGGCGGGGTGCGATATCGTGCTCAATTGCTGGGCCAAGATGGACGACATGGCGGGCATCTGCGAGGTGTTGCCGCCCATGTCCGATGCGACCGCCGCACGGCTTGACCGGGCGCTGGCAGGTACGCGGGTCGCCCGGGGAATGGCTCCGCAAGCCGCGGAATTGCTTGCCAAACGCGATGCGCTGCTGGCCCTGACGGGATCCGCATGACCACAGATGACCAGCCCTTCATGTTCACGCCCGATGCTCTGCGGCAAGAGACGGACGCGCTTTATCTCGCGCTCGACGGGTGGGAAGGGCCACTTGACCTGCTGCTCGATCTGGCACGGCGGCAAAAGGTTGATCTGCGGCAAATTTCGATCCTCGCACTGGTCGATCAATACCTGAATTACATTGAACGTGCCGGCGCGATGAAGTTGGAGTTGGCCGCCGATTACCTCGTGATGGCGGCGTGGCTCGCCTACCTCAAATCGGCGATGCTGCTGCCAAAGGCGGAGCAGGAGGACCCTTCGCCCGAAGAACTCGCGCTGCGCCTGCAATTGCGGCTGCAACGGCTCGGCGCGATGCGCGAGGCGGCGGCGCGGCTGATGGGGCGTGACCGGATCGGCCGCGACGTGTTTCTGCGCGGTGCACCCGAAGGTCTGCGCACTGACCGCAAGACTGTGTGGCGCAGCGATCTGTTCAGCGTCATTCAGGCCTACGGGCAGGTTAAAGCGCGCACCGCGCCGCGCATTTATCATGTCGCCAATCGCCCGGTGATGACGCTGGACTCTGCTCTGGAGCGGGTGTCCGCGATGCTCGGCGTGACGCTGGAATGGATGGAGATCCGCGACTTCCTACCGCCCCATGCCTCACCCGCGTTGAAGCGGTCTGCGCTGGCATCCAGCTTCGTGGCGGCGCTGGAACTCGCCAAGCGCGGTCGCGCCGAACTCGATCAGGACGGTGCCTTTGCCCCCTTGCGCATCCGCCGCCTGAAGGATGCCGCCGCAGCATGAGCGAAGAACCTGGCACGCTTGAACGCGCGGTCGAAGCGACGTTGTTCGCCGCGGAAGAACCGCTGGCGGTCGATGCGCTTGCCGCCCACCTTGGCGGGATTGCTCCTGCCGATGTGCGCAGCGCGCTGGCGGTGCTGGAATCCCGTTACCGCGCGCGCGGCGTGCATCTGGTGGAACGCGCCGGGCGCTGGCATTTCGAAACCGCCCCCGATCTGGCCCACCTGCTGCGCCGCGAGAAGGAGCAGGTGCGCCGGTTGAGCCGCGCGGCGACCGAGGTACTCGCGATCATCGCCTATCACGAACCCGTCAGCCGTGCCGAAATCGAATCGATCCGCGGCGTGCAAACCAGCGCGGGCACACTGGACGTTTTGATGGAGGCCGGCTGGGTGCGCCCTGCAGGTCGCCGCGAAGTGCCGGGCCGCCCGGTGATTTACGCCACCACGCCCGAATTTCTCGACCAATTCGGCCTTGCCAGCCGCCGCGACCTGCCCGGAATCGACGAATTGCGCGCGGCGGGCCTGCTTGATCCGGTCGATGATGCAATGGAAGCGGCAATGCGCTTCGATCCTGATGACGAGCCCGAAGACCCAGCCGACGCCCAAGCCGACGCCGAAGCCGACGAAAGCGGCCTGCCAGACGACGAGAATCTGGCAGACTGACTCGCAATTCGCGCAAGGCTGGCTTAAATGATGCGCTAGCGAACGCCGAGGGGTGCACCCCGGCTATGCGGCGTCCCTGGCTCCCCGCCGCAGTTCAGGAGTTGAGACAATGGGTTTTTCGTCGATTTGGCATTGGGTCATCGTTCTGCTGATCGTGCTGATCCTGTTCGGTCGCGGCCGAATTGCGGAAATGATGGGCGATTTCGGCAAGGGCATCTCAAGCTTCAAAAAGGGCATGAGCGAGACCGAGGAAACCGCCGCCAAGGCCGCGAGGATCGAACCGCCTGCGCCCGACGCGCCAGCCCCGGCCGCCGCCCCAGCGCCGGCCGACAAGACCGACAGCACCGGCGCCTGATCGTCCGCCACTGATCCCGGCGGCGCAGGCGCACCTTATATGCTCGATGTCGGCATCGGAGAGTTGCTGGTTATTCTGATCGTCGCGGTGGTGGTGATCGGGCCCAAAGACCTGCCTCTGGCGATGCGCACTGCGGGCCGCTGGATCGGCAAGATGCGGCGCATGTCGGCGCATTTCCGCAGTGGCATCGACACCATGGTGCGCGAGGCCGAGCTGGAGGAAATGGAGAAGAAGTGGAAAGCGCAGAACGAGGAAATCATGCGCCGTTCCGCCGCTCTGACCGAAGCCGAGGCTAGTGCGCCGGTGATGACCGGACCGCCACCTGTCGAAACATCGCAGCCCCCGGCCGAACCGGCGAGCGAGCCGCTCGCGCAGGTGCCCGGGTCCGAACCAACCCCCAAGGGCAGCGCCGATGTTCAAGGTTGACGACCTCGACGAAAGCCGCGCCCCGCTGCTCGATCACCTGATTGAACTGCGCACGCGGGTGATCCGGGCGCTACTGGCCCTGGGGCTGGGCTTTGCTGTGTGCCTGTATTTTGCGGATCAGATCCTCGGTATTCTGGTGCAGCCGTTGAAAGACGCCTTCCCCGAAGGGCAGGGTCAGCTGATCTTCACCAAGCTGCCCGAGGTGTTCTTCGTTGAACTGAAAGTCGCGCTGTTTGCAGGCTTCATGGTCAGCTTCCCGGTGATCGCCAACCAGCTTTGGGCCTTTGTCGCGCCGGGCCTGTATGCGCGCGAGAAGAAGGCATTTCTGCCCTTCCTGTTTGCCACACCGGTGCTGTTCGGCGCTGGCGCATCGCTCGCTTATTTCGTGGTGATGCCGGTCGCCTTCACCTTCTTCCTCGGTTTCGGCGGGATGGCTGGTGGTCTTGCGGTGCAGGCGTTGCCAAGCGCTGGCGATTATCTCAGCCTGGTGATGCAGTTCATTCTTGCCTTCGGGCTTACATTCCTGCTGCCGGTGCTGCTGTTGCTGCTGCACCGCGCCGGGATTGTCAGCCGGGCGCAGATGGTGGCGGCTCGGCGTTATGTGATCGTCGGTATTTTCGTGATCGCTGCGGTGGTGACACCGCCCGATCCGGGGTCGCAGATCGTGCTGGCGGTGCCGCTGTGGCTGCTGTTCGAAGCCTCGCTGTTCCTGATGCGCTGGCAGGAAAAGGCAGTCGCGGCCGATAAGGCCGCGCGCGAGGCTGAATTGGCGGCTGAGCAGGTGGCGGAGTAATTACTCCCCGCGCACTTTGATCCCGCCGATCCACACCTGAAGGATCTTCGTTTCCCGCAGCCCCTCGGGCGAGGCGAACAGCGGGTCGCGGTCGACCAGCAGGAAGTCTGCACGTTCTCCCGGAAGCAGGCGACCGAAACGCCCTTCGGCAAAACCGGCATAGGCGGCGTCGGCGGTGAAGCCGGCCAACGCCGTTTCGCGGCTTACCGTCTCTTCAGGGAACCACCCGCCGAAAGGCTCGCCTTTGGCATCGGTGCGGCTGATCGCGGCGGCCATCCCGGCCCACGGATCGGCAGGCTCAACCGGTGCGTCAGAGCCAAACGCCAGCCGCCCGCCGACCTTCAACACCGATCGCCACGGATAGGCGCCCGTCAGCCGGTCCGGCCCCAGCCGCGCTTCGGCCATCAACCGGTCGGAGGTCTGGTGGAGCGGCTGCATCGATGCGATCACGCCGTGCTGGCCCAGCCTTGCAAGGTCAGCGGGGTCGACAATCTGGGTGTGCTCGATCCGCCATCGCCGGTCGCCCTTGTAACTGGCGGAAAGCTCTTCGATCGCGGCGAGCACTTCGGCGTTCGCTGCGTCACCGATGGCGTGTACGGCGGTCTGGAAGTTATCCATTGCCGCGCGGCTCATCAGATTGCGCAGTTGGCTGGAAGACAGCAGCGGCAGCCCGCGCGTACCGTGTTCGTCGGCATAGGGCTCCTTCAGGCTTGCTCCGCGCGATCCCAGCGCGCCGTCAAGGAACAGCTTGATGCCCCCCATCCGCAGGCGGTCGTTGTAAAGCCATGTGGTCGGTTCAGGCCCGGCCATCAGTTCCAGCGTTTCGACAGAGTCGGCATAAGACATGATGCGGACCATCAGTCGCCCTTCGTCGCCCGCGCGGCGGAATGTCGTCCAGTCGGCGGGCTTGGTGCCCATGTCAGCCACCGCGGTGACGCCTTTGGCCAGCATGACCTCCTGCGCCTTGGCGAAGGCGAGATCGCGGTCTTCGGGGCGGGGCGGGGGGACCACCTTGGCGACCAGCTGCACCGCTTTGTCGACGAAGACGCCTGCGGGATTGCCCTTGGTGTCGCGGATGATCTTTCCGCCGTCGGGATCGGACGTCTTGGCGGTAATCCCCGCGGCGGTGATAGCGAGCGTGTTGGCCCAGTTTGCGTGATTATCCGCGCGTTCCAGCCACACCGGGCGGTCTGAGACGGCCGCGTCAAGCTCTGCCGCCGTGGGGAAGCGGCCAAGGCCCCACTTCTCCTGGTTCCAGCCGCGCCCAATGATCCACGGGCGTCCCGGATTGGCCTCGGCGAAGGCCTTGATGGTTGCCAATGCGTCTTCCAGCGAGGTGGTGGCAGACAGGTCCAATGTCAGCGCGGCAAAGCCCATGTCCATCACGTGCACGTGGCCGTCGATCATGCCGGGCAACATCACGCGGCCTTCGCCATCAAGACGGTAATCGACCTGCGGGCGCTTGTCCCCGCGCGTCAGGACCGCCGTTATCTTGCCGTCTTTATCGAAGACGAGACCGGAAAAACGTTTGACCTTGCCCTCGGCGTCGATCGTCACTCCGTCGACATTATCGACCAGCGTGTCGGCCAGCGCGGGTGCAGACATGGCGATGGCAGAGACAGCGGCAAAAGCGGCAGAGGCGATGCGGAGCATGACGATCCTTCGTCTTGTGATGCGGGCAGGGCCGCCTTGCTATCGCCTCCGCGCCCGCTTGCCAACTTTCAAGCGCAGAGGAAATCCTTTCGCGAAATCGGTGCCTCGCTGATTGCCCTCGGCCTGCCAAGCCTCTAATCGCGCAGGCTATGTCATCGCAGCCAGCCATCTTGAGCCCCAAAGGCGCCGCCGCCACGCCGGCCGACCTCACCATTGACGATGTCCGCGCCGCCGCCGCGCGGATTGCTGGCGCGGTGGTCAACACCCCGATGATGCACTCGATCACGCTGTCGGAGATTACCGGCGCGAATATCTGGCTGAAGTTCGAAAACCTCCAGTTCACAGCCGCTTACAAGGAGCGAGGCGCGTTGAACGCGCTGCTGCTGCTGACCGAGGAACAGCGCGCGCGCGGCGTGATCGCGGCTTCGGCTGGCAACCACAGCCAAGGGCTGTCTTATCACGGCACCCGGTTGGGCGTGCCGGTTACCATCGTCATGCCGACGCCGACGCCGACGGTGAAGGTCATGCAGACCGAAAGCGTGGGCGGTAAGGTGGTGCTGGAAGGCGAGACCTTTGATGAAGCCTATGCCCATGCCCGCAAGCTGGAAGGCGAATTGGGGCTGACTTTCGTCCATCCCTTTGACGATCCGCACGTCGCGGCGGGTGCGGGCACGGTGGCGCTGGAAATGCTCGCCGTTAACCCCGATCTCGATTGTATCGTGACACCAATCGGCGGGGGCGGGTTGATTTCGGGCATGGCGACCGTCGCCAAGGCGATCAATCCCGCGATCGAGGTGGTCGGCGTGCAGGCGGGCCTGTTCCCGTCGATGTTCGACCGCATCAAGGGTGCAAACCTGCCATGCGGCGGCGACACGCTGGCGGAAGGTATTGCGGTCAAGGTGCCGGGCGATTTTACCTCAAAGGTGATCGCCGAGAAGGTCGACGATATCCTGCTGGTCGATGAGCCCGCGCTTGAAAAGGCGGTGGCGCTGCTGCTCCAGATCGAAAAGACTGTTGTCGAAGGTGCGGGCGCTGCGGGACTGGCCGCGGTGCTGCGCAATCCGGCGCGCTTTGCGGGCAAGACCATCGGTCTGGCGCTGTGCGGCGGCAATATCGACACGCGCCTGCTCGCCAATGTGCTGCTGCGCGATCTGGCGCGGCAAGGCCGCCTCGCGCGGTTGCGCGTCACGCTTCAGGACCGCCCCGGCGCGCTGTTCCGGGTGATGCGCCTCTTTGACGAACACAACGTCAACATCATCGAGATTTATCACCAGCGCATCTTCACGACTTTGCCGGCCAAAGGCCTCATAACCGATATCGAATGCGAGGCCCGCGATGCCGAGCAGGTTGATCGGTTGGTCGAGGGGCTGCGCGCCAATGGCTACTCGGTGCAGCTGGTCGAACTGGGCTGAAATCCACAGAATTCCAAGGCTGACGAACCAGGCGTAACACCCTGTTCCTCACCCGTCCCGGCGCGGTTTTGCGACGGGCCGCGTCCCTGTATGCATGTTTCGCGACATTTTCATGGTTAAAGGACTTTTACCGGAGCGAGGGTGCAGGCATAAGATTTTCTTAACCCTCCCGTTCCCTGCGATTCATGCGCCCAAAGGACAGGTCCAACCCGTGACGGCACCGATCCGCTTTCCCCGGTTCTTCGTGACCAGCCCCGCGCCGTGCCCCTATTTGCCGGGCCGCAGCGAACGCAAGGTTTTCACCGAATTGAAGGGCGGGCACGCGGATCAGCTGAACGAAGCGCTGGGCCGCATCGGGTTCCGCCGCAGCCAGACGGTCGCCTATCGTCCGTCCTGCCTTGATTGTCAGGCCTGCGTTTCGGTGCGGGTGGTGGCCGGCCAGTTCCAGCCCTCGGCCACGCAGAAGCGTGATCTGAAGCGCAATGCCGATCTGATCGTCACTGAGTGCCGCCCTTGGGCGACCGATGAACAGTTCGAACTGCTCGCCCGTTATCTTGGTCAGCGCCACCCCGATGGGGGGATGTCGGCGATGGACGAGATGGACTATGCCGACATGATCGAACACACCCCGGTCAACAGCGTTGTCACCGAATATCGCGAACCGGGTGCGAACGGAAAGCCCGGACGCCTCATTGGTGCCTGCCTGACCGATCGGCAGGGCGATGGCCTGTCGATGATTTATTCGTTCTACGAACCCGATCACCCGACCCGCGCGGGCCTTGGTAACTTTATTATCCTCGATCATATCCGCCGCGCAGCGGCTGAGGCATTGCCTTACGTCTATCTGGGTTACTGGGTCGAAGGCAGTCCGCGTATGCAGTACAAGGTTCGCTACCGCCCGCTGGAGCGTTTGACGCGCGAAGGCTGGCTGCCGATGGCCCCGCAGGAACAGCACCGGCTGATCGCGGCGGCAACGGCGCCCCGCCAGCCGCAAGATGCAGCCCTCGCGGGCGCGCGGGGCAAGGATGGCCAGCCTGTCAAGTTCCCGGCCAGTTGAACACCGCCGGCGGCTAACACTCGGTCTCGCCATTGTCGCAGGATTGGGTCAGAGCACGCTGGCGCTGAACGCGTCACCGCTCGCCGCCGCCGTGCGACAGGATTCCTCGGCGCAGGCAGCCGCCACGCCCGCCGCGCGGACTGAAGCCGAAATTCCTCCCGTTCCGGACTCCCTCGACGATCTGATCCCTCAGGACGCGATTACCAATCCCGAGATCTGGGCCGCTGGCGGGGTGGACGATCCCACGCCGGTCGATGTGCCTGCCAATCCGCTTGCCGAAGCCGCAGACCTGTTGACGGACTATACGCTGGCCGACGTGCTCCCACCGCCGGCGGTCCCCGGTGAGCCGACTGCCGTCGACAGCGTCTTTGCCGATTTCGCGCTTGAAGAACCTGATCCGCTGCCTGCTGATCCCGCGCTGGAAGAACTCGCCAGCATCGAAGCCCCGCTGCTGGCCGAACTGCCTGAACTTACCGAAACACGGGTCAGCAGCACGCTGGTTCTGGCAATGCCGGTGAGCAAGGAGACCTTCCCCGAACGCGAAGAATTCGTCGAACGCTTCCGCGATCTTTCGACCGTGCGCGAGCTTGGCGAAGGCGAAGATGCCGCTCCGCAAGTTGCCGCCCGCGCGCGGGCTGACGAGGAATTGCTCGGCGATATCTTGCGCACCTATGGCTATTATGATGGCGAGGTGGTGCGCGAGCTTTCGGGTGGTCGCCGCGCGGGTGGTGCGGACAACGCGGCGAACGATAACGCCGCCGAAGCCGCAGCGCGCGACCCCAGCGTGCGCTTCGATATTCTGCCCGGGCCGCGTTACCGGTTTGGCACCATCGATCTGGGCGCGCTGCCCGCTTTGCCGGAACCTGATGCCAGCCGGTTGACCGCGGCGTTCGGCATTGCAGCCGGCGATCCGCTTTACGCCGACCGCATTGTCGAACGCGAAATCGAGCTGCGCGTGGCACTGGGCGAAACCGGCTATCCCTTTGCCAAATTGGCCGAGCCGGAACTGCTGATCGACCATGCACGCGAACAAGGTGACCTGACGCTCGGAGTGCAGCCGGGCGGCAAATATGTGTTCGGTGACGTGGTGAGCGGTGACCCGCGCTTCCTGTCGGGCCGCCATCTTTCGCGTATCGCCCGCTTTGATCCGGGCGACATCTTCCAGCAAAGCCTGGAAACCGATCTGCGCCGCGCAATGATCGCCACCGGCCTCGTCTCCAGCGTGACCGTGACCCCGCGCGAAACCCGCGCGCCGCAGGACGGCGTGCCGGGCGAAGTGGCGCTGGATGTCGAATTCGAACGCGCACCCTTACGCACCATCGCAGGGGCAATCGGTTACGGCACCGAAGACGGCTTCAAAGTCGAGGGGCGCTGGGAACATCGCAACTTGTTCCCGCCAGAAGGCGCGCTGCGGCTGCGCGGTATCCTCGGCACGCGTGAAGCGCTTGCCAGCGTCGGCGTGCGGCGCAACAATTTCCGCGGGCGCGATCAGGTGCTGACGGTGGACGTGTTCGGCAGCGATATTACGACGCTGGCGGTGGATTCGCGCGGGTTCGGGACGCGGGCCACCTTCGAGAAGGTGTCGAACATCCTGTTCCAGAAGCCGGTGAGCTGGCAGGTCGGCGGGGAACTGCTCTACACCGACGAACGCAACCGTGACGTGCGCATCGCACCGGGCGCGCCGGTGCCGCGGCGCACCTTCCTGATCGGCGGGCTGTTCGGCAGCTTGACGCTGGATGCGAGCGACGATCTGCTCGATCCCAGCGAGGGTTACCGCGCCACCCTGTTCCTCGCGCCCGAAGCATCGCGGTCGCAAGGGGCGGAGAGCTTCTATCTGCGGGCGCAGGGCGATGCGAGCTATTACCAGTCGTTCGGCGATGTGGTGTTGGCTGGGCGGGTGCGTGCTGCGACCATTCAGGGTGCGGGGATCGACGATATCGCGCCCTCGCGCCGGTTGTATGGCGGGGGCGGCGCATCGGTGCGTGGATATGGCTTCCAGGGGGTCGGCCCGCGCGATGATGTCGGCAATCCGACCGGCGGAGCCTCGCTGGTTGAATTTGCCGCCGAAGCACGCATTCCCACCCCGCTGTTCGGCGGCGCGATCGAGGTGGTGCCGTTTATCGACGCAGGCTCGGTCAGCCGCGGATCGACCCCGACCCTTGGTGACATCCGCTGGGGCGCGGGCGTGGGCATCCGATACATGACGACCTTTGGCCCGATCCGCGTCGATGTCGCCGCACCGCTCAATCCGACCGAGTTCGACAGCCCCGTGGTGGTCTATGTCAGCCTGGGACAGGCGTTCTGATGACCGAGGGAGCTGACAGCGTGCCTCAAACCGCGATGGCTTCAAGCGCCCGTCGGCGCTGGGGCAAGCGGCTGGGTTGGGCGCTGGCGGCGCTGCTCGCGCCGCTCATGATTGCGGCGCTGTTCTTCGCCAGCCCGATCGGCAAGCGGTTCATCGCGGACCGGATCGCAGCCGTCGCTCCGGCTTCGGGCCTGCGCTTCACTGTCGGGCGGATCGAGGGCGATATCTACGGGCAGGCGGTGATGCGCAGCGTGGTGCTGAGCGATCCCAAGGGTGCGTTCCTGACCATCCCTGAAGTGCGGCTCGACTGGCGGCCCTTGAACTGGCTGTGGAGCGGGCTCGACATCCGCGAGCTTACCGCGCGGCGCGGCCGATTAACGCGGCTGCCCGAACTGCTTCCGGGTGATCCCGATGCGCCCTTGCTTCCCGATTTCGACATTCGCGTGGACAAGCTGGTGGTCGATGATCTGGTGATCGCCAAAGGCCTCGCTACGCCGCGGGACGAGCGGGCCGATATCACAGCACGCATCGATATTCGGCAGGGCCGCGCGCTGGTTGATGCCAAAGCGCAGCTCGGGGCAGAAGATCGCTTCGCCCTTCTGCTGGACGCCGAGCCGGATGGCGACCGCTTCGATCTGGAGGCAAATTACCGTGCCCCCGCGGGCGGTGTGTTGGCGGGGCTGGCGGGTTTGGAAGCGGGTTACACTGGGCGGGTTGTCGGTGATGGCACTTGGACACGCTGGCGCGGTGCGGCGCTCGCCCGGCGTCTGGGCAAAGACGGCGCGCCTGTCGCTGCGTTCCGCATCACCAATGACGCCGGGCAATACGGCGTGCTCGGCCAGCTTCGCGCAGGGCTGTCCAGCGACACCCTGACCGGCCGCGCCCTGGGCGAGACGACCTCGCTTGTCGCCAACTTCCGGCTGGAAAACAGCGTAGTCGAGGGCCGCGCGGCCGCAGTGTCGTCGGGCATTGATGTGCGCACCGGCGGCGTGGTCGATCTGGCTGACAATATGGTGGACGGCGCGCGGGTGCGTTTGACGTTGCGCAATCCCGACCTGTTCGGAGAAGCACTCAGGATCGAGGGCGGGCGGCTTCTTGCCAATCTCACCGGCGGTTTCGACGATCTGGGGATCAAGCACGAAATCGCCATTGCGCGCCTTACTGTGGCGGGGGTCAGCGCTAGCGGGCTTGCGCAGCAAGGCAGCGCACGGCTTGAAGGATCGGTGCTCAGCCTGCCGCTCGCGCTGACGGCAGAGCGCGTAAGGACCGGCAACGCCCAAGCCGATCCGCGCCTAATCAATGGCCGCGCCACCGGCCTTCTCACCTATGATTTTACACGCCAACGCCTCGCGGTTGACCGCACGCAGATCACCTTCCCCGGGCTCGATGCCACACTCGCCCTGCGCGGCGATGTGGGCGGCGGAGCCTATGCCATCGCCGGGCCGATCGAAGCGCGGCGTTTGAAAGTCGACGGCGCGGGCGAGATAACCGCAAACGCCAAGATCCTCGCCAAATTCGGCCCTGCCGTGCCGTGGAGCCTGCGCGCTAATCTGGCCGGCGTACTCAGCCGGATTGGCAATGCCACCATCGTCAACCTCGCGGGCGAACAGATCCGTTTCAAAGGTGAACTCGGCATGGGGGCCGGTCAGCCGATCATCTTGCGCAACACCACCATCACCGCGCCGCGCCTCACCGCAAGCCTCGATAGCCGCGTTGTAACCGGCACAGGAGTGACCCGCACCGTGCTGGCGGGCAGCGGGCGGCAGGCGCAATATGGCCCGTTTCGCTTCGATGCCGAGATTGCAGGCGACGGCCCGCGCGCTGTGCTGGTGCTGGCCGATCCCTTGCCCGCCGCGGGGCTGAAAGATGTGCGCATCGCACTTTCCCCCAGCAAGGAAGGCTTCGGGCTGGATGTGGCAGGGGGATCACTGCTCGGAGAGTTCGAGGGCGCGCTTGAACTGTTCCTGCCTGAAAACGCACCCACCCGCGTCGCGATCAACCGGCTTGTGGTCTATCGCACAACCGTGGCTGGAGAAGTCGTGCTGGGCGATGCTGGCCCCTCGGGCGATCTGCGGCTGGCAGGTGGCGGCATCAACGGGACGGTTGCCTTCCGACCGCAAGGCAGCGGCGCCACCGGCTTCGCCGTCGATTTGGCCGCGCGCAATGCCAGCTTCGGCGGGACTACCGCGATCCGCATTACTCGCGCCGATATTGCAGCAACCGGACGCTATGCCGACGGCAACGCTACCATTGATGCCGATGTCAGCGCCGCCGGGGTCGAATATGGTGCGCTCAACCTTGCGAGCCTCACCGCGAAGGCTACCATAGACAATGGGCGCGGCAAGGTGACAGGTACGCTGGCCGGGCGCCGGGCCGACCGAATTGCGCTCAATTTCGATGCCGACTTTGCGCCAAACCGGATCGCCGCAGTCGCGCGCGGGGCGTATGGCAACAGCGAAATCACGATGCCGCGCCGCGCCGTGCTGACCGCGCGCGAAGGTGGGGGGTGGAACCTTGCGCCCACGCAGGTCGGGTATGGCGGTGGCTTTGCGATTGCAGAAGGCCGCTTTGGCGGCGGGGCAACTGATGTCCAAATGCGGTTGGCAAAAATGCCGCTGCGGCTGCTCGACTTGGCGGGGGCTGATCTTGGCCTTGGCGGGCGGCTAACCGGGATCATTGATTACCGACAGGCCGGCCGCAATCCGCCCACGGCACGGGCGCGGGGCAGGATCGACCGGTTCAGCCGCGCCGGATTGGTCCTGTCATCGAAGCCGATTAACGTTCTCGGCACGGTTGACCTCGGGTCGGACCGCTTGACCGCTGCCGCGCGCATGTTCGAAGGTGATGCGCGGCGCGGCGATCTGGCGCTGCGCGTCACCGGACTCGGACCCGATGGCGCGGTGGGTGACCGGGTGATGGGCGGGCGTCTGGACGGGCGCTTTGCCTTTGATGGGGCGGCCGAGACGTTGTGGCGGCTCGCCGCAGTTGAAGCGTTCGATCTTGCCGGACCGGTGCGGATTGCCGCGCGGGCAACCGGCACGCTCGCCAACCCGCGCATCACCGGCACGCTCGCCACGGATGATCTGACGGTGCAGAGCGCGCTGACCGGCACCCGCGTCACCAATGTCAATGCGCGCGGGCGCTTTGCTGGATCGCGGCTGGAACTGGTGCGCTTTGCCGGGCAGACTGCGGGTGGCGGCACGGTTAGCGGCAGCGGGACGATCGATCTCGCGCAGATGAGCGCCGGGCGCGGTCCTTCGCTCGATCTGCGCGCCGCGGTGAAGGATGCGCGGCTGCTGGACGCCAATGGCTTGGCAGCGACCATCACCGGCCCCTTGCGGATCGTGTCCAACGGGCTGGGCGGGACGATTGCCGGGCGGGTGACGATCGACCGCGCGCGCTGGGCGCTGGGTAATGCCGAGGAGGTTTCCTCGCTGCCCCGCATCGCCACGCGTGAAATCAATGGCGATGACGGGCCCAGTCGCACGCAGGTTTCAGGGCGCAATGCGGCCTGGCGTTACCTCGTCAACGCCAGCGCGCCCAACAGGGTGATAGTCGAAGGGCTGGGGCTGGAGAGCGAATGGGGCATCGATATCGCGCTGCGCGGGACCGTTGATGATCCGCGCATTGGCGGGACCGCGCGGCTTGTACGCGGCGATTACACGTTTGCAGGAACCCGATTCGAACTGACCCGCGGGCGCATCCTGTTTGACGGGAACGAACCGATCAACCCGCGTTTGGACGTGCTTGCCGAAACGGCAAAGAACGGCACCAATGTCGATATCGCGATCACCGGTAATGCCATGTCGCCGAGCATCGCCTTCTCGTCCGATCCGGCCTTGCCAGAGGAGGAGATTTTGGCGCGCCTGCTGTTCGGCGGGTCTGTCACATCGCTGTCTGCTACCGATGCGGTGCAGTTGGCAGCGGCGCTGGCGGCTTTGCAGGGCGGGAGCGGTGGACTTGATCCGATCGGGCAATTGCGCCGTTCGATCGGGCTGGACCAGCTGCGCATCGTTAGCGCCGACCCGCTGATCGGACGCGGGACGGGTATTGCGGTGGGCAAGAACATTACGGGCAATATCTACGTCGAATTAATCACCGACGGACGCGGTTACAGCGCAACGCAGGTGGAATACCGGATCACCAGCTGGCTGGCGCTGCTCGGCACGGTGTCGACGATCGGGCGTGATTCAGTGCTGTTGCAGGTGTCACGGGATTATTGAGGGGGAAGAGCGGGCTCGCACTTCAGACCAAATCGAACTGAGCTTAGCTTAGCGAGCCCCCCGCCTGATCTTCGGGTTATTCCGACAGATACAATTCCGCTTCAGCCGCGCGCCTGCGGGTGAGGCCTTTGAGAACCTGCCCGGCAGCGCGGTTCCAGCGGGCGAATTCGCGTGCCGCGCCGGCGTAATCGCCCGCAAGGTGTCTTTTCGTCAGGGTGGCGCGGCCAATTGCACCGGTGTTGTAGTGGAAACTCACGAGCGCATCGAACTGGCTTTGCGTGGTCAGCGCGCCGCCGAGCGCCCTTGCGACATCGGCAGCATAGCGGTTGAGGTCCTCGGCAAGCCGCGCGTCGCACTGGGCCTGTGTCCAGCGGGTGCCGGGGCGGATCATGCCGCCATTGAAGCGATCCTGTCCCGTTGCACCCCAGCCGATCGTCCAGGGCGCGCCGCCTGTAGCAGGATCGGGGTAGGCTTCTACCATTCCGTCAGGCCGCAGCCGCGCACATCCTTCGAACCGTTTGATCAGCGCAGTTCCGGCTGACCCGATGCGGCGGGGTGTACCTGCTTTGGCGCGGGACGGTGACAGGGCGACCAGTCGGCGCATCAGTGTCAGCAACGAGGTCGAGGGCTGGTAGGTCATGTCGGAGCCTCCGGAATGA
>ERZ1022756.204-NODE-204-length-20280-cov-8.433918_pt1 | contig 20280 bp, 15 predicted proteins | sample MGYA00520902_ERZ1022756 | MGnify/ENA primary metagenome ERZ1022756 (study PRJEB33162, sample SAMN09537601) | freshwater metagenome | isolation source: freshwater | place: Canada:Alberta | collected 2017-07 | study: EMG produced TPA metagenomics assembly of the...
CGGCTGTGTGAGCCAAATCGGCGAGCAGTCATTCAATGTGACTCGTACCGCTTGGCTGGCAGCAGGTCTTCCTCTCACAACCGCTGCTACCACTGTTGATACCCAGTGCGGTTCTTCGCAGCAGGCAACAGGTCTTGCAGCATCACTCATTGGTTCCGGCGTGGTCGATGTCGCAATCGCTTGTGGTGTTGAAGTCATGAGCCGCGTCCCCATCGGAAGCAACAGCAAGAAAGATCTCGGCTTGGGCGTACCCATCCCGAAGACATATTTCGAAGAGTACGAAATGACATCACAGTTCGAAGGTGCAGAGCGCATCGCCGACAAGTGGGGCGTCACTCGCGCAGACACCGACAACTGGGGCGTTGAGTCACAGGCACGTGCTGCACGCGCATGGAATGAAGACCGCTTCTCTGGTCAGTACATCGAAGTTGATGCACCTGAGGTCAATGAGGCCGGCGAAGTTGTTGGCACACGTCGCGTCAGCAAGGACGAAGGTCTCCGCGAAACCACTCTCGAGAAGCTTTCTTCCTTGAAGCCAGTTGCTCGTCCTGAAGGTGTCCACACAGCTGGAAACTCTTCACAGATCTCCGACGGCGCATCAGCTGTCCTCATGATGACTGAAGAGAAGGCAAAGTCACTCGGCCTCAAGGCTCGTGCTCGCATTGTCGACTCTTGCCTCGTTGGCGTTGACCCCGTACTCATGCTCACAGGCCCGATCGACGCAACAGAGCGTTTGCTCGAGCGCAACAACCTCAAGATTGGTGATATCGACGTCTTCGAAATCAACGAAGCATTCGCATCCGTGGTTCTCGCATGGGCCAAGGCTGTTGGTGCCGACCTCGAGCGCACCAATCCAAACGGTGGAGCAATCGCATTGGGTCACCCTCTCGGCGCAACAGGCGCCTTCCTCATCACCAAGGCACTGAATGAGCTTGAGCGCACCGGTGGTCGCTACGCAATCATTTCAATGTGCTGTGGTGGCGGCCTCGGTACCGGCACTCTCATCGAGCGCATCTAAGTAAAGGAGCGCGCAACGTCGCGCAAAATAATTCCGATCATCGTGAGCGTTTGCCTCACCCTCGTATCGTGCTCAGCCACCCGCATCTTTCCGGATGCGGGTGGTCGCATTCTCGGCACTGTCACAACAGTGCACGATGGCGACACGATGACCGTGCGCATTGCTGGGCGACAAGAAACGATTCGTCTCATCGGAGTCGACACTCCCGAAACAGTTCATCCATCAAAGCCCGTGCAATGTTGGGGACCCGAGGCTTCAACACACACAAAGAGTTCATTCCCGCCTGGGACCCGTGTCTATCTCGCTCGAGACATCGAGGCACGCGACAGATACGGGCGCTTTCTTGCCTACGTGTATCGAGCATCTGACAATCTGTTTCTCAACTTGGACCTAGTTGAACAGGGCTGGGGACGCGCCTACCCATACGAGCCCAACACATCTCTGTCGACCGACTTTGCACGCGCTGAACACATAGCTTCCCTGAATCAACGTGGGCTGTGGGCACATTGCCAAAGGTAGGGTTTTGCTATGTCTGATTCCCGCACGCTCGCCTCTCGTTTGGGCCACTCAGATGATGCTCGTCTGGTCATCATCTCGTGCGACGATCTTGGCTCTTGCCACGGCGCAACAGTGGGCGTCTATCAGGCCATTCGTGAAGGCCTCGCGACATGTGCATCCATCATGATGCCAGCGCCATGGGCACGGTATGCCGCAGATGAGTACCGCAACGAAGACATTGGTGTTCACCTCACGTTGAATGCCGAGCATCCGTCATACCGTTGGGGTCCACTCACCCATGCACCCACTCTCTTGTCAGGTGAAGGTGGTTTTCCTCGTTCAGTAGATGACTTATGGGAACATGCCGACTCCTCTGAAGTTCTCCGTGAATGCCGCGCACAAATTGAGCGCGCAATTGCGTGGGGCATCGATGTCACTCACTTGGCACCGCACCTCACGTCCATCACACTTCGTCCAGAATTCTTCGACGTGTACCTTGAACTTGCATACGAGTTCAAGTTGCCTATTCGTCTGCCGTCAACAATCACGGCAGAGGCGGCTGGATTCCCATTCCGTCAACTCGCAGCCGACGAAGGAATTGTGTTTCCCGATCACTTCGACCACGACTGGCGAACCGGAAGTCGTGAACGTGTCTTTGCATCTATTGCTGACTTACAACCTGGTGTGACCGAGATTCATGTGCAGCCCGCCATCGATACTCCTGAAGTTCGCGCACTCGGAGGTGTGGCCGAAGGATGGATTGACGACCTTGCACTTGTGACTGAGAACCAAGAATTGCGTCAGGCAGTTGCTGACAGTGGAGCAATACTCATCGGCTACCGGGAGTTACGCGACGCAATGCGCGCTGGCTGATTACTGCGCCGTCAATTACGACGTCATTGAGACGTGCTCACGCACTTCAAAGAACAAATCAGTTTCCTGCATGCCTTCAGGAAGGTTCGCAAAAATACTCTTTGCAAGAATCCAGTCTTCCCATGGATACACCTTGGCTAGCTCTTCATCATCGAGGCCAAACCACCACTTTGATGTCGGGTCAATCTGAGTGGCATGTGCCAGCAATGACTCGGTACGAGCCCGCAAGTAAGCACCAATCTCAAGGCGAGTGGTGATGCGGTGATCCTGCGAAGGACGAGCCAACCACTTCTCATCAAAAGGAGATTCGCCAAACTTGAGCAATAGCGCTTCATGCACGGCAAGAATTCTCTCTTTTGCCCACAAGGTGTAATACATCTTCGACACCTGCCATGGTGCACCTAACTCTGGATACCACATGGGGTCGCCTGCGCGTTCGAAGGCCAAAATGCTGATGTCATGCACTCGAAGATGATCAGGGTGCGGATAACCAGCTTGATCATCGTTGTACGTGAGAATCACTTGAGGCTTCTCGGCACGAATCAGCGCAACAAGCCGTCCAGTCGCTTCATCAATGTCAGCCATATGGAAGCAATCAGGGTGATTGTTGGTCTCAGACCCTGCCATTCCCGAATCGCGATAGCCCAGCATGTGCAGTGCGGTAAACCCAATCGCTTGAATCGACTTTTTCAACTCATCGGGACGCAGTCGAGCAATGATGTCCCGCTCTTCTTCCGGAGTCGCTCCATGAAACGGCTGACCAGGTTCACGCAATGCCGGATTCTGCAGGTCGCCCTCTTCGCCGCCCGTGCAACACACAAGCACTGTGCGCACACCTTCTTCGTAGTAACGCGCAACTGTGGGCGCACCTTTTGATGCTTCATCATCAGGGTGGGCATGAATCGTCATCAAGCACAACGGTTCTCCAGTTGAAGACAGTGGTGGCGTCGGCATCTTGTTCAGGATAGTGAAGGCAACCCACTGACAACCGCTGAACTGAATAGAGTCACATCAATGAGTTCTCTGCGTTCCACTATTGCCATCGCTGCCTGTTCCGCATTTGCCCTCGTGTCCTGCTCCACCGACGGACGCACAATGCAAGATCCCACGCAAAGCCAGATTGCCGCTATCAGCCCTGGAACCACCCTTCCCGCCCAAGTGGAAAGCCAAGATGTCATTGAACAGTCAAACCCGCTCACCATCACTGCACCATGGGCAAGTGGAGCCACCCTTGATGCTCGATACTCCTGTGACGGAGAGGCATTTTCTCCACCCCTTGCATGGAGCGCAGCACTCCCTGAGACAAAAGCTTTCGGGATTGTCCTGACAGATCGAGACCGGCCCGAGTACGTCCATTGGGTGATCGCCAACATTGACCCGTCCGTCACCACCATTGCCGAGAATTCGAATCCGCCAGGAGCCTTTGTCGCCACGAACAGCGAGAAGAAGCGGGGCTACGCAGCACCATGCCCTCCAGAAGGCTCCACTCATTCGTACACGATCATGCTGTACGCATTAAGCACACTTGTCGACGTGCAGAAGAACAACGATGCCCCCAGCATCATCGAGAAGATGAATGATGTTGTGCTGGAAGTTGGCACCACCGACTTCACCTACTCTCGGTAGTCGACAACCACACTCAGAAGTCAGTCCACCGCAGAGGGCGTTTAATCTGTGAGAATACGAATATCGATTCCACGACCGCTGCCCTGCCGATTGGCGTTTTTGAGGCCGACACCAATTGTCGACTTCTCGCAGGCAACGAAGCATTTCGATCACTTGTTCTGAACGGCGCACCACTCGTTGTCGGAACTGCGCCGTGGACAAACGCCCTGCCGCACGAGCGAACCGAATGCGAACGTCGATGGGTGGACTTTCGCACGAACGGTGGTGCATTCGCAGTTGAATTCCGAATCGGTCGTGCAACAGGCGAGGCCGTATGGATTCAGATTTCGACACAACCGGTCATCATCGACAACATCGTGACCGGATACGTCGGCACTGCAATTGACTGCACATCTCTTGTGACGCAACGCCAACTCTCCGATCAACTTGTCGGCCTTCTTGATGTTTCAGGTGATGCTGTCATCGTTTTTGATCGCGTCGGCGAACTTGCTTTTGCCAATGACACTGCACGCACACTCATTGGCGTCACCGACCCTGGTGCGGGCCACGGCGATGTTGCTGCTCGGGCGTTTATGCAAGCAGTACGCGACCAATTGCCACGCGTGCTTCTCGATGCTGCGCCCCCTGCTGGTTCACCCAACCGTTGGGAAGGCGAGATCGGTTTTCGCTCCCCCGATGGCATTGCACGCATTTTGGAAGTCGTTGTTCAAGTTGTTCGTGATGCCGATGGCAGTGTGCATCACTGGGCAACCATTACCCGTGACATTACAGAAGAGCGTCAGACTCAATCAGAACTTGCTCGACAAGCAACCCATGATGCACTCACTGGACTACCCAACCGAGTTCTCTTTGTTCGCAAGACAACAGAAGCACTTGAACGAAGCCGCACGACACATGCCACCGTTGCGGTTCTCTTTATTGACCTCGACAAACTCAAACACGTCAATGACACCATCGGCCACGCCGTTGGCGATCAATTGATTGTGTCTGTCTCGCGTCGACTCGCTGCAGCGACTCGCCCCAGCGACCTCGTGGCACGAATCAGTGGTGACGAGTTCGTCGTTCTCTGCGAAGGATTGCTTGACGAACAAGTAGCTCTCGACGTTGCTGAACGTATTCGTACATCAATTACTGGACCTCTCGTGTTGCAAGGCGTAGAGATCGAAGCGGGTGCAAGTGTGGGCGTAGCGATGTCTACTCCCGAACTTCTCGCTTCCGAATCCGCAGCAGATGCCGCCATCACACTTCTTCGTTCTGCCGACACGGCGATGTATCGCGCAAAGCAACGTGGACGTGGCCGCTCTGAGTTGTACAGCGAAGAGATGCGCACTGCAGCACGGGAACGTCTGCAGTTGTCATCTGAATTGGAACAGGCACTTGCTTCCGAACAATTCAGTGTTCTTTTCCAGCCCATCGAATCTGCACACACAGGTCGCGTTGTTGCCGCTGAGGCACTCTTGCGCTGGAATCACCCCACTCGTGGGCTTCTCGCGCCAGCAGCTTTCCTCGACCTTGCAGATGAATCCGGCCTCATCGCTCCTATTGGTGATTGGGTGCTCGAACAAAGCGCACGCACTGTTGCCCAGTGGATCAACGATGGCATCGTCGACCGATCGATGTCGATTCACGTCAATGCTTCACGGCGACAACTTTCCGATATCACGTTCGTTGATCGCGCACTGACTATCTTGCGCAATAACGGACTCGAAGGCTCACAACTTGTATTTGAAACCTCAGAGTCCAACTTGGTGGAGAACAATCCGTCTGTTCTTCGCACTGTCACGGCCTTGAAGCGCCAGGGTGTGCGCATCGCTGTTGACGACTTTGGATCTGGGTACTCCTCGCTTGCATCTCTGCGTACGTTCCCTGCAGACCTTCTCAAACTCGATGGCACGTTGGTACGCGATGTTGGACGAACCGATGGTGGTGACGACCCAATGGTGCGCTCGCTCATTCAGCTTGCTCACTCGCTCAACTTGCTGGTGTGCGCCGAATGGGTCACCACAGAAGATCACGTACAGCGACTTAAAGTTCTCGGATGCGACCTCTTGCAGGGAAATCGCATTGGAGAACCCATTAACTCCACAGAGTTTTCAGAAAAACTCCGTCGTCGAGTTACTCAACAACTGGAGCGGTAGCAAGACCGGCGAAAAACGCCAAAAGCGGCTGCGCGTCATTATTCAGACTGAATGTGAATGACCCAGTGGACATGTCGCTATCAACGGGCAGTGCATATGACTGTGAGGTGCCGTCGCCCATCGGCCGCAACTTTCGGCCAAGATCAATCAAATCGAGCCCATCATCGACCGACACCGCTGAAGCAAATGCGGTCAGTACTTTGCTTGTTTCCATTGGATTGCGCGCAAGGAACAACGCTGCGTCTTTGGCAAGCATTGACATAAATGCGCGCTGACGATTTCCTCGGCCCAGGTCACCAGTCGGTTCTAGTTTCCATCTGCCATCGATCTTTTCTTCAAGATGGCGAGACCGTGCATATCGCAATGCATCAGCACCTGACTGCAGCTTGCAGGCTTTACGACCTATGTAAAAACCTGTGTGCGTGTCTCGTGATGCGCGCGGAACGCAAATGCGAACACCACCGATGGCATCAACGATCTCTTTAAACCCTGAAAAGTTCACTTCAACATAATGATGAATCGGAATGTTGAGCGCCCGCTGCACTGTGCGGACCAAAATGTCAGGTCCGCGTTGATATGCAGAGTTGATCTTTTTGTACGTGTTGGAATCACCCATGCGCACCCAGAGGTCACGAGGAATTGACATCGTTGAGACACTGGAATCTTTGGTGTTGACGTGAACAACAATCATGGTGTCAGAGCGTTGCCCTGGACTTGTCGCTTCAGTTCCCACGACATCAAAATCATCATCACCCGCTGTAGCACTCGCTCGTGAGTCAGATCCAACAAGTAGATAGTTCTCAAAACCATCGGACACCGGCGACAACACAGGCGTAACGGCAGAAATCCGTCCGACTTTGTCCATCTGGGAATTTGTTGCTCGCACAATTCCCAATGCGCCAGCAAGGCTCGTCACTAATGCGATGGAGACAATCAGCATCCAACGTGGCGCGCCAGTCACTCGTGAAATTCCATGATCTGTCGGCACGTCTCTACGGTACTCAGTCTGATGCAGGGCGAAGATGCACTACATCGGCCGTGTCTATCCGATGTGTAACTGCACAATCATCCAAGACAACAAGACGTCCATCGAGTTCCACACTCATTGCACGACCGATGATGTCGTCTCCGCTTGGCATCTCAACACGAACTCGTGAACCGATTGTTGCAAGGTTCGCAACGTATTCACTATTCATCGCTTCATCGTTCATTGCAAGCAGTCGATCAATCTCTGGCAACATCGCGTGCAAGAACTCATCTGGTGACACCTCACGTGTCCAACCGCTTGATGCCAGTGACGCTGCCTCCGGTGGCGCCCACCCAAGGTTGCAACCGATACCGACGACCACAAACGGAATCTTCCCGTCGGACCCCACCGGTGCCGCCTGAGCGAGAATGCCCGCCAGTTTCTGTGTTCCCACCAAAATGTCGTTCGGCCATTTCAGGACCGCTTCCACCCCACAGTCCCTGGCTACTCGGGTAGCCGCCAGAGCCACCACCTGGGTCAAGACATGCATTCGGGGTGGAACTTCCCGAAACAGCAACGAGACAAGCAGGTTCACCCCCTTAGGGGCCTCCCAGGTGCGATCTAGGCGCCCTCTGCCAGCGGATTGGTAGTCAGCCCGCAAAACGGTCCTGTCTGGGGCTCCATTCGCCCCCTGAGCCAGGAGGTCAGCGTTGGTACTTCCCGTCTCCGTGACGGCTGTGACATGCCATTTCCCTGATTGGTTCGCATTGAGGTGGTCCATCAGGGCAAACTAGTCCCCTGTGCTGAAGAAAATCCTGATTGCCAACCGCGGAGAAATTGCTGTCCGTGTTATCCGTGCCGCTCGAGAGATGGGCATCGCCACCGTGGCGGTGTATTCCGAACTCGACCGCAATGCTCTCCACGTGCGTCTTGCCGACGAGGCATACGCCTTGGGCGGTCAAACCGCAGCTGAGAGTTACCTCAATACCGAAGCCATCTTGAAGGCCATCAAGGACAGTGGTGCCGATGGCGTGCACCCTGGCTACGGCTTCTTCAGTGAGAACCCTGACTTCGCACGTGCGATTACCGCAATGGGTGTTGAGTTCATCGGACCGCCGCCCGAAGCAATTGACGAAATGGGCGACAAGGTCTCTAGTCGTAAAGCAGCGTTGCGCGGTGGTGCACCCATCGTTCCGGGTACCACAGAGTTCTGCACCTCAGCTCAAGAGATCAAAGACTTCGGCAAAGAATTCGGATGGCCAGTAGCGATTAAGGCTGCCTTCGGTGGTGGCGGACGCGGCATGAAAGTGGTGCAGTCCGAAGCCGAAGTGCAAGAGGCAATGGATTCCGCACAGCGCGAAGCAAAGAACTTCTTTGGTCGCGATGAGGTGTACGTCGAGCGCTACCTCACATGGCCACGCCATATTGAAGTGCAGTTGGTCGGCGACAAGCACGGCAACGTCGTGTGGATCTCCACACGTGACTGCTCAGCTCAGCGTCGTCACCAGAAGTTGATTGAAGAAGCACCAGCACCAGGTTTGCCTGACGGTGTTGAAGAGGCCATGGGTGCCGCAGCAGTAAAGGCTGCAAAGGCAGTTGGTTATTACAACGCCGGAACCGTGGAGTTCATCTACCAAGACGGCGATTTCTTCTTCCTTGAGATGAACACTCGTCTTCAGGTGGAGCACCCCGTCTCTGAAGTCATCACGGGCATCGACCTCGTTGAATGGCAGATTCGAGTTGCATCTGGCGAGAAATTGCCAATGACACAAGAGGAAGTTCGTGCAGCACAACGTGGTGCAGCAATCGAAATTCGTATCAATGCCGAAAACCCAGCTGGCGGAAAGTTCCTTCCCTCTCCTGGCCCCATCACAAAGCTTGTAGCGCCCGATGGATTCGGCATTCGTTTTGATGGTGGTTATGAATCGGGCGACGAGATCAGCCAGTACTACGACAACTTGGTCGGCAAAGTCATCGTGTGGGGCAAGGATCGCCCAACAGCAATTGCACGCACCATTCGTGCGCTGAAGGAAATGGTTGTTGAAGGCATCGCCACGACGATTCCTGCAGACATCGCAATCCTTGAACATCCTGATTTTGCAGCTGTTACTCACTCAACGAAGTGGGTGGAAGAAGTGCTTGATCTCTCTGGCATCGATGCAGCACCAGTGCAGCCCGCCGGCGACGACGATGCACCACTCGTGCAACGTCAGACAACAGTGGAAGTCAATGGCCGTCGCTTCGACGTGAAGTTGTGGGTTCCTGAATCAGCTGGTGTCGCAGCAGCAGGCCCAGCCAAGAAGAAGGCTGCGCGTTCAGCGGCAGCAGCAGGTGGCGGAGCCGGTGGTGGCAGTGGAAAAATTGCCGTACCGATGCAGGGAACCATTGTGAAGGTTCTTGTTGAAGTCGGTCAAGCCGTTGAAGCAGGACAAAGCGTCGTCGTTCTCGAAGCGATGAAGATGGAAAACCAGATCGAAGCCGACAAGAGCGGCACCGTGAAGGCAATCAACGTGAAGCCAGGCGACACTGTCGGCGCTGGTGACGTTGTCGTTGTTATCGAATAACTATTCGGCAGCTTCTGCGAGTGCTTCGGCAAGTGCCGGATGCACCATCAGGCTTTCTTCAATATCAGTGACCTTGAGATTGGCTGTGACTGCGAGTGCAATCACGCTGATGAGTTCTGCGGCGTGACGGCCGACGATTGAACCGCCCAGCACTTCACCAGTTGCAGGGTCACTAATGATCTTGACGAAACCTCGAGAGTCATTATTGATGAGAGCTTTTGCTGTTGATGAGAACGGAACCTTCGTCACGCGAATTTTTCGACCAGACGCAAATGCCTCTGCTTCCGCAAGTCCCACGTCGGCAATCTCTGGCTCAGTGAAAATCGCAGATGCTGCTTTGTCGTAATCAAGATGGCGATGCGGCCCACGTGGTCCACCGACAATCTGTTCAGCAACTTTTCGGCCTTGCATTGAAGCAACGGAAGACAGCGGCAACTTTCCGCTGACGTCTCCGGCTGCATAGATGTGCTCGATATTGCTCTGACAGTGGCGGTTGATGTTGATGTATCCGCCATCCATTTCTACGCCAATCTCTTCCAAGCCGAGTCCTTCGGTGTTGGGGATTGAACCGATGGCAAACACCGCATGACTGGACTCTGAGACACGCCCATCGTCACAAATAACGCGTACACCAGTTTCTGTGCGCTCAAGGCCGATGGCACGCGCGCCCTTAAACAATCGAACACCGCGCGCAAGGAAGGTGTCTTCCAAAACGGCGGCAACTTCAGGATCTTTGCCGGGAAGAACTTGCTGGCGACTCACAACGAGGGTGACCTTCGCGCCGAACGACGCAAACATGTGAGCGAACTCCACACCGGTGACGCCAGAACCAATCACAGTGATGCTCTCGGGAAACACACGCGGTGGATAGCAGTCACGTGTCGTCAGCACGCGCTCACCATCAGGAGTGACGAAGTTGGGAACACGAGGGCGTGTGCCAGTTGAAATCAGAATGTCGTCCGCCTCGATGACTTGAGTGGTTCCGTCTGCAGCATCAACATGAACAGTCTTTTGATTAAGTAAGCGAGCTGAACCATTGATGATGGTGACGCCCTGGCTCTTCAATAGGCGACTGACATCGCTCGACAACTGAGTCTTAATGTCCTCAATACGATCAGTCAGCGCGGCGACATCAATCTCCGCATCCCGATTCTCAAGACCCATGCCGCTGAGCCTTTCGGTGAAACTCACGGCGCCACCAGTTGCGATCATGGTCTTCGATGGCACGCAGTCGAGCAGATGTGCCGCGCCACCAATAATCTCGCGCTCAATGAGGACCACCTCTACGCCTTTGCGAGCCGCAGAACTAGCTGCAGCATGTCCGGCAGGACCACCACCGATAATGACCAGTTTCTTCTTTGAGTTCACGTAGATGAGGTTACTGGCAAGGTTGTGGTGGTACTAGACGTTGTGGTGGAGCTGGTGGTTGTGGTGGTAGTCGATATTGAGGTTGTTGTCGTGGTTGTTGTACCGAAGGTGGGCAAAGTGGTCGGAGGCACTGCAACCTTGTTGGGGCAGAAGCGCGATGGATAACCGATCTGGTCTCGGGGTTCTCCGACATATTCAAAATGCATCCCATCGAGGGGCCAGAAATTTCCACCCCAAGCGAAACCCCACTTACGAAAAATCCGGACAACTCGACAATCCAATTGGGGAATCGCTCCTTGAGCATTGGTTGTGGTGTTGATATCAACTGCCATTCCGTATGCATGTCGTGATGGTGCACCGAAGGTACCCGCGAGTCGGTTGTATCGAGCGACGTAACAGCCGCCATAACGATTGCTGTTCTGCAGATCAATTTTCTTTGACAACCCGGCAGCCTTGATTTCTTTCAACGCACCTTCAATCGCATTCACCACGGACTTATGACAGTTGTTGCGCAAGCCGAGAGATACAAATCGATGGGAAAACAAAATGTTCCGATACAACCATGTTTTCTCAATCTCAATTCCTGCACCGCCAGTTGGCCTAAATGCAAACTCACCAAACAATTTTTTTACCGACGAAGTTCCCAACGTTCCATCAGGATTCTGGCGGTCCCACGAGGTGCGCAGCCTCAGTGAGTTACTAATCACAAACCCTCTTGAAGCCAAAGCATTAAGGACTGCTTTAGGAGTGGAGATACCTGTAATCGTGATTCTTGAAATATTGATGTTGCCCAGAACCACAGCTGATTCGCTTGTCATGAAAAGATCGCCGTAATCAACAAAGTCATTCGGAACAATTGCTCCAATGACAAATTCCCGCTTGCGAAATTTGATGTCCCGCAAAGTCAGAACATCTCCCACTCGGGCTCCGCGCACGGCAGCCGACCTTTCGCCCATCAAGACTTTCCCGGGACCAGCAGCCTCAACGAGTACATCGCCGCCGACTGCGCGAAGAAACTCTGTGGGGGCGATCATCGTGGCCATCGGGATACGCCACCCATTCCCTAAACGCAGGATGTCCACGCCGTCACGAACGTGGGATGTCAGTCCCACTGTTGGGAATCTCACCATGTGCCCCACCGCTCCAGATGAAGCGACAGCAGCGACAATTTTCCTGGCTTCTGTCGCGGACAAGGAACGAGCACGCGAAACCGACATCACCGGCTGTAGGTAGGACCCAGGAATCTCAGTTGCCGCATCAGCAGACACATCAACCGACGGGGATGCGATCACACACCACGAGACCAGCATTGCTGTTGTCACAATGAGTTTGTTCCAGCGCACTATTCGACCGTACTTGACGAATGGCTTCCTCCTCGGGCGCTTTCAGCAACTACCGTGGTACTCCTGTGAGTGACGAAAATCTTGATCAAAATGCTGGTGGTTTAGAGCAAGAGAAGGCTCGTCGCCTGGGTGCTATCGAGGCACTTCGCTCATCTGGCACTAACCCCTACCCCTACCGTTTTGACCGCAGTCATACCCTGGGCGAAATCCGCATTGCCCATGGCACCATTGAGCCCGGCACCGAGACAGAAGTAGCAGTGAATGTCGCGGGTCGCATCATGTTGAAGCGCGACCAAGGAAAACTCATCTTTGCCACACTTCAGGATCGCTCCGACAGCATTCAGCTCTTTGTGTCCAAGGCAGTCGTTGGCGATGAAGCTTTTGATGCAATTAATGACCTCGACCTCGGCGACTGGGTAGGCGCCTCTGGAACCGTCATGGCAACTCGCAAAGGCGAACTATCTATCAAGGTGTCTTCACTACAGCTGCTCTCCAAAGCAGTGCGCCCCTTGCCAGACAAGTGGCACGGCCTCACAGACACAGATACTCGCTATCGCCAGCGCTATGCAGATCTCATCGGAAATGAAGAATCACGTCGCATGTTCGCGATTCGTCATGCGGTCATTGCAAGTTTCCGTCGCACATTGCATGAGCGCGGTTTCATCGAAGTTGAGACTCCAGTTCTTCACATGGAAGCAGGCGGTGCTCACGCTCGCCCATTCCTCACACATCACAACGCACTCGACATGCAGTTGTATCTACGCATTGCGCTCGAGTTGCACCTGAAGCGCCTCATTGTTGGCGGCATGGAGCGCGTCTTTGAAATCGGTCGCGTCTTTCGCAATGAAGGCATCTCTACGCGCCACAACCCAGAGTTCACAATGATGGAGCTGTACCAAGCATTTGCTGATTACACAGACATCATGGATCTCACCGAGTTGCTGTTTGTGAATGCTGCAATCGATGCCACCGGATCATCAGTGGTCACAATTGATGATGCACACGTTGACCTCGCAAAGCCATGGCGTCGTGTTCGCATGGTCGATCTTGTTACTGAAGCAACAGGCGTCACTGTGCATCCATCGCAGCCCCGCGAAGACCTCGTTACCCTTGCAGAAAAGCACGGCGTCAAGGTTGAGAAACACCACGGTCCCGGCAAGATTATTGAAGAACTCTTTGAACATCTCTGCGAATCGTCTTTGCGTGAGCCAACATTTGTGACTGGTCATCCCGTTGAGATCAGTCCACTCGCCCGCGAGGACCGCAATGATCCACACCTCACAGAGCGCTTTGAGCTTTTCGTTGGCGGTCGCGAGCTTGCCAACGCGTATTCAGAACTCAATGATCCCGTTGTTCAACGGGCACGTTTTGAAGACGAGCAAAAGCAGAAGGAAGCTGGCAATACAGAAGCCGGCACTGTCGACGAAGACTTCCTTCGCGCACTTGAATTCGGCATGCCACCAACAGGTGGCCTTGGCATCGGAATGGATCGCCTTGTTATGTTGATTGGTGGCGCTGCATCAATTCGCGATGTCATCCTGTTCCCAACTCTTCGACCGGAGGTCTTCTAATGGCTAACAATGCATGGGGCGTCGGTATCGCCACTCTTGACGCAAACGGAGCAACACTCGATGTTCGCTTCCGCTCTGTCGGTCTCGGCGACCTTCCCGCGGAGACACCGAGCAACGATGTCTCCGTCGATACAGATCGTGATCGTGGTGTTGTATTTCGCCCCGTAACGATTGCCATCGACACCACATCAGGTCCCGCTGATTCTGCTGATGCATATCTGCGCCTCAACTTGTTGTCGCACCGTCTCGCATTGCCACGCAGTCTGAACCTTGATGGCATCTTTGGTCATTTGCAGAACGTGGCATGGACTTCTCGTGGACCCGTCGCAGTTGATGCCATTGAGTCCGTCACCTGGAACTTTGCACGCAAGGGCGAGCATCTCACCGTTCATGGTGTTGACAAGTTCCCCCGAATGACTGACTACGTTGTCCCATCTGGTGTGCGCATTGCCGATGCAAGCAGAGTTCGTCTTGGCGCCTACCTCTCATCTGGCACCACAGTGATGCACGAAGGTTTCTGCAACTTCAATGCCGGAACACTTGGTGCTTCGATGGTGGAAGGTCGCATTTCTCAAGGCGTCATCGTGGGCGATGGTTCCGACATTGGTGGTGGCGCTTCCATCATGGGCACATTGTCTGGCGGCGGCAAGGAAATGGTCACTATCGGCGAGCGATGCCTTCTTGGTGCAAACGCCGGTATCGGTATCAGCCTCGGCGATGATTGCATTGTGGAAGCTGGCCTCTACGTCACAGCCGGCACTGTCGTGATTGATCCATCAGGTTCGCCTGTGAAAGCACGACTTCTTTCAGGACAATCCGGATTGCTGTACCGTCGCAACTCTCTCACCGGAGCTGTCGAAGTCCTCGCGCGTTCTGGCTCGTGGGGCGGCCTCAACGCCGACCTTCACAAGAACTAGATATGAATCCCGACGAACTCGCAGAACTGATTGCGGCTCGTCGCAGCAATATCTTCATCGATGCAGAATCAATTGTTTCTGACGCTCAGATTGATCAACTAGTCACTGCTGCACAATGGGCGCCCAACCATAAGCGCACGTGGCCCTTACGCATTGCGGTTGTTCGCGGAGATTCACGTCGTGCATTGGGTGAGGCCATTGCAGATGCAATGGCCAATCGAGGCGATGACGAAGCAAAGGTGCTCAAGACGCGCACAAAGTATCTGCGAGCACCAGTGATTCTTGTTGTTGCAGCTGCCGTGGGCGAATCAGTGAACGAAACCGAAGAGAATAAGTACGCAGTTGCTGCTGGAATTCAGAATTCGTTGCTAATGGCTGAAGCAATGGGACTTGCCGCACTGTGGAGTTCACCAGCCAAAGGCGCAAACGATGCAATCACATCATTTTGCAATATGGACAACACCGACCATGTTCTCGGACTTATCTATGTGGGTCACGCGAACAAAGAAGCACCCGTTGCTACACGACCGCCGGTTCGTGTGACTTTTCTTGACTAGATCACTCTGACGCAATGATGTAGACGCGCACTCGTCGATTCATTGACTGCGCACTCTCTGTCATCACTCGAGTCATCGGGGCCAATGCGCCGACACCGACAACACTGGCTTCGCCTCGAAATCCTCGCGCCACCAGATATTCATGGATGTGACGTGCACGCCGTTCACTGATCGCAATATTCCCTGGACTATTTCCTGTCCACATTGCAGAGTGTCCAACAATCACAATGCTCGTTGCTTTCTTCACTGATTGTCGGAGTTTTTCATATTCTGCTGGCAAAAGCTTGTCTGACAAACGACCGAACTTTCGTGACGCAACAGCTTTCACGGATGAACCCAGGTTGCTAGACGAGGTAGTGATTTTTGTTCGCCACACTCTGACAACCTTCTGCGAAGACAATGACTTCACCAAAACGAGGCAATCACCCACAGTCACAGTGATGACCCGGATTCCGGCCGCTATGCATTGTCGAGGCGTACGAGAGACAAGGCCCAATTGACGCGTCTCACTTTCTCGCAGAACAGTAAACGCCGATACAGTCCCGACCGACATGGGTGCGGAAACATAGATCGACCGATCAATTCGTGGCACCGTTGTACGAGAATCACTCAGAGGTGTATTCGTCGTTACCGATGCTGGCGACACGGCGACAGTCGTTGTCGATGAAGCTCCCGATACAGGAAGCACAGTTGTGGTGGTTGTCGTGGTCGTAGTTGTGGTGGTCGTGACAGTGGGAAGTGTCTGAGGAGCCGACACACCCGTTGCCACGAATGTCACCCCGTCATATGGGCGATTCTGCATCGTGCCATCACCAATCTGGCCTACTTGCTGGGACCCCCAGCATTTCACCGTCGTATCAGTCAACAAAGCGCAGATGTGAGTACTCGCCAAGGCAATAGCCGTCACTCCCGACAAGTTAGGCACTGAAACTGGCGTACTTGAATCAACCAGGGTTCCATTGCCGAAAATGCCTTGCCCGTTCCAGCCCCAACACTTCAGAGTGGTATCGCCCATAATCGCGCACACCGAACGTACTCCTGCAACGATCGACGTGGCACCGCTCAGTCCAGTCACAGTTACTGGCGTTTGAGCCGTCACAGTTGATCCATTACCCATTTGACCGAATTGGTTGAATCCCCAACACTTCACTGCCCCTCCCGTTATCAATGCACAGTGGAAGGAATCGCCTGAAGTGATTGCGGTGGCATCTGTTATCCCTGACACAGGGAATGGTGTGGTTCGATTGCTCACCGAGCCATTGCCCAACTGATGCTGCTGACCATTACCCCAACAACTCACTGAGCCAGTCGAAAGAACTGCACAGGATGAGTTAGTGCCCGTTGACGACACAGCGACTACGCCGGAGGTGAGACCTGTGACTTGAGCAGGAAGACTGCTCGAAGCGCTGGTTCCGTTGCCATGCGCGCCTACCAGATTTCGACCTGAACACTTTGCTGCGCCGGCGGCAACGACACAAGAATCTTGTGGTCCGACAGCAACACTTGTGACACCAGTTAAAGAAACATCAGGCCCCGTCGATGACAACATCGTCCGCGTTCCATACTCAGCAGCAACCGAGCTTCCATATCCTCGCAACCCGAAGGCGTTTGATCCCCAACATTGAGTGGTTGTATCACTGAGAATCGCACAGTGAGCATGTGTGCTTGCACCACTGGCAGTAGAGACTGAGACAGCACCACTTTGAATGACTGAATGACTCACTGGAGCGGATCGAGTGGTCTGCGTTCCGTCTCCAAGATTGCCAAAAATGTTGTATCCCCAACACCTCACTGCCCCGGTTGTCAGAACACCACACGTTGACCACATGCTCGTACCAATCGATTGAAAACCTGCCAGAGGAGTGCGATTTGAGACCGAAGTGATAACACTGCGAGGAGTTAGTACTCGGCCTTCATATCCGTCTCCGGATTGACCGTTTCCATTCGCCCCCCAACAAGGAACATCACCCGATGTCAACAATGCGCAAATCTGTGAGTCCCCTACCGACACGGCACTCACTCCCGAGGTAAGGCCGTACACGACTTCCGCTGTCGACACTTGTGTCAGCGTGGCAGCTGGTCGAATTGCCTCATAAATGTTTGTACCCCAACAGCTCAAGCCACCTGCAGAGGTGATGGAACACGTTGTTGTCCGTCCCGCAGAAATCTGCACAATGCCAGACGACAATCCAATGACATCGCCGATGAATCCAGCGCTCACTGCAGTGAGGTTCCCAACTCCCAATTGACCTGAAGTGTTCGAACCCCAACACTTCACAGCGCCTGCGCTTGTCAACACGCAAGAATGCTCTGAACCAAGAGCCAGTGCTGTTGTAGTAACTCCCAATGCAACTGTTGTCGGAGTAGAAGTTGGATGAGCGGCAGACGAACCCAATTGTCCTCGCTGATTTGATCCCCAACACTTCACATCGCCGTCCTGCAGAACAGCGCAGCCATGCGAGTTATAGACAGTGGCTGATGTGCGAACACCGCCAATCGCAATTCCCACCACGCCGGTAGACAACCCAGCCACTGTCGTGGGAATAAGAACAGGGTCTGCTTCATTGTCTGCGTTTGCATCAAGACTCACTGAGCCCACACCAAATGTTTGGTTTGTCCCCCAACACATTGCACGACCACCGACAGTTAATGCACAGGAGTTCTCAGCATCAACATCAATACGCGCAACTCCGGCTGAAAGGCCCTGGACTTGCACTGGAGTGCTTGAGTTAATGATGCTTCCGTTACCAAGTTGACCCTTCGCATTCGAGCCCCAACACTTCATCTCGCCAGCCGATGTCAATGCACATGCATGCGCGTCTCCCGTCGCAATTGCAATGACTCCCGATGAAAGACCAACGACAGTGACAGCCGAAACTCGATTCGTCTGTGTTCCGTCACCCAACTGACCCGAGCCATTGCCACCGATGCATTTCGCTGCACCTGACTCAACCCAACAGTTGAAACCACTACCAGCAGAAATCGCACCAGCAGCGCGTTCGGCAACGGAACCATTCGCAGCGCCAAAACCAGCCGATACATCGCTAGGTAACTGAACAACAGAGACGCCTGCCGCAAGTACAACGACTGAAAAGAACCTTTTGAAAAGCTTCATGGCACCAAACTGTACCAATTTCCTAGTCGGTACATCATGTGTGTCCTGAGGCACGACTCACCAAAATTGGAAGCGCGCGACCTATGACTTACTAGCGGCCTGGCTGGTAGGTGCCGAAGACGTCGCGCAATGCATCACTTACTTCGCCCAATGTTGCGTGCGCACGGAGCGCTTCCTTCATCGGGATGAGCAAGTTCTCGGTACCGCGTGCGGCAACACGAATTGCCTCGAGAAGTTCTGCAACTTTTGCTTGGTCACGATTTTCCTTGAATGCCTTTAAGCGAGCCAACTGACCAACTGCAAGGCTTGGATCAATTGGGAACACGTTTGGTTCGGCTTCGCCATCAACAACAAACTTGTTCACACCGACAATGACACGCTCGTCATCATCAATTGACTTGGTGTATTCGTAGGCACTTTGTTCGATTTCATCCATCTGGAAACCGGCTTCGATGGCGTCTACTGCACCGCCCATTTCATCAATGCGCTTGATGTATTCCCACGCAAGACGCTCCACTTCATCGGTGAGAGATTCCACAAAGTACGAGCCGGCGAGTGGGTCTGGCGTATCGACAACGCCACTTTCGTATCCGATGATCTGCTGCGTACGCAACGCGATACGTGCGGCTTCCTCTGTTGGCAAACCAAGGGCTTCGTCGAAGCCATTGGTGTGCAGACTCTGTGTACCACCCATCACCGCAGCAAGCGACTGCACAGCAACACGCACCACATTGTTCAACGGTTGCTGTGCGGTGAGGGTGCTTCCGCCTGTTTGAGTGTGGAAGCGCAACAGCTTGCTGCTCTCCTTCTTCGCGCCGAAGCGCTCCGTCATGATCTTGTGCCACATGCGGCGACTTGCACGGAACTTTGCGACTTCTTCAAAGAAGTTGTTGTGACCATTCCAGAAGAATGACAATCGTGGTGCGAAGTCATCAACGTCAAGACCTGCATCAACAGCTGCCTGTACATATGCAATCGCGTTCGCCAAGGTAAATGCGATTTCCTGCACTGCAGTGCTACCCGCTTCACGAATGTGATAGCCGGAGATGGAGATGGTGTTCCATTTCGGAACATTCTGAGAGCAGTACGCAAAAATGTCGGTGATGAGACGCATTGACGGACGCGGTGGGTAAATGTACGTACCGCGTGCGATGTATTCCTTCAACAAGTCGTTCTGGATGGTGCCGCTGATTGCGCTCGCAGGAACACCTTGTTCCTCCGCAACCAATTCGTACATCAACAACAAGATTGCTCCAGTGGAGTTGATGGTCATCGACGTCGACACTTTGTCGAGAGGCAAGTCCTTCAACAACAAACGCATGTCTTCCAACGAGTCGATGGCAACGCCTACCTTGCCGATTTCGCCTTCGCTGCGAGCATGGTCAGAGTCGTAACCCATTTGGGTGGGAAGGTCGAATGCACACGAGAGTCCGGTCTGGCCAGCATCGAGCAGGAACTTGAAACGCTGGTTCGTAGTCTCAGCCGAACCGAAGCCTGCGTATTGACGCATCGTCCACAATTTGCCGCGATACATCGTGGGGTACACGCCGCGGGTGTACGGGGCACCACCTGGCACACCAAGTTTTTCCTCAGCACTCCAGCCGGCAAGGTCGGCCTCTGAATAGAGGGGGGCGATTTCAATCCCCGAGTCGGTGCGCTTTACGTCTTCAGCCATAGCCCTCAATGGTACGAGGACTCACCTTGCGACCCCTAATGGAAGAAGGC